>OLSJ01000222.1_pt1 | contig 52405 bp, 48 predicted proteins | sample 1672151 | NCBI WGS metagenome assembly OLSJ01 (sample SAMEA3136653, study PRJEB25190) | human gut metagenome | biome: human gut; feature: human-associated habitat; material: faeces | place: Austria | collected 2013 | reverse complement strand
TTTCCGGTGCCAGAGACACGATCTTCATGTACTTCTTGTCGCGCAGCTCGCGGGCGACGGGCCCGAAGATACGGGTGCCGCGCGGAGAGCCGTCGTTGTTGATGAGCACGGCGGCGTTCTGATCGAAGCGGATGTAGGAGCCGTCGGCGCGACGGACTTCCTTCTTCACGCGCACGATCACGCAACGCACGACCTCGCCCTTCTTGACGTTGCCGTTGGGCATCGCTTCCTTGACGCTGCAGATGATCACGTCACCGAGGCCCGCATAGCGGCGCTTCGAGCCGCCCAGGACCTTGATGCACTGCACCTTGCGAGCGCCGGAGTTGTCGGCCACGGCGAGCATGGATTGCATCTGAATCATGTGATGTTCCTACTTTCCTTATCAATAGTCCTCGTGCCGGAGCACTCAAACTATTTGGCCTTCTCGACGATCTTCAGCAAACGCCAGCGCTTCATCTTGGACAAAGGCCGCGTCTCCATGATCTGAACGGTGTCGCCGACGCCGGCCTCGTTGTTCTCGTCATGGGCATGGAACTTCTTGGTGGAGGTGATCATCTTCTTGTAGATGGGATGGGGCTTGCGCTCCTCGACGGCCACCACGATGGTCTTGTCGTTGGCATCGCTGACGACGACGCCCTGACGTACTTTACGCAGATTGCGCTCTTCAGTCATTTCTTGCACCTTCCTTAAGCTACGCGCTCAGCTCGCGAGCCCGCATCTCAGTCATGATGCGCGCGATGTCCTTCTTAACCTGCTTGACGCGGGCAGTGTTGTCCAGCTGGCTGGTGGCCATCTGGAAGCGAAGGTTGAACAGCTCCGCCTTGGCCTCCTTCAGCTTCACCTGCAGGTCTTCGGCAGAAAGTTCACGAATCTCTGCTGCTTTCATTATTGCTGCCCCTCCGTTTCACGAGTGACGATCTTGCACTTGATGGGCAGCTTGTTGATGGCCAGACGCAGAGCCTCGCGGGCGGTCTCGTCATCGACGCCGGCGATCTCGAACATGATGCGGCCGGGCTTCACGACAGCGACCCAGCCCTCGGGGTTGCCCTTACCGGAACCCATGCGGGTCTCGGCGGGCTTGGAGGTGATGGGCTTGTCGGGGAAGATCGTGATCCAGACCTTGCCGCCACGCTTCATGTGACGGGTCATGGCAATACGAGCTGCCTCGATCTGACGGTTGGTGATCCAGTGGGCCTCGAGGGCCTGGATGCCATACTCGCCGTGGTTCAGACGGGTGCCACCTTTGGCCTTGCCCTTCATGGAACCACGCTGCACCTTGCGGTGCTTTACGCGCTTAGGTACGAGCATTTACTTGTCACCCCTCTCGCGGCGATCATTACGACGGGAACGGTTCGGGCGGGACGAACCCTCGAGCGCGGGCTGGGGAGCCTTCTGGCCCGGCAGCACCTCGCCGTGGTACACCCACACCTGTACGCCGATGGAGCCCATGGTGGTGGCGGCGGTGGCGAAGCCGTAGTCGATCTTCGCGCGGAGGGTGTGCAGCGGCACGCGACCCTCGCGGTACCACTCGCGGCGGCTCATCTCGGCGCCGCCCAGACGACCGGAGCACTGGATGCGGATACCCTTGGCACCGGACTTCATGGCGGACTGCACGGCCTTGCGCATGGCACGGCGGAAGGCCACGCGGCCCTCGAGCTGCTCGGCCACGGACTGGGCGATGAGCTCGGCGTCCAGCTCGGGACGCTTCACCTCGACCACGTCGATGGAGACCGGGCCGTCGGCGACCTTCTCGAGCTTCTTGCGCAGAGCGTCGATCTCGGCGCCCTTCTTGCCGATGACCACGCCGGGGCGCGCCGTGGTGATGGTCACCTTGATCTTGTCGCCGGCGCGCTCGATGTCCACGCGAGACACAGAGGCACGGGCGAGCTGCTTGTCGAGAAACTTGCGGATGGCGATATCGTTCTCGAGCGTCTTGGCGTAATCCTTACCGGCGTACCAGCGGCTGCGCCAATCCTCGGTGATACCGAGGCGGAATCCGGTAGGGCTGACTTTCTGACCCATGGACCTTATGCCTCCTCTCGGGGTGCGACGACAATGGTGATGTGGCACGTGCGCTTGTTGATGCGCGACGCGGAGCCCTTGGCGCGGGGACGGATGCGCTTCAGGGTCGGGCCTTCGTCGACGTAGGCGGCCTTGACCACCAGGTTGTCGCCGCGAAGGTGATTGTTGTGCTCGGCGTTGGCCACGGCGGAGTTCAGCGTCTTCACGACGGTCTCCGCGGCGGCGCGCTCGCAGAACGCCAGGATCTCGCGGGCCTGGGGCACGGACTTGCCGCGAACCAGGTCGACCACGATGCGGGCCTTGCGGGGAGCGATGCGGACGTAACGCGATACTGCTTTAGTTTCCATGTAACTTCTCACCTATGCCCTATCGCTTCTTCTTGTCGGCCGCATGACCCTTGAAGGTACGGGTCGGCGAGAACTCGCCCAGCTTGTGGCCAACCATGGACTCGGTAACGTAGACCGGCACGTGCTTGCGGCCATCGTACACGGCGATGGTGTGACCCACCATTTCCGGGAAGATGGTGCTCGCGCGAGACCATGTCTTGATGACTTCCTTTTCGCCGGCCGCGTTCATTGCCTCGATGCGGGCAAGAAGGCGCGGTTCTACGAAAGGACCCTTTTTCAAACTTCTGCTCACTATGACTCCTTAGGATTCCGCTACTTCTTGCGACGACGGATGATGAGACGGCTCGAGGCCTTCTTCTTGTTGCGGGTGCGATGGCCCTTGGTCGGCACGCCCCAGGGGGTGACCGGGTGACGACCAGCGGACTTGTTCTTGCCCTCGCCGCCGCCGTGCGGATGGTCGACCGGGTTCATAACCGTACCGCGGACAGAGGGACGAACGCCCATCCAGCGCTTGCGGCCGGCCTTGCCGATCTTGATGTTGGAGTGCTCGGCGTTGCCCACCTCGCCGATGGTGGCGCGGCAGGTGATGAGCACGCGGCGCATCTCGGAAGAGGGCATGCGCAGGATGGCGTAGTTGCCCTCCTTGCCCATGAGCTGGATGGAAGTGCCGGCGGAACGGGCGATAGCGGCACCCTTACCCGGCTGCAGCTCCACGTTGTGGATCAGCGTACCGACGGGGATATTCGCCAAAGGCAGAGCGTTGCCCGGCTTGATGTCGGCTTCCGGACCGGAGACCACGATGTCGCCCACCTTCAGGCCCTTCGGGTGAATGATGTAGCGCTTCTCGCCGTCAACGTAGTGCAGCAGAGCGATACGGGCCGAGCGGTTGGGATCGTACTCGATGGTGGCAACTTTGGCGGGCACGCCGTCCTTGTTGCGCTTGAAGTCGATGATGCGGTAGCGCTGCTTGTTGCCGCCGCCCTGGTGACGGGTGGTGATGCGGCCATAGCAGTTGCGACCGGCCTTCTTCGGCTTCGGGGCCAGAAGAGACTTCTCCGGCTTGGACGTGGTGATCTCCGAGAAGTCGGAGACCGTCTGGAAACGTCGGCCGGGGCTCGTCGGCTTGTACTGTTTGATTCCCACAGTAACAACCTTTCTTGACTTCGGGCTTCCGCGCTCGCCGGCCGGTAACGGCAACCAGCGGGACACGTTCGCCCCTTTCCTTTGGAGTTTCCGCTCGCGCGCCTCTCCGCACACCGGAACCTCCCCTACGGTAGTGGCGAGGCGATTGCCGACCGGCGCAGATGGAGGCTCTACGCTGCGACGCCGTCTTGCCACGCGCCCGGGTGTATCCATCGCTGGGCACACAGACGCAAAGAAGCATTATAGGCGTGGAGGTTGAATGCCTCAAGAACTTTTTTGCCAAGCGGAATAACGCCACATTTCGCGCACACTTAGTTCGGGGCGGGGCCGGCCGCTCCCTTGGCGCCGCAACCGCAGCCCGAGGGGCCATTTTGCCAGCCATCGCCATCCCCCTCGACATTTTCCCGTCTCGGGTTACGGTGTTTAACGTTCCTAACTTTTTCTCTTTTGAAGAAACACCAGATCAGGATCTTATGTCGATTCGCGGAGGCTCAACAACCCGTAGCCCGAGGCGGAAAAATGCCCTCCAAGCCCCCATCGACTGACAAAATGGCCCCTCGGGCTGCGGGTTGCGGAACCATCTCTTCCGGAGGGCACGAGCACGGGACGAGCGGCAGCGCCCCTCGCGAGAGAGATCGCGAGGGGCGGCAGCGTGGAAAAGACGAGGCTCTTTGGAGGGAGGGGGTGAAAGGGCCTCCGGAGTTAGTCGTCGAAAAAGGCAGACGAGATCGGTCGCATCCAGACAGATGCACGGTCACACGAGACCGACCGTGTGCCTGTTCGCCTTAGTCGTGCTTCACGAGACCGCGCTCGGTAGCGGCGTCGCGCAGCTTCTGCCAAATGGCCAGATGGTCGATTTCTAGCTGGTTGCAGTGGGCTGTACACGTGCCGCACATGGTGCAGTCCCACAAACCGCCCTGAACGGCCTCCACGATACGATCGGCCTGGTCGTAGGGATCGAAATGGCGGAATGCCACGGCCAGCATGTGCGAGGGGCCGATGTAGTCCGGGTTCACGGCGCGGGCCGGGCAGCCGGCCGTGCACACCTGGCAGCGGGCACAGTAGTTGATGCCGAACAGATCGTCGGCGTCCTTCATGTTGTAGGTTCGAAGATCCTCCTCGGTCAGCGGGGCCACACGCACGCGCTTGTAAGTCTCCGCGATGCGGGCCTGCACTTGACTCTTGTCTACAACGAGATCCTTTACCACCGGCACGCCGGCAAGCGGCTCCACGACGTGAGAGCCGTCGGATAGGGGCTCCACACAAGCGAGCACGGGCTCACCGTCGAGCATCATGGCACAGCGGCCGCACATACGCCCGCGGCAGGAGAAGTCGAAGGCCAGCGGCTCTTCGTTCTCGTGAATGTACACGAGCGCCTGCAAAAGCGTCATGTATTCATCGTCGTGGGGAACCTCATAGGTTGCTTCATAGGGAGCATTGTCCTTCGAGGGGTCGTAGCGCTTAACGGTTATCTTCATGGTCTGCCTCCTTGCAGCTTGCGAAATCGCATCAGATTAGTAAGGGATCTTCTCGTAGGACAGGCTGCCATCCTCGGCGCGAGTGTAAGCCAAAGCGCACTTCCAGTTCTCATCGTCGGGCTCGGGGAAGTCAGGACGGATGAACGCGTCACGGCTCTCCTCGCGTGCGAGCGACGCCTCCACGGTCAAGCGCGCGATATCGAGCAGATTCACCACCTCGATGGCATCCTTCCAGTCGGCGTTTTGCACCAAACTGTCGTCGGCGCACGCCATGCGGGGAAGATCCTCGGCCATGATACGGTCGAGCTCGGCCTTGGCCGTCTCGAGCACATCAGTGGGACGAACCGGACGACCAGCTTCGGCACAGGCGTACTGGATGTTGCGGCGCACGGTAATGGGGCGCAGCGGATCGTCCACCGTACGCGTCCGCAGATCTTCGAGACGGGCGATCTCCGCCGCCACGCCCTCATAGGTCACGGATGCGGGCTCCTCATATGACGCCAGATACTCCAAGGCCTTCTTCATGGCGTAGCGGCCCATGCGGCGATTGGTGATGTTCATCATGCCGCCCTCACTGCCGGCGTTAGCGCGAACACAGAACAGCCCCTCGGCATCAACGCACATGGCGTTGTCGTCGGTGATGGGCTCGCCGCCGTGCTCGTACATCTCGGGTACCACCTCAGTCGGCTGGCTGGTGAAGTCGTACCCGAACTTCTCCTTCAGCAGCTGGGCGTTGCGCTGGTACATCCACCGCATAGTGGAGAGGGACTCTTGCTTGCAGTCCAAATACACACCGCCGTTTTCACTGCCCTTGCCGGCGCGCACCACCACGTCGACCGCCTGCATAACGCCCGACTGGGTAGTCAGATACTCCTTCTCGGCGATTTCGGGGTAGTCCTTCAGATAGGTTCCCTCGGAATCCATCAGATCGCCGGAATGCACGCTGTCGGCACCGACCATGGATCCCTCCGAAGCCGTGAAGCTACGCGGAAAGGCACCCATCATATCGTAGCTGCCGAACTCGGCGTTGGCGATTTTTCCGCCATGGCGAAAAAGGGCCATCTCTACATCGGCAGTGTTGTCGAGCACGTTGTTCGACGTGGCCGAGGTGGAGTTCCAGCCGTAGAACTGCGTACAACCACCCGTGGCCGTCAGCGTCACCTTCGCGCGGTAAACGCGATACTCGCCCGTGGGCAGATGCAGGCCCACCGCGCCGAGGCAACGACCATCCTCGATGATAAGATCGGTGATCATCGTGCGATCGTGAACTGTGACGTAGTCTTTGGAGCGGAAATAATCGGACCAGTGGCGCGTCATGGAATGCTCGAAACCACGCGTCGTCGGGAAATCGTAGATGTAGAAAGGAGTCCCGTCTTCGTTGCGCGCCGAAAGGATCTCGCCCCAGTTGGCAACAACAACATCGGGATTCAGCTCAACTTCATTCTGAACACCCGTCTTGCGGTAGAGACTCTCGTTGCGAATCTTCGTAGCAACGGGCACCTCCTCCTCGGTCTCGTAGTAGGCGCCGGGAACCCACGTGTGCATGATGTCGAAGCTCATGCCGAACGCGCCGCCAAAGCCATAAGGGGCCTTGTCGATCACCAGCATGTTCTGGCCGGCCTTGCACGCCTCCTGCATGGCAAAGCTGGCACCGAAGCCCGCGCCGATAACGAGGATGTCGGTATCGTAGACCGCGTAGGGCACCGATGCGGCCACCGTCTCGTTCTCGCCACCAGTCTGAGCCATATCAGTCGCGCTCGTTGGCGCGCAACCCACGAGCGCACCGCCCGCCAAAGCCGCCGCGCCGGCGGTCAGACCGCCCAATTTGAAGAACGAACGTCGATCCATGCTACGAACCGTCTTTTCTCCTTGCGTGCTCCCCATCCCTCTTTCTCCTTTCAAATAGGGATCAGACGAGAGAAAAGATTACCTGCCGTCGACGAAGACAACAAAGGTTGCGTCATTGGAGCAATCGTTGACCTTCTTTTGCCTGATAATATGTTTAACTATAGTTGCTCATTTGGAATATCGTCCGTCGTGGGATACTCGCACGTATCATATGGAATATCGGAAGAGACGGAGGGCGACGGTGGAACACATAGGGGGGACCTGGGGCGTCGGCAGCGATGCGGCTTTGGTATTCGATCGGTGGATGAGAATCATCGCAGGCCGATTGAGAACGGAGTACGGGTCAACCATCAACCAGTTCTGGGTGCTGCTCGTTACCAGCGAACGGCCAGGAATGCCCATAACCGCAGCAGCCAACACGCTGGAGTTGAATTACACGACCGTCGCCGAATGCGTAGGGCAGCTTGCTCTGGCAGGGGCCCTCGAGAAAACAGAGCCCGAAGACGACAGTCGCTGCGCCCTCATCACCATGACTGGGGCGGGCGAGCGTCTTATGGACACCCTGGATCGATGCCTCATATCGATCGCAAAAGACGCCCTCGCTCCCCTCGAAGGCAAAAGACGCGTGCAGGGCCTGCGCCTCTTCTTCGAGGTGTGTGTACGGCTTGACAAGAAGCGAATGGCGGGCAATCTGGTGCGCGGAGACAGCGCCTTCATCATTACCTGCCAGCAAATCGCCGTTGAATTCGGGCGCCTCTGTCGACAATACCACCTAAGCGAAATTCAGGGCCACACGCTCCTCGCCGTCGGCCAAAACGGATGCATCTCTATGAGGGCGCTACGCGAGAAGCTGCGCCTAGACGCTCCCACTCTCTCCCGCGCCGTCTCACGTCTCGTCGAGCGGGGACTCGCAAAGCGCATCGAGGGCGCAAGTCGCCGAGAGACGAACGTCGCGCTCACCGCAAGTGGCCTGCAGTGCGCCTCGAGTCTCGCCGAGGAAACCGACTCGATGCTCGCGCGGCTTTTCGCCAGCGATTACGGCAGCACGGTATTCCGCCAAACGGTGAACGCCCTGCGCGCGTCACTCGAAGAGTACATCCAGCATCACTAGCGCCCCTTGCGAATACCGCCTTTGCGGCCGTTGGCCTTGGGAGGCTTGCCAGATCGCTGGGGTTTCTGGGCCGGGCGGCCCTTCGCGGGCTTGAAGGCACTGGCTTTGCCGGCACCCTTGGCAACCTTGGGGCCACGAGCTTTGCCGCTCCCCTTGCGCGAGGCGCTGCCGCCCTCGTCGCGCTTCTTCGGGCGAATGGGGCGAATGAGGCACTGCTCGTCCCAGCCGATGAGGTCGAGTCGCCCCGCCTTCGTGAGCGCCTCACGCACTAGGTCGTAGTTGTCGGGATTGCGGTACTGGATGAGCGCCCGCTGCAGGGCTTTCTCATGCGAGGTCTTGGGAACATAGATGGGCTCCATAGTCAAAGGATCGAGCCCCGTGTAGTACATGCACGTGGAAATCGTCGAGGGCGTGGGGTAGAAATCCTGCACCTGCTCGGGGTTGAAGCCCATGTCGCGCACGTACTCGGCCAGCTCGATGGCCTCGGCCAACGTGCTGCCCGGATGCGACGACATGAGATAGGGCACGACGAACTGCTTCTTGCCCGTCTCGCGATTGATTTCCTCGAAAGCGTCGCAGAACGCGTCATAGACGGCCCGAGGCGGCTTGCCCATGGCAGCAAGCACGGTGTCGGACACATGCTCGGGGGCCACGCGCAGCTGGCCGGATACGTGGTGCTCGACCAGCTCGCGCAGAAACGTGCGATCGGGATCGGGGTCGGCCATGACGTAGTCGAAGCGAATGCCGGAGCGCACGAACACCTTCTTCACGCCGGGCAGCTTCCGCAGCTTGCGCAGAAGACCCGTGTAATCGCGATGATCGGCCTTCATCGCCGGGCAGGGCTTCGTGCCCAAACAGCGGCGGTCTGTGCAGGCGCCTCGCGTGTGCTGCTTGGCGCAAGCCGGCCCGCGGAAGTTGGCCGTGGGACCTCCCACATCGTGGATGTAGCCCTTGAACTCGGGATCGGCCGTCATGACGCGGGCCTCGTCGAGCAGCGACTCGTGGGAGCGGCCCGTGACGATGCGCCCCTGGTGGAAAGTGAGCGCGCAGAAGGCGCACTCGCCGAAGCAGCCGCGGCAGGAGGTGAGCGAGAACTTCACCTCGGAAAGCGCCGGCACGCCGCCGGCCTCGTCGTAGGAAGGATGCCACGTGCGCGCATAGGGCAGGCGGTAGACGGCGTCCATCTCATTTTGGGTCAGCGGCGCAGCCGGCGGGTTCTGCACGACATACACGCCATGGGGATAGGTCTCCACCAAGCGACTGCCACACACCGGGTCGCTCGCGCGGTACTGGGTGGCGAAGCTCTCCGCGAAGGCGCGCTTGTCGCCCGAAACCTCATCCCAACTGGGCAGCATCTCGTAGTCGACCACGTGCTCGAGCGAGCGCGTACGAAACACCGTGCCGTCGATGAAGGTGAGGTCGCTCACGGAAAGGCCCGCGGCGAGGGCATCGGCAATCTCGACGATAGAGCGCTCCCCCATGCCGTAGGAGATGAGATCGGCCCCGGAATCAAGCAAGATGGAGCGCTTGAGGGAATCGGACCAGTAGTCGTAATGGGCGAGCCGGCGCAAACTCGCCTCGATGCCGCCCAAAATGATGGGCGTTTCCTTGAAGGTGCGGCGAATGAGGTTCGAATAGACCACGGCCGCGTGGTTGGGGCGCGCGCCGCCCTTGCCGCCCGGCGTGTAGGCGTCGTCGTGGCGGCGCTTCTTGTTCACCGTGTAGTGGTTCACCATGGAGTCCATGTTGCCCGCCGACACGAGAAATCCCAGCCGCGGCTCGCCGAACACCGCGATGCTTTCCGGGTCGTTCCAATCGGGCTGGGCGATGAAGCCCACCTTGTAGCCGTGGGATTCCAGCACCCGCGTGATGATGGCGCTCCCGAAGGAGGGATGATCCACGTAGGCGTCGCCGGAGACGTAGACGAAGTCGAGCTGCCTCCAGCCGCGCGCATCGGCCTCGGCCCGCGTGGTGGGCAGGAACGCCGAAGCCGGCAGGGAGGGACGCGCGTTTTTCGGAGCGCCCTTTTCCGGGCGCTTGGGACTGCGATGAGATTGGGGCGCGGGCTTCTTAGACACAGAGAGTACGTCCTTCATAGAAACGGGCGGGGAAGCCCCCGCCCTGGCGTGTGGTTATGGCGCAAGGCCGATATCGGCCCGTAAGCTAGTTCTCGTCGGCCGCCTTCGCCTCGTCGGCGGGCGCCGCGGGCGCGTCAGCGGGTGCCGCGGGCGCGTCGGCTACGGTGATCTTCGCCTGGGAGGCCACGAAGCGGGCGGCCTTCAGGCGCTCGGCCGTCTCGCGCAGAGCGAAGCCGCGACCCGAGTCCTCCAGCTGCTGCCGCATCATCTTGGGATTGCCCTGGGGATTCATGCCCAGGCAGGCGTCCTCCAGATCCTTGTCGGTCAGCGTCATGCGCTCGTGGCGGAACACGGCGTCCAGGCAGAAGCCCTGCACGAGCACCTCGCGGGTCTGCATCATGAGCATCATGCCGAACTGCTGCTCGCCGCCGTTTTGGGACACGAACTGTTCCCAGGTCATGCCGGCCTGCTGAAGCTCCATGCGCAGGTTCTGCATGAGCTGGTCGCGCGTGGCCTCGTAGATCTCGTCGGCGATGCGGCCCTCGAAGCGGCGCGTGAGCTGGCCTACGGCCATCTGCTGCACGTAGCCCTCGTAGTTCTCGCGCTGCTGGGCCTCGAAGACGCGGCGCATGTCGGCGATGAGCGCCTCGCGGCTCGCGAACATGGGCATGTTCGTCTTCACCCAAGCGTCGTCGATGATCGGCACGACTTCCTGCTGGATCTCCTTCACGGTGACGGTGCAGGAGATGGGCTTGTTCACCACTTCCCCGTTCTCGGTGCCCAAGGGAGCCTCGAAGGTGAACTCCTTGGTCTGGCCCGGCTCCATGCCAACGAGCGCCTCGTCGAAGCCTTCTGGCATGTACCCGCGACCCATGAGGTAGGTGCGATCCTCGCAGGTGAGCGCCTTGATCTCCTCGCCGTCGTCGAAGCACTTCATGGCAATGGAGCAGGCGTCTCCCGCCTCAAGCGGCTTCGCGTCGGCCACCACGTAGGTGACGGAGTTCTTGGCGATCTCCTCCAGCTGCTGGTTGATAGGGGTCTCGTCGAAGGTGAAGGGGGGCACGGTGATCTCCACCGGCTCGTAGCTGGTCAGCTCGTAGGTGGGCTTCACGGTAACGTTCAGGGTGAACGTGAACTTCTTGCCGCGCTCGAACTTCACCGTGGGCGTGGCCTTGGGCGGGAACGCCGGCACGAGGTTGCGGCGGTCGAGCGCCCGGGGCACGAGCACCTCGATGGCGTTGGGCTCGACGATCTTGTCTAAGTCGGCGATGCCCAGCTGCTCTTTCGCGAGCTCCTCGATGGACTTGCCCGGCATGGGGCGCACGCCCATGGACAGCGCGAAGGCCTCGGCGGCCTCCTTCAGCGCGTTGTTCACCTCGATGGCCGTGGCCTCACAGTCGAGCTTGATGACGCCGTCGGCGAGCTTCTTCTCGGTTACCTTCATAGGTTCGGTACTCCTCCTTCGCGAAGAGGGCCGCCTTATGCGGCCCGTAAGGTTTGCCCGCTATGGTAGCACAGCCCGCGCCCGCAAGATCGAAGCCCACAGGGTTCACAGGTTCCGAGGAAAGGACAACGGAAGAAGAGCCACTTCCTTCGGGCACGGAGCACCAGCGCACGCCTCGATCATGTTGAAGCTCGCGTATAGTGCGATAGATTCATCCGCAGCATGCACGCACTCGGCCCAGAGCAAGGGGAAGAGCAACTCGTCACCGCACTCATTGAGATAACAGGCCTGGGGCGCGTCGAGGTCGAAGGGAACGGCGAGGACCCCTTCGTCGTTCAGCTTCTCAAGCGCCCTAGTCGTACGCTCGACGTCTTCGCCGTACACCTTCGTGCATTTCGCGAAATAGTCGACCTCGTCCATCGATAGCCACGGAAACAGTCGGCCAGCAGAATCGCTCAAAAGCACCTTGTTCTGCTGGTAGACCTGACCCGTGAGCTTGTTGTCCAAGCTGCAGTAGTGCACGCCCATGCGCAGGCCCCGCTCGTCCGCGTAGCGCAGGAGCTCCAATGCCTCGGTCTCGCTTCCGGCAACAGGCAGTCCGCCCGCATACCAGTAATCGTAGAGAATCTCGTAGGGGCGAGCGCGGATCTTGAATCCTCGATCCCTGAACTCGTCGCCGTTGAAGAGCGGAAAGCAGAACTCCAAAAGATTGATCCCGCGCACTCCTAAGGCATCGAGGCGGTGCAGCAACGTCTTCATCTCGTCAATGGTTCCTGGAATGACGGGCATCTCCACCATGACCGCAGGAATAACGCCGACGGCATCCCCTATCAGTTTCAGCTGCTGCTCGATGCTTTCTCGGCCTTCCTCTTGTTTGATGCTGAAGCGGATCTCGTCCAGCCCCAAGGCCGCAAGCGATTGCAGCAGACGATCGGTCAACCGATCGCCGCTTGTATATAGGCGCGCATGAACGTGCGGATAGAGCTTCTTGGCCGTTTCGAGAAAGTCGCAGAGCTCCTTTGGGTGCAGACAGGGCTCTCCTCCCGTCACGGCAACATGGGAGTACTTCTTCCCCTCGCTATAGGCCTTTTGCAGCTCTCCCGCTATGTCCCTCTCATGCTGGCAATAGTAGGCGAAGCGCTCCTGGTTGGGATTAAAGCAGAAATAGCACGATCGGGTGCACTTGAGCGAGACGAAGAACGTGGCGGTTTCCTCGCCCTTCCTGCAGGCAACGCAGGCAGAAGACATCCACCCTCGAGAGAGGCTCGCGTCGTTGTTCTCGCACCGCGCGTGGGCCGTCGCCGCCGCTTCTCTCCTCTGGCATCTTGGCTGGCTTTCGCCTTCCTCGAAGGAAAGGCCATAGGTTTCCACTTCCTCCTTGAAAGACGCGCTCGCAGCCTCGAGCTTCAGCAATCGCTCCTCGGCTCCCATTGCTAGACCTTCTCGGCGAACTTGTAGCCGACGCGCCACACCGTGAGCAGGTACTTGGGCTGGGAGGGGTTGTCCTCTATCTTCTCGCGGATTTTACGGATGAACACCGTGATACTCGATTCGTCCACCGAGCTGTCCGAGCCCCAAATGTGCTCGTATATCTGACCTCGCGTAAACACCTGCCCAGGGTTGGCGGCGAGAAGGGCCAGTATCTCGAATTCCTTGGAGGTAAGGCTGACCGGCTCGCCCCTCAAATAGGCCTCGTACTGGTTGAAGCGAATCTCCAGCTCTCCGGTTCTGCTCGCACCTTCCCGGCTTACCGCCTTGGCAAAAGCAAGATCGTCTCGATGACGCCGCAGGTGCGCTTGCACGCGCAGAAGCAGCTCGTCGGAGCTGAAGGGCTTCACAACATAATCGTCGCCACCGGCATTGAACCCGATGGACTTGTCGACGATATCGGCTTTCGCAGACAGGAAAATAACGGGAATGCGCCGCCCGCTCTCCCTCAGACGACGGCACACCTCGAATCCATTCATGCCGGGCATCATCACATCAAGCAGCAGGAGGTCGGGCTTCTCGACGGCAAGCATCTCCAAACCAGAGACCCCATCCTGAGCGCCGCAGAAGCGGTACCCCGACTCTTCCAACAAGCGCCGCATGAGCACATGCAAGCTCTTATCGTCGTCAATGAGCATGATCTTCGCCGGCGCGCGACCTGTTCCCGAAGCACTTGGCTCCATGTCAGCCTTCCTTCCCGTTCACGGGCAGCGTCACGGTGAACACGCTGCCCTGCCCCAACTCGCTCTTTACCCCGATGCTCCCGCCGTGCATCTCTACATATTCTTTCGCCAAAGCAAGCCCGAGCCCCGTGCCGCTGTATTTGCGCGATACAGAGGAGTCAACCTGCACGAAGCGCTCGAAAATACGCTCGTGGTCTTTTTTCGCGATGCCGATCCCGCTATCTTCCACATGAATGAGCACCTCTTCGGTATCGGGCGCGTAGTCCACGAACAACCGAACTTTTCCGCCCTCCGGAGTAAACTTCATGGCGTTGCCGCAGAGGTTCTCCACCACATGGCGCACCTTCTCGAAGTCGGCGCGAATCAGCGGCACGTCCGGTTCGATGTCGCAGACGAAATCGATTGCGCTTCGCTGAGCCAAGGGGCGCACTACATCGCAGACCATTCCGCACACATCGCCCAGATCTATGACCTCAACGGTCATTTCGGTTCTCCCCGCATCCAGTCGGCTCATCTCCAAAATGTCGTTGATCATGAGCAGGAGGGCGTGGCTGTTTGCCTCGATCTCCCGTCGCGTCTCGGCCTCCTTCTCCGACGCCGGCGCACTTTCGTTATTGAGCAGCTCCGTGAAAGCGATGATGGAAGTGAGCGGCGTGCGCAACTCGTGGCTCATCATGGCAAGGAAGTCGGACTTGTACTGGTTGTCTTCACGGAGGCGCCGATTCACTTCTTCGAGCTGCGAGCGCTGGCGCTCCAGCACGCCGTTGGCTCGAGCAAGCTGCTCGGTGCGGTCGGCCACCTGGGTCTCCAGACTTCCGTAAATGCCGGAGAGCTCGGCAGCCATGGCATTGAACTCGCGAGTAAGGTCGTTCATCTCCCGCGAGGACTGCGAATAGGCGAATCGCACGTCGAGATTGCCGCGCTGAATCCTCTCCACGCCCTGCTGAATGCGAGACAGCGGCCGCGTGACCAAATAGGTGAGCGCCAGATATATGACGAGCAAGCACACGACCAGCATACCCGAAAAGAAGATGACGTCCTGCACCACCGAGGAGCGCTCGCTCTCCATATAGACATCCAGAGGCATGACGAGGGAGATGGCTCCGCCCACGTCTCCCAGTTGCCAGCCTTCTTTCGGAAACCCCGTAACGTCGATCTCTCCCGCCGGTTCGCCATGGCATTCCAGACAATTCGCCTCGATGCGCATGGGCGCCGCATAACGGAAGACCTCCACGCCGCCAACATCAGCGATTTCGTAGTACTCGGTCGCCGAGCCGTCGTTGAAAGCGGTAAGGGCCGCAGATTCGAACGCGTCGGGCACATCGGCCCTATTTCGGGGCTCGAAGTTCACGAACTTGGTGGAATAAGAAGACTGGGAAGTGAACAGCGCCCCAATGCTGCGCCCCACGATGGCGCAATGAAGTCCCTGGTAAACCCCGTCATCGGTATAGGAAATCTGCTCAAGGCGATCTTGGTTCGAAGCCATGAACTCCCACATGGCATCCATCTGCTGCGCCAGCACCTGGCCCTTCTCCCGCAGTTCGTTCTCCATTTGAGCGCGAGCATTCATGGAGATCCAGCCGATGTTGGCCACCAGGGATATCATGAGCAGTACCACGATAAGCACGGCGAACTTCGTTTTCAGCTTGATGTTGCCCACAGCAGTTTTCATCGGCACTCCCCTCTTCGCACCCCGCCCGTCAGCCGGCTCAGTCCGCCTCAGTCGACCACAGGCTTCGCAGCAACTCGTTCAAAAGCGCTCTATCCGCTTTCACGAGGAGCGAAACCATCTCCGCGGCCACCACGTAAAACTCATTGACACGTAGTTTATCGGGGGCGGCGGCAACCGCGGAACAGAAAAGAGGGACCCATCGGCAAAGGTGATCGTCCAAAAACCTTTGCTGGCTCATCAGATCGGCGCGAGCCCCGAGGCCATCTCCGGATCGCCACTTTTCCATTGACGAGGCAGCAAGGGCCGCCATGAAGCTCAGCTCGGTGCCCAAGTGATCATCCGGTTCGTGAGGGTAGCCCGCCGCTTTGAAGCCGGCGGCCCGATAGGCTTGGCGCACTCGTAGAGTACTCTCCTGGAATAGGAGGCCGTCGGCACTCAGGTGCACGGATTCCCAAGGAGCCGCCGGCGGCCGGTGGGGGCCCACGAAAAGTTTCGTGTAGGCCGTCTTCGCCTCTTCCACAGAAACGATCGCCTTCTCACCGCAGACGCGAATCCACCTCTGCGACATACCCGAATCGGACTGCCCCCGACCGGCGTCTTCGCCCGTAACGGCCTCTAGAAGCGCGAGCGCTTCGGGCACCTCGGAGCGACAGCACCAGAAGAGCATCTCCTCGTCCGGCTCGGCAGCGAACAAACGCGCGCCCAAACTGTACAAAACGAGACGCAAACCGAGCAGCTCTGCGACAGCGCGGTCGTCCTCCGTCCCGCCGCAAGCGCTTGTCTCTCTCTTTTTCAATATTCCGCCTCCTCGACGGAACGCGGCGACGGCTGGAGGGTGAATACCGTCGCCGCGTTCGCTGCCACTCGCGCGTTTACAGGATTACTTGAATCGCGCCGGGCTCGGCGGCGGCCGCCTTGGCCGCGATGACCACGGAAGGATTCGTTTGCGAGGCATCGGGGAGGAAGGGAAGCTCGTTTACCCCTTCGGGATGGGCCGCCCGTAGCTCCTCGATATCACCGAACTCAAGAGCGCGCATGGGACACGCCGCTACGCAGGCCGGCTGCTCTCCTGCTTCGCGCAGCTGGATGCAGGCGTTGCAGCGGTGAACCACGTGCAAGCTCTCCACCAGTTGGGGATGCCCGTAGGGACAGGCCTTGACGCAGTACTCGCATCCGATGCATTTGGAGTCGTCATGCTGCACCGTGCCGTCGGCTTCATTGATATAGGTAGCTCCGTTGGGGCATACCTCCACGCAGGCCGGATTCTCGCAATGGTTGCAGGTGGCCGCATAATGGAAGCCCTTCACTGTCGGATAGCTCCCCACCTCGAAATCGTCCACATGACGGAAGACAACACCGATCTCGTTGTCGTTTTTATCCTTGCAGGCAATCTGGCAGGTTCGGCACCCGATGCAGTTGTCCTGATTGAAGAAGAATCCTTTGCGGACCACAGTCTCGTTCGCCATGACTCACCCCTCCTTACAGCTCGATGACGCGCTGCGGAAGCTCGCAGTCGGGCACCAAGGCTTCGCCGGTGTACTTCTCGAAATTGCAGTTGTAGTTGTTGTAGCCGGAGACCGCCATGCCGCTCACCGTGGGGCCGCAGAGCATGTTGTCAGCGCCGGCCAGATCGTATTCCTCACTCTCGTCCAGATCGACCCAGGCGCCGTGGGGCAGGCCCACCATGCCGGGCATGAGGGTCTGAAGCACGCTCGCCGTGCGCACGATCTTGCCGTAGGCGTTGTAGACCACCACGTCGTCGCCGGTTTGAATACCCTTGTCCGCCGCGTCCTGAGCACTGATGAACACCGGGTTCGGCCACGCCTCGCGCAGCCACGTGACGTTATCGTAGACGCTGTGAGAACGGCGGTAGTAGTGGGGGTTGTACACGAGGTAGGGATACTCCTCGCTGCGGGTCTCCCAGCCTTCCACAGCCGGGTGATAGGACGGGTAAGGCTTGAAATTGTCGGAGAATCCGAGAGAATCCAGCGCGTCCTTCTTCCATTGGCAGTAGATCTCGAACTTGCCGGAGTTGCTCGGAAGCGGATTGGCCGCAGGGTCGGCTACGAAATCGGCGTAGGCGATGAAGCCGTGGTCGTCGGCAGCGGAGCGCTCCACCTGGTACGACCCGCGCTCCAGAAACTCGGCCAGAGCCACCTTGCCTTCCTGCGGCTCGCCCTCGCATCCCCAGGCGGCCAGATCCTCGGCCGTCACGGTGACAAGCGGAGCCGGCTCGGCGCCCTCGGTCACGGTCGCTCCCAGAATCTCGTTCATGAACTGCTGCTTTTCCGAGAGCGGATAGACCTCGTCAGGATTGAGCCCGCAGGCTTCGGCAATGCCGCGGCCGATCTCCTGGTCGGTCTTCGCCTCGAACAAAGGCTCCGTCACCTGGGAGTAGATGAGCAGCGTCTCGCGGTTGCTCAGCTGGCCGAAGCGGCCCGGACGCTCCCATTCCGTGGTCACGGGCAGAACGATGTCGGAGTACTTTGCCTGAGTGGTGAGGAACTGCGCATTGCAGAAGACGAAGTCTACGCTACGATGGGCCTCGATGCCGCGCATGAGGTCGGGCGTGGTCTGCAGACGAGCGGAGTGCTCCCAGAAGATCACGTGGATGTCCAAATCGCGCTCCTCGCGGGGCTGGGTCACGGCGCAGATGTTGCCCACAAACGGATACTTCTTCTCCAGGACGCTCTTCCACAGGATGGGACCCGGAACCAAATCATCGACGCCGTTGTCGATCGGCGGCACCGCTGCCATGCCCGCAGCCACGAGCGAGGGGCCGCCGTTGCCAGCCTGGGCGTAGTAGGCCGTGCCGCAGGCGTGGCCGCTCTTGCCGAAGTGACCGCCCATGGCGCCCAGGGTCATGAACATCTGGGGCACATCTTCGGAGTCGTGGCAGCGAGCGAAGCTGTAGCTGTGCAGCAGCATGACCTTGTGCTCCTTGCCGATGGCCTCGGCGTACCAACGGATGTCCTCCACGGGCGTGCCGCAGATCTCGCTGGCCCATTCGGCCGTCTTGGGGGTGCCGTCGTAGGCGCCTAGGATATAGTCCTTGAAGTTCTCGTTCGTGGCGGCGTCGGCAGGCATGGTCTCGGCATCGAAGCCCACGCAGTAGGTGGCGAGAAAATCCCAGTCCACGATACCGCCGCGTTCCTCGTCCAGCTTGATCATCTCGTAGGCTACGGCGATCATGAAAGCCGTGTCGGTGCCGGCACGCAGGGGAATCCAACGGGCGTTCAGGAGCTGGGCCGTGGCATTGTAGCTGGGGGCGATCACCACGAACTGAACGCCGGCGGCCTTCGCGTTGAGGAAATTCAAGCAGGTAGAGCCTGCGGACGCCCAGGCGGGGTTGCAGCCTTGCAGTACGATGGTATCAGCGTTCAGCATATCGTAGCGATCGTTGGCCGATGCGGCACCGCCATCCTTGGAAGGCAGGCCCAACTTCGTGGTGTCCAAGTTGTAAGTGCCCATAGAGGTGGTGTCGGTGATACCCACGTATCCGCCCATGGCCAGAAGCGGGCGCATGGCGTTGTAGCTCACGTAGCTGCCGGAATGGGCGAGCACCGAGCGGGGGCCATAGGTCTCGTAGGCGCGCTTGAGCTGGTCGCCAACGTACTTGAAGGCCTCGTCCCAGCTGATGCGTTCCCATTCGTCTTTGCCGCGGAGCTCGCCGTGGGGCTCCTCCGGGCTCCAGCTCTTGCGCTTCATGGGGTACTTCAGACGGTCGGCGCCGAAGACTTGCATGCGCTGGGAGCGGCCGCGCACGCATCCGCGCTGCTGGGGATAGTCCGCGCTGTCCTCGTGAGTATCGTCGCTCTTCTGGCGGATAACCACGCCGTCGTTCACGAGCACCTTGTTCATGCAGCGGCCGCCGCAGTTGTGCCAGCAGGCGGCGCTCACCCACGTGCCCTCGGTCAGGTTGCGACCGTAATCGGTTTCTGAAGTGTTGGCGCTCGCCTCGGGCGCCTCATCGCCAGTATCTGCCATCTCCACTTTGTTCGCGCAGCCTGCCATACCCGTTGCGGCAAGGGCGGTAGTGACCGCAGCGCCCGCTTTCACGAAACTGCGCCGGCTGACAGCCGACGACTCGCGAACAGCATCCAGGAAGCCCGTCATGACTCCTCCTTCGTCTCGTCTTCTCTCCCCTCGAAGCGCCTTGTGCTTCGATTATGCCTGAAAGCATAGAGGGCGAAAAGATTAATCACCATGGCTTGAAAGAGGAATCTTTATTACCGAAATCTTTCCAAATTCTTAACGGGCGCCTCATGACGTCCTCCCACAAGGGAGCGCTTTCCATCCTCAGGCCACATTGGGTGACAGACGCCGAGCAGCCTTCGTCCCTACTCGTTGGACTTCAGGCTCTCCACCATGTCGATGCGGGCGAGCTTGGGGCGCATGACGAGCATGACGATGACGGTGAACACCATGGTGAGCACAAACGCGATGACGAAGCTGTCCCAATGGATGGTGCGGCCGAACATGACCTGGTCCACCTCGGCCGTCACCACGACGAAGCCCTCTAGCACGATGCCGAGGGCCAGGCCCACGAGCGCTCCCAAGATGGCCAGAAGCACGATCTCGCGGAAGATGTAGGCGTTCACCTCGCGGGGCGTGAAGCCGAGCACCTTCAACGTGGCAATCTCGCGGGCCCGCTCGGTGATATTGATGTTCGTCAGGTTGTACAGCACGATGAACGCCAGCGCCGCCGCGGCCACCACGAGCACCACCACGACCATGTTCACCGAGCGCAGCATCTGCTTGTAGGAGTCGATGACCTCGTCGTTGAAGGCCACGGTATCCACCGCGCCGGTGGCGCGCAGGGCCTCGGAGAGGGCTTGGCGCTCCCCCTCGTCGGTAGTGGCCCGGGCGTACACCGTGAGGTTGTCCGCCTCTTCCCCGAAGGTGCGCTCGTAGGTTTCCGGCGTCATGAAGGCGTAGTCGCCGATGTAGTTCTCGATGATGCCCGCCACGGGCACGGAGTAGGTCGTCGCCGTGGCGTTGCCCAGATCGTCCTGCTCGGCGAACACGATGGCATCGCCCACGCCAAGGCCCAGTTTGGTCGCCAGCTTCTCGGTGACGACGGCGCCGGCGTCGGCGAGGGCCACCTCCTCGTGGCCCTCGCGGGTGCGGAAGTGCCACAGCTCCTTAAACGCCGCCGGGTCCGACGGCGCCACGATGGTGGTCATGGCCTCGGTGCCGTCTGTGCCCTGGGCGATCATCGAGGATTCGGTAGCCCGCACGGCCACGGGCAGCTTCTCGGCGTCGCCCAGAAGGGCGGCGGCAGCCTCGCGCTCGTCGTCTGCGGCGTCGTCCTTCTCGGAGATGACGACGTTGTAATCCACCAGCTCGCCGTACTGCACGTCGATGATGTCGTTAATGGAATTCTGCAGCCCCAGGCCCGTCAGCAGAAGCGCCGTGCAGCCGGCGATGCCCACGCACGTCATGACGAGACGGCGCTTGTAGCGGAAGATGTTGCGGAACGTCACCTTCCATGAGAACGAGAGGCGGCGCCACAGGGGCCCGACGCGCTCCAGCAGAATTCGCTTGCCGGCCTTGGGCGCCGGCGGCTGCATGAGGGCGGCCGGGGTCTCGCGCAGGGTGGCCGCGGCGGCGGCCCAGGTGGCCAAGAGCGTGATGCCGATGCCGAGTCCGGCCGCGGCGAGCGCGATGGGCCAGTCGATGGGCATGGCGGCGCGGGGCACGTAGTAGACGATGGAGTAGGCCTCCATGATGACCCAGGGCAGCACCTGAGAGAGCACCGCGATGCCGAGAACGCTGCCGAGCCCTGCGGCCAGAGCGGCGTAGATGAGGTACTTCGACGTGATGCGCGCCCGCGAGTAGCCGAGCGCCTTGAAGGTGCCGATGAGCATGCGCTCCTCTTCCACCATGCGGGTCATGGTGGTAAGAGCCACAAGCGCCGCCACGAGGAAGAAGATGAAGGGGAAGAACGACGCGATGGCGTCGATGCGATCGGCATCGGAGGCGAAGCTCACCACGCCGAAGTTCTTCGTGCGGTCCATGACGAGCCAATCCGGCGGCTCGATGTCGTCAATCTCCTTCTGAGCGTCGGCGAGCTCCTGCTCCGCTTTGTCCAACTCCTCGTTGGCCTCGGCCGCGGCGGCGTCGTAGTCGGCCACGCCCTGCTCGTACTCGGCCCGGCCCGCTTCCAGATCGGCCTTGGCCTGCTCGTACTCGGCCTTGCCCTCCTCGAGCTGCTTTTTGCCCTCCTCCACGCTCGTCTTGGCGGCGTCGAGCTGGGCCTGGGCGGCGGCGATCTGCGCGTCGGCCGCCTCGCGCTGTTGCGCCAGCTGCGCCTTGGTCTCCTCCAGAGCCGTGGCTGCATTGCCGATGTCGGCGATCTTCTGCTCCAGGTCGGCCCGGGTCGCCTCAAGCTCGGCGCGCTGCTCGGCGGGGAGGTTCGGCACCTGCAAGGCGGCCTCGGCCTGGGCCAGGGCGTCCCGCAGCGTCGGCAGCGCCGCGTTGGCCTCGGCGAGGTTCGCCTCGTTGGCGGCGATCTGCTGCTCGGCCTCGGCAAACTGGGCCTCGGCGTCGGCCTTGCGCTTGGAAAGCGATTCGGTGCCCTGGGTGTACTCCTTCTCGCCGTCTTTGATCTTCTTCTCGTTGGCGGCAAGGGTGGAGGCGGCCGCGTCCAGCTTGCGCTGGCCCTCGTCCAGCTCCTCCTTGGCCGAATCCAGCTTCTCGCGGGCCTCGCCCAGTTCCGCCTTCGCCTTGGCCTCTTCCTCCTCGTATTCCGCCCGCGCCTCGTCCAAATCGGCCTGGGCCTCGGCCTTCAGGCCGTCCACCCGGGCTTCTTCCCGGGCCGGGGCGATGCCCTCGATGGCGGCTACGACCCCGGCCACCTTGTCGTCGTAGGCGTCGCTGTCGGCGGGAAGCTCTGCTGCGCCCTCCACGGAGACGTAGGCCTCCACGTAGGGCATATCCGGATCGAAGGCCTCGGGCAGCACGTACATGAACTGCTCGATGGTGCCCGAGCCGATGGTGGAGGTGCCCATGGACGTCGAGCTGACGTAGAGCGGCGAGTGCACGCGCCCCACCACGGTGAACTCGGTGGTGGCCAGAGTGTCCTCCACGTTGCCCACCGACGGGTCGACCGTGACCGTGTCGCCGAGCCCCGTCGGCCCGCTCATGACGCGGTCGTTGAAGATGACGCACTCGTCGGCGGATTCGGGCCAGCGGCCCTCCACCAGATCGAGCCGGTTGAGGTAGTTCGCGTCGTCGGAGGAGATGGTGGCCTCGTCCACCTTCACCGCCGTCGCTGCCGAGGGCGACAGCGAGTGCACGCGCATCACGTACTGCTCGTCGTTCAGGGTGGCCAGCACATCGGCGGAATAGGCCGCCTCCACGCCCGAGACGCCGGACACATCGCGCAGGACCTCGATGTCCTCATCCGTGAGACCCAAGGTAGAGACGACGCGGATGTCCATGAGATCGGTGCCGTCGTAGTAGGCGTCGGCCGCCAGCTTCATATCCGGCGCCGTCATGCGCAGCCCGGCGTAGAAGCCGCAGCCCAGTGCCACGATGGCGGCAATGGCAACAAAGCGCCCGAGCGAGTGGCGGATGGAGCGGACAATATCTTTGTTGAACGCCTTCACGCTACCACTCCAGCACGTCGGCGGACAGGGGCGCCTCGTTCAGCTCCACGGCGGCCACGGAGCCCTCGCGCACGTGGATGACACGGTCGGCGATGGCGGTGAACGCGCTGTTGTGGGTGACGACCACGACCGTGCGCCCCGTGTCGCGGCAGGTGTCCTGCAGAAGCTTCAGGATGGCCTTGCCCGTCTCGTAGTCCAGAGCACCGGTGGGCTCGTCGCACAAAAGGAGCTTGGGGTTCTTCGCCAAGGCGCGGGCGATGGCGACGCGCTGCTGCTCGCCGCCGGACAGCTGCCCGGGGAAGTTGCGCACCCGGTCGGCCAGGCCCACAGCCGCCAGCACCTCGTCGGCATCAAGGGGGTCGCGGCAGATCTGGCTTGCCAGCTCCACGTTCTCGCGGGCCGTCAGATTCTGCACCAAGTTGTAGAACTGGAAGACGAAGCCGATATCGTGGCGGCGGTACTGGGTGAGCTGCTTGCGGTTGAAGGAGCTGACGCGCGCGCCGTCCAGCGTGATGGTGCCGGAGGTGGCCGAGTCCATGCCGCCGAGCATGTTCAAAAGCGTCGTCTTGCCGGCGCCGGAGGGCCCCACGATGACCACGAACTCGCCCTGCTCAATGGTGAAGCTCATGTCGCGCACGGCGGCCACTTCCACCTCGCCCATCTGGTAGATCTTGCTCACGTCGGCAAATTCCACGAAGGCCATGATTCCTCCCAGCACCCGGCGCCCCTCGCGGGCGCTTTTCTCTCGGCCCTTACGATACACGATGAATGAAAAAGAAGGCACCCGATCAGGCACCTTCTGAAAACTTCTATCTTTGAGCGGGCAGGGCTACAGCACCTCGAAGGTATGCACGGCAGCGATGGGCGAGGCGTCGCCGTCCTCGTTCACCGAGCGCACCTTCATCTGATAGGCGCCGGGGGCCTCAGGCGTGTAGGCGAAGGTCCAGGACACCCAGCGCTCGGCCGTCGTGCCCTCCAGATCGTAGCGGATCCAGTGCACGCCGTTGTCGAGCGAGAACTCCACCGCGATGATGCGCTTGTCGAAGTCATGGGCCCAGCCGGTGAATTCCATGGGCTCGCCGACGCGCCCCACGTACTCGGCCTTCGCCGCCACGTTGGGACGGTTGGTGTAGTCGTGGCCGTCGTCGACGAACGGACCGATGACCGGGGGAACCTCCTCGTTAGTGAAGCGGATCTCGCGGATGTCGCGCACGAAGTACTTGGCCGGCAGCCCCGGCACCCACAGCTGGTTGGTGGCGCCCATGACGCTCATGATGTCCTCGCCGTTCACGCGATTGGCCACGATGGCGCCGCGTTCCAGCAGGAAGTCCAGCGGGAAGCTCTGCTCCATCCCGTCGGCCCCCACAAACGTGACAGTGTTGCACTTCTCCGGCTCGCCGACGACCGCAGCACCGTCGCCTCCCTCGGCAGCAACCCGAGCCGTCGCGCCTTCCACGGCCTCCTCCGCATGAGTCGCCAGGCCTTCCGCACGCTCCTTTTCCACGGCAATCCCCTTCTCTAGCTTTTGTCCTGGGGACATTCTACAAGCTTGGCCAGCTCGGCGGCCGAGTGCACGCCCGTCTTCGTGTAAATGGCATGAACGTGCGAGCGCACCGTGGCCACCGACACCACCAGCACGTCGCTGATCTCGCGGGGGCGCTTGTTGCGGGCGAGCAGGCGCAGCACCTCGGTCTCACGCTCGGTCAGGCCGAACTGATCCGCCAGAGCCGCGCAGCGCTCATCGCGGGTGCGCTCGTAGCGGCCGCGCGGATCCTCGTGGGGCAGAAGGCCCCAAACCGTCTTGGCGTACTTCTCCGAGTTCATGTTGAAGGTGACGAGCACAAGCAGGACGAACACCGCCGTACCGATGACGGAGAAGGCCGCGGTATCGAGAACAAGGTTTTCGTGCACCTCCATTCCCACAAGGTTGCCGAGCAGAAAGCCGACGGATCGAATGAGAAAAGCCCGCCCAAATATCTGGGAAGGCGCGGCGTTGATGGCCCGGCTGATAACCGAGCAGGCCATGGCGAGCAATGCATCGAAATAATAAAGGGCGCAGGCCTGCATGATGAGAGCCGGCAGAAACTCACTGCTGTTGGTGAGCGGACCGAGCAGTGCCGCCACACAGACCGCAGGGAACACGAAGCGGTAGAAGCGGTTCCAAATGAGCGACACGTCCACAGCTCGCCCGCGACGGAGCGTAGCGACGAAGAGCGCGAGTGCGATGGCGGCGCCCACGAGAAACGACGCCACCCGCGCCACAACGCCCAAAGGCAGCGCCAGCGGAATGACATGGAGAAAGCCGAACACCATACCGTAGGAGCCGACGATGACGAAGAGCCGGACGCACAGAGGCACCCGACGGCGCGATGACGCGGAGCCATTCGCCCCCAGCCCATCGGAGACACTCTCTCCCGATGCTTCTGGCGCCTCCCCCTCTCCGTCCTCGCGGGCACGAATGGGCGCGAACGAGCGACGGTAGCTCTCCGGAAAACAGGAGCCAGGAGCCATGGACTTCACGAGGCACAGCCCCGCTGCAACCACCAGCCCCACGTGCAAAAGCTCTGAGACCAGCAGCGAAGAAGTAGCCTCAAGCATGCTGAACAAGCCCTGGACGATAAGGGTGGTCAGCGCCACCACCGCCACGATAGTGCCCATAAACAGCGTGGAACCGACCGTGCAGGCCACCTGACTTGCGACCACGAAAAACCATGCCCCCGAGGCGGCTCCGATAAACTGCACGACAATAACGACGAAGGGCGCGTCAAGCACCGTAAGACAGCCATAGAACAAAAGGATGTTTCCCACTTGCGCAATAAAGAAGACGAGCCAGAACAGACCGTCACCGACCAAGCGGGAGAACCTTCGTCCGCATATCTGCGTCGCAACGTAGCCGAAGACAAGCCCGAGCGAATGGGCGTCGCAGGAGAAGGCGCGGATGTTGACCGGCGCGCCCCACAGCGGCGCGAGGTCGAGCATCCAGCTTCCCGATTCGTGCAGCAGCATGGCCGCCGACGCCAGAGCCACAAGCGCCCCAACGATCCACCAATAGCCCTTCGGCGCCCCATCGAACGTTCGCAACGCGCGGGCCGATGCCTTCCTGTCTTCTTCCATGTTCTTCAACCCCCTGCCCCTCACAACTGATCCTCTATCTCCAGCGCAACACGAAGCGCCAAAGGCTCGTCATCGCCGACCCATCCTCCTGCGATCTCTAGGCTCCTTGCAAGCACTACTTAGCCGACTTAATCATATCACCTGGCGTTTCTCTGAAATCAACAAGAGTTGTTGAGATGGCCAGTCAACCTCAATAAACGTTGCTGATTTTTCCTGCAACGACTCTTTTTATAGTGGGCCTAGCCGTCCGGGCCTTGCGCGCAACGGACGATACGGAAATCCCGAAGCAATTATGGAAGGAGAGGAATCATGAGGACAACCGAAAGCAAGACAACGTCTCGGCTCATCGTGGCCGGAGCCGTCGTCGCCGCCGTGCTCGCTTTGGCTCTAGCCCTGTGGGGCTGTGCGCCAAACGCAACGGGTGCCACCACCGATCAGAAAGGGGACAACAAAGCGACCGAAGAAACAACGACTTCAGCCAGCGTCTATCCGAATTTTACCGAAAAGGCCGCAGGCTTGTTCCCCGACACGTACTTCAACCGCGATATGCTCAACACCGGCAACCGCGGCTGCAATGCGTGTCACGAGAACCTATTCGACAAAATGGTGAACAAGGAGGGCCTGACCCACATCCTCAGCTACGTTGGCTACGAGAAGGACGGCACCTACAAGGATTGCGAGCCATGCCATCAGGGCCATATGACGTTGACCGGCCCGTACTTGGGCGATGCCATCCACGCGAGTCACTACGGCAACCAGCAGTTCGTTGACGCCAACGGCAACTGTTGGAGCTGTCATGCCGTGAACTCCGACGGCGAGGCCGGCGAGTACCAGTTCATGCTATGGGAGGATTTCTACGAGCAAGCCGCGCTCGGCGGCTACCCGTGGCTCGCCGACGACGAGACCACCCGCGCCTGGGTCGAGTCCCGAGGATACGCTGGCGGCTACCCCACGGAATTCTCCCAGGAAAAATCGCCCAACATCTCTGCGACATTCGCCCAAGATGCCACCGATGCAAAAGATCTGTTCATCGTCAACAACTGGGGTCCCGATGCCATCGATTTGGAGGCTGTGTCGGCCGACAGCAACCCGCTTTCCATCACGGGCGTGAACAACCCGCGCACTTTCACGGTAGAAGAGATCCGCGCCATGCCTCAGACCGAGTTCACCGCCTTCCAGAACTGCGCCACTAACGGCGAGGGCGGCGCACTCATGGAGAACATTCCCATGAAGGGCGTGCCCCTGTCCTACCTCGTGGAGCAGTGCGGCGGCCTGGTAGAAGGCACCAATGCCATGAACGCCTCAGGCAACGACGGCTGGGCAGCCTTCCCGCCCATGGACATGGCGCTCGACCTCATGTATGAGGACTGCTATGTGGTCACTCAGTACTACGGTCAAAACCTCACCGTGGATCAGGGCGCGCCGCTCGTGCTGGTGCCCTGCGGTATGCCGGGCGCCCAATGGGTGAAGCATCTCGGCACCATCGATTTCAAGGTGGCCGATCAATTCATGGATGGCCCGACTTACGCTGCCGCCACGGCGCCTTCCCCGAAGATCAACGTGAACGGCATGTGGTTCCAGAACAGCGGCCTGAGCGCAAAGGTGGGCGAGAAAGTCGCTCTTACAGGTGCCTGCACCTCTTGGAGCAAGATAGTCGGCGAACTGGACACCATTCGCTTTAGCTTCGATCTGGGCCAGACCTGGCAGGAATACAAGGTGACCAGTGAGGTGCCCAACTTTGATCCCTACCAGTGGGTCAACTACACGTTGGACTGGACGCCGTCTGCACCGGGCAAATATCAAGTAAAGCTGGACGCCATAGACACCGAAGGCAACCACATCCCCAACCCCGTCACGCTGTTCGTGAACGTCGAGGAATAGAAAGGGACGGTGACATTCCATGAAATCTCAGACTGTTAAGACCATCGGCGGCGTGATGAGCGCGGTGGCCCTCATCTCCGGAGGCGCCGGCGTGGCCCAGGCCGCTACCATCGAGCCTGCGGCAGCCGCTCCGGCATCTGCGACCACCCTGGCTGCCGCAGATGTCGCAGACACCGAGGCCCCTGCGCGCGCCGTGGAGGGAACCTTTAGCTACACGCAGGACGCCGTGTCCTCCAACGCCGAGATAAGCGGCGTTTTCTGCAAGGCGGCCGCCACGCTGTGCGCGTCGCTGCCCACTTACGGCTGCGAGGCCGTCAAGGCCGCGGCCGTCACCGTGGCGGGCCCCAACGCCTCGTTCACGGCCACCGTGGACGAGCTGGCCGACGAGGAGGAAGCGACCTCCTACGTGATGGCCTGCTCCTGCGCTACCAACGTTGCCGGCGGCGGCGCCATCGCCAACGCCGAGGTCGAGGGCGTCTCTCTGGAAACCCTCGTTCAGATGGCCTGCGCCTAAGAAAGAGCGCGCTGTCGCCCGAAACTTGAAGGGCTCGACGCACCCAGCGCCACCCGCCTCCCCCTCGGCCCGGAAGCCCTCGCTTCCGGGCCTTTTCCATAGGCAAAGGATGCAAACCCGTAGCACGAAGCCGCTTTTTGCCTTCCGCTTCAACGCAGATCGACATTTTCCCGCCTCTGGCTATTGTGTTACCTAGGCATAACTTTAAGCTTATCAAGAAAATGCCTGGTCACAGCTTCGCAAGAAAGCCTAGTCCTCAATACGCCCGTAGCCAGAGACGGAAAAATGTCGGAGACGACCGAGCGACAGGGCAAAAACCCGCCTCGGGCTACGGCTCGCAGCAAAAAGGCCGGCCCCTTTGCGGGAGCCGGCCTTGGTTTCTCGGGCTTTCGGCCCTTGGCGCGATGAGCGCTTGAAGCTAGGAAGCGAAGATCTCGATGGTCTCGCCCTCGGCCAGGGTGACCATGGCCTTCTTCCAGGTGCGGGTGCGACCCTCCTGGTAGCGAACGCGCTTCGGCTTCGACTTCACGTTCAGGGTGTTCACCTTGACCACCTTCACGTTGAAGATAGCCTCGATAGCCTGACGAATCTCAACCTTGTTGGCGTCCTTGGCCACCTCGAAGGTGTAGACGTTGTTCTCCATAGCGTCGTAGCTGTGCTCCGTGATGACGGGGCGGATGATGACGTCGCGGGGATCCTTCTCCATTATGCAAGCACCTCCTCAATGCGGGCCAGGCACGGCTCGGCGATAACGAGGGCCTTGTTGTCGACCAGCTCGTAGGTGTTGATATCGCCCACCGGCAGAATGTTCACCTCGGGGATGTTGCGGAAAGACAGGAAAGCCTCGATGTCCTCGTTGCCGATGACCACGCAGATGCGCTTGCCCTCGAGACCCAGCGCCTTGATGAGCGCCACGGCGTCCTTGGTGCAGGGCTTCTCGAAGTCCATGTCCTTCACAATGAACAGCTCGCCGTCGGCCAGCTTGGCGGAGAGAGCCGAGCGCATGGCCAGCTTGATCTCCTTCTTGTTGACCTTCTGGTCGTAGCTGCGGGTGTGGGGGCCGAACACGGTACCGCCGCCGACCCACTGGGGAGCGCGAATGGTACCCTGACGGGCACGGCCGGTGCCCTTCTGACGCCACGGCTTCTTGCCGCCGCCGCGAACCATGCCGCGGGTGCGCGTGTTGGCGGTGCCCTGGCGCCAGGATGCCTGCTGCGCCTTCACGGTGCGATGCATCACAGGCACGTTCGGCTCGATGGCGAACACGGCGTCGGAAAGCTCGACCGTGCCGGCGGCAGCGCCCTTCACGTCCTTAATCTCAATAGTTGCCATAGTTGCTGTAACTCCTTGTTACCGATCGTTCCAATTAAGCCATGCGGACGCGGACGATGCCGTTCTTGCCGCCGGGCACCGCACCCTTGACCAGGATGAGGTTCTGCTCCTCGTCGATGCGAACAACCTCGAGGTTCTTCACGGTGACGGTGTCGCAGCCCATGTGGCCAGGCAGGCGCAGGCCCTTGAACACGCGGGACGGCGTGGCGCACTGGCCCACGGAACCGGGGGCGCGATGGAAGTGCGCGCCGTGGCCGCCCGGGCCGCCGGCGAAGCCGTAGCGCTTCATGACGCCGGCGAAGCCCTTGCCCTTGGACGTGCCGGTCACGTCGACCTTCTTCACGTCGGCGAAGGCCGCGACGGTCTGCTCGTCGCCCACCTTGTACTCGCCGGCGTTCTCGACGCGAACCTCGCGCAGGTAGCGCTTCGGCTCGGCGCCCTGGGCGTCGAAGTGGCCCTGCATGGGCTTGTTCACGCGACGGGGCTTGATGTAGCCGAAGCCCATCTGCACGGCCTCGTAGCCGTCGGTATCCACGGTCTTCACCTGGCACACGGTGTTCGGCTCGGCCTGGATAACGGTGACCGGGACGATGCGGTCCTGGTCGTCGAAGATCTGGGTCATGCCGATCTTCTTGCCATAGATAGCGTTAATCATGCCCAAACCTCCTTACAGCTTGATCTCGATGTCAACGCCAGCGGGGAGATCGAGACGCATCAGGGAGTCAACCGTGTTGGGGGTCGGCTCGAGGATGTCGATCAGGCGCTTGTGGGTGCGCATCTCGAACTGCTCGCGGGAGTCCTTGTTCACATGGGGCCCACGGATGACGCAGTACAGGTTGCGCTCCGTCGGCAGCGGAATAGGACCGGAAACCTTGGCACCCGTCTTCTGAGCGGTATCGACGATGAGGCGCGTGGACTGATCCACGATCTCATGATCGTATCCCTTGAGACGGATGCGAATCTTCTGACTTGCCACTTACATTACCTCCAAATAGAAGTTTCTCTGAGGGCGCCTTAGGCGTTGCCGCCGGCCTTGCTGATGATCTCGTCCTGCACGGACTTGGGCACGGGCTCGTAGGAGTCCATCTGCATGGTGTACACGGCGCGGCCCTGCGTACCGGAACGCAGGTCGGTCGCGTAGCCGAACATGTTGCCCAGCGGAACCTTCGCCTCGATGACGACGGCGTTTCCACGCTGCTCCTGGCCCTGAATAAGACCACGACGGCTGGGAATGTCACCCATGACGAAGCCGGTGTACTCCTCGGGCGTCTCAACCTCGACAGCCATGACGGGCTCCAGGATGACCGGGTTGGATTTGCGCAGGGCGTCCTTGATGGCCATGGAACCGGCCACCTTGAAGGCGGCCTCGGAGGAGTCCACGTCGTGGTAGGAACCGTCGATCAGCTCGACCTTCACGTCCTCGACCGGGTAGCCGGCCAGAACGCCGGAGTTCAGCGCCTCCTGGATGCCCTTGTCGATGGAGGGGATGTACTCCTTGGGCACCACGCCGCCGACGATCTTGTTGACGAACTCGTAGCCCTTGCCAGCCTCCTGCGGGTACATGTTGATGACCGCGTGTCCGTACTGGCCGCGGCCGCCGGACTGGCGAACGAACTTGCCCTCGGCGTTCATGACCTCGTGGCCCGGACGCTCGCGATAGGCTACCTGCGGCTTGCCCACGTTCGCCTCGACCTTGAACTCACGCAGCAGGCGATCGACGATGATCTCGAGGTGCAGCTCGCCCATGCCGGCGATGATGGTCTGACCAGTCTCATGGTTGGTGGACACGCGGAAGGTCGGGTCCTCCTCGGCGAGCTTCTGCAGGGCGATGGCCATCTTGTCCTGCTCGGCCTTGGTCTTGGGCTCCACGGCGATGTCGATAACCGGATCGGCGAACTCCATGGACTCCAGGATGACGGGAGCGTCCTCGGCGCACAGGGAGTCACCGGTGGAGGTGTCTTTCAGACCCACAACAGCAACGATGTCGCCAGCGGACACGGCGTCGATGTCGACGCGCTGGTTGGAGTGCATCTGCAGCAGACGGCCGATGCGCTCTTTCTTGCCCTTCGTGGCGTTCAGCACGTAGCTGCCGGCGTCCAGATGGCCGGAGTACACACGCAGGTAGGTGAGCTTGCCCACATAGGGGTCGGTCATGATCTTGAAGGCCAACGAAGCGAACGGAGCCTTCGGATCGGCCGGACGCTCCTCTTCCTCGCCGGTGTCGGGGTTGGTACCCTTGATCGGCGGGATGTCCACCGGGGAGGGCATGTAGTCGACCACGGCGTCCAGCAGCTCCTGCACACCCTTGTTCTTGTAGGCGGAGCCCACGAACACGGGGTTGATCTGGCAGGCGATAACACCCTTGCGGATGGCGGCCTTCAGCTCGTCGACGGAGATCTCCTCCTCCATGAGGACCTTCTCCATCAGCTCGTCGTCGCAGTCGGCGGCGGCCTCAAGCAGCTCCTGGTGGTACAGCTCGGCATCTTCCTTGAACTCGGCCGGGATCTCGTCCATCGGCTCGGGGTAGGTCATGCCCTTGTCGTCGGCCTTGAAGTCCCAGGCAGTCATGGTCACGAGGTCCACGATGCCCCAGAAGTTATCCTCGGCACCCATGGGAATCTGGGCGGCCACGGCCTTCGCATCCAGACGGTCGCGCATGGTCTGGATGGCATGGAAGAAGTCGGCACCCACGCGGTCGTACTTGTTGATGAAGGCGATGCGGGGCACGCCGTAACGCTCGGCCTGGCGCCACACCGTCTCGGACTGCGGCTGCACGCCGGCAACGGCATCGAATACGGCGACGGTGCCGTCGAGCACGCGCAGGGAGCGCTCTACCTCGGCCGTGAAGTCCACGTGGCCGGGGGTGTCGATGATCTGGAAGCGGTATTCCTTGCCGTCGGATGCGCCGCCGGGGTACTTCCAAAAGCAGGTGGTGGCTGCGGCGGTGATGGTCACGCCGCGCTCCTGCTCCTGGACCATCCAGTCCATGGTGGCAGCGCCGTCGTGCACCTCGCCGATCTTATGAGTCTTGCCCGTGTAGTAGAGGATGCGCTCGGTCGTGGTGGTCTTGCCTGCATCGATGTGGGCCATGATGCCGATGTTGCGCGTATCCTTCAGATCGATTTTAGCCATGCATCTTCACCAGCCCTAGAAGCGATAGTGCGAGAACGCACGGTTAGCCTCGGCCATCTTGTACATGTCCTCGCGCTTCTTCACAGCGGCGCCCGTGTTGTTGGAGGCGTCGATGATCTCGTTGGCGAGACGCTCGCGCATGGTGTGCTCCTTGCGCTTGCGGGAGAAGTCGACGATCCAGCGGATCGCCAATGTGGTGGCACGACGGGAGTTGACTTCCATCGGCACCTGGTAAGTGGCGCCGCCCACGCGCTTCGGCTTGCACTCGAGGGTGGGGCGGACGTTGTCCATGGCCTTCTTGAACACGGTCAGCGGATCCTCGCCGGTCTTCTCCTGAACCAGGTCGAAGGCGCCGTAGACGATGTTCTCAGCGATGGACTTCTTGCCGTCAAGCAGAACCTTGTTGATGAGCTGCGTGACGAGACGGTTGTTGAACTTTGCGTCCGGCTGCGTTTCGCGGCGGACTGCTGCTGCACGACGCGGCATGTAGTTACTCCTTTTGCTTCTGCGCGCTTCGGGGCACCGGTTCGGCGTCCATTAGGTCGGTGGGGCTCCTTACCCAGACTCTACCGGCCCGCGCGGCTTAACGAACGTTATTTCGGGCGCTTGGCGCCGTAGCGGCTGCGGGCCTGCTTGCGGTTGTCCACCGCAGCGCAGTCGAGCGCCGCGCGGATGACCTTGTAACGGACACCGGGAAGGTCCTTTACACGGCCGCCGCGGATGAGCACCATGGAGTGCTCCTGGAGGTTGTGGCCCTCGCCGGGGATGTAGGCCGTGACCTCCATACCGTTGACGAGACGCACACGGCAGACCTTTCGAAGAGCGGAGTTCGGCTTCTTGGGGGTCGTGGTGTACACGCGGGTGCACACGCCGCGCTTCTGCGGGTTGCCCTTGAGCGCCGGGGTCTTCGACTTGTCGACCGTCTTCTTGCGGCCCTTGCGGACCAGCTGGTTAATTGTAGGCAAGACTCTTTTCCTTTCCTTTTTCCACGGGCTTGCACTGCACAAAACAAGCGCCTCTGTGAGGCGCGAGGGGGTATATTACGAGGGTTTCCGCTGTGTGTCAAACGCCACGCACCCGGGCGTATCCATCCCCTCCGGCGAGCGGCACAATTTGTCCATAATCGCAGGAAGTGCAGGCAAGGAAGCCCCACGCACTTCCGACCGACAAGGACTGGCACGCTTTCTCGTAGAGGCCGACGAGGACTGACGCGCTTTTCCCGTAGGGGCCGACCTTGGTCGGCCCTCCCGACCGATGAAGGCCAGCGCCCTCGGTCATCTAAACCGACTTCAATCGTCATCTATCCCATTATCTCCGAAGCCGGAGACGAGATCGATGAGCTCGGCCTTGGAATGGACATCGAGCTTCTGATAAATGTGCCGACGATGAGTAATGGCGGTTCCCTCGGCAATGAAAAGCACCTCCTGAACGCGACCCAGCCCATGCCCGCGCGCCAGAATGCCCAGAACCTCTGCCTCTCGCTCAGTCAGCGCGTAGACCTCAGCCACGGCCGCGACCCGCTCATCGAAAGGCGTACCGCCGTCAGCAGACTCCGCCTCTTTGCCCCCTGCGGCAGTTACGGCCCTCTTGTAGGCCCGCGCCAAACTTCCGCGCGTCAACACCACATCCGACGCGATAACAGCAAGCACCATGGCCGCGAGGGCCGTCACGCTCACGTGGCCCTGGAGATCGAGGCTCTCCATCATAAGCGCCAAACTCGACCCCAAAGCCGCGCCCAGGGCAAGCGCGCCCAGAGCCACACCCCACACGATAGCAAAAGGTACGCGAATCTGCCCGGCCGCCTCCGCCGCGACTCCCACCACCAAGGAAAGGTACACCCACAGAGCCACCGCCGAGGCCCCCATGGCAAAGCGCAGGGAGAACTCGCTTCCGGCATCGAAGGGGTAAAAAGCCACAAGTATCGGTATGGCCGCAAAGCGCAGAAGGAGCAGCCAGCTGAATCCCTGTTTGAGCAGCGCCTTTGCCACAACCTCGACCACGAGGGAGATAACGACGCCCGAAAGGCTCAAAAGTCACGTCCACGACAGGGCGTGACCGTGACGCGCAATGAGAAACTGCGTGATCATCAGGGCGAAGACAAGGCCGAACAGGCCATAGGACGCGATAATGCGAACAAAAGCCCCCTGCAGATGCGTCACTGGCGAAGAGGTTTTAGCAGGAGCCTCACCGCGAGACGCCGACACCATGAACAAGGCGCTGGACACCGCCGAGAACACGGCGACCACTGCAAGCAGCAACCAGTGGATGCCTATGGACTGAGCGAAGGCCGCCAGCAGGCAGGCAGCGAGTACGACGAGAAACGAAACCCGGGAGCGCGCCGGAGCATCCAGCCGTCCAAAGCGTTCGCTCCATACCATGGTGAGCAAACCGCCGCCCAAGCCGAGCAGCGCGCCGGACACGACGCGTAGAACCGCAACTGCCACAGAGGCGCCCCGTTCGGGAACGAGCAGAAGCGCTGCGCCGGCGATGGCAGCCAACGCGCCCGCAAACGCCCCGAAGACGCCTCGAGACCATTCGTCCCTCCAACGCGCGAAAGACGCTGCGCACGCCGTCGTCCCCAAAACAACAAGATAAGAAAAGAGAAGGGGGTTCAGCCCCGACAGCGCCAGATCGCCCCCGCGATACATATCGGCTACCACGCCGACAATGGGAAGCCACGTTTGGGCGCCAATATACCCGAGAACCACCAAAAGCCCGCTCTTCTCGGAAGCCCCTCCTAGCCCCCGAGACGGTAGCGCGCCATCGTCCTTCGTAATTCCTACCATCGCCGACCCTCCCGTATCGATGTGCGGTCAAGGGCAGTATAGCAAGGGCAAGGCCGAGAACCACCCACAATCTGTCCTTCGTCATCCCTTATCCCACCTGGTCTTTCATCCTTTTCAGATGATGGCTTGGCAGCAAAATAATCTGTCTCCTCCCGCGAAGCATCGGCTTTGGATGATGGCATTTCGGCGACGAGGACGCACAATGCCGCCCATCGAATTCAATCCGGCGGGACGACGAGAGAGCCGCCGGAGCCACTTGGAAGGAGAGGAGCATGGCTCACGTATCCCTGCGCAAGATCGTTCTTGCCTCCGCTGTCGCGGGTGTCATCGCACTTATGTCCCTGGGCACTGTCGGCTGCGCCCCGAAAACGGCAGATCTCAGCGAAACGGGCAGCGGCTCACAGGCTGAAGCCGACGAGAACGCCGCAATGACAGGGGACTTCGCGTTCTCCGCAGATGCCGACTGCACCACCTGCCACAGCACCGAGGGCGACTCGCTCGGCGACGCGACGATGCCCGCATCTAACCATGCGACGCAGGAGTGCACCACCTGCCATAGCGACATCGACAGCCTGGCGACCGCCCACGATGGCGTGCAGTTCGGCGACAAGACGCCCAAACGGCTGAAAAAGACCACCATCGATACCACCGCCTGCTTCAGCAGCGGTTGCCACGGCAGCCAGGAGGACCTGGCCGCCAAGACTGAAGCCTGCGCCATCCTCACCGACGCCAACGGCACGGTAGTGAACCCCCACGCCCTGCCCGAGAACGAAGATCATACGACCATCGACTGCGGCAGCTGTCACAGCATGCATTCCGACGACACCATCGAGGACACGGCAAAGAAGGCATGCAAGGGCTGCCACCACATGGACGTCTACGAGTGCAACACCTGCCACGAGTAAGGCCCGGCGCATTTAATTGACTCCGGTTCCGCCCGGACCCCGTCAATCCCTCCCCCTACGGGGCCCGAGTGAGGCCATTCCCATCTCAGCATCATCCGCACTCCGGCGGATGACATAGCAAGCCTTATTAAGGAGGAAAACATGGAGGAAGTATCTCGCCGCTCTTTTTTGAAGGGCTCCGCCCTGGCTGCCGCCGGCGCTGCCGGCGCCGCCGCCCTGGCCGGGTGCGCCAACAACGACGCTGCGCTCTCTGAGACTGGCAGCACCCCCGAGTGGATGCCCGAGACCTGGGACTACGAGACCGACGTTTTGGTGATCGGCTACGGCGGAGCGGGCCTGTGGGCCGGCATCACCGCCTTCGACGAGGGCGCTCAAGTGCTCTATCTGGAGAAATCGCCGTTCCGCGGAGGCGGGTCCTCGTCTATCAACATGGGTCAGTGGACTGCCCCCCACGATGCCGACGCGGCCGCTCAGTTTGCTTTCGAGGCCTTCCATGGGCAGACACCTATGGAGGTCTGCCAGGCCTGGGCCGAGGAAGCCGTGCAAAACCCCGACTACGCCGACGAGTACGGCCTCGAGTACACCCTGGGCGATAGCCCCCGTGCCGAGTACAACATCTTCACTGGCTACGAGGAGATGTACGTCGGTTCCGGCGACGGCTACGGCGCGGGCTTCTTCGAGGCCATGGACCAACATCGCGCCGACCGCGGCATCGAGGTGCTGTTCGAATGCCACGACGAGGAGCTCATCCAGAACCCCGTCACCAAGGAGATCGTCGGCTGCTACACCCTCATGGGAACCGACGAGACCCCCAAGGCCGTGAAGGCCTCCAAGGGCGTCATCCTGTGCACTGGCGGCTTCGAATTCAACGAGGAGCTGCAGGCCAAGTATCTGAAGTGCTACCCGATGCGCGGCTTCTACGGCTGGAAGTACAACACCGGCGACGGCATCACCATGGCCCAGAAGGTGGGTGCCGACCTGTGGCACATGCAGCAGGTCTGTGGCGGCGACGACGCCTGGTTCGACGATCCGGAGATCGTGCCCGGGGGCGTTTCCGTGCAGAGCCCCACGCCCAATTACATCAAAGTATCTCGCCTAGGCGAACGCTGGGGTAACGAGGAAATCTTCAGCCCCCATGGTGGCTGGAAGCCCTACGCCAATTTCGATGAGGAGATCTGCGATTTCGACCGTATTCCCTCTTGGTACATCTTCGATCAGACCTCCTTCGACGGCGGCTCCTGGGGCGGCATGGTCGGCGGCGCGGCCACCGAGAACGGTGGCATGGGCATCGGCTACATGACCGAGGGTCTCGATCCCGAACTCGGTGGCTGGGCCGGATGGTCTGCCGACAACAAATGGGAGCTCGAGCGTGGCTGGATTACCACCGGCGCCACCCTGGACGAGCTGGCCGCCAACATCGCCGCCAGCAAATGGGACGACAAGATGGACGCTGAGAAGCTGAAGGCCTCCGTTGCCCGCTGGAACGAGCTGTGCGACAAGGGCGCTGACGAGGACTTCGGCCGCCAGCAGCTGGCAAAGGTCGAGACCGGTCCGTTCTACGCCATTCCGCTGTACCCGGGCATCTGCAATACCATCGGCGGTGCTCGCCGCAACGAGAACGCCAACATCGTCGATCCGAGCGGCAACCCGATTCCGCGCCTGTACTCCGCCGGCTCGTTCGGCAACATGAATGGCCACACTTACGCCATCACCGGCGGCAATGGCTCCGAGAACTGGTGCGTTGGCCGTATCGCCGGCCGCAATGCCGCCGCCCTCGAACCCTGGGATGCCGCGACCGAGGCCTAGACCCGGCCTGGCGCCGATGAGCACAAGCGGGCCCGCTCTTGAAAAGCGGGCCCTTTTTCTAAACGAGAGAGGAAGGAGGGGCTCTGTGGCTCAACTCGAGTTTTCCGTTCCTTACAACGGAGACGCCGCCACGCTGCGGCAGCTGATCGCGCTTCAAAAACGCAACGGCAACGTTATTCGGGAGATCTACCTGAATGCGCCGCAAGCCATCACCGGTTCGGGCCGCGTTGGAAACGTGACGACCCTCGACGAGTTCGTCGGAGTGGTCAGCGTCATTCGCGAGGCGGGCATCCGCGTCGACATCACGATGAATTCCACGTGCGATGGCGGGGATTGGTACGCCGAGGAGACCCTCAATCGCCAAATCGGATTCATTCGCGATATGCACGAGCAACACGGCATTGAGGCAGTGACACTGGCCAATCCCTTCCTCATCGAACAAGCGCGCCAAACCTGTCCGAACCTTGAAATCAGCGCCTCAGTCCTCGCTGACATCGATTGCTTTTCCCGCGCCGAAGCCTTCGCGCTAGCAGGCGCCACCACTATGACCGTGGACACGAGCATCAACCGCGACCTGAAGCTCTTGCGGCAAATCCGCGAGAAACTTGGCGTAGAGCTCAAGCTCATGGTAAACGAGGGGTGCTTGAACAAATGCCCCTACCGCAAGTTCCACATGAACTTGATCTCCCATAAATCCCACGAAGAGCGCGACGAGGGCAACGCCTTCTCTTTCGCTTGCGGCGACATCATCGGCCGCGATGCCGGGCAGATTTTCAAATCGAACTGGATCAGGCCCGAAGATATGCGCCGCTACGAGGGCATCACAAGCTTCTTCAAAATTGTCGGCCGCGATATGATGCCGAGCAAAGTGCTTCGCTGCACCGAAGCCTACTTGGACGAGTCCTACGACGGCAACCTCTTCGATCTGCTGTGCAGCTCCATCGGCTATTACGGCATCGAATTCCGCGCGCACATCGACAACAAGGCACTTGGCAGGACGAATTTCTTCAAACGCACCTCCACTTGCAACAGACAATGCCAGCGCTGCGCCTATTGTGCCGAATTGGCCGACGAGCTTCTGGGCTATGGCTGGATCACCCGCGAGATGCTCGAGGATATGGGGCAGACGTCGATGATCGCCGCCATCGAAGCGCAATTCGGAGGCAGCTACCCTGTTTGCCGCTCCTTTTCAAAGACGCCCCTTGAAAACCCATTCCAATCTCTGTAAACGCGAGGAGGAACCCTATGTCTACCCAAGTCAGAACCTGGACCGAGTATTGCGGCGCCGAGGGCGAGCCCTCGCGCTGGGATCTGTCCATCAACGACCGCCCCGTGCCGGGCGGCTATATCGAGAAAACCGCCGAAGGGTTCGAGATCCATTATCCACACCTTCCCCTCAAAAAGCTCACCACCCTAGAGGAGGCGAAGCGCAGCCTGGAGCTGGCCCCACCGATTTCAACAGCTGGCCTGAAAGTGGGAAGGATAGCCGACGAGGACAGCGACCTCATCTCGTCTGCCGAAGCTGGCGAGATACTCGGCGTGAGTCGCTTCCGCGTGAATGCCATGGTGGCCTCGGGCGTGCTGCCTGGCCGCCGCGACAACGGCAAGATTCTCGTCGATCGCGCCGCTGCGGAGCAGAAGGCCGCTCAAGGCCTCTCCGAGGGACCTCAAGGGAAGTTCGCCAACCTTTTCCTGTTCTACGCGCCAGCAGGCGAACGCACGCAATATGTGGCTGAACTCGAAGCCGACGACGCCGACTCCATCGAACGCGCCCGCGCCTTCGCCCAAGAAGTCATGGAGGACGAGAGCGAAGACGCCGTAGAAGTGCGCGACTACCTGCGCATGCGCAACTTCTTGCGTCGCCACGAAAACGAATTTGAGTTTGCTCGCAGCGTCTTTGGCGATCTCGTCGAAGAGCGAGCCCGACGCGTATCCCTACGCATACCGGAAACTGAAGCATAGCCTTTCACGCGATCTTGTCTTAGACGATACCAAACCTCGGATTTTGGCAGTCCACGGGGGTACCAAACCTCCAGTTTCGCCCGAAGCTCTGATCTGGGAAAACTTCCTATAATGCCTGGTAGATGGCTTCTCGCAGTTCAGCCAAAACGGGCGGTTTGGTTCCCTGCGCCTGGCAAAACAGGCGGTTTGGTACCCGCATCTGCCAAAATCCGAGCCTTGTCCCCGCAGGTGCCGGGACAAGGCTCTCCCTGCCGGAAAAGGCCGTGCAAGGGGGGCGACCAAGGTCGCCCCCCCCACGGGATCGCTCCTGAAGCTACCCCGCGTACTCGGCGATGATGGCCTCGACGTAGCGGGCCATGTTCTGGAGGTCGGCTACCTCTATATACTCGTCGACGGAATGGAAGTTGGTCATGCCGATGCCGAGGGTGATGGCGTCGGCGCCCTTCATGCCGAGGATGTTCGCGTCGGCCCCGCCGCCGGAGGTGGCGTGGCGGGACTCAAGGCCGCAAGTGGCCGCAGCGGCCTCCAAATGCGCGACGATGGCGTCGCCGGGCTCGTGCACGACAGCCGGGTAGTCCAGCTCCCAGGCCACTTCCACCTGGCCGCCGAAGCGAGCGGCGGCTTCTTCCAAGGCGCGGGTCATGGCGTCGCGCTGGGCGAGCACGCGATCCTCGTACAGCGAACGGCACTCCCCCATGAGCGTCACGACGGCGGGCACGATGTTCACGGCCACGCCGCCCTCGATGCGGCCGACGTTGGCCGTGGTGCACTCGTCGATGCGCCCAAGCGGCATGGCGGCCACGGCGGCTGCGGCGATCTGAATGGCGGAGACGCCCTCCTCGGGCTCCACGCCGGCATGGGCGGCACGGCCCTCAATGCGAGCGCGCAGCGTCCAATGATAGGGCGCTCCCATGATGATGGTGCCCGGCGCCCCGTCCGCATCGAGCACGAACAGCGGGAAACGTCCGTCGCGCTCGGCTTCCGGGGTAGCCGCCGGCAGATTCTCCGGCCACGCGAGCGCGCCCTCGGCCAAGGCGCCGGCCCCTAGCAGGCTCTGCTCCTCGCAGGTGGTGAGCAGCACCGTGATGTCGGGCCGGGGCGCACCGGACTCCAACACCGAGTGCAGCCCCTCGAAAATGGCGGCGATGCCGGCCTTGTCATCGGCCGAGAGGATCGTCTCCCCCGCCGAGCAGACGACCTCGGCCATGCGGCAGGTGACGTCGTCGCAGATATGGCGCTGCTCGATGACCGCCTCGATGCCCGCGCAGGGCTTCACCGTGTCCAGATGCGCCGAGAACCCGATGCGCCCCGGCACCGTGCCGGGTAAATGCGCGATGAGGTTGCCCGTATCCGACCCCGTTTCCGCCGCAGAAGCGTCGAAGGTGACCGTGAATCCCATCTCCGCCAGTTTTTCTGCACAATAAGCTGCCATGGGAGCCTCGTGCCATGACGGGCTCTCGATGGCCACCATTTCCAAAAACGATTCAAGCACGCGATCGGGGTTCATAAGGGTTCCTTCTTTCAAAATTCCTAAATTTTTTGTCGCAGGGATGCGCCCAAGGAAAACAGCGAGGGTCCGACAGGTGCCTGGATTTGCCCCGCCTTTTGCCCAAGCGGCCTTCGTGCCGCGCCGTGGCAAAAACAAGGGGCAAGGCCAGGTGCCTGTCGGACCCGCAGCGTCGCGTAATAATTCCTCAAGGAATTATTACGAGGCAAGAATGGGGGCCGCCACCTGCTTCTTGCGGGACAGCACGCCGGGCATCCAGTTGCCGCCCTCGCAGCACTCGATTTCGAAGACGCGGTTCACACGGGCCGGGTCGCCCTCCACGATGAACTGCGAGCCCTCGGCCAGAATGTCAGTGACGAGCAGCAGGGCGAACTCGTAGCCGTTGTCTTCCACGAGCTTCTTCATGTGATCGCGAATCTCCGCCTCGCGGGCCATCACAGTCGGCAGGTCTACCGTCTCGCGCTGGGCGATGAGCACCGTCACGTCGTCGTTGACCTTGAACTCCTTGGAATCGGCCTCGACCAACTTGGCGATGGGCATTTTGTCCTCGCCGCCGCGGGTGCGGAAGATGTCCATGCCGTACTCCACCGCGTCGATGCCGAGCTTGTCGGCGAGGAAGTTCACCTGGTCGACGTCCACCTGGGTGCAGGTGGGAGACTTCATGATGACCGTGTCGGTGAGTATGGCCGACAGAAGCACGCGGGCGATGGAATCGGGCAGCTCGATGCCGGTCTGGCGGAACTGAAGCGTGACGATGGTGGCCGTGGAGCCGATGGGGAGGTTCAAAAAGAGGATGGGGTTGGCCGTGGAAACATCGGCGATGCGATGGTGGTCGATGATCTCGACGACATCGGCGTTCTCGATACCCGGGGCCGCCTGGCCGATCTCGTTGTGATCCACGAGAATGACCTTCTGCTTGACCTCCTTGCCATCGCGCTCGACAGGGTTCACGTTTTCGATGAGCACCGGCTCGGCGATGTCGTTCTGCTCCAGAATCCAGGCGCTTTCCACCGGCAGCGGCCCCAGACGGGCGGGCACGTACTCGACGGCGTCGGCCTCGCCGTCGCGGGAGGCCAGCGCATTCTTCAGATGCGCGTAGCCCACGGCTGCGGCGATGGAGTCGTTGTCGGGGTTGCGATGGCCCACGACGAGGATTTTGGAAGACATGAAGGTTCCCCTTTCTCACCAACTTACGGTTTTGAGGCAGTATAGCGCCTCTGCGCCCGTTAGGCGATGGGCTATGATAGGCTTCTTCGATGAAATGAAGCCCTGAACTGCTCTGCGGATGAGAAACGCGAAAGGAGCTCTTGTGAAAACCTATGGTCTGAGGGACATTATCGGCCCCATCATGGTGGGACCGTCCAGCTCGCATACGGCGGGGGCTTTGGCCCTCGCCTCCATGGCGCGGAAGCTCTTCGGCGAGCAGCCCGAACGCGCCGTCTTCACCCTGTACGGCTCCTTCGCCGCCACCGGATCCGGCCACGGCACCGACAAGGCGCTGGTGGCCGGCATCCTGGGGCTTGCGACCGACGACCCGCGCGTGGCCGACGCCTTCGCCTTGGCGAAGGCAGCCGGCGTGCAGGTGGACATCGTCTGGGACACGACCACCGAGGTGGCCCACCCCAACACCGTGGACATCCGCTGCGAGAGCCGCGAGGGGCGCACCCTGGAGATGCGGGGCGTCTCCATCGGGGGCGGCGCGGCGGTCATTCGGCGTATCAACGGCATCGACGTGGACATCACCGGGGAACGCACGAGCGTGGTCGTGCACCAGCGCGATGAGCGCGGGGTGCTCGCCCACATCGCCGGCGTGCTGGCCGGCTGCGGCATCAACATCGCCAACGCGAACCTGCACCGCACGGCCAAGCGCGGCGACGCCTACACCGTCCTTGAGACCGATAGCGCCGTGGATGCGAGCGTGCGCGAGCTTCTGATGGACCACCCGGACATCATCAACGCGCGCGTCGTACCCGCCACCTGCGCCGGCGACGGCGAGGAGGTGCCCGTGCCCGAGGATGCCGAGGAGCGATTCGCCCGCTGGGACTACGCATCCGGTGAGGAGCTTCTGGAGCTGTGCGAGCGCGAGAACGTCACCATCGCCCAGGCCTTCCGCGCCCGCGAGGAGGCGCTGTGCGCCAAGCAGGGCACCGAGGCGGGCATCGACGCCTACCTCGATCGCGTTCTGGAAGTGATGGGCAACGCCGCCACCGAGCCCTTGGGCAACCCGCAGCCCTCCGTGGGCGGCCTCATCGGCGGCGAGGCGGCGAAACTGCGGGCGGCCTTGGAAGACGCCGATCCCCAGCACCGCTTGGTAGATCCCCTGGCAGCCCGGGCGGCCCAGTACGCCCTGGCGACCCTGGAGACCAACGGGCGCATGGGCGTCATCGTGGCCACCCCCACCGCGGGCTCGGCCGGCGTGCTCCCCGGCGTGCTTCTGGCCCTGCGCGACGAGCGCGGCTTCTCCCACGACCAGCTGCGCGAGGGCATCCTCACCGCCGCGGGCCTGGGCTACCTCATCGCCCGCAACGCCAGCGTGTCCGGCGCCGAGGGCGGCTGCCAGGCCGAGGTGGGAAGCGCGGCGGCCATGGCGGCCGCGGCGGCCGTCGCGCTTGCGGGCGGTGCCCCCGACCGCTGCCTAGCCGCCGGCGCGAACGTGATGATGTCGCTGCTCGGCCTGGTATGCGACCCGGTGGGGGGCCTTGTGGAAGTGCCCTGCCAGAAGCGCAACGCCACGGCGGCCTCCGTCGCCTTCGTCAGCGCCCAGATCGCCCTTTCCGGCGTCCAGAACCTCATCAGCTTCGACGAGGCCGTGGCCGTCATGGACGAAGTGGGCCGGGGCCTTCCCCCCGAGCTGCGCGAGACGGCCCTCGGCGGCATCGCCAAGGCCCCTTCCGCCTGCGCCTTCTGCGCAGGGTGCTAGGGTAACGCGACAGACGCTTCCAGCACGGCGGCCCAGATCGACGCGATCCGGGCCGCCGTCTTTTTGGCAGGGCGCCTACCCGATCTTCACGATGGGGGCGTAGTCTTTCAGCAGCTTCTTAGTCTGTCCGGTCTTGGCGAACTTGACGTGCAGGGTGTCGCCGTCGACCTTCACGACGGTGCCGCGGCCGAAGGTCTTGTGATCCACGGCGTCCCCGGCGGCGAAGGTGGCCCGGGCGCCCTCCTTCTTCCCCGCGTTCGGGTTCGCCCCCGCACCGATGCGGCCCGAGCCTGCGCGGGATGCGCCGCCGACGCTGCCGGCCGCACGCCCCGTACCCGTGGCCGCGCGGTACTCGGCGAACGAGCGACCCTGAGCCCCCGAGGCGCTCGAGCGGCCGAACACGCGGCCCTCCCCCGCCTCGGTGCCCGAGCCGGCGATGCCCCGGCGGCTGCCGCGCTTCTCCCAGCCGGTGCCGGAAAAGCCCGCCGAGCCCAGCCCGCTCGTCTGGCGCAGCTCGCTGGGGATCTCGCCGATGAACCGCGAGACGGGGTTCGCGTGCGTCTGGCCGAAGATCTGCCGCTGCTGGGCGCAGGTAAGGCACAGGCGCTTGCGGGCGCGAGTGATGGCCACATAGGCGAGGCGCCGCTCCTCCTCCACGGCCGCCGCGTCGCCCACGGAGTTCATGTGGGGGAACAGAGTCTCCTCCATGCCGGCCACCCAGACGCAGTCGAATTCCAGGCCCTTGGACGAGTGCACGGTCATGAGGGTGACGGCCTGCCCGTCCTCGGTCACCGTGTCCAAGTCGGTACGCAGCCGCACCCATTCGATGAAATCGGCCAGTGAGTCGCCGCGCAGCACGCGCACGGGCTCGGCGGACTCGTCCTCGCCCACCGTCGGCGCGGCGAAGTCGGACTCCTCCGCATCGTGGGTCTGCACGAACTCGTCCACAACGCCCAGAAACTCCTGGATGTTCTCGACGCGCCCGCGCGCCTCGTCGGTACCCTCGTCCTGCAGGGCGCGAATGAGGCCGGCCTTGTCGATGATCATCTCCACGACCTTGCGCAGATCGCCCCCGTAGGTGGCGCCGTCCTTGATGACCTGGATGAACTCCCCCACGGCATTGCGGGTGGAGGCGCGGATGTCCGGATCGACCACCGCCAGCTCGGCCGCCGTGAGAAACGGCATGTTCATCTCGCGGCCGTACTGGTCGATGCGCTCGATGGTGGTCTTGCCGATGCCGCGGCGCGGCACGTTGACGACGCGCTTGGCCGCGATGTCGTCGGCGGGGTTTACCACCAGCGTGAGGTACGCCATGACGTCGCGGATCTCGGCGCGATCGAAGAAGCGCGTGCCCCCGACGATGCGGTAGGGCACGCCGGCGCGTAGCAGCATATCTTCGAGCATGCGCGACTGGGCGTTGGTGCGGTAGAACACGGCCATGTTGTTGTAGGAGGTACCCTCACTGCGGCGCCGGTCGATCTCCCCGGCGATCCAGCGGCCCTCGTCGCGCTCGTCGGTGGCCAGATACACCGAGATCTTCTCCCCGTCGCCCGAGTCCGTGAACAGGCGCTTCTCCTTGCGGTGCTGGTTGTTCGCGATGACGGCGTTGGCCGCCGCCAAGATATTGCCCACGCTGCGGTAGTTCTGCTCGAGCTTCACCACCTTGGCCTCGGGGTAGTCGCTCTCGAATTCCAAGATGTTGCGCAAGTCGGCGCCGCGCCACGAATAGATGGACTGGTCGTCGTCGCCCACCACCATGATGTTGCGGCGCTTGGCGGCGAGCAGCTGGGTGATGGCGTACTGGGCGCGGTTGGTGTCCTGGTACTCGTCCACCATGAGGTAGCGGAAGCGGTCCTGATAGGCCTCGCGCACGTCCGCGTGGTTCTTCAGCAGCAGGTAGCCGTACAAAAGAAGGTCGTCGAAGTCGAAGGCGTTGGCTGCACGCAGGCGCTCCTGCAGCCGCTCGTACACGCGCTCGGCCACCTTCCCCACCGGGTCGTGCGCGTCGAAGTTACCGGGGGTAACGAGGTCGTTCTTCGCCTGGGAGATGCGGTTCATCAGCTGGTTCACGGGAAAGCGCTTCGGGTCGATGTTCAGCTCGGCCATGATGTCCTTGTACAGCCGCTTCAAATCGTCCGTGTCGTAAATGGTGAAGTTCTTCGTGAAGCCCAGCCGCTCGGCGTCGGCCCGCAGCATGCGCACGCACATGGAGTGGAAGGTGGATACCCACATGCCCCGCGAGCGCGTGCCCACGAGCTGCGCCAAACGCTCGCGCATCTCGGCGGCCGCCTTGTTGGTGAAGGTGATGGCGAGGATCTCCCACGGGGCCGCCAGGTCCTGCTCCAGGATGTTGGCGATGCGGTAGGTGAGCACCCGCGTCTTGCCGGAACCGGCGCCGGCCAGCACCAGAAGCGGACCTTCCGTAGTCACAACCGCCTCGCGCTGCGGGCCGTTTAAGGTGTCGATGTCGATGGGCATGGAGCGCTCCTGTTTCTTTCACTTCTTCGACAGACAGCAAAGCGGTTGGCGACAATGCGCCAACCGCGCCGTTTGGGGATCGTTGAATGGGTCACCATAGGATACAACAAGGTCGGGCCGCAGGAGGAGAAGCCGCGGCAACGCACGGCAGAAACACGCGAACGCACACAGCGGCGGCGCGTCGATGAGAGAGGACGTACCATGAGCGAGCACACGCACAACGAGCACGAGAAGGCCCGCGAAGGTCGCAAGCACCATGAGACCTTCGCCGAGCGCGACCCCTTGACCGCCGAGGAGCCCGATGTCTTGGAATCCTCCGCAAGCGATCCGGAGTTTCCCGCCATGCAGGAGTTCGAGGTAGACGAGGGCGGCCCCAAAGCGAACACGCGCAAGCATCCCGGGCTCATATGGGCGATCATCGCCATCGTGGCGGTCATCGCGCTCTGCATCGCTTTCGCCGCCGCCGGCGACTGGATGAACCCCACCCAGGCCGAGAAGGTGCAGCAGACCGAGTTCGAGGAGCAAACCGTCCCCGAGGATTTAGGGCCGAACGAGAACCCCGAGGCAGCCTAAATCGGGCGAGCACGCCCCCACCGCCGTCCGCCATATCGTGCGACGGCTACATCACCTGCGCGCCAAAGGGCAAAAGCGACAGCTTCGCCATCTTAAGACACTGGAGGCCAATGGGGATACCGATGACGGTGATGCAGTAGAGAACACCGAGCACCGCGTAGGAAACCGCCATGGGCAGGCCGGCCAAGATGAGCCAGAATATGTTGGCGATAAGCGACGGCGCACCGCCGCCGTAGACGATCGTCTTCCCGAAGGGCGCCAGCGTGAGCGATGCCATCTTAAAGCACTGCCGTCCGAGCGGAATGCCAATGATGGTGACGGAGAACACAATCCCCGCAAGACACCACCCAATCGCCGTGACCAGCCCGCCGAAGATGATCCAGATTATGTTCGCGATAGTAGACATCAGGCGCGCGCTTCTACGCTGTCGTCTTCGACCAGCACTTGCGACAAAGACTCTAAAAGCTTGGCAGAATTCTCCTCATCACAAGGGAATAGGTAGAATCTGACACCCTGGCCATACTTTACATCTGCGTAGATGTCGGCATCTCCTCGCCCTTCTATATCATCGATGATCGAGCGTCCCATATTATCGGAATAGAACACACGAGCCTCGCGATATTCGGCAATATGCTTCCCGCTAAACTTTTCCCCATAGGTTATCGCGACGTAGCAGCCGGGGAAGCTGACAAACCGACCTGCGCTTACATCTCCGCAATCCCCAGAGTCGTGCTTCAGCGTCTTAGCGTCGATAACCACCGGAGCACACGCGAGCAATTCCTTCCGAGCCTCAACTTGTGCCACCTGCTGTTGCTTTCTCTCAGAGGCTGCTCGGCTTTTTTCCCTCATCTTATCCCTGCCGTCTCCGACAACTTCAACAACTTTGTCCTTCGCGGCGCCAGCTGCTCCAGCTGCAGCACGACCGGCCTTCTTTACGACTGGTGCCGCCGCCTTGGCGGCTGCAGGAGCAACCTGCGCAGCCACCGCAACCGCAGGAGCGGCCTTATGCACCACCTTTGCAGCAGCTTTGACCTTCGGATTCTGAATCTTACCCATCATTGCCGCCACAGCTGCTACTGCCTCTGCAACATCCTTCCCGTCCATACCGACCCCCATTCTCTCCACGGGTTTCTTGCCAAATGACGATATACGTTTTTCTCTGCTTGCCCGCAACTCCCACAAACTTCATATCTTTCCCAGAATACGCCCCAGACTCAAAACGCCGGCCGGTTGACAACCTCATCGACAATCTGGGGGACCAAGCAACCAGTTATACGATTGTAATCGTACTTGATTTTAGTGGTTCTTCCAACTTTGACCTCAATGACCCCTTTGCTAGGATTAATGCCGCATTTTGCAGTGATGATGGAATTCTCTCAGATTGAGAACTCAAGTACGCCATGTTTTTTAACCGTGCCCGCATGAACGCCATTAGCGTATATCTTGAGGGAGCCGCCTATGAGGTTCATTTGCGAGAGCCCGTAGACAATCACTGTCCCACTACCCTCATCGGCATCGCTCCCAAGCGAGCATCCGCATTTTACACAAGCGCAAGCCCTGTTGCTCACATCGGCGCCGCACTCGGGACATTTAATAAGCACGGCATACTCCAATCAAGCTCGATCGGTATATCCGAACCATCAGAAAAGAATGGGAGTGTCGCAGAAACGCAAACGCGACTCAAATCCATCCTATTCTAAAGAGTCGCGGAGTCCTCCGCATTAGCTGCCAGCTAAATGCCGCTTCCGTCCCTCGCGCATAATTGCGTCAGCGCGCACTGAACCTTCTGCATCTAGAGAGGCAGGAGAGACTACGGCGCTTCAAAGATACAAGAGATGCCTTTCGACGAGGAGTAGAGGACAGTGACAGCCTAGGCCACCACGACGAAAGACTCTTCCTCCATGACCACCTCGGTTGAGCGCTGCGCGTCCAGGCGGCGATTGCGGAAGTAGACGAGCCAGTTGGCGGCAATGCACACCACGTTGATGAAGTAGACGATCAGCACCCAGTTGAGGTTGCCGGAAACGAACTTGGCCGCGATACCGGCGAAGTAACCGGCAGTGATCAGCGCGATGAACTGCCAGCTGGTACCAACCGCTGTGCCGGCTCGATAGTTCTTGTACGCGTTCAACGGCCATGACAGACCGAAGCAGATGAGCATGATGGCCTCGAGTAGCTCCGCCATAAAATCGATCGCTTCCTTTGCAAATCGTCGTATGTTCCGTACGGTTGTCGATTCTAGAACACCCGGGCCGCATGTCAACCTCTTTAACGGCATGACGGCATCCGTTACCCACTTGCCACGGCGTGCCCACAGAATCGGCGAGCTGCGCGCGACCCGTACGAGACAGCCGCCTGACGCGCGCGGACTCGCCGCGGAGTTCTCCCAGGACGCCTCGGCCCGACTGCGCCTCTGCATGCCAGCCCAAATCTGACTGCCGCCATCCGCCTCGCGCTTAACGCTGCGCTACCTTCCATGTTTTCATCGATTTCGCGGCGACCCCTTCGGCCGTGGTATGCTGCTGTTCATGGAAAAACTCTACGATATGCACTGCCATGTGGGATTTGCACCCGCACCTGCCACCGTAGCGGCTGAGGGGGCGCAAGCGGGCATCGGCGCGCTCTCGTGCACGGTGGAGCCGACGGAATACGAGCAGCTGCGCGCAGCCCTGGCCGATGCGCCGAACGTCGCTGTGGCCCTGGGCGCACACCCCTGGTGGATCGCCGACGGGCGCGTGGGCGAAACCGAGCTGGCCCGGTTCTGCGAGCTTGCGCGCACGACCCGATTCATCGGGGAGATCGGGCTCGACTTCGCCGGCCCGCGCGATACGGAAGAGAGCCGTGCCCTGCAGACGAGCGCTTTCGCCTGCATTCTGGCCACATGCAACGAGTCCGCAGCGCCCTTGGCACCCACCAATCCCGAAGGCGCGACAGCAACCAGCGGGCAAAACCGAACCTGTATCGCAACCACGAGCCCCGAGGCGAACCCACCCAGCGAAGGCACCCTCACCCGCAGCGCCACCGACACTGCGCCGAAGCTCATCTCCATCCACGCCATCAATGCCGCCGCAGCAGCACTCGATGCGCTCGAACAAGCCAGCACCTTTGCGCTGCATCGCGTGATCTTTCACTGGTTCTCAGGCACTTCCGATGATTTGCATCGAGCCGTCAAGCTTGGCTGCCTCTTTTCGGTGGGGCCGCGCATGCTGGCGTCGCGGCGCGGACGCGAATACGCCCGGCAGATTCCCCTAGGTCAGCTACTCCTGGAAACCGACATGCCCGCCCGCAAGGACGACAACCTACCCGCCGAAGTTTGGCGCGCCGAGCTGAACAACGCCCTTTCCGGCATCGCGCAGCTGAAGGGCATCGACCGCGCAGAGCTTGCGGAGCACATCGCCTCCACAAGCCGCGAGCTGCTGATACGCTAGCAGTGAGCGCTCCTCGCGTGCCGGACAGCCCATCTTGGCCACAAGGTTTCTTCTTCTGAGGAGGACATTTCCGCAGCCGTTTCGCGACAGCACTTACGCGGCGTGCAAACGAGGCAGCCGACTCGCGTATAATGGTCGCCATGAACGCTAAGCCCAAGAAAATACGCCTGGACGACCTGCTGGTAGAACGGGGAGACTTTCCCGACCGCGCGACCGCGCTGCGGGCCGTGATGGCGCGCGAGGTGCGGGTAGACGACGTGTACGCCACGAGCGCCGCGATAAAGGTCGCGCCCACAGCCGACATCTTCATTCGCGGCCGCAAGCAATTCGTCTCCCGCGGCGGCAAGAAACTCCAGGGGGCGCTGGACGCGTTCAAGCAGGACGTCGCCGGCATGAACTGCCTGGATATCGGCTCGTCCACCGGCGGCTTCACCGACTGCCTGCTGCAGGCGGGCGCCTCGCGCGTGGCGGCCCTCGACGTGAACTACGGGCAGCTCGCCTGGAAGATCCGCCAAGACCCGCGAGTGGCCGTCTTCGAGCGCACGAACATCAAGGACGCCGATCCCGCCGAGGTCGGCGCACCCTTCGACCTCATTGTCATCGACGTATCCTTCATCGGCCTGGCAGCACTCGCCCCCCTCTTTCCCCGCTTCAGCCGCCCGGGCACGATCTTCATCGGCCTGGTGAAACCTCAGTTCGAATCGGCCCACGACGAGACCGACCGGGGCGTCGTCCGCGATGAGGCAGTGCGACTGCGCACTGTGGAGGAAGTAAAGGCCGCCCTCGCCGCCGCAGGGTTCACCGCAACCGGGGTGGTCGAATCCCCCATCACCGGCCCCGAAGGCAACGTGGAATACCTCGTCCGCGCCGTCTTTCGCAACAAGTCCGAGGCAATCTGAGAAGGAGCCTGCGGCGATTCCGCGACTCGCATTGGGTTCAGTCAACGAACCCTCCGATTTCTGCACGAGATCTCGAGTTATAAGCGTCTGCGAGCAGCCCATTGAGGCACTTCGAAGGATCTTTTCAGCAAACCCCCAGGTCACGCTCTTCAGATCAAAAAGATTCCGTTCGGCATCTCGACATCGGGGGGGTGCGGACAGTTACTTGGACAGCGGCCTACGCCGCCAGCCCCAACCGCCT
>OLSJ01000211.1_pt1 | contig 54681 bp, 42 predicted proteins | sample 1672151 | NCBI WGS metagenome assembly OLSJ01 (sample SAMEA3136653, study PRJEB25190) | human gut metagenome | biome: human gut; feature: human-associated habitat; material: faeces | place: Austria | collected 2013 | reverse complement strand
CGGGGGATTCGGCGGTTTCGAACGGTTGGGAAGGCGGCTACTGGAGGATACCGTCGAGCATAAGGTTCACCTTGAGGACGTTCACGCGGGCATCGCCGAGAACACCGAACTGGGGCTGCTCGGTGCACTGCTCGATGATGGCGCGGATCTCGGAAGGCGTCTTGCCGGTGTTCTTCGCCAACCGCTCCACCTGGTACTCGGCGGCAGCCGGGGAGATATGGGGGTCGAAGCCGCTGCCGGAGTTCGTGACGAGGTCGCTGGGGATGGGCTCGTCGCCCTTCTCGGGGTGGGCTGCATGGATCTCGTCGATACGGGCCTGCACCGTAGCGGCAAAATCGTCGCTCGCGGGACTCAGGTTCGACGGGCCGTACCACATGACGGGATTGCCCTCGTCGTCGGTAAACGCAGAGACGTTTGCGTTCGTGAGCCGGCCCCACATATGATCCTGATCGTGGAACTCCTGGCCGACAAGCTCGCTGCCGTACTTTGTTCCATCGACTTCGATGATAGAGCCGTTTGCCTGATAAGGGAAGAAGATTTGCGCGACACCCGTGCAAACAGCCGTGTAGACAACACCGCACAGCACTGTTGTAACGAGGAAGAGGAGCGCTGCGCTTCCCCATATTTTCACTTGCTTCATGAGGTGATCCTTTCCAATTCGGTCCACAGGCCAGTTATTGCTTTTGACCTGCGGAGTATTGAATGCAGAGCTTTTGCCAAACCAAACTGCAGGACGAGAACTATCCTCACGCCACGCCCAAAGCCGTCAACATCATGTCGAGCAGCTTGATGACAACGAACGGCAGGACGATGCCGCCCAGACCGTATACCAACAGGTTGCGGGACAGCAGGCTCTGCGACGACGCCTCGCGGTACTTCACACCGCGCAGCGCCAACGGAATGAGCGCCACGATGATGAGAGCGTTGTAGATGATGGCCGCCATGATAGCCGTGTAGGGGTTCGTGAGGTGCATGATGTTCAGCGCCTCGAGCTGAGGATACAGCGGCACGAACAGCGCGGGCACGATGGCGAAGTACTTCGCCAGGTCGTTCGCTATGGAGAACGTGGTCAGGCTGCCGCGCGTCATGAGCAGCTGCTTGCCGATGCGCACGACGTCGATGAGCTTCGTGGGCGAAGAGTCCAGGTCCACCATGTTGCCGGCTTCCTTGGCAGCCTGGGTGCCGCTGTTCATGGCCACGGCCACGTCGGCCTGCGCAAGCGCGGGTGCGTCGTTCGTGCCGTCGCCCGTCATGGCCACCATGTGGCCCTCGGCCTGGTACTGGCGGATGGCGGCCAGCTTCGTCTCGGGCGTGGCCTCGGCGATGAAGTCGTCCACGCCGGCCTCGGCTGCGATGGCGGCGGCCGTCATGGGGTTGTCGCCCGTTATCATGACGGTCTTGATGCCCATGGTGCGCAGGTCCGCGAAGTTCTCCTTGATGCCCTGCTTCACGATGTCCTTCAGATGGATAACGCCCAGAATACGATGATCGCGAGCAACGAGCAGCGGAGTGCCGCCTGCACGCGAGACATCCGCAACGACTGCGGCGCACTCGCCGCTGTACGCGCCGCCGTGCGACTCCACATAATCCTTGACGGCATCGGCCGCCCCCTTCCGAATCTCGTGGCCCTCGAAGTCAACGCCGCTCATGCGCGTCTGCGCGGTGAACGGGATGCTGACCATGCCCGAGCCTTCCAGCTCGCGGGCGCGGATGCCGAAGCGCTCCTTCGCCAGCACCACGATGCTGCGGCCCTCGGGCGTCTCGTCGGTGAGGCTGGCCAGCTGCGCTGCGTCGGCCACGTCGTGCTCGGTGGCGCCGTCCACCGGTATGAACTCGGCGGCCTGCCGGTTGCCCAGCGTGATAGTGCCCGTCTTGTCCAGCAAAAGCACGTCCACATCCCCCGCGGCCTCCACGGCGCGGCCGCTCATGGCCAATACGTTCGCCCGGTTCAGGCGGCTCATTCCGGCAATGCCGATAGCCGACAGAAGCGCACCGATGGTGGTGGGCGCCAGACACACGAACAGCGCCACGAGCGAGGTGATGGTGGTGGGATTCGCGATACCCTCCTGGTTCGCGCTGAAGCCGCTGAACGCGAACAGCGACACCGACACGATCAGGAACACGATGGTCAGCGCCACGAGCAGTATCTCGAGCGCGATCTCGTTCGGAGTCTTCTTGCGGGTAGCCGACTCCACCATGGCGATCATCTGGTCGAGGAAGCTGTGGCCCGCATCGGCCGTCACGCGCACGACCAGCCAGTCGGAAAGCACGGTGGTGCCACCCGTCACGGCGGAGCGGTCGCCGCCGGACTCGCGGATAACCGGAGCCGACTCGCCGGTGATGGCGCTCTCGTCCACCGATGCGGCGCCGATGACGATCTCGCCATCAGCCGGAATCTGCTCGCCTGCCGCCACGTAGAAGAGGTCCTTCTTCTTCAGAACCGCCGAGCTCACCTCGTCGGCCTGCAGGCGGAAGAACTCCGCCGGGTCGTCCACGTGATGGCCCTTCGCCACCAGGCCCTCGTTGAGCTTGTGCGCGGGCACGTCGCGCTTGGCGGCGCGCAGCGAGTCGGCCTGGGCCTTGCCGCGGCCCTCGGCGAGCGCCTCCGCGAAGTTCGCGAACAGCACCGTGAGCCACAGCACCGCCGATACGGCGAAGATGAACCCCGGATGCGCATCGGCGATGCCGAACAGCGACAGCACGAACAAGACGAGCGTCAGGATGGCCGATAGGTACACCATGAGCATAACGGGATTCTTCGCCTGCTCGCGAGGGGCAAGCTTCACGAAGGAGTCGCGCACGGCGCGCTTCGCCAAATGGGTCATTTCATTGTTCCTCATAGTTGCCGTTGACATTTCTTTTTTCGCCCGCCTTCCCTAGAGCACCATATGAAGCTGCTCGGCTATCGGGCCCAGCGCCAGCGCCGGGAACATCGACAGAGCGCCAACAAGCAGCACGACAAGGATCAGCAGGAACACGAACATGGCATTGCTCGTGGAGAGCGTGCCTGCACTCACCGCCACCTTCGGCCGCGCGCACAAGCTGCCAGCCAGCACGAGCGTGGCCGCAAGCGGGATGAAGCGGTTCGCCAGCATTTCGAAACCCAACACGACGTTGATCATCGGGGTGTTAGCGTTGAAGCCCGCGAAAGCCGATCCGTTGTTACCGCCCGCCGATGTGGCGGCATAAAGAACTTCAGAGAATCCATGGGCACCCGCGTTGTTCAGACTATCCACCGTCGCCGGATCGAGGCACATGACCGCAGCGCCTATAAGAAGAACCATAGGCGTGGTGATGCACAGGATCGTGGCCATGCGCATTTCCTTGGGTCCGATCTTCTTACCCAAGTACTCGGGCGTGCGACCCACCATCAACCCCGCGATGAACACGGTAAGGATGACGAAACCTATCATGCCGTACAAGCCGCAGCCGATACCGCCGCCGATGATCTCGCCCAATCCCATGAGAATGATGGGTACCATGCCGCCGATGGGCGTGTAACTGTCATGCATGGAGTTGACCGCGCCGTTCGATGCGGCTGTGGTGAATGCGGCCCAGAGAGAGGAGTCGGTCACGCCGAAACGTGCCTCCTTGCCCTCCATGTTACCGCCGGACTGGTCGTACGTGCCCATGTACACCGAGCCGTCGGCCGCAAGCTGCGGCGTTCCGACCTGTTCGAAGAAGGCTATCACTGCCAAGCTCGCCACCAGAACCACGAACATGGCCGCGAAGATAGCCCGACCCTGTCGCCGATCGGCCACGAAGCGACCGAAGCTGAACACGAGCGCGAACGGGATAAGCAGCAGCGAGATACACTGCACCAGGTTCGTGAGCGGCGTGGGGTTTTCCAGGGCGCTCGCCGAGTTCACGCCATTATAGCCTCCGCCGTTCGTTCCGAGCTGCTTGATGGCAACCTGGCTGGCCTGCGGCCCCATGGGCACCACGCCCTCATCGATCACCTGCACGGCTGCCGGATCATCGGCTTCTACCACATTGCCCTCTGCATCGATACCAACCGGTTCCAGCAGCTGAACTTCCTGATACTCGGATACGTTCTGCGGCGAGCCCTGCCACACGTCCACCACGGTCACGACGAGCGCGAGCGGGATGAGCACGAAAAGCACGGAGCGCGTCACGTCGACGAAGAAGTTGCCCAGGCCAGGGGCTCCTTCGCTCACCAACCCGCGGAACAGCGCGAACAGCACGGCCATGCCCACGGCCGGTGTGACGAAGTTCTGCACGGTCAGGCCGATGGCCTGGGAGAAGTAGCTGAGCGCGCTCTCGCCGCTATAGGCCTGCCAGTTCGTGTTCGTCACGAAGCTGACCGCCGTGTTGAACGCGAGGTCCCACGTGAGGCCGGGGAGCCCCTCGGGATTGCCCGGCAGCACGCCCTGCAACATGAGGATGGCGAACAACCCTGCCAGCGAGAGCGCCGAGAACGCCAGCGCGCTTATCAGGTAGCGTTTCCAACCCATGACGTCGGCACGGTCTACACGGATGCACCGGTACACCACGTTCTCCACCGGCACGAGCACACGCGAGAGCACGGCCACCCTCTCGCCGGCCATGACCTTGTTGATATAGCTCGACAGCGGGATGGCGAGCGCCACGAGCAGGGCAAGGTAGATGCCGTATTCCAGCAACTCGTCCATCACCGCTCGTCACCCCCTCGAAGCAGAACGTAGAACAGGTAGAACGCCACGATGACGCTCAACCCTCCAACGACGGCGGTTACGTAGTCCATCGTCTTCCTTCCTTGTTTCCAGGCCGCCGCAGCGGCACCTTTGCAAACTAGGAAAACGATAAGGTTGCGCGGATTAGCGCGCCGTTAAGGAGCGAGAGCGGGTGTTAAGAAGGCGTTAAGGAGGGGGGCGCACGATGGGATGAAAAAAGCGCCCGGAGGCGCTTCATCTGGAAAACTGGCGGAGGAGGAGGGATTCGAACCCTCGTTACCCGGGTTACGGGTAAAACGGTTTTCGAGACCGCCGCATTCAACCACTCTGCCACCCCTCCGCGTGGGGTGCGGGGCTAGGCCCCATATGGAACGCGCCTCGCAGGCGCGGGTGTAAGCTGGCGGAGAGATAGGGATTCGAACCCTAGGTACTCTTTTGGAGCACACACGATTTCCAATCGTGCACCTTCGGCCTCTCGGTCATCTCTCCGCTCGTCCGAAACGTGCATGCTCGCGCTGGGCGCGGACGTGCAGCAGCTACGTAGTATACAACAGCTAATAGGCGCTCACAAGCGAGAAATAAGCATCCTCTTCGGCATTTTTCGCGACAGCGGGAACCGCCGTGCGCTTCACGCGCAGGGGGACGCCGAACAGCGCGCTCATAGTGTCGTCTGAGAGCAGCCGCTCCTTCGGGCCGTCGGCGAACACGGCACCGTCCTTCACGAGGACGAGGCGGGCGATCTCGGGGATGACGTCCTCGGGATAGTGCGTCACCAGCACGATGGACTTCCCCGCCTGGGCCAGCGCGCGCATGCTGCGGCGCACGTAGAACATGCCCTCGGGATCGAGGCCGGTGCAGGGCTCGTCGAACACGAGGGCCTCGGGATCGTGCACGAGCGCACGGGCGATGAGAGCGCGGCGCGCCTGGCCGGTAGAGAGCGTCATGGCGTCGCGGGCGGCGAGGTCGGCGATGCCGAGCAGCCCCATGGTGGCGAGCGCCCGGTCGCGGGCGCCATCGGCATCGGCGGCGGCAACGGCCTGCGGGATGCCGAGGGCGCCGAACAGGCCGCCGGCCACGATGTCCACGACCGGCAGGTGCACCGTCATCTGCTCCTGCATGGTAGACGACACCACGCCCAGGCTGCGCTTGACTTCGGCGAGCGTTGCGCGATCGCGGCCCTTGAAGAGCACGGGGGGCTCGTCGCAGTGCAGCGGCAGCATCTCGCGCGTGACGAGCTTCACGAACGTCGACTTGCCTGAACCGTTCGGCCCGAGCAGGGCGATGTTCTCGCCGCACGCAAGCTCGAACGCGTCGACTGTCAGGATGGCGCGTCCGGCCCGGCGCACGACAGCGTTGCGCAGCTGGAGGAAGGGAGGCGGGGTGAGGCTCATGTTCGTTTAATCGCTCCTGTTCAGTGGAAGTGTTTCACGTGAAACACTTCCGAATTGGCCGGGCACGGTTGTGCGGCAATGCAATCGAAGGGGCACTTGAAGCGGAAAGGTCGCGGATACCACACGACGAAAACAAAACCGGGAGAGAAAAAACGGCGGGCACCCCGCAGGATGTCCGCCGTTCGTAATCGTCTGCGCACCTGCACCGTGCGGTCGTACCGCTAAGCCGCCTCGGCAGGCTGCTGGTTCGCGCTGTCGCCGCCTTCTGCAGGCTGGTCGCCGGCCGCGTTGTCGGCAGAGCCGTCGGCGCTACCCGTCGCATCGCCCCCATCCGCAGCATCAGCCGAGCCGCCGTTGTCGGCGGAGCCGTCCGCCGTGCCCTCGGCACTGCCGTCGGCATTCTCGCCGGCAGCGTTCTGCTCGGCGCCCGTCGACCCCTCGGCCGGCGTGTACTTCGACATGTCGACGGCGTAGGGCAGGCCCTCCGGCATCGGGTTGATCTGGATGTCGGCGTTCTCCTTGTACTCGTTGAACCACTCCTGAACCGCCGTGCTCTGGTTCTGCTGCTTGAGGGATTCCTTCACGCTGTCCAAGAACTCGACGGGAATCTGGTCGAGGCTCGTGAGCTCGACGGTCTCGGTGCCATCCTCGCCGACTACCTTAGGTGCGTTGAACACGTCGGTGCACTTGATGATATGGATGCCGTACTGGCTCGTGACCAAGCCGCTGACCTGATCCTTCTCAAGGCCGCTCAGCGCGTCGGTGTACTCGGTCACGAAGCTGTTCAGCTTGTCCCAGCCCACGTCGCCGCCCTTCGCCGCGCTACCGCCGGTACCTTCCGCGTTGTCCTTGGAGTACTGCTTGGCAGCCTCGGCGAAGTCCAGCTGGCCGCTGTTGATCTGGTCGAGCACGCTTTGGGCCGTGGCCTCGTCGCCGCTGTCGAACAGGATGTGCGAGGAGCGCTTCGCTCCGTCGTAGGCGGAGGCGTACATCTGCGCGTACTTCAGCAGGTCCTCCTGGCTGGGCTCCTCATCGGAGGCGAACGACTCGGTCAGCTTCTTCTGCAAGAGCTGGCTCTCAACGTTCTCGCGGTACTTCTCCTCGGTGAAGCCGGCCTGCTCGAGGGCGGCCTTCCACTTCTCGTCGTCCTCGTAGTTCGACTTCGTCTTGCTCACGATGTCGTCGATCTCGGAGCTCTCGACGCTGATGTTCTTCTCCTTAGCGCCCTGCTTGATGAGCTCCTGCTGAGCGAACGAATCGATCATCTCCTCGCGGACGGACTCGGGCGTCATGGCGTTGTCAGCAAGCCACTGGCCCCAGGTGTCGGTATCGGTCATGCTCATTTGGGAGCGGATGCTCTCGACCATGCCCGTGACTTCGTCCTCGGGAATCTCCGTGCCGTTGACCGTGGCCGCCACGCCGCCGGTATAGGTCTTCGCACCGGAAGCGGAGGCACCGCCCGCACAGGCCGCCAGGCTCCATACGCACGTGGCTGCCAACCCGGCAACGCACACGGCCTTCATGATGTTAGCAGTCTTCATAGAACCCTTCCCTCGAACATGCCGGCTGCCGCAGCTGCCGTGCATGATGTAAGTTACTGATCGGTATTTTCGCACACGCGGCAATTGCCCCCTTAGCGATGCACAATATGCCCACTTTCGCTTCACGAAGCGTGGACGGGGCCTTATGCGAAGAGGCACCCCCTACGCCAACGTGGAGGTGCCTCTTGTCGAAGCGCATGCGAACCTGCGGAAACCTGCTAGCTCTTGTTGGCCTTCTTGCGCTCGATGGAGCTTAGGATGCGCTTGCGCAGGCGGATGCTCTGGGGCGTGACCTCCACCAGCTCGTCATCCTCGATGTACTCCAGCGCCTCTTCCAGCGTGAACGTCTGCGGCGGCGTGAGCTGGATGGCCTTGTCGGCGCCGCTCGAGCGCTGGTTGCCCAGCTGCTTGGACTTCGCGATGTTGACGACCATGTCGCCTTCCTTCGCGCTCTCGCCCACGATCATGCCCTCGTAGCAATCCTCGCCCGGGCCAACGAACAGCTTGCCGCGCTCCTGCAGCGTGTCCAGCGCGTAGGCGACCGATTTCTCGGTGGACATGCTGATCATGGAGCCGTTCTTGCGGCCGTTGAAGTCTCCGCGGTAGGCGCCGTACTCGCTGAAGTGGTGGAACATGGTGGCCTCGCCGCGGGTCACGTTCAGCAGGCGCGTGCGCAGGCCCATGGTGCCGCGCGTGGGGATCTTGAACACGAGGTGCGTCTGGTCGCCGCGCTGGAACATGTCGGCCATCTCGCCGCCGGCGCTGCCGAACACCTCGATGGCCTTGCCCGCGTACTCGCTGGGCACGTCGACCGTGGCCTCCTCGATGGGCTCGAGCTTGCGGCCCTGCTCGTCCTTCTTGATGAGCACGCGCGGGCGGCCCACCTGGAACTCGAAGCCCTCGCGGCGCATGGTCTCCATGAGCACGGACAAGTGCAGCACGCCGCGGCCGGCCACTTCTACGCCGGACTTGTCCTCCAGTTCCTCGATGCGCATGGAGATGTTGCTCTCCGCCTCGCGCATGAGGCGCTCCTTCAACTGGCGCGCGCCCACGATGTCGCCCTCGCGGCCGATGAGCGGGCTGGTGGACGCCTCGAACACGACGGCCATCGTGGGCTCCTCCACCTCGATGGGGTCGAGGCGCACCGGGTTCTCGCGGCTCGTGACCATGTCGCCGATGTCGGCGTCCTCCACGCCCACCACGGCCACGATGTCGCCCGCATACACTTCCTGCTGCTTCTTCTTGCCCAGCTCCTCGAACGTGAACACGTCTTTGATGACGGTGTTGTAGCGCGTGTTGTCGTTCTTGATGACCAGCGCCTGCTCGTTCTTGTGGATGGTGCCGCTGAACAGGCGGCCCACGCCGATGCGGCCGACGAAGCTGGAATGGTCGACGGTGCAGATCTGCAGCGCCACCGGGCCGTTCGGCTCGCAGTCGGGAGCCGGGATCTCCTTGAGGATGGTTTCCAGCAGCGGGATCATGTCCATGTTGTCGTCGTCGGGCGCGAAACGGGCGTAGCCGTTCATGGCACTGGCGTAGACGACGGGGAAGTCCAGCTGCGCGTCGGATGCTTCGAGCTCCACCATGAGGTCGAACACCTCGTCCACCACTTCGTTGGGGCGCGCGCCCGGACGGTCGATCTTGTTCACCACTAGGATGATGCGCAGGCCCTGTTCAAGCGCGTGGCGCAGCACGAAACGGGTCTGCGGCATGGGGCCTTCGAACGCGTCCACGATGAGCAGGGCGCCGTCGGCCATGTTCAGCACGCGCTCCACCTCGCCGCCGAAGTCGGCGTGGCCCGGCGTGTCGATGACGTTGATCTTCACGCCGTTGTAGGTGACGGAGATGTTCTTCGACAGGATGGTGATGCCGCGTTCGCGCTCCTGGTCGTTGCTGTCGAGCACGCGCTCGTCCACCTGCTGGTTCTCGCGGAACACGCCGCTCGTGTACAGCAGCCGGTCCACGAGCGTGGTCTTGCCGTGGTCGACGTGGGCGATGATGGCGATGTTGCGGAGGTTCTCTTGTTTCACGCTGTTCCTTCTTCTCTCGGTATCGGTTGCGCGGCGCGGGGCCGCGGTGGTTCCCTTGCAGGTGCGCCGGGTGCCGGCGCGGGGTGGAAAGGCGGCGGGGCTACTCCAAGTCCTCCAGCTCGCTTTCCAGGCGGCGCTGCTCGGCCTTGAGCTCGTCGATATGCTCGTTGAGCGTGCCGATGGTGCGCTGGGCGCCGACAGCCTGGATGATGCCCCACACCACGGCCGTCACACCTGCCGTGGCCAGGATGAGCAGCGGCCCCGGCTTGCGGAACAGGATGGCCACCACCGCGCCGACACCTGCCATGACCAGCCCGTTGCGGCGCTCGTCGTACACGACGTCGCGCTGGTGCACCAGCTGCGTGCGCGCCGCGGCAATGCCGGCGAGGCGCGCCTCGGCCTGGCCTCCCGGCCCATAGGCGCGCGTTGCGGAAGCGGTGCGGCCGGCCTTCGTTCGCGAACCTTTTCCGCTGGTCAGGTATTCGTATGCCTCTTGGAGGTTCTTGAACTGCTCGGTGGCGCTGTCTTGGAGCTTCTTGTTCGTGGCGAAGCGGTCGGGATGCAGGATCTGCGCCGTTTCCTTGTAAGCCGTCTTGATGTCGGCGAGGGTGGCATCCTCGTCGAGTCCCAAGATGCGCAGTGCTTCCGTCCGGTTCATAGCTCCCCGCAGGATCGTGGTGGCGCGCTGCTCGCGCGTTCGTTTGCCGAAGAAGTATAGTACCACGTCGGCATGGGGAGCCGCGGCGCGGCAAGGGGCGTCACAGAATGCACGCGGGACGAAGGCCGCAGCAAGATCAAGCCAGCCGGTCGGCTCGTGCCAAGCCGCGGAGCGCGGCGACGGCAAGAGGAACGAATAGCGCGATCGTTCCCAGCAGAACGGCCAGGTCGGCGGGGCTGCCCGTCACATAGGTTTCCACCAGCTGCCCGATCGTCGCGAACGACGGCAGCTCTGACAGGGCATTGAACGCCGCATGCGCGCCTGAGGCCAACCACAGGTTCCCCGACTGCGCGTACACGCCCGCCATGATGACGCCGAACAAGGCCGCCTGCACCGGTTTGCCCGCAAGCTGGACGAGGGAGACGGCATCGGCCGGCGGAGCAGCGGTTCCCGAAACATGCAGGATGCCGAAAATCGCAGCCGAAGCCGCTGCTGCGACGAGCAGCGGGCGGCAGGTTCCCGCCCTTTCCAGCGACTCCGCAAAGCTGCGGAACAGGACCCCGCGGAACAGCGCCTCCTCGAACACGCCGGTAAGAAGGCAAAGGATCAGGAACAGGGCGATATCCGCAGAACCGGGAGGCTTTATCCCGGCCGCCGCCCCTGCGAGGCCGGCCGTCGCAAGCCCCGCCGCAAGGGCGATGGCCAGCACACCGGCGCACACGAGGAAGGCGCCGCGTGCGCTTCTCGGTATGGGACGCCTGATTTTCAGGACCGCCGGATCGAACAGCGCGAGCACCGCGAGGACAGCGGTACCGGCTGCGGCCGTCTGCACGGCAACAGCGCCCGGCGAGCTGCCGGGCACGACGTTCAGGCACACGACAGCCAACGTACAGGAGGCGACGACGTACGCAAGGAGGTGGTGGCGGCGTAAGGCAGGAAGGCTCATGGAATGCAGTATAATCGATGCCTTGCACCGTCAGGTGCGCGAAGCAGCCGCGGAGACGGAGGCGAACTGATGGCAGGCAGCGAACGAGGGGCGGCAAGCGCCGGAACCGGCGGGCTGTCGTCGTTCGTGCTCAAGGCGGTGGCCATCGTCGGCATGACCGCGAACCACGCGGGCTACCTCTTCGCAGACCAGCTTCCGCTCTGGGCGTCATGCGTGCTCATCGGATTGGGCGGCCTCACGTTTCCCACCATGGCCTTCCTGCTGGTCGAGGGATACCGCCGCACGTCCAACATCAAGCGGTACGCGTTCCGGCTCGGGGCGTTCGCATTGGTATCCCAGATCCCCTACGGCCTGTTCCTCGCCGACAACGGCAACGTGCTGTTCACGCTGCTCATAGGCCTGGGCGTGCTGTACGCCGACGAGCATGTGCGCAGCCGTGGTGCGTTCTGGGCAATAGCCGCAGCAGGGGCGCTGGCCAGCCTGGCCTGCGACTGGGGCTTTATCGGCGTGGTCATGATCGTGCTGTTCAAGAAGCTGGGCGCCGGCCCGTGTCCAAAAGGCGGGGCACGGCCAGCGGAGGCGCCCGCATCGAAGGCCTCTCCTGCAAGCGCTGCGACGGATAATGCCGAGACGGTGTCCGCCGCCGTCTCGGCTGCCGCACCCGACACCCCGCTTGCCGCCGCGCCCGACGCGAGTGCAAGCTCCTCCCCTGTCGCCCACGACGCCGACGACGCCGTGCCCGCCCTGCTGCGCACTCCGCTCGGCGCCGTGGCCGCCCCGGTCCTGCTGGTTGCCATCGCCGACGGCCTTCCCCTGCTCGGAGAGCTCGCGAGCTCCGTTACCGGGAGCGGAGACTGGTCACTGCTCCCCTTCGTCCTCTACCCGCTCGTAGGCTGCCCCGCAACCATCCCGCTGCTCTACGCTTATCGCGGCCGCCGCGGGCTTCCCATGAAATGGTTCTTCTACGCCTACTACCCGGCCCATATTGCCGTGCTGGGCGTAGCGCACCTGCTGCTGTTCGGTTGAGGAAAAAAGAAACGGCCTCGCGGCCGTTGGATGATATGGTGGAGCATAGGGGGATCGAACCCCTGACCTACGGCTTGCAAAGCCGTCGCTCTCCCAGCTGAGCTAATGCCCCGTTCTGTTTCGTCTCGCGCCTGCCGCCTCGGAACGAGCCTCGGCAAAGGGAAACGGCACTTTCTTCGGAAAATAATAAACGCTCCACCGGCTAACTCGGCTCACGGTGGAGCGTTTATCGCAAAGTAATGGTGGGCCCGAATGGATTTGAACCAGCGACCTCACGCTTATCAGGCGTGCGCTCTAACCAACTGAGCTACGGGCCCTTGAAAAAGTGCTTGACTATCTTAAGCCTGTTTCATAGGTGAGGTCAAGGAAAATTTTCCCGATTTCAAAAACGTACACGACACGCCGCGAACGGCACGAGTAGTATCCTCTTAATCAGAATATGAATTATTTCACCTTCCGTGACAGCATCCTCCCTTTCGATGCGCGAAAAGCGACTTATACAGACATTCGAAACTCCAGGATGCAAGAATTTTGAGTTATACAGGCAAACCTGCTCCTGTTTTATTTCGGAAATGCCTGTATAAGTCGCTTTTCGCGTCCTAGGCTCAATGTTTTTGTCACCGGAAGATGGGCTTAAGCGGTTAAACATTCCAAAAGTTTAAATAAGCTTGGTTCAACAATGAGACAATAGACATCAAACATAGAAAGCTCAATCTGCAATCATGTTCTCATCGAACTAGAGTAAAGGACAAAGCATGGTTCCGTTGAAAGTGTTGACATTGGTGGTGGCGGGGCAGAACCAGCCGTCCGTGCTGGTTCTGCAACCCGTAGAGGAGACACCAGCGGGGAAGGCGCGCGTTGTGCCCATTTGGATTGGCCCCACCGAGGCGGCACAAATCGGGATGGCACTGGAGCATGTGAAGTTCGCGCGGCCCATGACCCATGACCTCATGCTAGATGCGCTCACCAATTTGGATGCGCGCGTCGATTCCATGGTGATTTACGGATCGAAGGGGCAGATGTTCTTCGCGCACCTGGTTCTTTCCCAGGGAGGACGACTCATCACCTTAGACGCCCGGCCGAGCGACGCCATTGCCCTGGCGCTTCGGCAAGATGCGCCGCTCTATATTGAAGAGACGGTACTTGACGCTTCTTCGTTCCCGTTTCTCTTCAAGGGTGAGAAGCAGACGGAAGAGGAACTGGCGGCGTTCAAGACATTCCTCGACCATATATCCCCCGAGGATTTCGGAGATATCGAACAGCTTTAGTTTTCTTTCATCTGTGATAATATAACTGAACCAGCAAAGTCCGTGTGCGGGCGGGACCTACTACAAAGGAGGTTTCGCCTATGAATGAATTCCTGATTGCTTTGGCCGCCATGGCCAACGTGGTGACAGCTTTGCTATCACTGTGGCGGGAGTATAAGCACCAACGGATGGAGAGGATAGACAAGAGGGACTAGCAGCAACTAGTCCCTCAAGTTGTTAACCCGCTCCGCCCGCTCAACCGTTAACCAAACGACGGGCTTTGCTGGTGTTTCTACTATAGCACGTTTTCTAACGTTTTGCTACTCTTCCGTCGCTTCTCCCTCGTCGCCCAGATCGTCGTCGAGGTCGTCGAGGTCGTCGATGGCGAGAGTGCCTTCCTCGCTCTCCTCCTCGAGCAGGCCCATCTGGTTCTCGTCGGCGGGTGCCGCCTTCTTGGCCTTCTTCTTGCCGGTGGAGGCGATGGCCACCGCGCACACCTTGTCCTTGTCGGCGACGTTCATCACCTTCACGCCCTGGGTGGAACGGCCGAGCTCGGAGATGCCCTTCACCGGGGTGCGCACAATGACGCCGTCCTCGGAGACAATCATGATCTCGTCATCGGGGCCGACGATCTTCATGACCGACAGCAGGCCCTTCTTGTGGGTCATCGTAATGGTGTAGACGCCCTGGCCGCCGCGATGATGCTCGGGGTATTCCTCGATCTTCGTGCGCTTGCCGTAGCCCTTTTCGGTGATGACGAACAGGTCAGTGCCGGGCTTGGCGATTTCCATGCCGAGCACGTGAGCGTCGGCCGGCACGTTCATGCCGCGCACGCCCATGGTGCCGCGGCCCATGGCGCGAGCCTCCGACTCATCCCACAGAATGGCCTTGCCGGCGCTGGACACCATGATGACCTTCTCGCCCTTGGCCACGCGCTTCACGGAGATGAGCTCGTCGCCGTCCTTCAGGTTGATGGCGATGAGGCCGTCGCGGCGCGTGCGGTCGTACTGATCCATGGAGGTCTTCTTCACGTTACCCTGAGCCGTGGCGAACATGAGGAACTCCTCGGCCGGGAAGTCCTTCGTGGCGATAACGGCCGAGATGGACTCGCCCTTCTCCAGCGGCAGCAGGTTCACGATGGCCGTGCCGCGGGCATGACGGCCGGCCTCGGGGATCTCGTACACCTTCAGGCGGTAGACCTTGCCCTTGGTGGAGAAGAACAGCATGTAGGAGTGCGTGGAAGCCACAAACAGGTGCTCCACGAAGTCGGCGTCCTTCAAGTTCACGCCTTGCATGCCCTTGCCGCCGCGCTTCTGCTGGCGGTAGGTGCTCACGGGCAGGCGCTTGATATAGCCGGCCTTGGTCATGGTGACGACCATGTTCTCTTCGGCGATGAGGTCCTCCACCTCGATATCCTTGGCCTCGCCGGTCAGACGGGTGCGGCGCGGGGTGTTGTACTTCTTCTTGATCTCTTGCAGCTCTTCCTTGATGACCTGCTTCAACAGGTTCTCGTCGGCAAGGATCTGTTTGTAGTAGGCGATCTTCTCGCGCAGCTCGGCCAACTCTTCCTCGATCTTGGTGCGCTCCAGGCCGGTCAGGCGGCGCAGGCGCATTTCCAGGATGGCGTTGGTCTGCTTCTCGGAAAGACCGAAGCGCTCGGTGAGGCGCGCAGCGGCTTCCTTGTCCGTCTCGGAGGAGCGGATGATGTGGATGACCTCGTCGATGTTATCGAGCGCGATGATGTAGCCCTCGAGGATGTGCTCGCGCTCCTCGGCCTTGGCCAGCTCGTAGCGGGTGCGACGGGTGACGACGTCTTTCTGGTGCTCGATGTAGTAGAAAAGAATCTCCTTCAGCGAGAGCACGCGCGGGGTGCCGTTCACCAGGGCCAGCATGTTGCAGCCGAAGCCCACTTGCAGCTGGGTGTGCTTGAACAGCTTGTTCAGCACCACCTGCGGGATAGCGTTGGACTTCAGATCGATGATGATGTCGATGCCCTTGCGGTCGGCGGCGTCGTGGATGTTGCTGATTTCGGGCAGCTTCTTGTCGCGCACCAGCTCGCCGAGCTTCTCCAGCAGGCGCTTGCGGTTCACCTGGTAGGGGATTTCCTTCACCACGATGGAGGCGCGGCCGTTCTTCTTTTCCTCGATCTCGCATTTCGCACGGATGGTGAGGTTGCCGTGGCCGGTCTCGTAGGCATCAAGAATGCCCTTCTTGCCCATGATGAGGCCGCCCGTGGGGAAGTCGGGGCCGGGCATGGCGCCGAGGAGGTCTTCCGTGGTGCAGTCTGGGTTGTCGATCATGAGGCAGGTGGCGTCGATGGCCTCACCCAGGTTGTGGGGCGGGATGTTGGTGGCCATGCCGACAGCGATGCCGTTCGAGCCGTTGACCAGCAGATTCGGGAAGCGCGACGGCAGTACCGTAGGCTCCTGCAGCGACTCGTCGTAGTTGGGCTGGAAATCGACCGTTTCCTTGTCCAGGTCGCGCAAAAGTTCCATAGCCGGCTTGTCGAGACGCGCCTCGGTGTAACGCATGGCAGCGGCGGAGTCGCCGTCGATAGAGCCGAAGTTGCCGTGGCCGTCGATGAGGGGCAGGCGCAGGCTGAAGGGCTGGGCCAGGCGCACCATGGTGTCGTACACGGCGGAGTCGCCATGGGGATGGTACTTGCCGATCACGTCGCCGACGGTACGGGCCGACTTCATGTGCGGCTTGTTCGGCGTGTAGCCGGACTCGTTCATGGCGTACAGGATGCGGCGATGCACCGGCTTCAGGCCGTCGCGTACATCGGGCAGAGCGCGGGAGACGATAACGGACATGGAGTACTCGAGAAAGGAGGTCTGCATCTCCTTGCCGAGAAACGCTGCGCGCACGATGGTGCCCTCGCCGCCGTTGGCGCCCTCGATGATGGAGCCGTGGGGGTTGGGCATGTCCACCATCAACGAGCGGGCTCGCTCTTCCTCGGAGATGAAGCCGGGCTCGTTGCCATCTTCGTCGGCGTCTTCCACGTCTTCTTCTTCATCGAGGGTGGAGCTGGCGCTGGCGAGTTCCGCGTCATCGTCGCCCTCATCGTCGGTGTTCACTTCCTCGGCCAGGTACAGGGCGTCCTCCTCGGCGGCCTCTACCTCGTCGCGGTCGTCGTCGAATTCGTCAAAGTTATCAGCCATTTAGCTCTCCTAAATATCCAGGAAGCGGACGTCGCGGGCGTGTTTCTGGATGAATTCCTTGCGAGGCTCCACCTGCTCGCCCATAAGCTCGCTCACCACGCGCTCGGCCTCCACGGCGTCGTCGATGTTCACCTGCAGAAGCGTGCGGGTTGCCGGCTCCATGGTGGTTTCCCACAGCTGCTCGGGGTCCATCTCACCGAGGCCCTTGTAGCGCTGAACATCGAACTTGCTGGGGTCGTCGTACTCGGCCAGGGTGGCGGACAGCGCCTTCTCGTCGTAGATGTAACGCTCGACCTTCGGGCTGCGGGAATTCTTCTTCTTCAGGCCGAAGATGGGCGGCTGGGCGATGTAGATGTAGCCGAGGTTGATGAGCTCGGGCATGTAGCGGTAGAAGAACGTCAGCAAGAGGCAGCGGATGTGCGCGCCGTCGACGTCGGCATCGGTCATGATGATGATGCGATGGTAGCGGGCCTTCTCGGCGTCGAAGTCCTCGCCGATGTTGGTGCCGATGGCCGTGATGAGCGAGCTGATGGTGTCGGAGGACAGCGAGCGGTGCAGGCCGGCGCGCTCCACGTTCAGAATCTTACCGCGCAGAGGCAGGATGGCCTGGAACTTGCGGTCGCGGGCCTGCTTGGCCGAACCGCCTGCGGAATCGCCCTCTACAATGAAGATTTCGGACTGGGAGGCGTCCTTGCTGGCGCAGTCGGCGAGCTTGCCAGGCATGCTGAACGAGTCGAGCACGTTCTTGCGACGGGTCATCTCGCGAGCCTTGCGAGCAGCCTCGCGGGCCTTCAGCGCCTGGGTGGCCTTGCCGATGATGCGCTTGGCCGGCGTGGGGTTCTCCTCCAGGTATTCGCCGAGGCCCTGGGCGACGGCGTTTTGCACCAGCGGGCGGATCTCGGTGTTGCCGAGCTTCGTCTTCGTCTGGCCCTCGAATTGCGGATCGTGCAGCTTCACGGAGATGATGGCCGCCAGACCCTCGCGGGCGTCCTCGCCGGAGAGGTTCGGATCCTTCTCCTTCAGAAGGCCCTTCGAGCGGGCGTAATCGTTGATGGTACGCGTAATGGCCTGCTTGAAGCCGTCCATATGCGTGCCGCCCTCATGGGTGTTGATATTGTTGGCGAAGGCCATGACGGAGTTGGTGGAATAGGAGCTGGACCACTGCAGGGCCACTTCCACGGTGCCGTCGGCGTTCTCGGCCTCGAAGTAGATGGGCTTGTTCAGGGTCTCCTTGCCGTCGTTCAAGAACTTCACGAAGTCGACGATACCGCCCATGGCCTGGAACACCTCAGTGCGGGGGTTGCCGTCGGCGTCGGTGATGCGCTCGTCGGTGAGGATGATTTTCAGACCGCGGTTCAGGAAGGCCATCTCGCGGAAACGGGCGGCCAGGGTGTCGTAGTCGTACACCGTGGTCTCGGTGAAGATGTCGGGGTCGGGCCAGAACGTGACCGTGGTGCCCGTGTGCTTTGCCTTACCGATCTCGTGCAGCTTGGTCTTGGTCTTGCCGTGATCGAAATCGATCTCGTATTCCTTGCCATCGCGGCGCACCTGCACTTCCACCTTCGTGGAAAGGGCGTTCACAACGGAAACGCCGACGCCGTGCAAACCGCCGGAAACCTTGTAGCCTTCACCGCCGAATTTGCCGCCGGCGTGCAGAATGGTAAGCACGACCTCGACGGTGGGGATCTTCTCCTTGGGATGCTTGTCCACGGGAATACCGCGGCCGTTGTCCTCGCAGGAGATGGAATTGTCGGGATGGATGGTCACCTTGATGGTATCGCAGTACCCGGCCAGGGCCTCGTCCACAGCGTTGTCGACCACCTCGTAAACCAGGTGGTGCAGACCGCGGGGGCCGGTGGAGCCGATGTACATGCCCGGGCGCTTGCGAACAGCTTCAAGTCCTTCTAGAACTTGAATGTCAGAACCGTCGTAGTGATCTGGTTTGTTTGCCACTGACACTCCTTCGCTCTCGGAACAAAAGAACGCGCCCAGATGCGGGCGCCGAATGAGTGTCAATTATAGCATGTGAAAATCGCATTTCGGCTGAAAGTCGCGGAATGGGGCTATTTTAAGGCTGTTTGAGGGCCTATGTTGCGGTTCGGTGAAGACTTTGCCAGGAATTGTGGAAAACAGGGCTTAAATCAAGCGAGAAATGCACGGAGTTAATACTTTGGGGACTCGAATGGGACTATTCTACGGTTTTGGCGGGTCACACCACCGGCAAATGGATAACATTGCTCTTGTTCAACATGGCCTCATTAAAGTAATCGATGTTCGCTGTGGTGATAAAAGTCTGACTACCGCCTTCCATAGCGGTCACCAGCGCATCGCGTCGTCGGCCGTCCAGCTCGCTCATCACATCGTCAAGAAGGAGCACCGGCTTCTGCTCGATGATCTCCTCGATGACGGCCGCTTCAGCCAGTTTATACGAGAGTACAATGGAGCGCTGCTGTCCCTGACTTCCGTAGATTGAAGCGTTTTCCCCATCGAGAGTGAATACGATTTCATCGCTATGAGGTCCCACCACTGCCCGGCCGCGCCGCCGCTCTTCCTCCGCACGCTCATGAAGCGCGCGGGCCAACGCCTCGCGGGCTTCGTCGCGGGTAAGGGGCTCAACCGTTTCCTCTGGCGCTCCTTTTCCCCACGAGGGAACATAGACGGCGTTCAAACAATCGCGTCCTTGAGAAATCTCCTGGTACTTTGCAGTCAGATGAGGGAGCAGCCGCTCAAATAACGCGATGCGATAGATCGTGAGCTGAGCTCCCACCGTGACGATCATCTCATTGATGGCCTCCACAAGGGCAACATCGGCCTCCTCTTTGAGAAGGCGATTCTTATGGCGAATCACCTTCTCATAATCACGCCGTACCGTGTAGTAGCTTTTATTTACCTGAGCGCCCAACGTGTCCAACGATGACCGCCGCCCGCTGTTCGGCCCTTTTACCAAATCGAGATCATCAGGCGTAAAAACGACCGAGGGAATGACTCCTTTCAAATCGATCGGCCGTTTCGCCTTTCCATTGAGCCGATACTTGCGCGTACGACCATCAAGCGTGAGGTCGATATCAAGACGCCGATTGCCGTCAGTTGCCTGCATGGATACGCGACTACGCTCCTCGCCGTGGCGAATCAACTGATCAGCCGTACCATGTCGGAACGACGTGAGCGCCGTAAGCAGCTGGATGGCCTCGATGAGGTTCGTTTTGCCAACAGCGTTCTCCCCCACAAGTACGGTGATGTCCCCAAGCTCGTTTAGAGCCGCATCCTCATAGTTGCGAAAATTCCGCAAAGAGAGGCTTTCAATACGCAGGGTCATTTAGGAGATGCGCACAGGCATGACGAGGTAGAGGAAGTTTTCCGGCTCAAGCGCGCGGAAGATGCCCGGCTTCAACGCCGATTGCACTTCAAGATACACCTCGTCGGTGGCAATGGATCCGAGGCCATCCAACACATAGGCATAGTTGAAAGCGATTTCCACATCTTCGCCTTCAATGGCGCAGGAGATGATCTCCTGAGCGCTGCCCACATCCTGAGATGCTGCGGAAATCTGCACCGTTTGGGAGGCGTTGTTCAAATCAAAACGCACCGGCGAGGAGGTGGATCCGAGCAGCGAGGCGCGCCGAACACTGGCCACGAGCTTATCCACCTCGATGGTAGCGCGAGTAGCGTAGCCGTCGGGGAGCAGCTGCTTGTAATTGGGGAAGTTGCCCTCAATGCGGCGGTTGATAAACACCGTGTCCTCGCAGGTCACGACGATCTGATTGTCAGCCAAGGCCAGAGACACCGGCGACTCCGTTTTCGGCAACGACGCGATTTCCGATAGGAAGCTGCCCGAGATGACCGCGTGGAACTCATCGGCCGAGGAGTTCGGCAGAGGAGCATCCGTGATGGCGAGACGATAGGAGTCGGTGGCCACCATGCGCAGCACGCCGGCCTCCAGGGTGATGAGGACGCCCGTGAGAATAGCGCGAGACTCATCTTTGGATACGACGCGAGAAACACGCTTGACCATAGTGGAAAACTGATGAAAGGGAATTTCTATCTTCTGGTGAACGTCCACACGGGGAAAACCGGGGAAATCCTCAGCGTTCAAGGCGCGGATAGAGAACGAAGACGTGTCGCAGGTGACAAAGGCCTGATCATCAGTGGCCTCGACATGGACCGCAGCATCGGGAAGGTTCTTCACAATTTCCGAGAACAGCTTGCCGGGCACCACCGTGCGGCCTTCCTCCTCAACGAGCGCGGCCACGGAGTATTGAATGGAGAGCTCCAAGTCGGTGGCTTGGAGGATAGTTTTGTCGCCGGCGGCCTCGATGAGGATACCGGACAAGACAGGGAGCGTCGATCGAGTGGAAACCCCTTTGAGGACAATGGACAGGGCGTTGGCAAGCTCGGTGCGATTGATACTGAATTTCAAGGGATGCCTCTCTTCGTAATGGCCTGAGCTGAAACAGAAGATATCGTGCGGGTATTATAACGCCGGAAAACAGGGAAACGGAGAGGCCGCGCAGAGTTGTCTGACTAATGGTTGATTAGTTTTACACCCTTTTCTCGCTCCGCTAGTGGAAAAAGTGGATAACTTCCTCTTTCCCCAGCGCAAGCAGTGGATAACCGTCCTTTTCACTGAGTGGATATCGAAGGTAAAGATGGTTGACAGTTTTAGCTAACAATTCACTGTCGATTTTTCTTTTCAAAAACGACGCGTTGAGCTGGGGTTTTGTAAATTATGTCAGGGTAATTCTCTTTAAACGCACCTATGTTCGAACAAGATCGTGCTTGATGGGAATTTTCTTCTCAAAGGCATAGGAAGCGGCTGAGAAGGGTTATCGAGAGCCTCTGTCAAGGTTTTTGGGTAAAGTTTTTCACTTTTTCCTCTTTGAATGACAGCCGTTAGGAATTCTCGAATTCCGAGTTTTCCACTTTTACTGAATATTTGGTTGATAAGTCGGAATTCTTCAGAAAATCGCAGGTAGTTCAGTTTCGGTTTTCCACTTTTACTGAACAAATAGTGAATTACTCATCACTGGTTATGAAATGCGCAGGTAGATACCTTGTAAAATGATGAAACACGTTACAATATCCTGAAAAATTCTTGAAACGACGAATTGAACGGCGAACAAAACGGAATGATCTTGGAAACCATGGAACAACATACTTCTCTTCACGACGAAGCTCCCCAGGGGGCTTCCTTCGACTATTCCTTCGTCGACACCGTGGGGCGCATCGCTCTCTACGACGACCTGCGCAGCGCACCACGGGTTGTGGAGATAAAGCCCGCCGACACGGCGGCTTATATCGAGGCGCTCGCCTCCACGGTGTACGAACAGTCCCATGGCGCAGGGGGAACCATCCCTTACACCGTTATTCGGGAGGTTTCCGAAAATTTCATCCATGCGCGCTTCAAAGAGGTGGTGGTCTCCATTCTCGACAAAGGGAACACCATCCGCTTCGCCGATCATGGCCCCGGCATCCCCTCGAAAGAAAAAGCCCAAATGCCAGGGTTTTCTTCTGCCGTCGAGCCTATGAAAAACTATATTCGGGGCGTCGGGTCGGGCCTTCCCATTGTGCGGGAGTACCTCGAATCGTCCCATGGCACCATTACTATCGAGGACAATCTGGGGACCGGCGCCGTCGTCACCGTCAGCTTGGTGCGTGAAGAAGACGATCCTCTGGACGACTGGGACGAAACCGACGTGCTGAGCAGCAAGAGAGAGTACACCTCAGGCTCGTCCTACGCTTCGGAAACCGCCGTGGTTCATCAGCCCTACGCAGCGCCCCTCGCAGCCGGCACCGAACCCTATCCCTCCAATCCAGCCGGAATCTATCCCTCCATGGGCTCATCCAGCGCACCAGGGGCGACTCCCTACCCACCCGCCTACGCGCCGCAAGGCTACAGCGCAGTACCCGCGGCTCCAGCTCCCGTACCGGCTCCCTCTTACGGAGCCCCTTACCAGGGATATCCGAGCTACGGGGCCTATGGAGCCGCCCCAACCGCCTATCCGGCCTACGGAGCAGCGCCAGCACCGGCGGCGTATCCGGGTTACCCGAGTGCCGTCATGCCGGCGCCCGCCCTCTCCGAACGCGAGCGAATATTCCTGAAGCTTCTCCTTAAAGAAGGAACCCTCCGGAACAAGGATTTCAGCGACCTGACCGAGACGCCGGCCTCCACCACCAACACCACCCTCAATCGGCTGCGAGAGGCAGGTTTGGTGGAAATGGTCGGGAAACAGCGGGCCCTCACCCCTTACGGCCGACAGATCGCACAGGGTCTCTAAGACCCAAGCCTTGCCAATTTGCTAGAATTGCCCTGAAAGCGGAGAACCACGGCAAAATACGCCGGCGGAAGGATGATGTATGGATAGCGAGACGCTCAACGAACAATGGGCGCGTATTTGCGCCCAGGTCAAAAGCTACCAGGATATCGACCCCTCCCAGGTTTCCGCCTTTTTCTCGCGGCTCGTTCCCCAGGCCATGAGCGATTCATTTCTCATGCTCACCGCCGACAACGACTTTATAAAGACATGGGTCGAGCAGCATTACACCGAGGTTATCGTACGCGCGCTGCGCGATCTCACCGGCGTCGTATTCGCGGTGGCCATCGCCGTCGACCCCACCCAAGAGCAGCGTAAAATCGCCGCTGCAGGCCAACCATCCCCTGCGGCGCCCCTTTCGGCGCCCGCCCAACCGATGCCGACGCCAACACCCGCGCAGCCAGCAGCATCGACGATGGAGTCTCTCCCTTCTCAGCCCATCGCGGCAGCTGCGCCCCCCTCACCGGCCTATGGTGCTCCCCTGTCTCAGGCGACCCCCTTCGAACCATCCGGCATGGTCGCCCATTCCCTTGCAGAGGACGTCGTGGTCGATCACTACGCGCCTCCCGCGCCCGCACCGCTCTCCCAGGAGCCGGTCGCCGAGAGGGCTTCGAATCCCTCGTCTTCCCTCACGTTCGAGAACTTCGTTATCGGGGAATCGAACCGCATGGCCTACTCCATGGCCGTCGAAGTTGCAGAGTCCCCCGGACGGCTTCCCCTTAATCCCCTGTTCATTTACGGGAAAAGCGGCTTGGGCAAAACCCATCTCATGAGAGCCATTCAGAACTACATCGAGGAAACGCGTCCCTCGATGCGAACGGTCTACGTGGATGCTCAGGACTTTGTCTCGAAGTACTCAGAGGCCGGCGCCATCAAGGACCAGGAGAAGGTCAGCTTCCGCAACTTCCGCGCCTACTATGAGCAGGCGGACATCCTCCTCCTCGATGACGTCCAGCACCTTCAGGGCAAGAAGGAATCCATGAACATGCTTTTCCAGCTGTTCAACACGCTGACCAGCCAGGGCAAGCAGGTGGTGCTCTCCGCCGACCGCGCTCCCAAGAACATCCAATTCGACGAACGTCTGAAATCTCGCTTCTACAGCGGCGGCACCATCGATATCCAGCCGCCGGAAGTGGAAACCAAACTCGGCATCGTCAAATCCTTCACCGACGAGTTCAGCCGCAGCGAGGGCCTGGGAAACTTCACCCTCTCCGACGACATTCAAATGTACATCGCCGAGAACTCCGGGTCCAACATCCGCGAGCTCAAGGGCGCCGTGAATACCGTCATCTACCGCATGATCTACTGCGATCGCAGCGATATCTCCATCGATGAAGTGCGCGAGCTTCTAGCCAATCATTTCACCGGCGGCATGTCACGAAGCTTGACCGTGGAGGACATCCAGCGCGAAGTGGAGAACTTCTTCAAAGTGAGCCATAGCGACATGGTAGGCCCCAAGCGATCCCAATCCATTGTGAGACCGCGACAGATCGCCATCTACCTGTGCCGACAACTGCTCGACCTCCCCTACGGCGATATCGGCAAGAAATTCAATCGCGACCATTCGACCGCCATCCATTCGGCAACAAGTATCGAAGAGCGTTTGAAGACCGATCGTGATACCCAGGAAGAGATTGAGGTGCTGCAGAAGATCATCTGCGAGCTGGACTAGTTTGTTCACAAACTCTTGATAAGAAGGGAAAACCTGCGCATAACAGGGCAACTTTTCAACGACAACGGGAGAGAGCAGAGGATGGCCGCCAGCGCATGGTTCACAAGCGCGCTTGACAACTCACCAAGCAGTAAGTACGTTAGCAAGCTCCCCACCTGCGGCTATGCCAGTTATCGACTAATCCACTCGTCTTATTGAGACTACTATTTGAATTCTATTTTTAGAATCCCTCTTCAATGGGAACTACTTTTTAGTTCTGCACAGCCGTTACCTGTACTTCATGGTTCCACCTCCCTATCGCAACTCCCTTCGCAGCCATCTTCCTTATTCTTCTGTTCGCCCCGTTGACAGTACTTTTTTGCGTTGTATAATTCAAAAGCTACTCTTTAAACCATGAAAGGGAAAGAAACAATGAAACGCACCTATCAACCGAACAAACGCAAGCGCGCCAAGTGCCATGGCTTCCGTGCCCGTATGGCTACCAAGGGTGGTCGCGCTGTTCTCGCTTCCCGTCGTGCTAAGGGGCGCAAGCGTCTCACCGTCTAGGAGATCTTTAGGTGCAGACTATTAAATCCAGCACTGAAATCTCCCAGCTCTTCTCTACGGGGCATCGTCTTCATACGCCATACTTTACGGTTATTGTAGGCGTCCAGGACGACAAGCAGAGCAATTATGAGCGACACGGCCATTCCGGTCGTGTCGCTTTTATTGCGGGGAAGAAGTTGGGGAATGCCGTTTGGAGAAACCGCGCCAAGCGCCGCTTGCGAGCACTCTGCATGGAAATGGGTGGGCCGTGGGCCGGCTTTGACGTGATATTTCTGGCAAAATCAGGCCTCACTCGGGCTTCTTATAGTAAAGTGCTGAAAGCATGCGGAAATGTCGCTGAGCGCCTTGCCCAAGGCGAAGGGAAGAACACCGTTGAAGAAGCTACTCGTACGCATTAAGAGGATTCCGACTCTGGTCGCTATCGGTCTTATTATGTTTTACCGAATGGCTCTTTCACCCCTTCTCCCCCCTTCTTGCCGCTTCATTCCCACATGTTCCGAGTACGGACTCACCGCGTTCAAGCGATATGGGTTTTGCAAAGGGTTCGTGCTCACTGCAAAGAGAATACTGCGATGCCGCCCTGGCGGTCCGTGTGGGTACGATCCCGTTCCCTGAGTCGCTGGTGCATTTGGAAAGGTAAGCTATGTGGGATATCTTTAAAGACTGGATCTTCGACATCATCCAGTTCTTCTATAACTTCTGCCACGACTGGGGACTGGCGATCATCATCGTCACGATTATCTTTCGTATCATTGTCGCGCCCCTCATGCATAAGCAAGCGAAGTCCAATTATGCTATGCAGAAGGTGCAGCCGAAGATTCAGGCCCTGAAAGATCGTTTCCCCGATGATCCCACGCGTCAATCCCAGGAGATGCAGAAGATATACGCGGAGATGAAGTTCAACCCGCTCGCTGGTTGTCTTCCGATGCTGCTCCAGATGCCGATCTTTATTGCTCTGTTCCAGGTGCTTCGCGAGATGGGCGATCGTATTGGCGAGGGCACGTACTCGTTCTACAACTTGGTTCCGAATCTCGTCACGACGCCCTCCCAGGCTTTCGGCGAGGGATTCGGAACATTTGTTCCCTATCTCATTCTCATGATTATCTTTGCTGGTGCTACCTTCCTTCCGATGGTTCTTCAGCAGTTGAAAACTGAAAACACCCAGCAGAAAAATCAGACGCTCATGATGGGCGCGATCATGTCTCTTATGATGCTTTGGATTTCCTGGGGTTCACCGGCGGGTGTGTTGCTGTTCTGGGGCGCATCCTCCCTTATCGGTATCGGGCAGAACCAGTTGACGCTTGCGCGCTGCCGTGCTGCCGATCGGCGTAAAGAGGAGGAAGAAGCTCTCGTCGTCAAGCCGATCGAGGTTAACGTCACGCGCAAAGAGAAGAAGAAGCGTCCTAAGAAAAAGCGCTAGACCTTACTGATTTTAGGGAGTGTTTCACATGAAACACTCCCTTTGTACGTTCCGTGGCATCATTTCAACCGCGGTGTTTAAGGTTAGGAGCCTGTAATGACTGAAGAGTTCGAGGACATGATTGAAGAGGTAGAAGACGAGGTGGTGGAAGAATCTCAGTCTTCTGCGGATCCCATTAATACCGAAGAGGTTGTTGAAGAGGACGAGCTTATCGTGACGGACGAGATGCTCGATACCATTGCCGACACTGCTATCGCGGCGCTCCAAGATATTCTCCAGTATTTCAATGTCGGCGAAGTGACTATTGATGAGTACGAGGGTGACGAGGGCGAACTGATTCTTGATATCAGCGGCAAAGATATGGCTGTCCTTATTGGTCGTCATGGAAAAACTCTTGATGCGCTGCAATTCATTGTGTCGATGATAACGGTACGCACTATCGGTTTCCGTTATCCAGTTATTGTCGATGTTGAGGGCTACAAGAACCGCCAGCGCCAAAAGCTCGAGTCGATTGCGCACAGCTCCGCTAATCGAGCTGCTTCTCAGCACCGTAAAGTTGGATTGCGCCCGATGACCCCCTACGAGCGTCGGATTATCCACATTGCTTTGAGAGACGATGATCGAGTCGAGACCGTTTCTGAGGGGGAGGGTCCTTCCCGCCATGTGGTCGTGGTTCCTCTGTAAAAACTGTTCTAATACTTTCAATGTGCTGATGGGACGCGCAAAGCACGTCCCATTTCCTTTATTATGGACACGTTCGCCTATGGAAAGGAGTTGAGATGGCAGATGATCAGACGATGAGCTTGATGCAGTGCTATCTTGCTTCAATCCTTGAAGCAAACAAAGTTACGAATCTTACTCGCATTACTGATGGGGAACAGGCGCGTCTCCTTCATATAGAGGATTCGCTGGTAGGTTTGCCGGAGGTCAATGAAGCTCCTGACGGTCTCTATGGAGACCTTGGCTCAGGAGGGGGGTTCCCCGGCGTCCCTCTTGCGCTTGCGACAGGAAGAACGACCCTTCTCGTTGATTCGGTGAAGAAGAAAATGGCCATCGTCCAATCTGTCCTTGATGATCTTTCGTTGAGTGAGCAAATTTCTACATCGAGCGAACGCATCGAGGATCTTCCTCTGGAGTACAAGGAGAAATTCGCCGTCCTCACAGCTCGAGCTCTGTCTAAACTAGTTTCTCTTATAGAGCTTGCTTCGCCCCTTTTGAAAAAGGGCGGTCGGTTAGTCTGTTATAAAGCCCAGCTATCATCGGAAGAACTTGATGAAGCTCTTGCTGTGCAAGACCTTGTGGGTATGAGAATGATCTCTCAGCGTGAGATTTGCTTGAGCGATGGAGAGACCATGAGAACCATTGTAGTGTTTGAGAAAGTCGGCAAGTCACGCATCAAGCTTCCTCGAAGAATTGGCTTGGCTCAGAAACAGCCACTGCGTCCCCGTAACTGAATGTAGTATGTGATCGTGTTTCACGTGAAACACGATCAATTTGAATCCTTCTGTCGAACATCGCCTGAACCAGCTTGAGGCGATGATATACTGTGCTCCAATCAAGGAAGGAGGTTCCTGTGGGATTCTTTGATGGTCTTAAACGAGACACAAAACAAGCCCGGACTGTCGAAGAGGTTGATCAACCTCAGACTCAGGAACAAGAAGTGGTAGCCGCTGAAGAGGAACTCGTTGACGATCCTGAAAATATTGAAGTGGTTGTCAGGGAGGTTGAGGATTACGCAGCTCCTGTGATTCCTCGAGAACCTTTGAAGAGCTATAAAGACAAAGCGCCGGTGCGTCATGTTGTCGGACAGACGAAGATTATTGCCATCATTAACCAAAAAGGTGGCGTAGGGAAGTCGACAACAGCGATCAACCTTGGGGCTGCACTGGGAGAGATGGGCAAACAGGTGCTTCTTGTCGATCTTGATCCTCAGGGAAATTGCTCCAGTGGCCTAGGCGTTGAGAAGAGTCTTATACAGCAGTGCATCTACGATGTTCTCCTTAACGATGTTCCTCTTGAAGAGGTAATTATTCCTGATATCGCCGAGGGATTAGACATTGCTCCGGCTACGATTAATCTTGCGGGGGCGGAAGTCGAGCTGGTCTCGGAAATGGCGCGAGAGAATCGCCTTAAGGATGCTGTGGGTAGCATGCGGGGCAAATATGATTTCATTCTCATTGACTGCCCGCCTTCTTTGGGTCTTTTAACAGTTAATGCTCTGGTGGCGGCTGATAAATTGCTTATTCCTATCCAATGCGAGTTCTATGCCTTGGAGGGTGTGACAAAACTTCTCGAATCAATGAAGCGTGTCAAATCTCGCCTTAATCCTACTCTGGATATCTACGGCATTCTTCTTACTATGTACGATAGCCGTACGACGCTCTCGAAGCAGGTTGTCGATGAAGTGCGTGAGTATTTTGGGCGCCTGGTGTTCGCCACGCCTATTCCTCGCACGGTTAAATTGTCGGAAGCTCCGAGTTTTGGGCAGCCGATTACCCAATACGATCCCAAGGGAAGAGGCGCTCTTTCCTATATTGAATTAGCGAAGGAAGTGATTGCACGTGGCTAAGCCCGAACGTCGTGGAGGACTCGGTCGAGGTCTGGGTTCCCTCCTCCCCGGTTCCTATGAATCACCTGCCCCTGTTTCCCCTGCGCCCGAGCGCCAGAGAGTGACAATTGAAGTAGATGAAGAGGCGGCGCGAGAGGCCCCTGTTTCCACACGGCCCGTACGGACGATGGTTGAGATAGAGGAAGAACCAGTTAAGGTCTCTGAACCCATTGTGCGAGAAGCCATCATTGAGGAATCGAGGACTGAGGAGGTTCCTGCACGGGGAACTGATGAGGTGGAGATTGATAGAATCGCCCCTAATCCTGATCAGCCGAGAACCCAATTTAAAAAAGAGGAAATAGAAGAACTCGCTGCTTCTATTGAAAAGGATGGTCTGCTCCAACCTATTCTTGTAAGGCAAATGGCCGATGGTACCTATCAGATCATTGCCGGTGAGCGCCGTTGGCAAGCCTCTAAGGCTGCTGGTCTTAAGAAGGTTCCCGTTCGTGTAAAAGAGGTTGATGACGACCAAGCCCTTGAGCTTGCGTTAATTGAAAATATCCAGCGCTCTGATTTGAACCCGATAGAAGAGGCGTACGGATACCGTCGGTTGATGGAGCGACGCTCGATGACTCAGGCGGAAGTGGCACAAGCAGTTTCCAAAGGTCGTTCGACTGTCGCCAATGCACTTCGACTTCTCGATCTTCCTGAAGAGGCTCAGCAGCTTCTGTTTGAGGAAAAGATCACGGCGGGCCATGCACGGGCCATTCTTTCAGTGCCCACAGCTGAAGGTCGTCTTTCCTTGACTCAGAAGATTATTGATAACGGTTTGAACGTACGCGAAGCAGAGAATCTTGCTCGCCTTATGTCAGGTAAAAAGGACGGCTCTGCCTCGACTCCTCGTGAGCCGATGCCTGCGGTTTACAAGTCTGTGGCGAAGACCTTACGCGAGACACTGAAGACTAACGTGCGTGTGAAATCGTCTAAAGGGAAGAACAAAATCGAGATTGAATTCAAAGATGAGGAAGATTTGCGGCGACTCTTCAGTGAGCTTGTTGGTGAGTAACTTTCGATAGCATTTAATGACTAAGAAAAGAGTCTGTTTCACGTGAAACAGACTCTTTTCTTTTGTTAAAAGAAGTCGTTGTAGACCCTAGTATGAGGTAAGAGAAAATGCTTTACATAACATGCCATTAGTTATCTTTGTTTCACGTGAAACAAGAGAAGAGAAAGACGAATTAACGAAGAGAACCTTGCGCTAACTTGTTTTTTAACTGACCACATGCTCCATCGATATCAGCTCCGCGGGATTTTCTGAAACTTGTTTCCACACCATAATGGATCAGCGTCTCGACCCAATGTTTTGCAGTTGCTGGCGAGGCAGCTTGCAGAGGGGATCCTTCTACGGTGTTCACCGGAAGAAGGTTGACATGGCAGAGTAGCCCATCACAGAAGTCGAGAAGTGCTCGAAGATCTTCTTCTGAATCGTTGATATCCTTGATGAGAAGATACTCGAAGGAGACACGACGGTTGGTAGACTGGGTGTATCTCTCCACAGCCTTTTTTAGATCCGAAAGAGGTTGCTTTGCCACTTTCGGCATAAGCCGATCACGCTTCTTCTGTAAAGCCGAATGAAGAGACACGGCGAGCGTGAATTGCTCTGGCTCTTGGGAGAGACGATCGATCCCATCTATAATGCCGCAGGTAGAGAGCGTGATATGTCTCGCTCCTATATTGAAATCGTCCCGGCTGTTTAGAATGCGCAAAGCGGCAAGAACTTCATCGTAGTTAAGGAAAGGTTCCCCTTGACCCATAACAACGACATTGCTTACCCGTTCTTGGAAATCCTCTTGGACGAGAGCCACTTGAGCGATGATTTCTGCAGCCGTGAGATTCCGTGTAAGGCCTTCGCGGCCAGTTGCACAGAACTGGCAGGCCATAGGACATCCTACTTGTGAGGAAACGCATACTGATAGCCGATCGAGAGAGCCGTCTCGATGGTAGACGGGCATGCCCACCGTCTCAACTAATGAGCCGTCGGCCAGAGTCACAACATATTTGCGTGTCCCATCTAAGGAAATTTGTCGGTCGAAAATTTTTACCGTCTCCAACGGAAAGAACTCAGAAAGTTTCGTCCTGAGGTCTTTCGGAAGATTGGACATGGTATCGAAAGAAGCCGCATGATGGCGGTGAACCCACTCGTGAATCTGTTTTGCGCGAAAGCGAGGATATCCCCACGAGGTGACAAGATCCTCGAGTTCGGCTTCTGTAAGCTTTATCAGTTCGTTATTCATAGGTTCATTATAGACGGTGGCGTTGCTCTGATATACTGCCTCCAGAGATTTATCGTCTGGAAGGAATGCTCCATGGCAACAGTAGTTGAACCCGCAAAATGTCGCGTCGCCCTCTTAGCTGGAGGAACCAGTGGGGAACGCGAAATTTCCCTTGCATCGGGCAAAGGTGCCGGGGAGGCGCTTCGTGAAGCGGGGTTTATTGTTCAGGAGTTGGATCCGGCGAAGAAGGACCATCTGAAAACGCTCATTGAGGAGCCCTTCGACGTTGCCTTTCTCTGTCTTCATGGAAAAGGTGGCGAGGATGGCGTGCTCCAGGGCTTTCTGGAAACGATCGGCCTTCCCTATACGGGACCTGGTGTGTGGTCAAGCGCGACGGCGATGAATAAGGCCCAATCCAAGCTCTTTTACCAGCGCGAAGGCATTCCTACTGCTCCCTATCAATACATCAAGAAGGGAGAGGGGTATTCCGTTCAAGAGCTTGCATTGGCTATGGGCGGAACCTGTGTCGTGAAACCGGCTACCGAAGGCAGCGCTTTGGGTATTTACATCGTGGAAGGCGAAGAAGCTATCGCTGATGCCATCGAGCGTGTGTTCGAAATCGACGAGCTTGTTGTCGTTGAGAAGTATATTCAAGGTACCGAGCTTACGGTTGCCGTGTTAGGAAACAGAGATCCTTTCGCTTTACCTGTCATCGAGATTGTTCCTAAAGCTGATTTTTATGATTTCGAATCGAAATATGCCCCCGGTGGTTCGCAGCATATATGCCCGGCACCTCTCGATGAGGAGAAAACCAAGCAAGTAATGGACGCCGCTGTCGGCGCCCATAAGGCATTGCAGTGCAGTGGCGTGTCGCGTTCCGATTTCATTCTCGACGAGAATGGCATCCCGTGGATTCTGGAGACCAATACCATTCCTGGCATGACGGCGACCTCGCTTCTTCCCGATGCGGCCCGCGCGGCAGGCATCAGTTTCCCTGAGTTGTGCACGAAGCTCATTGAATATGCCTTCGAAGAGGGAGAGTAAGCGCTTGCGGCCGAGGGGCGACCAAGGTCGCCCCTTACGGTTACCGGTTAGATAACTAAAACAAGTGTTCTCGTTTTAGAACACTCCGCAAGACTTCAGGCCGATGATGATGGCGGCAACGAGGGCAAGAAGAAAGGCCCAGCTGAGAATGTAACAGCCTTTATTGCCCGTGCGTCCAGCCTCCACGAGGCCGTCGATGAACCCTCGGCGCGTTTTAAGTAGCGCCATGCCGCGTTGTTTCTCGGGGAGAGGCTCGCGCTCGCTCGGAAGCCACGTGCCGTTCGAGTTGATGATCTCGTCGACGGCCGACCCCTTCAACGCCAGCTTCGGGCGAATGCCCTTGCCGATAAGCCCGCAGATGCCATCGATGAACTGGTTGAATTCTTCTGCGTAATGGGGGCTGTACCCGATAACTGCGGCCTGTCCCCAATATTCACCTGGCTCAGGTGTTTCCGTGAAGGCGACAAAGGAGAGAATTCCCACGAGTTCCAGACCTTCCGCTGCCAAAAGGCTCAGTTCGCGTGAGAAGCTGTCGTCGAAGTAACCGATAGTTTCGTTGAACTTGTTGATAAGCCATGCGCGATGGACGCCCTCGTCCATAGTGAGATTGATGCGGTATCGGTCTCCCACGAGGGTGTTGGAACCCATGAGCACCGCCGCATCTTTCTTTGAGACCGTTCGAAATGTTTGATATGTACCGAAATACCGTTCCATGAATATTCTCTCCGCCCTGGCTGATACAATACCGTGAGTTGTCGAGAACACCATAACCGAGCCCGATGAATCAGGGAACACTCGCTAGGCCGAGGTTCCTTTTTTTCACCACCAAGGGCGCCGCGAAAGATAGGCTGCGCTATGTCACGTGACACCACCCCCCTTGAAGGACAGCTGAAGAACTTCATCAGCGACGGAACGCCGCCGGAGATTATCGCGCGTTACGAGTCGCTGCCTGAACGGGCCCAAAGGAGCGATTTCGGCCGGTTCGATAATAATGTCGTTGTTTTGGATACGGAGACAACGGGATTCTCTCTCGTCCATGATGAGTTGACGCAGATTGCAGCGGCACGGGTGGAAAACGGCGAAATTGTCGACTGGTTCGTTACCTTCGTGAACCCGGGAAAGCCCATTCCTGAGGATGTTGCCCATCTCACCGATATCCACGATGAGGATGTGGCCGACGCTCCCTCGGCGTCCGAGGCCCTAGCCGATCTGGCCGCTTTCATAGGAGATGCCGTCGTCGTGGCCCATAATGCCGAGTTCGACCGCAATTTCACGACGAAGCATCCGACGGGCTATCCGCTGCTCGAGAACACTTGGATCGATTCCCTTGATTTGTCCCGCATCGCGCTGCCCCGCATGAAATCCCATCGACTCATCGATCTCGTGAAGGCTTTCGGTGCTCCTCGGTCAACGCATCGGGCCGATGAAGATGTGGCGGCGACCTGTGCCCTCCTGCGTATTTTGCTTGCTGCTGTGGAGACCATGCCGACTATGTTGCTGCGGGAAATCGCCTCTATGGCGGAACCGAACGATTGGCCGACGGTTGTGGTGTTCAAGTATTTTGCCGAGCGTGCGGCTGAGACGAGCGAGGAGAAACCCCTTCCGTTCTCACTGCGCACCCTGCGCCGAGAACGGGTGGGGAAAGCCGATCTAAGACCGCTCGTGGATGCCGATGAAATCGCCGCCGATCCAGGGCGATCCTTCTTGCTCCCCACGGCCGATGCTGTGGCCCAAGCGTTCACCGCCGAGGGCGTAGTAGGCTCCCTGTACGAAGAGTACGAGCAGCGCGGCGAGCAAGTGGCTATGGCCGAGGCGGTGCGCAACGCGTTTGCCCGATCGCGCAATCTTATGGTGGAGGCAGGAACAGGCGTGGGTAAATCCATGGCCTATCTTTTGCCGGCGGCCATCATTGCCCGAGATAACGGTATTAATGTCGGCGTAGCTACTAAGACGAACGCTCTCCTCGACCAACTGGTCTATCATGAGCTTCCCGCTCTTTCGGAGGAGCTCGGTGCCGACCTCACCTATGCTGCTCTCAAGGGGTTCTCCCATTATCCCTGTCTGCACAAGGTGGAGCGCCTCGTCGTGGAAGGCCCCGGCATGCGCACCGTGGGCAAGGAGCAAAAACCTCAGGCTCCGGCCCTTGCCGCCTTGCTTTCCTTTATTGAGCAGACGGCCTACGACGACATCGACGGCCTGAAGATCGACTACCGCACGCTGCCGCGCTGGATGATCACCACCACGAGCCACGATTGCCTGCGCCGTAAATGCCCATTCTTCGGCACGTCCTGCTTCGTTCACGGTTCGCGCCGCAAGGCCGAGGCCGCCAATATCGTCGTTACCAATCACAGTCTCCTATTCTGCGATCTTGCCGCTGACGGAGGCTTGCTCCCGCCCATCCGCTATTGGGTGGTGGATGAGGCCCACAGCGCCGAAAGCGAGGCTCGCCGGGCATTTTCCCTTGAACTGGCAGAGGAGGACATTCTCTCCCTCGCGCGCCGCGTAGCTTCCGAGGAATCTCGGCGCAATGTCTTCGTGCGGGCGGAGCGCACCGTTGTTATGCCGGGCAATGAATCCTCGACGACGCTGTTCTATGGGCTCACGGGAAAGGCGCGCCGCGCGGGAGCCGAATTCGGCGAAGCGGCCCAAGCGTTCTGCAAGGCACTGCCCGACTTGTTCTTCTATGACACCAATAAGCGCTCGAAGGGCTACGAGACGGTGGATCTTTGGCTGAATGACGAGATTCGCCACGGCTCCCTCTTCCAGAACATTGCCCGTCTTGGCCGCGCCATGGCCGAGCGTGCCGAGAAGATGGTGACGGTTTGCCAGGAACTCGTGGGTTATTTGGAAGATATCGAAGGGGCCGCCGTCATTCAGCGCGAAATTGCCTCCATTGCGATGGAGATGAAGGAGATCATTCAGAACGTCGAGGTCATCTGCACGCAATGTCCCGAGCGCTATGTGTATGCGGCGAGCTTAAGTCGCAAGACCGATCGTCCGCAGAACAAGCTGGAGGCCTTGCTCGTATCGGTGGGGGAGACGCTGAACGAGACCTTGTATGCGCGGACCCATTCGGTGGTCTACGCGTCGGCCACGCTGACCGTTGACGGCAGCTTCAACAGCTTCTCCCAGGCCATGGGGCTGAACGAGAGCGAGTTTTCCGTTGCCGACGAGCTGCTGCTTGCCTCAAGCTACGACTTCGACAATCAGATGGTTGTCTATGTTGTCAACGATATGCCCGAACCCAATGATCCGAGTTATCTCGGTGCTCTGCAGCGCCTGCTCATCGACGCTCACCGTGCCCAGAACGGGTCGATGCTCACCCTGTTCACGAATCGCCGCGAAATGGAGAAGTGCTTCGAAGAGGTGCAGCCGGCTCTGAAGGGAGACGATTTGCGCGTCGTGTGCCAGAAGTGGGGTGTGTCGGTGAAGGGCCTGCGCGATGACTTCCTCGCCGACGAGCATTTGTCCCTTTTCGCTCTGAAGAGCTTCTGGGAAGGGTTCGACGCGCCGGGCGCCACGCTGAAGGGCGTCGTGATACCGAAATTGCCCTTCTCGAAGCCGACGGATCCCCTTTCTTGCGAACGGGCCGCTCGTGACGATGCCGCCTGGCGGCGCTATGTCCTGCCAGCGGCGGTGTTGGAAACGAAGCAGGCAGCAGGCCGTCTTATTCGCAAAGCTGATGACCGGGGCATTCTGATCCTTGCGGACAAGCGTCTTATTACGAAGGGCTACGGCAAGACGTTCCTGAGATCACTTCCCAGCCAGAATATCCGATTCCTATCGGCGGCTCAGATCGTCGACGAGATAGCAGCGCGCCGCTAGGGGAGCATTCTGGTTATGGTAGCGAAGAGGGCGCATCATCCGATGCACATAAAGCGGCGCACGCGGGGGTCTTCCAACGAGATTTCCTTCAGCGTGCTCGATGCCGCCCGTGAGGCTCGCGATGCCGAGGAGCGCGATCGGCGCGAGGGAGGCTCGGGCGGCCCTTCTCTTTTCACATTGGGGAAGGGAAAGAAGCCTCGGCCAACACCGGTCAAAGGGCAGTCCATCGTCTTGTCTGGCGAAGCTCCCGCATCCCCATCAGCCTCTTCTTCCGCTGTTGATCGAAAAATGAGGGGCATCGTGCCCGTGTTCGTGGTGGTGTGCGCCCTTTTGGTCATCACGCTGGTGGGCGGCCAAGCTCTTATGTCGATGAGGGAGCAGCAGAAGTCTCTGCTTGATACCCTGAATGATCAGGTTGACATCATCAAGAGCTGCGATGAATCCCTTCTTCCCTTCGACGAACTGGTTATTGAACAGTGTGATGCCAAGCGCCTTTCCCCCTCGGCGACGGGAGACGCCGCGCCTTCCGCAGAAGCGCTGAACGAGGGGTATCGTGCCGTTGTCGCGGAGATCGCCCCGATGAGAGCCCAGTTAGAGGACTCTATCGCATCCATGGAGACGCTGCAGTCGTCGCTGAGCGACAATGACGATAAGGAGGCGGCCTCTCAGGTGGTGACGGCCGCTCGCTCGCGCCTTAATATGCTGGATGCGGGGGTCAGTATCATCGAGGAGTCGATGATGGCGACAGAGGCGTTTCTCAAAGCCCGATCGGGGTGGAATGCCGTGATAAACGCCGATGCGGCTATTCGTGAAGCCACGGCGTTGGCTGAAGAGATGAGCAAGGAGAACATTCTTGCCTCGCAGGCTAAGGGCAACGAGGCCCTGGCGTTTTTGGAAGAGGCTCAGCAGGATTTCTCTCAAGCCGAAGCGGCCTATCTCAGTCTTGATTTGGCAGCCTTTAAAGCCTACGTGGCTAAAAGAATAGAATCGCAGCAGGCAGCCCTTGCTGCCGACGAGGCCTATCTTTCCCGCAACAAGGAAGAGCTCGAGGCTCAGAACAGCCGCTATAACGCGTTGGAGGAGGAAGCGGCCGCCTTGGCCCAAGAACTCGGGGAAGATGACCCAGAGCAAATCGTTGCTCTTCGATTCTACAAAGAGATTGAGGCCGACCAAGGCGCCTATGAGGCCGAGCGCCTAAAAGCAGGAAATGCTGATGCCTTTCTTCGTGAATATCTCGGAACGGCCTCGTAATGGCGTATACTTACGATAATTATGTCCATAGAACCCTCTTCACCGAGGAAAGGCAACGTACATGGCCGAATTGAACGAACATGTCGCATATCTGTCTCAGGAGATCGGCCCCCGGCCGGCGGGTACTGAGGAAGAACAGCGTGCGGCTCTCTACATAAGCGAGCAGTTTTCCGCCGAGGCCGGTCTGACGACTGCTATGGAAGACTTCCAGTGCAATCCCGACAGCTCACTTCCTCGAACGCTGTGCAGTGGTGTAGCTGTGTTGGTGACGCTGGTGGCGACGATTGTGGGGGCGCTGGCTGTTCCTGCCATCGTGGTGTCCCTCATCTGCGCTGCGTTGGCAGCCGCTGAGGTGTTCGATAAGCCGGTGCTTTCGCGGCTTTTGAACCGCGGGGTGAGCCAGAACGTCGTCGCGCGCTACCTGCCTGCGAAATCGCCGACGCGAGCGAGCCGGAGACGCAAGGTGATCGTGGTGGCGAACTACGACAGCGGTAAGGTGCGACGCGATTTGAACGGTGCGATGCCGGCGGTGCTCCCCATCCTTTATTGGGTTGAGCTGGCGATGCTGGTGGTCATGCCGCTGCTTTTGGCGATTCGCATGGTGCTCGCACCCGACGGTAGCGTGCTCGTGGTGTTCAACGTCCTTCTGGCTGTTGCCATGGTGGTAGCGGTTTTGCCGGTTGCGTCGTTTCTGCTTGAGAAGTTCGCGAACTACAACGAGGGCGCAAACTGCAACGCTGCAGGAGTGGCGGTGCTTTTGGAAGTCGCCTCTCGCGTGGCCGCCGCTCGGGATCTCCCCGATGCCCCCGAGCCAACGGTTCATGGCGAGGCGGCCGCCGTGTCGGCGGGACTTGTTCCTGAGGGGGCGGAGATTGTCTACCATACGGGGAATACTTCCGAGGATTTGGGAACCTCCATGGAGTCAGCTGCCGAGCGCCTGGCGGCCGCCAAAGCTGCCGTAGCGGCGTTGTCAGGGAAACCGGTGTCTGCAACGCCTACTGAGGTGGCAACAGAGGATGAATCTCCGGCGAAGGGAGAGGAAAACGGCGCCGTGGAGGTTTCTCCGGAAGAGAGCCTAACTCCATCCTCTGCCGCGGTCGTCGTCCCTGTTGCTGCTCCCGCCTACGCGGCGCCTGTTGAGCATCAAGTACCTGAATGGTTCAAAAAGGGCCAGGAGCAAGCCAAGAAGCCTGCTAAGGAAAAGCCCGTGCAGCGGTCGCGGTACGCCACGGCTTTGGAACGGGCCGAGGAAGAAATTAACGCGCGCGAGGAGCATGAGCGCCGCAACCTCGACGAGCTTTCCGAGCGTATGCGTGTTATGCGCGCTTCGGTGCAGGCAGCTTCGGCAGCAGCTGGCGCAACACCCACCGAGATTATGGACAGCGTGGTTGCGGACGAGAGCTCCGAGGAAATTTCTGCTCCGCCTTCCGCATCGGCCGTTAATGAAGAGGCATCGCCCTCGTTGGCCCCCGTATTGCCAGCCATTGAAGTGCCGGCGGTTGAGGCCGATCAATTGCCGTCTCCTTCTAACAACACGGTCTCCGCGATGCTGGCCGACATTCCCGCCATCGCATCCGAGCCGGCCTCTTCGGAAACGGGGACGCCTGCCTCGAAGCCTGTCGTGTCTGCTGTACCGGCTGCGCCTGTTGTGCCCCAGCCGACGGATGACCCCGATGTGACGGTGCGAGACGGCCAGCGTCCGTTGACGGGCGCCACCGTGGCGGTTCCTCCCATTGATCTTTCGACGTCTGATGCTCCTGCTGCGCCTGCGGGCGGGCAGCGCGTGGTGGTGCCCTCGGTGGGAGAAGTGGCTGAGACTCCGGCTTCGGCTCCGGCCGCTGCCCCCCGCCGGCGCCGCGCTATTACGCTGCCCAATATCGGCATCTCCCAAGAGCTCCCGCGCATCTCTATGGATGATTGCCAGCAAGCCGCTCCTCTTTCAGAAGATCGCCCCGAGCATGATGGTCGCGTGCATGACTTGAGCGCCGTCATCCCCTCGGTGACGACGCCCGAGCCGTCGTCGGCCGTTTCAGGCACGCGGGAAGCGGCGCTGCTCGACGCGCTGCCGTCTTTGGGAAGAACGACAACGACGACTGATCCAGCGCTTTCCGGCAGCATTAGTCTTGCGGGCACGTTTTCTTCTATGGGGGCGACGGGAGCGGCCGCGCCTATCGGCGATGAGCTTTTGGAGAATGCCTCCGAGAACGATATGTATATCGAAGACGTCGATGACTCTGCTTATGTGGAGCAGATCACCGAGACGGGAGCAATAGCTGGTCCCGGTTATGTGGAGATGCCCAAGAGCCGTTTCGGCGGTATCTTCGGCAAATTCCGCCGCAAGAAGCGTGAGGAAGCATCCAGCCCGCAGGAATGGCTCGATGTTGAGGAGAGCTTCGATGCCCGTGAAGTAGGAGCAGCGCGCGGCGGTTGGGAGAGTTTCCGCGAAGAAGGCGATATCCAGGCTTACGACGAGGAGTATTTGGACGCCGACGCAACGACAGCGTTTTCTCCCGAGTTTGATGACGATTTTGCCGAGGACGGCTTTGATGCACCGCGCTCTTCGCATCGTCGCGGCCGTCATTTCGAGGGTGGGGCGTTCTCCCGCGATCAATTTGACGATGAGTCTGAAGGCGAAGAAAACCAGACCAGTGCCACCGGTCCGTCCAGTGTGTTCGGTGAAGGACTGCCCGCCGATTTCGTCTTCGAGCCGACGCCGGAAATCGAGCAGATCGAGCAATTCCACAGCGACCGCATCGATATGGAAGTGTGGTTTGTGGCGCTCGGTTCCGAACTTGCCGGCAATGGCGGCATGAAAGCGTTTATGGCTGCTCATGAGGCCGAGCTCAAGGGCGCGCTTATCATGGAGCTGGAGGCGTTGGGTGCCGGTGAGCTGACGCTGATTGACAAAGAGGGCACCTATGTTCCCAAGAAGGCCTCGAGCCGCATGAAGCGCTTGGTTCGCAAGGCCGGTCAGGCCACCGGGCTGAAAGTGCCCGAGGCTACGATGGAATGGCGCAACAGCGCATCGGCCTACGCCTTGAAGCACGGCCAGCAGGCCCTGCATTTGGCGGGCATGGATGGTAGAAAACCGGCATTCTTCGCCGAAGAGGACGATGTCATTGAAAACATCGACAACGACATGTTAGCCTTGAACAGCGATTTTGTCATGGAAGTACTCAAGCATATCTAGCGACGAAATCCAGATATCCGCCCCCGTAGCTCAGCGGATAGAGCGTCGGTTTCCTAAACCGTGCGTCGGAGGTTCGAGTCCTCTCGGGGGCGCCATGATGTGAGCGGCGGAGCTTCGGCTCCGCCTTTTATTGCTATCGAAATTAGTTCCGTGGGGGCAACCAAAGTTGTGCCCTGGGGGACGGAGATACGACGCTGATACGGTTGGCGCGAGGAATGAAACGGGACATTCCCGCGTCATTTTTACGGCTCGCTTGGTTTACCATGGCTCCAGCGACCGAGGCAATGTGTGCTTACCGTGATGGAGAAACGCAGGTTCAACCGCAGCGGGGAAAGCTCTGCTAAGATAGCAAGGCTATTCCTGCTCCGGTGTGTGCCTTCACCAGCCCGGAGCCGTAAAGTCCAAAGGAGGTGAGCTGATGAAGGCGTATGAACTGCTGTTTATTGTTGCTCCGACGATTGACGACGAGACGCGCGCTGGCGTTATGAAGCGCATCGAGACGACGATCACCGACGCCCAGGGCGTGGTGGACAACGTCGACAATTGGGGCAAGCGTAAACTCGCTTATGAGATCAACGGTCTGTCTGATGGCGACTACACTCTCATCGATTTCCATACTGACCCGCAGAGCATTGCCGAGCTCGATCGCGTGCTGCGCATCAACGATGCCGTTGTGCGTCACATGATCGTCGCCCGCACCGATCGCGACTAGTTGGAAACTGAGCGATCCCGCAAAGGGGAGCGCTCACCATGAGAAGAGGTAGAAATGAGCATTAATCGAGTGATCATCAGCGGCAATCTGACCCGCGATCCCGAGCTGCGCAGCACCCAGTCCGGCATGGACGTCATGAGCTTCGGCGTGGCCGTGAACGACCGTCGTCGTAATCCTCAGACCAACGAGTGGGAGGATTATCCGAACTTCGTTGACTGCACCATGTTCGGCAACCGGGCTCGCAGCCTGCACCAGTACTTGTCCAAGGGCACCAAGGTGGCCATCGAGGGCAAGCTTCGCTGGAGCCAGTGGGAGCGCGACGGCCAGAAGCGCAGCAAGCTCGAAGTCATCGTTGACGAGCTCGAGTTCATGTCGAGCCGCAGCGGCGGCGCTCAGTCCTACGGCGGCGATTTCGGCGGCAACCAGGGCTATGCTCCGGCGACTCCGGCCTATAGTGCTCCGGCTCCCATGCCCGCACCGGCCCCGGCGCCCGCGCCCATGCCCGCTGCTCCGGTTATCGACGCTTCCTCTTCCGTGTACGATGATGACATTCCGTTTTAAGCGAAACGAAAGAGGTTAATATGGCCGATTACGCTAAGCAGCCTCGTCGTAAGTATTGCCAGTTCTGCAAGGACGACGTGGAGTATATCGATTACAAAGATACTCAAATGCTGCGCAAGTACGTTACCGATCGTGGCAAGATCAAGCCCCGTCGCGTGACCGGTGCCTGCACCCAGCACCAGCGCGACATCGCGGAAGCTGTCAAGCGCGCCCGCGTCATGGCTCTCATGCCCTATGCCGTTCCCGCTGTCAGCGGCCGTGGCGATCGCCGCAACCGCTAGGCGAAGGGAGGAGAACCATGAAAGTTATTCTTCTGAAGGAACTCCAGGGCAAAGGCGGCGAGGGCGACGTCATCGACGTCAACCGCGGCTTTGCCAACAACTTCCTGCTGACCCAGGGCTACGCCGTGAAGGCTACCCCAGGCAACCTGAAGCAGCTTGAGGAGCGCAAGAAGAACATCGCCAAGCGCGAGGAGACTCGCATTGCCGATGCCAACGCTCTGGCCGAGAAGCTGAACGACGCTACGGTGCGCGTTATCGCCCAGGTGGGCGAGGAGGGCGTGCTCTTCGGTTCCGTCACTGCTCCTCTGGTGGCCGACGCCATCGCCGAGCAGCTCGACATCGAAATCGATCGTCGTCGTGTAGAACTGGGCAAGCCCATCAAGATGACCGGTACCTACCAGGTGCCCGTGTCTCTGTACCGCGACATCAAGGGTACGGTGACCGTGGTCGTCGCTGGTGAGTCCGAGGCCGAAGAGGCCATCGACGCTATCGAGGAAGCTATCGATATCGCCGAGACTCCGGCCGACGAGATGGTTGAAGTTGACGGCGAAGTTGCCGCCGACGGCACCGTCGAGGTTGAGGTGACCGAGACTGAGGAGTAGTCCTCGTCTTGCGAGACCCTTTGATGGCCCCTCTTCGGAGGGGCCATTTTCTATAATGAGCCTGTTTCCCGTGAAACAGTGGCGGTAAGCCGAGTTCCGGCGTTCGCGGGAAGAAACGCGATACAATAGGCGCACCGACGACGCGAAGGATGATTCATGCCCTACCAGCCTCAGCCTCCCATGGATGCCAACAACACGCCCGGACTCGCGCCCCGCGCGCAGCTGCCTCAGAACATCGAGGCCGAGCAATCGGTGCTCGCCGCCTGCTTGCTCAACGGGGAGGTGACCGAAGAGGCAGTGATGCGGCTGCGTCCGGAGAACTTCTTCCGTCCGGCCCATCGCATCATCTTCGAGGCCATCATCAGTCTCACGAACCGCCACATTCCCGTTGACCCCATCGCTCTCGCCGACACCTTGAAGTCCACGGGGCAGCTGGAGGCCGTGGGCGGCCGCGCCTATCTGGCCGAGCTAGCTGACAACACCTTCTCGCTCACCAGCTGGGAGCGCCATGTCGACATCGTCAAGCGGCAGTCCATTTTGCGCGAGCTCGTGTTCGCCGCCACGCAGATTAACGCTCTGGCCTATGACGCGCCCGATGATTTGGATCAGGTGGTGGAAGAGGCGGAGAAGACGCTCTTCAACGTAACCGAGAAACGCGTCAGCTCGTCGTTCCGCAAGATGGACGAGTTGGTAAGCGACGCCTACGAGGAAATTTCCCGTCTCGCCAACCAGAAGGACAAGATGGCCGGCGTTCCCACGGGCTTCAAGGACGTCGATGAGCTGTTTCACGGGTTCCGCGGCGGCGATCTGGTTATTCTGGCGGCGCGCCCCGGTGTTGGCAAAACCTCCTTTGCACTGAACCTGGCCACCAACGCGGCCAAATCCGGCGCGGCGGTGGCGTTCTTCTCGCTGGAGATGGGCGCCGAGCAGCTGGTTCAGCGTATCCTGTGCTCCGAGGCTCGCGTGAATCTCTCGAAGCTGCGCAGCGGCTTCATCGCCGAGGGCGACTGGGGTGCCTTGGCCGAAGCCTCGGGCAAGCTCTCCCAGCTGGATATGTTCATCGACGACACCCCGGGCCTCTCGGTACTGGAAGCCCGCGCCAAGGGCCGCCGCGAGCTGCATGGCCTGAAAGAGGGCCAAAAGGGTCTCATCATCGTGGACTACCTGCAGCTCATGCAGCCGGGCCCCATGACGGCCAATAAATCTACCAACGACCAAGTGAGCGAAATTTCCCGCGGACTCAAGATCCTCGCCAAGGAAATGAACATGCCGGTGCTCGCCCTGTCGCAGCTGTCCCGTGCCATCGAACAACGCGGCAAGGACAAGCGCCCCATGCTTTCCGACCTGCGCGACTCCGGCGCCATCGAGCAGGACGCCGATATCGTCATGTTCATCGACCGTTCCATGAACGAGATCGAGGCGGAAAGCGAGTCGCGCCCCGATTTGGGCATGGCCAAGCTCATCGTCGCGAAGCACCGCAACGGCGCCACGCGCGACATCGACTTGGCCTTCAACCCCGAGTTCACAAAGTTCATGGACTTCATCGACGATTCCCGCGTGGGCGGCTTCTAGGGTCTGTTCGTGCCGGAAACGCTGACATTCATTCACGCTGCCGACCTGCACATCGGTGCGCCGTTTCGCGGCCTGAGGGCGCTGTCCGACGAATGGGCGCGCCGTTTGGTTGACGCCATCCCCGGCGCTTGGGATCGCGTGGTGGAAGCGGCTGTGTCGCGCAAGATCGATTTCGTGGTCGTTTCCGGCGACATCTTCGATTCGGTTCGCGCGTCCTATCGCGACTACCTGCGTTTCTTCGATGGATTGAACCGCCTGGATGCGGAGGGCATTCCCTCCTACCTGTGCACCGGCAACCACGATCCGCTGAGTCTTTGGCAGCAGGATTTCTTCGCGTTGCCCCCGTCCGCTACGATGCTCGCCGCCGATCGTCCCGATTTCGCCCTGTACGAGCGCGACGGGCGTCCCCTTGCGGTCATCGGAGGCCGCGGCTACCCGAACAAGGTGTGGTCGCCCAACGAGGACATCGCCGAGGGCATCACCCGCGCTGCCGCCATTCGGGCGCTAGGCCCCCGTGCCTCAGAGGCGCCCTTTGCCGTCGGCGTGCTGCACACGGGGCTCACGCTCGATCCCGTGAAGGCGCCCACCGACCCCGTGGCGTTGCTGCGCGCCGGCTTCGACTACTGGGCGCTCGGGCATATTCATAAGCGGTGGGTCAACGACGAGCAAGCCCCGCGCATTGCTTTCTCTGGTTGCATTCAAGGCCGCGACGTGCGTGAAACGGGCCCGCGCGGTGTCAACCTCGTCACGCTGGCGGTTGACGCGCCGCCGAAGGTGAGCTTCATCCCCACGGCCTCGGTGGTGTGGGAGAAGGTTCGCATCGACGTCTCCGATTGCACGAACATTCCGGCTCTGGTGTCCAAAACCATGCGGGAGCTGTTCGCGGTCAACGGCGACGCCTCCTGCGAGATGATGGTGTCGCGCATCGTTCTCACCGGAGCGACCTCCCTTCACGAGGTGCTTGGCCGCCCCGGGGTGCTGGAAGAGGTGCGCGCGTCTTTGAACGATGCGTATTCGGAATTCTACTGCGATAGTCTCATCGACGAGACAACGGCTCCCATCGACGAAGGGGCGTTGCGCGCCGAGGGGCTGTTCCCAGCGGTGTTTCTTCGCACCGTTGATCGGCTCTCCGAAGATGTCGAAGGGCAGATCGACTATTTGCAGGAAGAATACCTTGCGCGCAACGTTCCCCTTACGGCGGCACTTTCCGAGAAGAAGGCGCGTCAGCTCACGAACGAGGCCGCCCGGCTTGTGCTCGACTTGCTGCTGCAAGGGGGCGACGACCGATGACCGAGCCGCGCATCTACCTCCGCTCTATTCACTTGGAGCGCTTCGGCCGCTTTCACGATACGGTGGTCGGGCCCTTCAGCGACCGCATGAACATCGTCCTCGGCGCCAACGAGGCGGGCAAGACGACGGTGGCCTCCTTTGTGGGCGGCGTGCTGTTCGGTTGGGAAGAGGCTCGAGGAAACCGAAACACTTACAAGCCCGAGGGGGCCGAGCGCGCGGGTTCGCTGCTTTTCGCGCGGTCGACGGGGCCGGACGCGAACGTGAGCGCGAGGGAAGACGAGGAGACGTTCGTGCTTTCCCGCGCCCGCAACGCCGACGGCCTGCAGGGAGATACCTTCCTGGTGGAAGATATCGACAAGGACACCTATCGCACGATGTTTTCCCTGAACAGCGATGAGCTGCGCTCGCTGCGCAACACGACGGATACGACGGCGAAGTTGCTGACGGCCGGTTCGGGCACGGGCTCGTCGCCGGCCCACGCCCTCGCTCATGTGAACGAGCGCTTGGCGGCATTCACCTCCCGCGCCGCCTCGGCCGAGCAGTCGATCCCCCAGCTTCTGGCTCGGCGCAACGCCCTGCGCGCCGAGCAGCAGAGCGCGGCTGGCGTCGCCGATGCCTATCGCGCCCAAGATCGCGAGCTGCACGATCTGGAGCCCGAGCGCGCCGCCATGGGAGAGCGGGTGGAAGAGGCCAACCGCGTGATTGAGGCGCTCACCATGGCCAAAAGTTCTCTGGCGGCCCTGGATGCCGAACGCGACAAGCTTAAGGGGGATATCGCCCGGCTGGCCAAGAGCGAGGAAGAGGCAGCCAACAACTACGAACTTCACGAGCGCTCCTGCGGGCGCCGCCTCGCACGTCTGACGGCCTCCGACGAGCGGGCCTTGCGTGACCGCTTGGAAAACCTCGCGACCCGTCAATCGCGGCAGGCCCATGCCGTGGAGGTGGCTCGCGCGAACTACACATCCTCCGTGGCAGTGTACGAGGCGCTGCAGGAAACGGCCGACGATGAGGCCGATCGCCGCAGCGAGCGATCGAAGAGGCGCATTCAGGTGGCATTCTGCGTGGTCATTCCCGCCGTGCTGTTTCTTCTGGGCGTCCCTCTTTTCATCGAGGGCCGTGCCCGCGGTGCTCTCAGCTATATGGCCATCGGATTTCTCCTCTCCGTCTTCGCGGCGCTCATGGCCACCGGCGGCTTCGCCATGTTGTTCCGGCCGAACAAGGAGGAAGGCGCCCGCAAAGCCCGTTTCGACGACGCCCATTGGGTGATGATCCAGGATAAGAAGAAGCTGGAAGCGTGCCAGGCTGAGGAGGGATCGGTGGCCGCGCAGGTACGCGAGGCGCTGGATGAAGAAGGGCTGGGCGAGGCCCAAGGGTCGGTGCGCCAGGCTCGGGCACTTCTTGACGAGGCCCGCGAGGCGCGTCAGGCCATGGCGCTGTGTCGTCAGCGCCAGCAAGCGGCGGCCGCTCGGCGAGCGGATGCCGAGCATCGCCTTCAGGAAATCGCCTCTGAACGGGCGGCGGCGCTTCAGCGCGCCGGATTGTCGCCCGAGAGCGGAGTAGGCGATGTCGAGGAGGAGCTCGAGCGGCGCGTTCGTCAGCGCTCGGGGCTCATTGAGGCGCTGGAGTCCATGAACCAGCGAGCAGGGGAATTGGCCGCTGTCCTCGCCCAAGCCGAAACGGAGCGCGACTTCGATCGCATCAAGATTGAGGTGCAGGAAGTGACCACGCGTCTGGAAGAGGCGCGCACCGATTTCGCGCGATTGCTTCTGGCCAAGCACATGCTGGAGGCGGCCATTGCCACCTGGGAATCGAAGCGCCAGCCGGAGGTGTATCTGCGGGCGAGCCGGTTGCTGTCCCTCATGACCGAAGGTCGGTGGACTCGCGTGAGTCTTACGCGCGAGGGCACTCTGGAGGTAGCTGACGCCCTCGGGCGCACGCGCCAGCCGGTGCACTTGTCCCTCGGCACGTGCCAGCAGCTGTATCTGGCCCTGCGCATTGCGCTTCTTACCTGCGCCGACAACGTGGGGCGGGCCATCCCCATCCTGGCCGACGACATTCTTGTGAATTTCGATGAACAGCGCCGGCTGGGCGCCGCCCGCGCTTTGGTGGAACTGTCGGAGCAGCGCCAGGTCATTCTCTTCACCTGCCACGAAGGGGTCGCGAGGGCCTTGAAGAAGGCCGCGAAGCAATCAGGACGCCCGGCGACGGTGATCAACCTATAGGTTAAACGGGTGTGGCTGCATGAACTCAGTCACCAGAAAGACGACGAAGGACAGCGCGAGCAGAATTCCCACCACTATGCTGAAGATGCGCCGGTTGCGCTGCAGGCGCCGCAGCGCCGTGCGCCTTACGAAGGCCCGATCGCCCTCGGGCGTGCCCAGGGGAGGATCTGCCGCAGCGGGCGTGCGGCGCGGTGGCTGGTTGTCGGTCATGGAGGGTCCTTCGCAAGCGGAAGCGTCTTAACTCCGTAAATCTTAGCACGAAGCCCTCCATTCCGAAGCATTAGCCTGTGCGGCTGGTATACTGAGCCCTTGCGGAATGTCGTTTTCAGGGCATTCCCCGCCCAACGTCGAAAGGACTTGAAGATGCCCAGCACAGTGCTCGTCGGCGCCCAGTGGGGCGACGAAGGCAAGGGTAAGATCACCGACCTCATCGCCAGCGACTACGATTACGTGGTGCGCTTCCAGGGAGGCAATAATGCCGGCCACACCGTCATTCACGGCGACAAGAAGCTGGCGCTGCACCTGATGCCCTCCGGGGTCATGTACGAAAACGCCGTGCCGGTCATCGGCAACGGCGTCGTGGTGGACCCGGGCGTGCTCGTGAAGGAGATGGCCATGCTCGAGGCCGAGGGCATCTCCTGCAAGAACCTGAAGATTTCCAACGACGCGCACCTCATCATGCCGTATCACAAGGATTTGGACGGCGCCGACGAGAAGAGCCTCGGCGAGAAGAAGATCGGCACCACCAAGCGCGGCATCGGCCCCTGCTACCAGGACAAGATGGGTCGCAAGGGCATCCGCATGCAGGACTTGCTGGACGAGAAGATCTTCCGCCTGAAGCTTGAGGCGGTGCTGGCCCAGAAGAATCCCATTTTGGAGAAGATCTACGGCCTGCACACCTACACGGTGGAGGAGATCTGCGACGAGTACCTGCCCTATGCGCGCATTCTGGCCCCTTATGTGTGCGAGTCAGCCCATATGCTGAACGAGGCGCTGACCGACGGGAAGTCCATTCTCTTCGAAGGCGCCCAGGGCACGCTGCTCGACATCGACCACGGCACCTACCCGTTCGTGACCTCGTCCAGCTGCTGCGCCGGCGGCGCCTCCACGGGCACGGGCGTCGGCCCCAAGGCCATCGACCGCGTGCTGGGTATTCAGAAGGCCTATGTCACTCGCGTGGGCGAGGGCCCCTTCCCCACGGAACTGAAGTTCCCCGAGAACGGCGGCACCGGCCAGGATGCGGAGGACGGCGAGCTTCTGTGCGCCGCCGGCCATGAGTTCGGCGTCACCACGGGCCGCAAGCGCCGCTGCGGCTGGTTCGATGCCGTCATCGGGCGCTACGCCGCCGAGGTGAACGGGCTTACGGATGTGGCCCTCACGAAGCTGGACGTGCTTTCGGCCTTCGACACCATCAAGGTGTGCGTGGCCTACGAATGCGACGGCGTGCGCTACGACTACTTCCCCATGCAGCAATCGGTGCTGCACCACGCGAAGCCCATTTACGTGGAGCTGCCCGGCTGGAAAGACGAGGACATCACCGGTTGCCGCACCTACGAGGAGCTGCCGGAGAACACGCGCAAGTACATCGAGTATTTGGAAGAGGTGTGCGGCGTGCCCATGAGCATCATCTCGGTTGGCCCCGACCGCGACCAGACGATTATCCGCATGTCCTGGTTGAGGGACGAGTAGCTTTTACCTGCTGTCCGGGCGCGTCCCCCCGAGAGGGGTGCCGTGCTCAGACAGATGCGAAATGCGCTCATCCGATTCCGGCTCGCGGAATCGTGGGGCGCACTTCGCATAACTGCGCGCGGCACCCCTCCCGGGGGGACGCGCCCTACGCTAAGAAACAACTTGCTGCAAAGCGAGGAAAGGAACGAACGTGAACATTCTGCTGATCGGTTCGGGTGGGCGCGAACATGCCATCGCGTGGGCGCTGCAGAAGTCTCCGAACACCGACGTGCTGTACGTGGCGCCGGGCAACGGCGGCACGGCGGAAATCGCCGAGAACGTCGATCTGGATATCGCCGACGGCGAGGCGCTGCTGAGTTTCGTGCACGAGCGCAACATCGGGCTGGTGGTCATCGGCCCTGAGACACCGCTGGTCGATGGCGTGGCCGATCTGCTGCGCGCCGACGGCGTCCCGGTATTCGGGCCCAACGCCGACGGCGCTCAGCTGGAAGGCTCCAAGGCCTATTCCAAGGCATTCATGGAAGCCAACGATATTCCCACGGCCGCTTACGGGCGCTTCGACGACGAGGCCGCTGCGCTTGCCTACGTGCGCGAGCAGGGCGCGCCCATTGTCATCAAGGCTGACGGCCTGGCGGCGGGCAAGGGCGTTGTGGTGGCCGAAACCGTGGAAGATGCCGAGGCTGCCGTGCGCGCCTGCTTCGACGGTGCCTTCGGCGATGCCGGCTCCACCGTGGTCATCGAGGAGTGCATGACGGGCCCCGAATGCTCGCTTCTGTGCTTCGTCACCGCCGGGCAGTCGTTCCCCATGGCTCCGGCCCAGGATCACAAGCGCGCCTATGATGGCGATTTGGGCCCCAACACCGGCGGCATGGGCGTGTACTCGCCGGTGCCCATCGTCACCGACGAGGAGATGGCCGCCATGGTGGCTATCATGGAGAAGGCGGCCGCCGCTACGGCGCGCGAGCCCTTCGCCAGCGACTATCGCGGCACCCTGTATGGCGGCTTCATGCTGACCCCCGAAGGCCCGAAGATCGTGGAGTTCAACGTGCGCTTCGGCGACCCTGAGACGCAGGTCGTGCTGCCCCGCTTGGAAAGCGATCTGGTGGAGGTCATGCTCGCGGTGGCCGAGGGTCGTCCCGAGGACGTGCAGCTGGAATGGTCCGACGATTGGGCCGTTTCCGTGGTGCTCGCCAGCGAGGGCTATCCGGGCGCTTACGAAAAGGGCAAGGTCATCTTGGGCATTGAAGAGGCCGAGGAGCTGCCCGGCGTGACGGTTTTCCATGCGGGTACTCGCCGCAACTACGATGGCGAGCTGCTCACCAACGGCGGTCGCGTCCTGAACGTGGTGGCCAAAGGCGACAGCTTCGAAGAGGCTCGCGAGCGCGCCTACGAGGCCTGCAACCTCATCAACTTCGAAGGCAAGATGTACCGCCACGACATCGGCAAGAAAGCTTTGCAGGGCCGCAGCGCCTGGGATCAGTAGCCGCTGCCTAGAGGTTCAGCGCTTGGGATAGATTCCGTAGGGGCGGACCAAAGGTCCGCCCTTCTCAACCAAGGCAACCAGTCAAGAAAGAAGGAACGCGCGATATGCTTTCAGAACGAATGCTTTCCAAGGTAGTGGAGGCGTGCACGGCCAACTACCTGCAGCTTAAGCCCTGCGACGAGGCGTTCATGCCCTCGCCCAACCCGGGGCAGCCTTATATGCTGTACATGCATGTGCCGTTCTGCGAGCGTTTGTGCCCCTACTGCTCCTTCAACCGCTTCCCCTTCCGCGAGGATCGCGCGAAGCCCTATTTCCAGAACATGCGCCGCGAGATGCGCATGCTGAAGGATCTTGGCTACGACTTCGATTCCGTGTACATCGGCGGCGGCACGCCCACCATTATGATCGACGAGCTGTGTGAGACTATCGATATGGCCCGCGATCTGTTCTCTGTCAAAGAGGTCTCCAGCGAGACGAATCCGAACCATCTCACCCATGAGTACTTGGAAAAGTTGAAGGGCCGTGTGCAGCGCCTGTCCGTGGGTGTGCAGTCCTTCGACGACGACTTGCTGCGCCAGATGGATCGCTACGAGAAGTACGGCAGCGGCCAGGAGATTCTCGAGCGCATTCAGGAGGCGTCGCCGTACTTCGTTTCCATGAATGCCGACATGATCTTTAATTTTCCCGCGCAGAACGAGGACACGCTCATCCGCGACATTGAGATGGTGGTGGCCTCCGGCGCAAGCCAGACGACGTTCTACCCGCTGATGGCCTCGCCGTCGGTGCAGCGGTCACTGGCCGCCACGGTGGGCAAGGTGGACTACAACCGCGAGCGCCGCTTCTACGAGATCATCTGCGATTTGCTGCTGGGGGATTTGCCTGGCGGGCAGCCGGGCTTGTTCGAGCTGGGAAGCGCCTGGACGTTCAACCGTCGCGGCACCGGTGCTGCCGGCGAGGACACCATGATTGACGAGTACGTGGTCGATTACGAGGAGTACCCGGCCATCGGATCCGGCGGCATCACCTATCTGGGCGAGAATTTGTACGTGAACACGTTCTCGGTGCGCGAGTACAACGAGGCCATCGAAGCGGGGCACATGTCCATGATGGGCAAGACCACGTTCTCGCTGCGCGACCGCATGCGCTACCGCTTCATGATGCAGTTGTTCGGCCTGCGTCTGGACAAGCGCCAGTTCGAGCGCGACTTCGGCATGTCGGTGGAACGCGGGCTTCCCGTGGAGATGGGCTTCATGCGCGCGTGCGGGGCTTTTGCCACCGACAACGCCGACGAGCTGACGCTGACCCCCAAGGGCCGCTACCTGGTGGTGGTCATGATGCGCCAGTTCTTCATCGGCGTGAACAACCTGCGCGACCAGGCCCGCGCGGCGCTCACGGGAGAGGAGCGCGAGCTTATCTTCGGCGACGGGAAAAGGTGTTAATGACCTACGTTTCCGTCATAACACTGGTTACTTACGCCCTGGTGCTGGGTCTGTTGGCCGTTGTGTCCGTCATCGACATACGGTCGCGCCGCGTGCCTAATGGGCTGGCGGCGGCTCTGGGCTTTCTGTGGGTTGCCTGGCGTGTGGTGCTCGGGTTTGCTGGGGCGCACATGGGCTTGGGCTTTCGCGCCGAGTTTCTTGGGCCGGCGCCCGACGTGCTGGTGCCTCCCGGTCTGGAAATCGGCGGCATCTCCTTTGCGAGTGGCCTTCTGGGCGCCGTGGTGCTCGGCGGCGGCTTGCTCGTGCTGACCACCTTGTACGAGCTTATCAGGCGCAAGGAGGCCTTCGGCGGCGGCGACATCAAGCTCATGGCCGTGCTCGGGCTGTTCCTCGGACTGGAGCGCGGGGTCGTTTGCTTGCTGACGGCTTGCCTTCTCAGCGTCGCCTATGTGCTCGGCCGCGAGTTCGGTCGGCGAGTGATGAAGAACCGCCGCGATCGAAGCACGGGCGCTTTCGCGAGTGCCGACCTTGCTGGCACTGGAGCGCCTTCCCTCAGTGAGCCTTTCCTAAGCGGCGCCATTCGGGAAGTTTCCTCCGAGCACGACCGCGACTCTCTCCTCGCCGGCACGATGCCCTTCGCCCCTTTCATCGCCCTCGGCACCCTTGTCGCCTTCGTAGCCTAAGTCAGGGAGACGTTTCCCTGACTCATCACTCATTCCTTCTGCGTAGATGCTCGGCAAGGAAAGGCACATCGAAGGCGACCTTTCCTCGCCCGGCGCTTTTGATGACGCCGCCGTCGATGAGCCGGCGACGGTACTTTTGCGCATAATCCGCCGTTGCGCCCATGGCCTCGGCAACGGCGGCTACGGACGTGGGCTCTCCCAGCTCGGCCATGGCTTCAAGGAAGTCCACGTCGCGCTCGGAAAGCGCGGCGAGTGTGGTGGCGCACACATCGCTTTGGAAATCGTCGCCTGAGGTTCGCAGCGCCTCGGCAAGGCTCTCCTCGGACACCTTGCCGTCTTCTGCGTAGAGGCAGGTGTAGTGCCCCACAAGTTGGAGAAGATACGGGCTGCCGGCGGTGTACGCCGACGCGCTCCGGCGCAGACCGCTTTCTATAGCAATGCCGAGGGAGTCGAACGACCGCTTGAAGAAGGCGTCCACTTCCCCCTGCTCCAGGGGCGGAAGCGATACCTTTCGCGCACGGTTGAGGAAGGTGAGCACTTTATCGTTGAGCGTGGTAGAGACAGCTCCCGGCAGGCCGGCCATGACGAGGGACACATTCAACCCCTCGCCCACCATCTCCTGATAGGTGCCGATGAGGTGGCGGATCTCGGGGGACGAGGCCTGCAGCTCATCTATCAGGATGAGCGCCCCGCGGTCTTTGGCGGTGAGCTGGCGGCACAGCTGCACGAGCCGTTGCTGGGGGCTTTTGGCCGCTGCCGCCCCCCTCTCTAGTTGGATGCCCGCCGAGAAGCCGAGCGCGCCCACGCTGCCGCCTGCGAGGTGCAGTTTCCCGCCCGCGTACAGCTGGCAGTCGTCCTCGAGCTTCTCGAGAATGCGCTCCAGCATACCGTCTGCGACAATGGTCGGGGAGGCCACGGCGAAGCCCTGCTTTCGCATGCGGTCGGCGAGCTCCCATAGAAGCACCGTCTTCCCGCTGCCCCGCTGGCCCAGCACCACGACGGTCCTCTCTCGGCTGCCCGGCCGCGATTGAAGGCCCTGTTCCAGCTGGCTAAGCAACTGGCTGCGGCCCACGAGGAAAGAAGGGCGGTTGCCGAAGGAGGGAGAGAATACCTCGTCGTACATAGTTTTCCTTTCTTTCCTTTGTTTTCCTTTCTTTCCTATTATTTCCTTTTTTCCCTATTTGTCAAAGATCGAAGTCAAAGGAAAGAAGTTACAGTAACCAATCCCCCTTGACTCATTGACGCAGACTCAGGCTCAGATAAAAAAGTTCTTGCGTTGGAGGGCCATACCCGTTAGAATATATGCTCGCATCGAAACGGAAACCGTTTCCGCATATCCGGTCGGGTAGCTCAGTTGGTAGAGCAGCGGACTGAAAATCCGCGTGCCGAGGGTT
>OLSJ01000210.1_pt1 | contig 54773 bp, 46 predicted proteins | sample 1672151 | NCBI WGS metagenome assembly OLSJ01 (sample SAMEA3136653, study PRJEB25190) | human gut metagenome | biome: human gut; feature: human-associated habitat; material: faeces | place: Austria | collected 2013 | reverse complement strand
TGTTGGCATGGCTGATTTCCTCCATAATCGTGTTATCCTCATTTCAAATGAGGGTATTTCTTCCCTGACCCTCAGCAGTAATGAGGGTCACTTCTGGCTATGTCTGTATAGCGGTTATTGTGGTAAAAGATTATTGTGCGATAATAGGACTAAATCAGAAAGACCTTGAAAATCAAGGCATTCTGGCTTAGTCCCTTCTTTTTTTGACCGAAAACAAAGGACTTTCACAATAATCAAGCAAGCCGGAGGGTGCTGCTGCACACTTCCGGCAGAAGGAGGATATAGTGGGTGCTATCAAAGTCTTCTTGAAGGAGGTTCTGCTTCCAATCGCGCTTGCGTTCTGCCTCGCGTCATTTCTCAAGCCGATCTATATGCCTGACGGCGTATGTGACTACTTCCTTATGTGGATCTGCGTCGGCTTGCCATTCGGCATCCGGAGGATGTGCCTCTGGCTCGTTTCCAGCGGCTACGGTATCTCCGGCTCAGTCGGCATCTTCGCATTGAACTTAATCATAGGCGGTCTTATCGGAGGACTTGCCTTCTTCATCGGGCTGCTGCTCGGTGTCATTCATACCATCCGAGAAATCATCTGAACTACATCGTAAACGAAGAGGGTTTGTTTCTTCTCCAATTTGGAGTAAGAAGCAAACCCTCTTTTTTTGTTGCCCAAAAGCCGCAATATTTGCTGGCGATGCGGCGAAAGAAAGGAGTTTTTAAGCATGAAACGCATGACAGCCGGTGATCTGCAAGCACTGGAATTGCTGATGCAGACCACACCCGGCTTTGAGCATTATGACAGCGGTGTGGATGGCATTCTCCCTGAGTGCCGAAGCTGCCGCTTTCATCGTCCCTTCTGGAAATATCAGTCCTGCGTGTTTGCGGAGTGTCCCTACTGCTGCAATCCCGTTTCAACCCTCAAAAATCAAAGTGGCACATCTGATGCCGGAAAGGAAGCCAGTCATGGATAACAAAATCGAAATCTTCAAGAATGAACAGTTTGGTGAGGTAAGAACGATCCTCGAAGGAGAAAAAGTTCTGTTCTGTGCAGCAGATGTTGCAAAGGCACTCGGTTACACCAACCCAAACAAGGCGGTCAACGACCATTGCAGGGCTATAACGAAACGTTCTACCCCTATCAGCGGGAAAGTTCAGAGTATCAACTTCATCCCGGAAGGAGACGTTTATCGGCTAATTATTCGCAGCAAACTTCCTGCGGCTGAAAAGTTTGAACTGTGGGTATTTGATGAGGTCATTCCTACCATTCGCAAGACCGGCGGCTACATGACGGACTCCCTTCTGGAACGCATTCAGAAGGAACCTGCGGTCATTGTGGAGTTTGCTCAGGCGTTGATTTTGGAAAAGAATCGCGTAAAGGCTCTTGAGTGTGAGCTGATCACGGCAAAGCCCAAAGCTGATTATTACGACGCCTTCATCAATCCGGATGACTGCACCAATATCCGAACGACGGCGAAGGAACTGAAAATCCCGGAGCGCAAGTTCGTCCAGTTCCTTCTCAAAGAAAAGTACCTGTTCCGCTCTCCTTCCGGGCAGCTACTTCCCTACAACAAGGACAGCAATGCCGGACTGTTCATCGTCCGCGATTTTGTGACGTTCTGCTACACCGGTTCTCAGACCTACTTCACGCCGAAGGGCAAGGAGGTCATCCGAATGAAGTTCCAGAAAAAGTGCGGCGAAGAACTGCTTTCCAAGATGGCAAGGTGATTTTCGTGGCAGTCTATCGCGTAAATAAAAATCGTGGCTATACCGTCATGGCGAACTTCCACCTCCGAGACAAGAGCCTGTCACTCAAGGCGGTCGGTCTTCTCTCAAAGATGCTCTCGTTCAATGATGGCTGGAAGTTCTCAACCAAGGGACTTTCTGCAATCTGCAAGGAAGGTCCGGATGCCATTCTCTCCGCGCTCCGTGAGCTTGAAAAGCACGGCTACCTTGTCCGGCACCGGCAGAGAGACGGTAAAGGCAGGATGAGCAGCACAATCTTTGAGATATACGAAGAGCCGCAGGAGTCCACGCCAGAACAGGGAATACCACACACGGAAAATCCATGTGTGGAGAAGCCAGATGTGGATAATCCACGCGGGGATAAGTCCGCACAAATAAATACTGATCAAGTAATTACCCAAGAAAGAAATACTCTCTCAAAGAACTATCAATCCATCAATCTTGATGGGATGGACAGGATGGATGAGCGAAGCGAGTATGAAGAGATTATCAAAGAGAATCTTGACTACGACATTCTCTGTCAGGATCCGAAGTTCGATAAAGACCGCTTCCGGGAGATCATGGACATCATGCTGGATGCCGTCTGTTCCACTGCGCCGACCATCCGCATCAATGGCGAGGATATGCCGCAGCAAGTAGTCAAATCCCGCTTTCTCAAGCTGAATAGCAGCCACATTGAGTACGTTCTGGAAGCAATGAACAAGAACCCGTCAGACATCCGTAATATCCGGGCGTACCTGTTGACCGCTCTGTATAACGCCTCTCTGACGATAGACAATTACTACTCCGCCCTCGTCAATCATGATTTCTACGGGCAGGACAGATCGGCAGGGTCAAAGAAGCCGAAGACCTACGATTATAGCCTTTGTGAAGACACTCTTTAATGAATACCATCGTGAGCAATGCTCGGAAAGGAGGACAGTGTAAATGAAAAGCATCTATCGCCGGATTGTGCCGCCTTAGCTTCGGCAGCAGTCCCCATAATCATTCCAACGAAAGGAGGTAAACGCCGCAATGCAGGATGAAGTCAACACCAAAGTTGTTGCAATCATGATCAAGGGCGGCAAAATCTCTGCCGAGGTGCTGAAAAAGGCGCTGGACAAGTTCGTTCAGGAGATCGAGAAGGCACAGAAGCAGATGCAGCAGCCCAAAACCTATCGCGGCAAGCAGTCCATCAAGCATCTGATGAGCCAGAACGTCGCCATCTCCAACATCGAAGTGACGGATGGCAACATCAAGTCCTTTGAGCGGACTGCCAGCAAATACGGTCTGGACTTTGCGCTCAAAAAGGACGTTTCCGTAGAGCCGCCCAGCTATCTTGTCTTCTTCAAGGGTCGGGACGTTGATGTCATGACCGCCGCCTTCAAGGAGTTCTCCGCCAAAACCGTCAAGCAGAAGGAACAGCCGTCCATCCGGCACAAGCTGGATCATGAGAAAGCCCAGAGCAAGGCACAACACAAAGAGAAGGTCAAGGTCAAGACCAAGGATCGGGGTGTGGAGCTGTGAACAAACCCGATGTGAAGAAACTCATTCTTCTGAACCTTCCGTATGTCTTCGCCTTCTACTTCGCGGATAAGATCGCCGCCGTGTTTCGTCTCGCCCCCGGCACAGAGTTCATCGACAAGCTGACAAACGGCTTTGCCGTGTTCGGCACTACCTTCGCAAATCCGCTGCCCAGCTTTCATCCCGTTGATCTGCTCATCGGTGTGATTGCCGGTGCGCTACTCAAGTTGGCGGTCTACGTCAAGGGCAAAAACCGCAAGAAGTTCCGGCAGGGCGAAGAATACGGCTCTGCACGATGGGGCAAGGCGGAGGACATCAAGCCGTACATGGACCCGGAGTTCTCGAACAACGTCATCTTGACGCAGACGGAGTTCTTGACCATGAACAGCCGTCCAAAGCAGCCGAAATACGCCCGCAACAAGAACATCCTTGTCATCGGCGGTTCCGGCTCAGGCAAGACGCGCTTTTTCGTGAAGCCAAACCTGATGCAGATGCACAGTAGCTACGTTGTGACTGACCCGAAGGGTACGGTGCTGGTGGAGTGCGGCAAAATGCTTGAAAAGGGAGGCTACGTCATCAAGTCGCTGAACACCATCAATTTCCGGAAATCCATGCACTACAACCCTTTCAGCTACATCCGCAGCGAGAAGGACATCCTCAAGCTGGTCAATACGATCATCGTCAATACGAAGGGAGATGGCGATAAGTCCGGCGAAGATTTCTGGGTAAAGGCGGAAAAGCTCTACTACACAGCTCTCATCGGCTACATCTGGTACGAGGCACCCGACCACGAGAAAAACTTTACTACCCTGCTCGAAATGATCAATGCCTCGGAAGCCAGAGAGGACGATGAGACCTTCAAGAACCCTGTAGATGTCATGTTCGACGAGCTGGAAGCCCGCGACCCTGACCACTTTGCGGTCAAGCAATACCGCAAATACAAGCTGGCGGCGGGCAAAACCGCCAAGTCGATTTTGATTTCCTGCGGTGCAAGGCTTGCGCCCTTCGACATTGCAGAGCTGCGGGAGCTGATGAGCTACGATGAGATGGAACTGGACACCATCGGAGACCGGAAGACGGCGCTGTTCGTCATTATTTCCGATACCGATGACACCTTCAATTTCGTCGTGGCAATCATGTATTCTCAGCTCTTCAACCTTCTCTGCGACAAAGCAGATGATGTTTACAACGGACGGCTTCCCGTTCATGTGCGCTGTCTGCTCGATGAGTTTGCGAACATCGGTCAAATCCCGAAGTTTGATAAGCTCATCGCAACCATCCGAAGCCGGGAAATCTCGGCGTCAATCATCTTACAGTCCCAGTCTCAGCTCAAGACCATCTACAAGGATGCGGCGGACACCATCACGGGCAACTGTGACTGCACACTTTTCCTCGGCGGCAAGGAGAAATCCACACTCAAGGAAATCAGCGAGGTGCTGGGCAAGGAGACAATCGACCTTTACAACACCTCAGAAACCCGTTCCAACAACAACTCCTATGGCTTGAACTATCAGAAAACCGGCAAAGAACTGATGTCTCAGGATGAGATCGCCGTCATGGACGGAGCCAAGTGTATTTTGCAGCTTCGAGGCGTGAGACCTTTTCTCAGTAACAAATACGACATTACGAAGCATCCAAAGTACCGGCAGCTCTCCGACTATAACAAGCGGAACGCCTTTGACATCGAGAAGTACCGGCAGCACAAGCTGGTAGTCAAGCCCGATGACACATTCGACCTCTATGATATGGGCGAGGTCGAAGCGGATTAAAGCCCCGTCGCTGCACTGCGCAGTGGGTAAAGCCTGATGGCTCCCAAAGCAGAACAGCGACGGGGCTTCTTTTTTTATGCCCATTTTCAAAAATACACAACCAATCTTTTTCAAATCAAGGAGGAAAATCTATGGCTTTCATCAATCAGGCTGTCACGGTTCTTCAGACGCTCGTTATCGCCCTCGGCGCAGGTCTCGCAGTGTGGGGTGTTGTCAACCTCATGGAAGGCTACGGCAACGACAACCCCGGCGCCAAGTCTCAGGGCATCAAGCAGCTCATGGCTGGCGGTGGTGTGGTGCTGATCGGCACGACCCTCATCCCTCTGCTCTCCGGTCTGTTCGGTTAATCCGGCAGCCGCGCAGAAGTAACCATCGGGGCGGGTGCTGGAAAAGGCACTCGCCCTTCACAATTCACCAACGATTTAAGGAGGAAATTCAAGTATGGCATTTATCAATCAGGCAGTTACGGTTCTCCAGACGCTTGTTATCGCCCTCGGCGCAGGTCTTGCGGTGTGGGGTGTTGTCAACCTCATGGAAGGCTACGGCAACGACAACCCCGGCGCTAAGTCTCAGGGCATCAAGCAGCTCATGGCTGGCGGCGGTGTGGTGCTGATCGGCACGACCCTCATCCCCCTGCTCTCCGGTTTGTTCGGCTAATCCACGGCAAGCCCAGCTTAACCGAAGGGTGGTGAAATATTGGGCAGCATTTTAGAAAAGATCGAACAAGCTCTCAAGGATATGCTGATCGGATGGATCGAGAGCAACCTGACCAATATGTTCACCGATGTCAACGAGAAGGTAGGAACGATTGCCGCCGAAGTCGGGCAAACCCCGTCCGGCTGGAACGGCGGCGTGTACCAGATGATCCGGGGACTATCCGAAAACGTGATAGTCCCCATCGCTGGTATCATCATCACCTTTGTTTTGTGCTACGAGCTGATTTCCATGATCACCGAGAAAAACAACCTTCACGACATGGACACTTGGATGTTCTTCAAGTGGTTTTTCAAGGCGGCTGTGGCGATCTACCTCGTGACGCATACGTTTGACATCGTGATGGCAGTATTCGACATCGGGCAGAACGTGGTTTCCGGTGCAGCCGGAGTCATCCACGGCAACACCAGTATTGATATTGATTCGACGATTGCGCAGATGCGTACCGGCATGGAGAACATGGGCGTCGGAGAACTGCTCGGACTGTCGATAGAAACTCTTCTGATCAGCTTGTGCCTCAAAATCATGGCGATCCTCATTACGGTCATTCTCTACGGGCGCATGATTGAGATTTACTGCACCGTGAGCATTGCGCCTATTCCCATCGCAACCATGAGCAACCGCGAATGGGGCAGCATCGGCACGAACTATCTGAAAGGCTTGTTCGCTCTGGCATTTCAGGGCTTTCTCATCATGGTCTGCGTCGGCATCTATGCAGTGCTGATCAACGGCATGATTATCGCAGACAACATTCACTCGGCTCTGTTCTCTGTGGCAGCGTACACGGTCATTCTGTGCTTCTCGCTGTTCAAGACCGGAAGCCTCGCAAAATCCATTTTCCATGCGCACTAAGGAGGTCGGCAGCATGAAGAAGTACAGCATCATCTACGCCGATCCCCCTTGGGCGTATCGGACTTACTCCAAGAAGGGACAGGGGCGGTCGGCAGAAAGCCATTATCCGACGATGTGCATTGAAGACATCAAGGCACTTCCGGTTGGCGAACTGGCTGCCAAGGACTGCGCTCTGTTCCTCTGGATCACGTTCCCGTGCCTCTGTGAAGCACTCGAAGTGCTGACGGCATGGGGCTTTTCTTATAAGACCGTGGCTTTTGTATGGGTGAAGCAAAACCGCAAGAACGATGACCTCTTCACCGGCATGGGGTATTGGACAAGGGCAAACGCGGAAATCTGCATCCTTGCCACGAAGGGACATCCGAAGCGAGTTGACGCCGGTGTGCGTCAGGTCATTCTCAGTCATATTGAAGAGCATTCCAAAAAGCCGGATGAAGCGCGGGAGCGCATTGTTCGGCTCATGGGAGACCTTCCCCGCGTAGAGCTTTTTGCCCGTCAGTCTCCCGAAGGCTGGGACGTTTGGGGCAACGAGGTCGAATGCACGGCACATCTTCCAATGGAGGAAACACCATGCTGCGGCTAAGACCTATCTCTCTTCGAGACGCCAACGAGTATGTCCGGAAGTATCACCGGCATCATAAGCCGGTTGCCGGTCACAAGTTTTCCATCGGCTGTGAAGCAGACGGTGAGCTGGTCGGTGTAATCATCGCCGGGCGTCCCGTCAGCCGGTATCTGGATGACGGCTTCACATTGGAGGTTACAAGGCTATGCACCAACGGGGCGAAGAACGCTTGCAGCTTTCTCTACGGTGCGGCGGCAAGAGCTGCTGCGGCTATGGGCTATAAGCGCATCATCACCTACACGCTGGAAAGCGAAAACGGCGCAAGCCTTCGGGCTTCCGGCTGGATCTGTCAAGGAAAAGCGGGTGGGCTTCGCTGGACAGGCAAGCGTCAGCCGAAGGAGGATCAATATCCCGCACAAATGAAGCTGCGCTATGAAAAGCAGCTTAGAAAGGAGGAAACAGTCAATGGCATTTGTTCCGGTCCCGAAGGATCTTAACCGCGTCAAAACGAAGGTCATGTTCAACCTGACCAAGCGGCAGCTCATTTGTTTTTCCATCGCTGCGGCAGTCGGTGTCCCGATTTTCTTTCTGGCGAAGGCACATCTCGACTTGTCTACGGCGGCAATGCTGATGGTGGTTATCATGCTCCCGTTCATCTTCTTCGCGCTTTACGAGAAGGACGGTCAGCCCGCCGAGAAGTATCTGTACCACATCGTACAGTCCATGTTCATCCGGGACAAGGTGCGTCCCTACCGCACGAACAATCTCTACGCTGAGATTCAGCAGAAAATCAAAGAACAGGAGGAATTGCAGCTTGAACAACAGCACAGCAAAGGCAAAGCCTAAGATGACCGTCAAAAACGGCGTCGTTTACGGCGATGCCCTTTCCGCTCAGGAAAAGAAGCGGATCGTCATGCAGAAGAAAAAGGACAGGAAGGCAAAGAAAGTCCGCAAGTCCGCCCAGCAGACCATCCCCTATGTGGAGATGTGCCGTGACGGTATCTGCAAGGTGAACAGCCGCCTCTACACGAAGTCCATCGCCTTTGAGGACATCAACTACCAGCTTGCGCAGAACGAGGACAAAACTGCCATCTTTGAGAACTGGTGCGACTTTCTGAACTACTTCGACAGCTCGATCTTCGTCCAGCTCTCCTTCATCAATCAGAAGGCAAGCCTGAATGAGTTTCGCAAGCGCATCAACATTCCGGCACAGGAGGACGCCTTCAACGACATCCGCTCCGAGTATTCCGGAATGCTGCAAAGCCAGCTCACCAAGGGCAACAACGGACTGGTCAAGAGGAAGTACATCACCTTCGGCATTGAGGCGGACTCCCTCCGCACGGCAAAGCCGAAGCTCGAACGCATTGAAACCGACATCCTCAACAACTTCAAAACTCTCGGCGTGAAAACCGAGCCGCTGTCCGGCTACGAACGGCTGAAAGTGCTTCATGATGTGTTCAATATGGACAGCAATGAGCCGTTCCGCTTTTCCTTCGATATGGTTGCCCGGACGGGGCTTTCCAGCAAGGACTTCATCGCTCCCACTTCCTTTGACTTCCGTGAAGGCAAGTGCTTCAAGATGGGCAAAACCATCGGTGCGGTGAGCTTCCTGCAAATCCTCGCGCCGGAACTCAATGACCGTATGCTTGCCGACTTCCTTGAGATGGACAGCAACATTACGGTCAATTTTCATATCCGGACGATTGACCAGGCGAAGGCAATCAAGAGCATCAAATCGAAGATTACCGACCTCGACAAGATGAAGATCGAAGAGCAGAAAAAGGCAGTCCGCTCCGGCTACGATATGGACATCATCCCGTCCGATCTTGCCACCTTCGGCGGTGAGGCAAAGCGTCTGTTGCAGGATCTCCAGACCCGCAATGAGAGACTATTCCTTGTGACCATCCTCATCATGAATACGGCAACCAACCGCCAGAAGCTCGAAAACGCGGTGTTCCAGACCGCCGCCATTGCCCAAAAGTATAACTGTGCGCTCAAGCGTCTTGACTTCCAGCAGGAAGAAGGGCTGATGTCCTCTTTGCCTATCGGCGTCAATCAGGTGGAAATTGAACGCGGACTGACCACTTCCAGCACGGCGGTTTTCGTGCCGTTCACCACGCAGGAGCTTTTTCAGGGCGGCGAAGCTCTCTACTACGGGCTGAACGCGCTGTCCAACAACATGATCATGGTTGACCGCAAGCGGCTCAAGAACCCCAACGGGCTGATCTTGGGTACACCCGGTTCCGGTAAGTCCTTCTCCGCCAAGCGTGAAATGACGAACGCCTTCCTCATCACGGAGGATGACATCATCGTCTGTGACCCCGAAGCCGAGTATTTCCCCCTTGTGCAGAAGCTCGGTGGTCAGGTCATCCGCATTTCGCCGGTCAGCACGGATTACATCAATCCGCTGGACATCAACACGAACTACTCCGAAGAGGAAAACCCGCTGACGCTGAAATCCGACTTCATCCTCTCCATGTGTGAGCTGATTGTCGGCGGCAAGGACGGCTTGCAGCCGGTTGAGAAGACCATCATTGACCGCAGTGTTCGCATGGTCTATCAGGAGTTTCTTGCAGACCCCAAACCGGAGAAAATGCCGATCCTTGAAGACCTCTACAACATTCTGAGAAATCAGAAGGAGCCGGAGGCACAGCGCATCGCAACTGCCCTTGAAATCTATGTTCACGGCTCTCTGAACGTCTTCAATCACAGAACGAATGTGGATGTCAACAACCGCTTCGTCTGCTATGACATCCGCGAACTCGGCAAGCAGCTCAAGAAGCTCGGTATGCTGATTGTGCAGGATCAGGTTTGGAACAGAGTTACAATCAACCGCGCCCAGCACAAGGCAACTCGCTACTACATGGACGAGTTCCATCTGCTCTTGAAGGAGGAACAGACCGCCGCATACAGCGTGGAAATCTGGAAGCGTTTCAGAAAATGGGGCGGCATCCCGACCGGCATCACGCAGAACGTCAAGGATCTTCTTGCGTCCCGTGAGGTGGAGAACATCTTTGAAAACTCGGATTTTGTCTACCTTCTAAATCAGGCGTCCGGCGACCGGCAGATTCTCTCGAAGGCGCTGAACATCTCGCCCAGCCAGCAGAACTACATCACCAATTCCAATGCCGGTGAGGGGCTGATCTTCTATGGCTCGACCATCGTTCCCTTCAAGGACGATTTCCCGAAGGACACCCAGCTCTACCGCATCATGACCACCAAACCCGAAGAAACCGTACAGAACTAAGGAGGATTTTTGAATATGAACAACAAGATGATTACCATTCCCTACGCGGACGCTATCGAATACGGAGAGAACACCTCCGCGCTGTTTAAGGCTCTGTGGGAGCTGACCGATCTGATCCGACTGGAAAGCGACCTCAAGAAGCATCACCGCGCCTACCTCCATGTGAGGGAGGACATCGACGAAAAGGTCAAGGAGGCGCGTCAGATTATGACCAAGGTATCTGTGGATATGATCGGTTTCTACTTCAAGGTTGATGTTCCCAAGTGCAGCAACAGCGATGAGAATACCCCTTTCGCTGACGCGGCGGATGATGAAACCGTATCTATCCCCAAGGATGAGTATGAGCTGATGATCGACGATCTGCTCACGATGTCCGAAATCATTCAGTGCGTCGCAGATATGCGCACGCAGGATGTGAAGGCAATCCGCGAGTTCGGCAAGTTCATCCCCGCCTTTGCCGCCTTTGAGAAGAACCGGCTGAGCCTCTATCGTGAGGCGGCGAAGGAAGCCGAGGAAATCTTCGACCGTTGGGCGGACGAGATTGACGATCTCGACGAGGACTTCACGGAAGATGAGGATTACGAGCCGGACGAGTATTACTCCGACTGATATGCGCTCAAATCCGAAGAAAGGAGCTGGTTTTTATAGAGCTTGACATCATTCATACCGGCGATTGCCTTAAAATCCTGAAAACTCTGCCCGATGACAGCGTTCATTGCTGTGTGACGTCCCCTCCGTATTACGCGCTCCGCGATTACGGCATGGATGCCCAGATCGGCAGAGAGACAACGCCGAAGGAATATATTTCGCGCCTGACGGAAGTGTTTACCGAAGTCAGGCGCGTTTTGCGTCCGGATGGAACGCTCTGGCTGAACATCTCGGACACCTACGCCGGGAAAGGCAATCAGGGTGATTTCGTTGATCCGAAGAACCCCAGCGGCAGAAACGGTCAGGCTGTGGCTCTCAACAACAAGGTTGAGGGCTGCAAGCCGAAGGACATGATCGGTATTCCGTGGATGCTGGCTTTTGCCCTCCGCGATACCGGCTGGTATCTGCGCAACGACATCATCTGGATGAAGGATAACCCCATGCCGGAGAGCGTCAAAGACCGCTGCGCCCGCTGCTACGAGCATATTTTCCTGTTCTCCAAGTCGAAGAAGTATTTCTTTGACTACAAGGCGATCTCAGAGCCGATTGCTCCCGCAACGGCAGAACGCCTCAAGCGCGGCATGAAGGGCGGCAACAAGTACGGTAAGCCCGTTCCCGGTCAGCCTCAGCCGCAGTCCATCAACCGCCCCCGTGAGCATGGCGAGATCAAGGACGCAGACATCAATCCGCTTCGCAATAAGCGCGATGTCTGGAAGATCAACACCGTTCCCTTCAAGGGCGGTCATTACGCCGCCTACCCTCCGAAGCTGGTTGAAACCTGTCTTCTCGCCGGTTGTCCCGAAGGCGGCATTGTACTTGATCCCTTTATGGGGAGCGGCACAACCGGTATGGTTGCCTCACAGATGGGGCGTCATTTCGTGGGCATCGAGCTGAACCCTGAATACACCGAGCTTGCCTACAAGCGGATTGGAGGTGAAATCTGATGTCCAAGGAACCGGAACTCAAAGCCCGCGACAAGGTAGTTCTGCGGATGACGCGAGACGGCGCAGTCGAGGAAAACCTGACGGCTGGCACCGAGCAGAGAGCGTCAAAACGTCTGGAAGATGCAGAGCTGGTGAAGCCCGTTGAGACCGCCGCGTCTTCCGAAGCTCTTTCCCCGGAGGAACTGAAAAAGGTGCAGATGCGCCGTCAGCAGCGTCAGTTTCAGGCGGAACACGCCGAGGATAATGACACACAGCCGCCCTCGGAAACGTCCGTCACAGAAGAGAAAAGGGCAGAAAATCCACCCCAGAATGTACCCGAACCGCTGCCCTCATTGGAAACGCCGTTCAAGCCTCCAACCTTAGAGCAGCACGGTGTTTCTTCTCATACCGGCACGGTGATTGCCGAAACAGTTGTCACGCACAAGCTGCGTAAGACCTCTGCGGTTGAAGCCGTTGATGCGGATGCTGTTCTCTCCCAAGCGGCGGAGACTTCCTCCGCAAAGCCGGTCTCGGACGATGCCGTCCCGCCCACGAAGCGGATGCAGAAGCTCGAAAGGAAGTCCGAGAAGGCGCATGAGCGTCTGGATGCCGCCCGTGAGAAGCTGCCCACGCACAAGGTTCTCAAGAAAGAGCGTGTCTTCGATGAAGAGACCGGCAAGGGCAAAACCCGCCTTCATTTTGAGGATGAGCTGAAAAAGCCCAAGGGCAAAGGCAAGCTGCAATTTGAGGCAGATAAAACCGTCCGCAAGGTCGGTGACACCCTTGCTTCCGGCATTCACGGCAAAATCCATGAGGTCGAACAGGAAAACACGGCGGTTGAGGCGGCGCATAAAACGGAGATCGCCGCTGAGACTGCCGCTCGGCATTTCAGTCATCATCGGGAAAAGAGCATCAACAAACCTTATGAGAAGGTCTCTAAGCTGGAACATAAGGCGGATGCTGCTGATGCGAAGCTCCAATATGAGAGAAATCAGCAGGAGCATCCTGAGATGAAGAAGCAGAACATGAACAAGCACTACCAGAAGCAGAACATCAAGAAGGAATATGCCGCCGCTCGAAATGCCGGTTCTCAGACTGCCGGGACTGCCACAAAGAATACCGGCAAGAAGCTCGGTGAAAAGGTGTCCGACAAGATCAAGGAGTTTTTTGAGAAAAACAAGAAGGTCTTCATCTGGATCGGCGTCGGAATTGCCCTTCTCGTTTTGCTCGGTGCCGGAATCAGCTCGTGTTCGATGCTCACCTCTACCGGTTCGTCGGTTATCGCTTCCTCTTATCTCAGCGAGGATGACGTGATGCTCGGCGCGGAGGCGCAGTATTGCCGGATGGAGCAAGAGCTGCAAAGCTATCTGGATAACTATGAAAGCACCCATGACTATGACGAGTATCACTTTGATCTGGATGATATTGAGCATGACCCCTATGTGCTGATCTCCATTCTCTCGGCTCTCCATGAGGGCGAGTTCAAGCTGGACGAGGTGCAGGGTACGCTTCAAATGCTGTTTGAAAAGCAGTACATCCTCACCGAAGAGGTCATCGTCGAAACCAGATACCGCACGGAGACCGACACATGGACGGATGCAGACGGCAACACGCACACGGAAACCTACCGCGTTCCGTATGACTATTACATCTGCAATGTGAAGCTCGAAAACTTCAATCTCTCCCATGTCCCGGTCTACATCATGTCTCAGGAACAGCTTTCCATGTACGCAACGTATATGTCGGTGCTTGGCAACCGCGAGGATCTGTTCGGTGACTCTCCCTATGTGGACAAGTACATCACAAATCCTCCCGCCGACTACGATGTCAACCCGGAATACCTGAACGACGAGAAGTTTGCAGCGCTGATTACCGAGGCGGAAAAGTATCTCGGCTATCCGTATGTGTGGGGCGGCTCCAATCCCGACACATCCTTTGACTGCTCCGGCTTTGTCAGCTATGTTCTCACGAACAGCGGTCTTGTGAATACCGGACGGCTGGGCGCACAAGGGCTTTACAACGTCTGTACGCCGGTTTCAAAGGCGAATGCACAGCCCGGTGATCTCATCTTCTTCGTCGGGACGTATGACACTCCCGGTGTGTCCCACGTCGGCATCTACGTCGGGGATGGTGTCATGATCCACTGCGGCGATCCCATTCAGTACACATCCATCAATTCTTCCTACTGGCAGTCTCATTTCTACGCCTTCGGAAGACCCGCCTATTAAAAGAAAGGAGTTTTGCATGAATCCCAAGTATCAGAAAGTCCTCTCCGACATTGAGAAGGCTGAAAAGAAGAAGTCCGAAATCGAAGGACAGCTCAAGGAGCTGTACGACAAGAAGACTGAGCTGGAAAACCTTGAAATCATCAATACCGTGCGCTCTATGGTGATGGACAAGGATCAGATCATGGCGTTCCTGTCTTCCATGAAGGGCGGCATCAAGCCCGCTGAAAATACGGAGGTAATCGACAATGCGTAAGAAGTTTCGTTTTCTGACCGTCCTTGCGGTCTGCGTCATGGTTCTGTCCTGCTTCTCGGTGACGGCGTTTGCCTACGCCGATGATACCGAGCAGAACCTTCCCGTTACGGAGGCAACTCAGCCCGCAGTCACTCCCACGCCGGAAAAGCCGAAGGGTGAGCCGATTGACGATGAGGGCAACGCCTACACCCGCGACTTGCTCTATGACAAGGCAACCAACAAGCAGTTCATCACTGTCCAGACGAAGAACGGCAACACCTTCTTCATTGTCATCGACTACGATGCACCCATCAATGAGGACGAGGAACAGTATCAGACGTACTTCCTGAACATGGTCGATGAGAGCGATCTGCTTGCGCTGCTGGATGAAGACACTGCGGCTGCTCTGACCACCTGTAACTGCAAGGAAAAGTGCGCTGCCGGTCAGGTCAACACCGACTGCCCGGTCTGCAAGACCAACATGAGCGAATGCACCGGCACAGCCCCCGTTACACCTGAGCCGGATAAGGATGCGGAAACCGATACCCCCGCCCCTAAGCCCGAAAAGAAATCCAACGTTGGCATGATCCTCGTCATCTTTGCCCTTGCCGGTGCTGCGGGTGCAGCTTATTACTACATCAAGTTCGTCAAGGGCAGAAAGCCCAAGGATGAGGATATGGACTTCTTCGACGATGAAGGCTACGAGGAAGAGCCGTACATCAACGAGGATGAAGAGCCGCAGATCGCGGAGGATGCCGAAACGGAAGGTGATGAAGATTGATCTTAGTCATTGCTGAAAAGCCCAGCGTTGCCCAGTCCATCGCAAAGGTGTTGGGCGCGACGTCCCGCAAGGGCGGCTACATGGAGGGCGGCAATTACATCGTTTCGTGGTGCTTCGGTCATCTGGTGGAGCTGGCAGACGCCAGCTCCTACGATGAGCGGTATGCTAAGTGGCGGTATGACGATCTGCCCATTGTTCCGGAGAACTGGATGTTTGAGGTCACGAAGGACAAAGCACAGCAGTTCAAGGTGCTGTCCGCTCTCATGAAGGACAAGCGCGTCACCGAGCTGGTCTGCGCAACCGATGCAGGACGCGAGGGTGAGCTGATCTTCCGGCTGGTCTACAACAAAGCCGGATGCACCAAGCCCTTCAAGCGTCTGTGGATCAGCTCGTTGGAGGACTCCGCCATCCGCGAAGGCTTCAATCATCTCCGGGACGGCATGGAATATGACCGTCTCTATGAAGCAGCACTCAGCCGCTCGAAGGCGGACTGGATTGTCGGCATCAACGGCACCCGCCTGTTTACCACGCTCTATCACAAGAAGCTGGTGGTCGGTCGCGTCCAGACGCCGACCCTTGCAATGCTGGTGGAGCGTGACGGGAAAATCTCTACGTTCCAAAAGGAGAAGTATTTCAACGTCCACGTCGGCAAGGGCGATCTGACCGCCGATCTGGAAAAGGTCAAAACCGAAGAGGAAGCAAAAAGAATTGCGGCGGCTTGCGAGAAAAAGCAAGCCGTCGTTTCTTCTCTCAAGCGGGAGACGAAAACCGTCAATCCTCCGAAGCTCTATGATCTGACCACCTTGCAGCGCGAGGCAAACCGATACTACGGCTTCACCGCCCAGCAGACGCTCGATCTCGTTCAGACGCTCTACGAAAAGAAGCTCCTGACCTATCCGCGCACGGACAGCCAGTTCATCACGGACGATATGGAGGACACCGCCCGTCAGGTCATTTCTATTATCTGCCGCCAGCTTCCGCTTTTCTCCGGCGTTTCGGTCACTCCGGACATTTCCCGCGTAACCGACAACAGCAAGGTCACAGATCACCATGCCATTCTCCCGACTGTCCAGCTTGAAAAGCAGGATGTTTCCGCGCTCCCGCAGTCGGAGCAGAAAATCCTCAATCTTGTCGGGATGCGCCTTCTGTGTGCGACCGGCGAGAAGCACACCTACGCAGAAACGCAGATCACGCTCTCCTGCGAGGGCTATGCGTTCAAGGTCAAGGGCAAGACTGTTGTTCAAAACGGCTGGAAAGCCATTGAAGAGCTGTTCAAGGCATCCCTCAAGGCGAAGGAAAAGGACGATCCCATGAAGTCCCTGCCCGAAGTCCATGAGGGCGATGTTCTGGAGGGTGTGTCTGCCAGTATCACGGAACACTTCACAACGCCTCCGAAGCAGTACACGGAAGATACGCTCCTGTCTGCGATGGAAACTGCCGGAAACGATCAGTTTGACGATGACACCGAGAAGAAAGGTCTCGGCACTCCCGCGACTCGCGCCGGTATCATTGAAAAGCTGGTGAAATCCGGCTTTGCAGAGCGCAAAGGCAAATCCCTCATTCCCACAAAGGACGGCTGCAACCTCGTCTGTGTTCTGCCGGAACAGATCACGTCTCCCGCAATGACTGCGGAATGGGAAAACACGCTCATGGAGATTGAGCGCGGCAATGCGGATGCAGACGCCTTCCTCAGCGGCATTGTCCAGATGACCGGGGATCTCGTGAAAGCCTACCCGTTTCTCTCCGATGCCGAAGCCCAGCGTTTCGGCACGGGCAAGGAGGAAATCGGCAAATGTCCTCGTTGTGGATCTCCGGTCTATGTCGGCAAGGGCAACTTCTACTGCTCGAACAAGGAATGCTCCTTCTGCCTGTGGGAAGACAACAAGTTCTTTTCCAGCAAGAAAAAGAAGCTGACCAAGAAGATTGCAAAGGAGCTGCTGGACAAGGGCTGGTGCCGCGTGACCGGGCTTTACACGCCGAAGAAGCCTCAGCTCTACGATGCGGTGATCCGGCTGGATGACAGCGGCGGCAAATACGTCAGCTTCAAGGTGGAGTTCGACCGATGAGCCGCCCGAAGTATATTGCCTCTTGCAGCGGAGGCAAAGACAGCGTAGCGACGCTCCTGCTGGCGGCACAGCACAATGAGCCGCTGGACGAGGCGGTTTTCAGCGAGGTCATGTTCGACAAGGATACAAGCGGCGAAGTCCCGGAACATCGGGACTTCATCTATGACCGGCTCAAGCCCTTCTGTGAAAAGGAGCTGGGCATCAAGTTCACCATTCTCCACGCGGACAAGACCTACGATGAGGTGTTCCATCATGTCATCACCCGCGGACCGCACAAGGGCGAGGTTCGCGGCTTTGCATGGGCTGGTATGTGTGCAGTCAATCGTGACTGCAAAATCCCGCCAGTCCGCAAGTACAATGCCGCACTCTCGCCGGACACTGTGAGCTATGTCGGCATCGCGGAGGATGAGCCAAAACGCCTTGCTCGTCTGGATGGAATAACGAAGGTCAGTCTGCTTGCCAAATACGGTATGACCGAGGCGGACGCCTACAAGCTCTGTCAGGAACACGGCCTGCTTTCCCCAATCTACGCTCACTGCCGAAGAAACGGCTGCTGGTTCTGTCCCAACGCCAGTGACTCGGAGCTGCTGCACATGGTCACAAAGCACCCGGATATGTTTGACCGGCTGATTGAATGGGAGAACGAGGATAACATCTTCCATCGTCGGATGACGCGCAGAGAAACCCCGTCTGAGGTAAAGGCTCGTTTACTGAGCAAATCCCAGACGGGGTTTTCTTCGCCCAAAAGCAAATAAGAAATGGAGGTTTGAGATGGCTGAAAACAAAAATGCACAGCAAGTCCGCGAAATCACGGACAAGCTGGAACAGGGCATCAAGGAGCTTTTTGAATCCGAGCGGTTCAAGGAATATCTCCGCACGATGTCCAAGTTCTACAACTATTCCTTCAACAACACGCTGCTCATTGCGATGCAGAAGCCAGAGGCAACCTATGTTGCTGGTTATACCTCGTGGCAGCGCAACTTTGACCGTCAGGTCATGAAAGGCGAAAAGGGCATCAAGATTCTTGCACCCGCGCCGTACAAGGCGCAGGAAGAGCGTGAGAAGATTGACCCCGCGACGCAGAAGCCGGTGATCGGCGCAGATGGGAAGGCTGTCACAGAAACAGTTGAGGTTCTGCGTCCTGCCTTCAAGGTGGTGAGTGTCTTTGATGTTTCCCAGACGGACGGCAAGGAGCTTCCGGACATCATCGTCGATGAGCTGAAAGGCACCGTCGAAAACTACGAGGCGTTCTTCGATGCGCTCAAGCAGGAATCTCCCGTCCCTATTTCCTTTGAGGACATTCCGGGCGGTGCAAAGGGATTCTTCTCTCCGGTTGAAAGCCGCATTGCCATTCAGGAGGGCATGAGCGAAATCCAGACGGTCAAGACCGCCATTCACGAGATCGCCCACGCAAAGCTCCACGCCGTCAAGCCGGATGAGAAAGCCGCGCCAGAAGATAAGAAGGATCGGCACACCAAGGAGGTTGAAGCGGAAAGCGTTGCCTACACCGTCTGCCAGCGTTACGGCATTGAAACCTCGGACTATTCCTTCGGCTACATCGCCGGTTGGTCATCCGGTAAGGAAACCAAGGAACTGAAAAACTCTCTGGACACCATCCGCAAGACGGCGGCTGAGATGATTGAGGGCATTGACGCCAAGCTCAAGGTGCTGCTGGCAGAGAAAGCACAGTCCGCAGAGAAGGAAGCCGAAGCTCCCGTAAAGGAAGCTGTTCCGGAGGAAAAGCCGGAAGTCCCCATTTACCGCGAGACGGCGAATTATGCCTATGAAGCCGGTGAGCTGGAGTCATATCGTGCTTCTCTCGCCGCAAACGTGGAATGCCGCAAAGCGATTGAAGCGGCGATCAGCTCCAACTACGGAGATAACCGGCTGGATGCGGATGCTGCCGTGAAGAGCGTCCTTGAGCAGTTCTCTCCGGAGCGTGTCCGATATGTCCTTGCAAACACCATTCAGCAGAAAGACTTTGACGGGCGCATTCCCCAGCCCCTCAAGGAATGGGCGAAGACCGTTGATGTCTGCCCCGAAAACGCCTCCCGCTTCCTTGTGGATAAACCCAATCCCGGACTGACGGCACTTTTCGTCGATGCGTTCCGTCAGCAGACCGAAGCTCAAAAGGATGTCACTTCTGAGAAGGCAACGGAAAGAGACCCGGAGGTCGTTGCATGGGAGAGCGATGAGATTACCTCTATTGAGGTAAAAACCGTAGAGATCAAGTCTCCCGTTGCCTCCATGCTGGAGGAAGCGGCAAAAGCACCGAAGGCGCACCGCCTGACTGCCGAAGAGAAGGCAATCAAAGCTGCCGTCATGGACACGCTCAAGGGGCAGATTGCCTATCACAATGACGGGATGCGGGCTTCCTACCGCGCCTCTAACCACTCCTTCAATCTGCTGGCACGGAACGGCGTCAGGATCGAGGGCAACACGGTCACGCAGAACGGTGAGCCGCTGTTCAAAATCCATCGCCGTCATGCGGCGCGGAAAACACAGGGCTGTTACCGTGAGCTGATGCCGACGCTGGAATACGTCAAGCAGGAGCAGAAGCAGGAAAAGCCCTCTATCCGCGATCAGCTCAGGACTGCCGCAAAACAGCAGCCGGAGAAGAAGTCTCCGGTCAAATCCAAAACGCACGACATGGAGTTGTGAGAAAGGAGACGCATGAAGAAATACACAGACGTTGACATCGTTGCGGAGCTGCAGAAGCTCGTGGACGATCATGTAGACAGCTACAAGGAAGACTTCGACATCGACAAGCGTATCATCCGCCGCGCTGCCGAAAGCCGGAGTCCCGAAGACAAAACACTGATGTGGTTCTGCCGTCCGCATGGAACGCACTGTCTCAACGAAAATCAGGTCTTCATTCAGGGAACGCGGGATCACAACACCTTCCGTTTTTACGCGGAACAGACCTACGACGAGTGCATTGCTCGTGTCATTGTCCCGAAAGCCGTTAAGCGCGGCAAGGTCTTCGGAGATGTCTTTGAGATCAACTACCGGGAACAGGCGGCAAATGTGGCGCAGAACTCGGTTGCGCCGGATCATGACCGGCTGACCTTCGCAGATGGCTTTGTGCTGGATGCGCCCTGCCGCAGCAGCTTCGATGCAGCAATGGCTCTGGTCGGTGAGCATGGCGGCGTCAAAACCCACCGGACACTCCCGAAGGACGCGGATGCTCTGGCGGAAGTACTGTCCAAGCAGAAAAGCCGCCGTGACAGACTGCCGGATGCAGAAAGGACAGAGGCGCTTTCGCCTCTGCCCGTTGCAGAACTTCGGAAGTACGAAGCGGTCAAAAAGGCACATCCGGACGCGCTGGTTTGCTTTGCCCAGAATGGCTATTTTGAGCTGTACGGCAAGGACGCGGAAAAAGCCGCGCCCTTGCTCGGCACAAAGCTCCTTGAAAAGAAGGTACACGGCAAGCCCTCCATGCCGGTGACCGGCTTCCGTGAAAGCGCGTGGGTAGCCGGTTCTCACAAGCTCTGGAAGTCCGGCGCAGATGTCTTTCTCAGCAAGGACGGCGAGACCTTCAAGGAACTCAAAGGCGCAGATTACATTCCTGTCGGCGCGACGCTGAATGTGGATGGCATCAGATGCAGAATCGACGCGGTTGATTTTGCCGCTGATGAAGTCCGGCTGACCAACATCGAGGACAAGAACCGCCCCATCCGCTTTTCGGAAAGCATCCAGTATGTCCGTTCGTATGTGGAGGATGCCGGAACTGCCATCTACGACACCATCCCAAAGAAGCCCGCTGCCCGTGAATCCATCCGCGACAAGCTGAAATCCGCGCAGAAAGCCCAGCTGTCCCACACACCGAAGCCGCAGAAAAACAAAGGAAAGGATATGGAACTCTGATATGAAGAATTTTACCGTGGAAGAAATCAACCTGATGTGCTGCTTCAACACGTCCAGCCGGAAGCGGCTGATCGACGATATGAAGGGCGTCACCCTGAACGACATGGACGGCGAGATCGCAGAGCTGATGTATAAGACCATCCGGAAGCTCGAAGCCATGACGGACACGGAGTTTGAGGAACTGTATATCATGCCGGATGGCATGGTGGATGACTGAAAGGAGAATGCCTATGCCCGTATTAGATGGTAATTTTGAAGCCTTCGTCACGAACCTTGGCAAGTACAACGAGGGTATGCTGGTCGGTGAGTGGGTGAAGCTGCCCACCTCCGAGGAAGAGATGCAGAAGGTCTTTGAACGCATCGGAATCGGTCAGCAGGATGAGTTCGGTCAGCCCTATGAAGAGTGGTTTATCACCGACTACGAATGCCCGATCTATGGCGTTCAGAAGATGCTTGGCGAGTACGAGAGCCTTGATAAGCTCAACTATCTCGCTGCTTTGATTGACGAGCTTTCCCTGAGCGATCAGGAAAAGCTCGTTGCCATTATGGAGGCTGGCTGCGATGAGGTCAGCGACATCGACGATCTCATCAACCTGACGTTCAATCTGGACTGCTACGACATCATGCCCGGTATCAACGACGAATCCGATCTCGGCTACTATTACGCCCACGAAGCCGGTATCTACTCCGAAAAGGATCTCGGTCCTCTGGCAAATTACATCGACTATGAACGCTATGGGCGCGACATTGCGATGGATGAGCAGGGACGCTTCACCGATGAGGGCTATGTCCGTGTCGCAAGCGAGAGGTGGGACAGACAGTTTGACGGTGAGCTTGATGATATTCCCGATAAATACCGGATTACCGGCTCAGGGGAAGCCGCCGAGCGTGACAGCACCATCGCCGTTCTCGTCGTTGAGCCGGGAAAGGAGCCTTATGTGAAGGAGATTGACTCCGGTCTGGAGTCCTTGCAGCATGAGGTCGGCGGCTATATCGAGGCAATTTATCCCTACGAAGACCCGGTTTCCTTAGTCTGCAACGAGGAAGGTAAGCTGGAAGGTTTGCCCCTGAACCGCGCTCTGCGTGATGAGGACGGTGACATCTACGACGTTGTTGCCGGAACATTCATGGTAGTTGGCTTGACGGATGACAGCTTCGGTTCTCTGACCGTAGAGCAGATGCAGAAGTTCTCTGACCACTTCAAAGTGCCGGAGCAGTTTGTTAAGTTGGGCGATAAGATTGTTGCAATCCCTATGATCTCGAAGGAGCAGCAGAAGCAGGAAGCTACCGAGCAGAAGGACTTTGAGATGAATGCCGACACCTCCGGTCTGACGGTTGCCGGTCACATCGGGACGTGGCACACCATTGACCAGCACGAAGTCGGCGGTCACAGCTTTTATCTGATGGAGCATGACACCTACGGCGATGAGGCGGCTTGCATCATCGTCGATGAGCGCGGCAAGCTCGTCCTTGATGATGTCTACAACGGCTTTGACGATGACACGCTCCGCCTTCTTGACCTTGAGGTCAAGGAAGTGCCGGAAATGCCCGATCCCACGCTCTCCGTTCAGGATATGAAGGACTACGGCTACGCATGGGCTGGCGTTCTTCCCGCCGGTCAGGAGGCGGCTGAGAAGGCTTTGGAGAAGGGCTGCGAGGTTTACCGTCTCTATTCCGATAACACCGAGGGCTTGTGCGTAGATGCCAAGGAGATTGCCGATCATGCGGCAAAGGGCGGAATGCTCGGTATCAGCAAGGAAAGCTGGATGGCAGCTCTTGAGAAGGAAAACTACCTCAAGGCAGCGGAGATGTCGATGGAGGATGACTACGGCATGATTGATGGGATCATCAAAAACGGTCCGAAGGAGGACAAGACCGCAGAGGTCAAAGCCCCCGAAAGGGGCGAGAAGTCCTCCATCATGGACAGGCTCAAGTCTGCAAAGGCTGAAAAGCAGAAGGAATGCTGCCCTCCCAAAAAGCACAAAGGAGAGATTGAGTTGTGAGCAGAAGTCAGAAATGGAGGCAGGAGTGGTCATTCTTCATCGGGGACAGCGGACGCCGGAAGTATAACCGCTTCTGCGTCCGCTGCGTCCATAGCTGCAAGCAGAGCTTCCGTGCGGATCTCATCGCCTGTCCGCACTTCTCCCGCAAGGCATCGAGGTGTAGACAGTTAGGGGTCGAAAAAGCCTGTGATTGCAAGCCTCAGAGCGGCGCAAATTGACCAACCAAAGTGATTGTATTCCCTGCGCAGTTTCTTCTTTAGCACGGAAATAAGTGTCGATTTCGGCACTTGTTTGAATGCCCGGAAAACGAACCAAAAGCCTCTGTCGATGCCCGTTTTGGGTGTCGGCAGAGGCTCTTTTTTTATGACATATTCAAAATAGCGGACAGCAGCTCTTGAACCTGTTGCCGGTATTCCGGCTTTATATCCGAAATGCGTCTGGCAAGCGCAAGGGCTTCCACTTCTGGATCATCAGTCCCAAAAATAATTCGGTCTGCGCTGACGCCCAGCAAACGGCAAAGACGCTGCAAGGCTTCAAGAGAGATACCGGAAGCACCACGCTCAATGGCACTCAGGTGATTCGGCGTCATGCCAAGCATTTCTGAGAGCGTGTCCTGCGTATAGCCCGCCTGTTCTCTTGCCACTTGAATATTGCCGCCGATTTCAATATTGATGTCCTTCTTCTCTCGCATAGCCTCACCACCTTTGCATTTAGTGTACCTAACGGCGGTGTCATTATCCACGGTACGCCGTCGTTGATTTTACTAACGACAATGCGTTGACTGTCCGTGATGAGGGTGATAGAATGGAGTTACCTACCAAAAGAGTGAAAGAAGGGGTGTCATGTCGCGCATTATTGAGTTTAGAAAGTCTGCTCAAAAAGCTGAAAAGCAATCCGTTCAAGGCAAGAGTTGTGCGTTTACCGGTCATAGACCGCAGAGTCTTCCGTTCGGCTTTGATGAATCCGATAAGCGTTGTACTTCTTTGAAGTCTGTTATGCGGGATCAGATTGTAGCACTCATCGAGAACGAGGGCGTCACGCATTTTATTACGGGCATGGCTCTTGGCGTCGATATGTACGCTGCGGAAATTGTACTCGATTTGAAATCAAAATACCCTCACATTACTCTGGAAAGCGCAATCCCTTGTGAGACACAAGCGATCAAATGGTCTGTGGCTTCACGGGAACGGTATTATAATATCGCGGCAAAGTGTGACAAGGAGACCATGCTGCAACGGGAGTACACGCCGGACTGCATGGACAAGAGAAATCGGTACATGGTCGATCACGCCGATTATATTCTCGCAGTATGGAATGGATGCCCCAGCGGTACCGGGAATACCGTGAGATATGCCCACAAAAAGGGCAAGACCATCATCGTCATCAATCCGGCTTCCCTTGATGTCACGCGGGAATAAGGCAAAAAATCCCTTCTGAATCAAGCGTTGTGAAAACCGTGAAGTATTTCCCGATAGCGAATACCTATTGCACTGCTCAGTGATTATTGGAAACGTGTACGGCGTATGCTGCCCAGTGAACATCTCCACGGAACACATCGAATTTTCGCGGCTTCGCAAAACGGAAAGTGTCACCTTATGGACAGTCCATTGCCGAGGGAAAAATAAATCGCTGGAAACGGGAACGCCCCCGGCACTGTGCGTCTGGCACAGTGTCGGGGGCGTTTTTCCGTGTCTTAGTTATGAGCCAGTTCATTTAGGAGCAGCTTTCGATAGTCCACATCCAAGACGCAGCGATGGAAGTCCATCAGACGGTGTTCGTCGAACAGCTTTTCACAGAGCTTGGTCAGCGGATGATTCATCAGCTTTGCAGAAATGCCAGTCTCGTTGAAAAACCTTGCCCATGTGAAGACCTCTTCTAAATCCTCCTGCCCAAGCGTGGCGGGAATGATGGCGTTGCAGAGGCGGACAATGGGGCTGTCCGCAAATCGCTCTGCCACTTCCTCCGGTGTGCATTCATAGCGGTCACAGTCAAAGGAAAGTGCATCCTCAATTTTAAGATAATTTTCGGTTTCATCCCGCGTCAAGGTTATGGTGTAGTCTCCCATACCGGACGGCACATCAATATTCTCCATGACATCAAGCTCGAAACGGGAGCCGCCGATGATCGCTTCAAAGGAGAAGGACTGACAGATTACTGCTGGGTTCTTGTCTATCTTGTCCTCATTCAGAAATGACAGCGGATTATACTCCGTCAGTTCCCAGCCGATTTTACCTCTCTCTGTTTGCTCGGCAATCTGCTGGATCAGATGTTGTTCTTCTTCGTGCAGATTTTCATTGTACAACATGATACACCTCCGTTTTCTGATTGTCGTTTTTTGGGGGGCTGCTCTATGTTTCCGAAGAGACTGCCGTTTGTATCATCATTCCTTGGCTGAGGGCAGACCTTCGTAAAACTTCCTAAGTTCGTCCAAACTGCTTGTCCGATTTTTGATAGGCAGGGAGTCCCATGTAATGTCATGATAGCGTTCCGGCGGCTCATCCCGCAGTCTTCGGTCGATAATGCAGACAATGCCGGTGTCTGTGAAATTGCGGATCAATCGCCCGATACCTTGCTTGAGCTTGATAATCATTTCGGGAACGCGGACATCCATCAGGGCATCCTTTGCGACGGAACACTTATACTCGATAATTGGATCGGGGACAGGGAACGGAAGCCGGAAAATGATGACATTGGAAAGGCTTTTTCCTTCAATGCTGATTCCTTCCCAATATGCACCCGTCCCCAGAAGTACGGAGTTCGTATCTTCCTTAAACTCAAGCAGCACCTTGTCCTGCGACGATCCCGGCTGCTGCATCAGGATTTTGTACGGAAGATTTTTCTCACTGAGAATGGAGTAGACCTCTTCCATGTCGGTCTTTGCCGTAAACAGCACGAGTGCCTTTCCATTGGAAATGCTCAGGATCTCAAGCAGTCGCTCCACACCCTTTTCAATGAAGGCTTCATGTTCTCTGGTCGGGTGCGGGAGATCGTCGCAATAGTAGATCATGGCGTGTTCATCGTATGGATATGGGGAAGGCTTTGGCTCGGATAAGCAGCCGCGGTCACCAGCGGGAAAGCCGGTATTGCTGATAAAGTAAGAATACTGTTCTTCCAGAGACCCGCTCGTGGCGTTCGTCAGCGTGGCAGAGGTCAAGATGGTTCTTTCATCACCATTGAAGTATAGGCGGCTCACAATTTCTTTTGTGTTTTTAGGGCAATAGACGAGTTCCGTGTTGCTGCCGTGCTGCTCAATCCAGATCAGCATATCATCTATCCGGTCAAGAAGCTCTGAAAGGGACTCGCTGACGGCATCCAGATCATCAGAGGCAGCAAAGGAACGGTTGTTTCTGAAATCCATGCTGGAATAAATCTGAATGCTGGACGAAAGGTTGTGTATGGCGGCGTTCATCTCGGTAAGCAGTTCAATCGCACTGCCATTGTTGTCGAAGAAAAAGCGGTCAGCGTAGCGCATATCCTGTTCTGCCTCGTTGATCTGCTTTTGGACTTGTGCTTTCAGGCAGTTATAGAAGGCGATGATTGCGCTCTCTGCCTCTCGCTTTTCACCTGACACACTGCTCTGGTCAAAGGATCGCAGCTCATAGAATGCGCTCTTAATCATTCCAAAGAGCATACCTTGCCCGAAACGCTCCGTTGTGGCACTCCGCACCTTATCATCCAAGTTGTGTGCTTCATCCACGACAAGCAGATCAGCGGCGGCGTTAATCAGCCCTTCCTGACCGCGCCGGAGTTTCATGAGATGCTGGGTTAGAAAATCCTGATTGCACAGTACCACTCCATCCGTAAACTTTAATGCTGCGCGGACTTTGTAATACTTGCACTTCTTTTCACAGGAGCCGCAATTCTTCATGCTGAACCGCTGCACATTTACCTTGTCCCAGACGCCTTGCGGCAAAACCTCCGGGAAATCCTTGCGTTCCTCATACCCCTGCTGGATTCCTTCTTTGAGCGCGTCCGGTGGGTCAGCCTTCGGGTCACACATATACTCATCTGCGCGTTTGTTGCAGAGATAATGGGTCTGTCCTTTTGCGAGGATGACATCTCTGTTCAGCCCAAGAAGGGGCATTACCGCGTGGACATCGCGCCAGAGCTGTTCTTGAAGCGCAATGGTCGAGGTTGCGATGATAACCGGCTTGTTCATGCGTTTGCTGTACAGCAGCACCGGCACAAGATAGCCAAAGGACTTTCCAATGCCCACGCCAGCTTCAATCGCAAAATGCTGATCGTTTATGAGGGCGTCCACAATCTCAAAGGACATATCCTGCTGCCCTTCACGCATTTCCAAGCCATGCTGCGGGGCTTCATCCCAAAAGAAGGTGCTGACTTGCTCACTCATGGAGTACAGCTCTGCTTTTCTGCGCTTTTTCCGTTCCTCCGATGTATTGAATCCAAAATAGAATCTGTTGTCCATCCACATTCCTCCCGGAATAGAAACCAAGGCTATCCACGTTTCAGCTCAATGCTGACGTTTCCGTTCTCGTCGATAGTCAGCGTCATGTGCCTGATGTGCTTCTCATAGAACTGCCGCCGCTCTGCGGGAGACATTTCGATCCTCGTGTTTCGCAGAGCTGCATCAAACATATCGTTGACATTCAGGTGAACGGAGTTGTCAATCCAGCGGTACATCTCCTTGAACAGTGCGTTTTTCTTGATGTCCTCGCTGTTGCCGGAGTAGAAGTCATCCAGATAACAGTAGAATATCCCGGATTCTGCAAGTGCTGCCTTCATATCCGGTCCGCATTTTTCCCGCTCAATCATGACAAGAAATCTGGCATCCGGCAAGGAAGAGATAAGCCCCCAGTAGTCGGAATCGCTTGAGACAATGACGAAGGAATCCACTTGCTTCTGGTAGTGTTCCTGACAGGCTCTTGCGGTGAGCTTGATGTCTACCAGTGATTTGTTCTGCTTAATCCGCTCAATCATGATATGTTCAACGGGAATGCGGGTGTAGTTTTCAAGAATCCGCCACGCCGTAGCGGTATGCACGTCGTCAAAGAGAATGATCGCCGTAATTTTTTGCATGACCTCATAGTCAAGATTTTTGAGCGTGGCGCACAGCTTGTACGGGTCAGAGTTTTCGCAGTCCACTACCAATACGGTCTTCTCACTGTCATCTATGAAGTCGTAGATATTGTTTTTTACAAAAGCCCCTGCATCGGAGACTTTACTGTATTCCGTGAAGGCGTCGCAATGCCATTGATAAAGCAGGGTAGCAAACTTCTTGTCATTATAGAGGACATTACCCTCGTCCATCGGTACCCAGTTGATGTACATTTGATAGGGGTAGTAGGAGAGACTTGCGTAATAGATGTCCGCAGCATCTTTCGTTCCGTCCTCTGTCAAGCCGTTTGGCATAATGAACAGCTCTTTTATGTACGTCCAGTTAATCCAGATTGGAAAGAGGCTTTTGCAGTTGTTAATGCGGTCTGAAATCAGCCGGTTGATCTCGATAATGTGGTGGCAGAGCTTTGTACTCGACTTTTTGATAAAGCTGATTCCGTCATTTGAAAGCTGCTGCATACTGGACATTGGAAGGATCTCAGGCATCGAAAGAAGCCCACGGTATTCCATCCGCATGATGTCATTTATTTTCCGGTAATTGCGCTCAATGGCGGTGCGGATGATACATAGATTTCGGATGATGCGGGCATTTTTATCCTGTTCAAGCCGGTCGTATATCTCTATCTTCGGCGGCTCGTGTTCATTTTGAAAAATACGGAGCGGGACGCCGATCAGGTAGGCAACCTTCGATACAAGTTCATAGGTGCTGTCTTTGTAGGCAATCTGTTCTCCGTTGTATTCGATACCATTCTGATTGAAAGAAGGGTTATCCATGTGCGCCTCCTATCATGTTCAATCGAAAAGCAGTGCGTTTGCTTTCATCCTGTGCTTTACAGTCCGCCTCCGCCTTTATTTCCGCCAAACTCACAGCCGTGTGTATGATCATGCCCATAATACCACCTTCCATAGCGATACCCATAATGCGGAGGGCAATTTGCGCAGTCACCGGTACAATGTCCGTGGTGAGACTGGCTTTTCTTATCCAAAAGACTTCCAACCGCAAATGCCAACCCGAGCTTAGAGAAGAATCCGAGCTTTGGCTCCTTTTGCTTCGGTTCGTCAAAATCGATCTCATCTTCTACGGAAGGGGCTTCATTCTCGTCATCTGCAAACACAGTCACATGATTGCGCCTTGCTACAAGCTCAAGAACTTCATCGTCTGCGGAACCCCAAAGGTCTTCCAACTGCTCCTGCGTAAAGGTGCATTTTGCAGATTTCAGTAGTTCATTCATGGCTGATATATCGCAGCAGCCGGAAAGGTCATAGATTTCATCTGGCGTGAACTGGACACCATAGGCAACCGCTTTTTTTATAAGCCGAGATGCTGCCTTCTCATCCATATACTCCTGCGCGACCTCGGAGACTTCGGCGGATGCACCAAACGAGGTCAATGAGGACATCTTTTTAATCTGCGTGCTGGTTGCCCAGTCGTAGAATTTCTCATAATAGGAGTCCCAATCCATTCATCAATCACGCCCTTCCGATAATTTCAGGAGTTTCCTCCACGGGCTTTGGAACAAAAAAACTCATGTGATGCTCAATAGAACATATTGTTCCTCTCATTTTTCTGCCTGAGCTTTCGTCTGGAACGAAAACCGCCTCACCTCGTTTCAAGGTACGATCCTCCGTTCGGTAGAACTTTTCGTGTTTGTTTCATCCAGTTTTACAAGGCAGTAAACATATACATGGAAATCATCTGCTGCATACGGATCATGTTTTCCAATCGGGTCACTTCCGCTTTTTGACGTGCATTGGGGAGATGTCTCACCCCCAACATTCTCGGAGGAATCATCTGGGATGATCGTTTCATCATCCTCGTTTTTATTAAAGCTATTGGACTCCGCTGTATCTATTGCTGCATTATATTCTTCTTCGGTCTCGTGGTCTTCTGGTGAAATCCCGTAGTCTGAGTCATATTCACAGTAATCACGCCATCCGTGTTTTTCCCTGCTTAGAGCCTCATTATATTCGTCTCTTGTCTCATAATCGTTTGGATCGATACCGTATGCGATGCCATCCTCGCAATTCAAACGCCAAGCATAGCGATTATCACGGTGAGCCATGTATGCGGCTGTGCTAATTGGTAAATCATCATCAGAATCAAAAGCTCCCATTGCGCCAAGGACACCGCCAAACTTGATGATATCATCGGTGTCCTTAATTAGCCCCATGCCCATTGCAGCACCGGTTGCAGCGTATGGATCAATTTTCTTGCTGCGTTTTGTCCCATTTTTCTGCCTACGTTTTGCTGCAAGATAATCTAAGGTCATTGCTCCGGCAAGGTCAATCAAGGTATCTATTACGGGAATGCGCTCACGTTTTTTTGACCGTTTATTCTTGGACATGGGTACGCCTCCTTCCAATCAGGGGATGTCACTCAACGCCTAATGCTTTATAAACTGCGTCTTCCGCACTCTGATAGAAAATCAGGTTGAAGCAGCCGATTAGATCGGCGGGAGCTGTTCCGAGGTCAGCCGCAGAGGTAATGGGAAGAAGCACCTTCTTTGCACCGCTATCGAGGCAGACCTGGAGGGCATTTGCAAGCTCGTCCACCTTGAGCATCGTTCCGGCAATGCTGATCTCGCCCAGTACCGCCAGACTGCTGAGGGTCGGTTTCCCAAGCGCAATCGAGCAGAGTGCAATCAGCGTGGGAAGCGCAAGTTTCTCGGTCATGCCGATGCCCTGCAAATCCTGATAGTTGATGATATAGTCCTTTGTTGTTGTGCTGATCGCGCCGCTGATGCGGTTGCCGTTCGCTTTCAGATAGTTGAATGCGGTATTTGCCGCTTCCTTGCACTTTCCGTCAGAGTTCAGCCCCGTCCGCTCAAACTTGCCGTTGCCGGGAAGCATCTGCGATTCCAGACGGAAGACGCCAATCATGCCGCTCTTTCCTTGCGAAACTGTATAGACCTGACCGGGATTGCACATTCCTTCGGGGATGAGTTTTCCGCCGCCCTGTTCTGGAACAGAGACAAAATGTTCCTCAAAGGTATCGTTGTCAAAGTACGAGAAATTGACGTCATAAAACTCCATGCCGCCCAGCTTTTTGAGTTGTTCCTTGACGCGGCGGCGCATTTCAAGCGCAAACTTGAGGATTTCTTCGAGCTGTTCTTTCGTGAACTCTCCGTCCGGATAGAGCAGCTTGATTATGCCGCCAACCATCTTGCGGACGGCAATGGTGTCGCGCTGGTTGAGGTTCTTGCCAAGGCGGAAATACTTGTCCAGTGCATCACCGTACTGCTCCTTGCGAAGCTCCCGAATAAACTCTGCCAGATAGTCGGTGATGAAGCCATAGTCGTTGGTGAAATGCTCCGGGCGGAACTTCGGTATCTCCCAACCGGGAATATAACAGTGCATACGGTCAAGGAACGCTGTGTCCGTTCCCATTTCGGGAGGGAATGGGTCAAAGAGGCTGGACGTTTTCAGCAGCACATCCACGCTCTGATTGATGTTGCCGACGAAGACCATAGAAGCGGTCGCGGCTTTTTCTTCCTTTCCACGGGCGAAGGAACCGGACGCCATATAGTCCTTCATGATCTGGATGCAGTCCTTGTCCTTGAAATTGATACCGGCAACCTCGTCAAACGCCACGCAGTCCCACAAGCCGACCAAGCCAACCGTTTTTCTGCCCATGTTGTAAAACAAATTGGCAACGGTAGTCTGACCGCCGGAAACAAGGATGCTGTTCGGGGAGATTTCTTTGTAGATATGGGATTTTCCGGTGCTTCGCGGACCTAACTCACAGAGGTTGAAGTTGTTCTCGACAAGCGGCAGCATACGGGCAAGCAGAAGCCAGCGTTCGCGGTCGTTCAACTTGTCCGGTTCCATACCGATGGAGCGAAGGAGAATCTTGATCCACTCTTCTTGCGTAAACGCTTTTCGCCCCTGCTTCAATTCCTCAATGTCCACATGAGGCATCTGAATAGGCGTGAGCTTATGAATAAGTATTGGGGATCTGCGCTTATCCTCTTCCACATATTCATATTCAAGCTGGACAATGCACCAGATACCGCCGCAGAGAAGCCGATCGTATTTAGTCGGGTAATCCTCAGAGATAGGAATTGCTTTGATTCCGAGATTGGAAAACTCCGCCTCATAGCTGTCCGTCTTAATGTTGAGATTAACCGTGATCTTGTCAATCACGGTATAGCTGCCTCGCTGACGGAGGACAGAAAGGATCTTCTGCGCCTCGTCGGGGCGGACGTAGTTTTCAGCCAGAATCCGCTTGACGTTTGCAACGCCGGTTTCAATGACATCCTCGTCATCGGAACTGCAATACTGTCCAAGAAGAAACTCAAGGACATAAACGGGGACATTTGCCCCTTCCTTGATTTTCTTTGTAAGGTCTTTGCGGACAATCCTGCCGTCGAATACCTTGCGCAGTTTGCTGTCGATTACAGCGTTTGCATCCTCTGTTGATACCGTTTCAATATACTCGCTCATTTTCTGTTTCTCCCTCACAGGTCAAATCCGAAGTCATCCGCAAAGGCAATGTCAATATGGAACTCAGCCTCTTCCGGGACATCTGTATCATTGGCGATAACAAGGCGGTAAATCTTGTTTTTGTCATAGGCACCGGCTTTCAAATTGAGGCGCACACGGAAGACGCGCTCGGAAGCATTTGTGCTTGTGCGGTCTGCAATGACAGTCTGACGGTCACTGATGACCACGCCCTCATCATCCGTCATATAGATGTAGTAGGTGCAGGGCTGAATCTTCTCCCCGACTGGCTGACGCTGGTAGAAATCCAGAGAGAATAGCAGGTTGGACACCTTGCGGCTTTCGCTCAACAGCTTCAATTCTGCGTTGGAAACCTCCACATACTTCTTGCTTGTGGAGCGGAGATTCTTGAAGCTAATAACAGGCACAACAAGCTCCTGCAAGCTGATACCGCCGTGGACATAGTTCTCACCGCCACCAGAAACCCGTATGCGTGTGGAATCAAAAGGCGTGTAGCCCTTGACCGGAGTACCGACGATCTCACCGTCAAGCTGAACCGGCACAAGGTACTCCGCTACTGCGGAGGGTTCTTCCAGCACATACCGCCGTCCAATTTCATAGACCTTGCCGCTGATCGCGTCCTTACCCAGCTTATCGCTTTCGGTCAAAGGACTGTATGTGTAGAGGAAACCGTGATCTGCGGTGATGAAAATGTCTGTTCCCTGCATATCGTTGATGACAATACGAAGAATATTGGAAAGCTCCTGCATAGCGTCTTCGCAAGCATCAAACACCTTTTTCTCAGTTGGAGCTTTGTCACCAATAGCATCAATCGTGTTGTGGTAGATATACACGACTTCTTTGCCGCTCACAAGCTCACGCCGCTCGGCGCGTTTCATGTTCAGAACGTCCGTGTATTGAACTGCCACGCTGTTCATGTTAGCAGCACAGAGTATCTTGCCACGCTCATCAGTAGAACGGGTGGGCATTTCGTCCACGAGAACATCCATGCCGTCATTGACAGACAGCTTTCGCCCCGGAAGAAGAGCCGCCATACCGAATTTTGTGATTGAGGGAAAAACTGCTTGAACAGCATCGAGCTTCGCTGTTCCCTTGGTTGTCCGGGTGATGGTATCGCATAGCTCCGCAGCAACTTCATATCTCAGAGCGTCGGATATAATCACGAAAGCGCGGGAGTTTTTCCCCGCAAGCGGCTTAACATAGTGAGAGTAGAAGTCTCTTTGTTTGCCGATCTCGGACACATAACCCAATGCGGCAAGGTTGTCAGAAATTGCTTTTGTCCAGCAGCCGGTCAACTCCTTGAGGAACCAGTTCTGATACAGCCCCTCAACGTAATCTGCTGCGTGTTTCAGCTTATCTTCCAGAAGCACATTGCTGTTCTTGAGAGTGCATCCGAAGGCATAGTGGAAGTGCCGATAGAAGCTATCCATCTCATACGCCTTCTCCGTATAGAGCTTCCAGATTGCTTTCGGTTCTACGATATGGAAGCCTGCTGCATTCTCCTGATAAAAGTTCTGCATCTTTGCAACATAGTAGAGACAGTCATAATAGTTCTCGAACCGCTCAATCCATCCGGAAGTGCGGCGGTTTTCCGCAGTTTTCAGCATCAGCTCGGTCTTTACCACATGATCTGCAATTTCGGAGAAGAAGCGGCTCAGGATGACCTCATGAATGGACGGGAAAATGTCTGCTGTCAGCAGCGTTTCAATATCCTGCTTTTCAAATCGGGAAGCAAGATGCAACTCCTGCTCCACACTGCGGCACAATTCCCAGAGCGCACCGTTTTCCTCGCGGTTGCGCCATTCGTGGACAATACTGTAACAATACGCCTTGTTGGAATCAGAGATGAAACGCTCCAAGCCTTTGAGAACGCTGGGATTCATCGTCTGCGCAAGGGCGGTCAGCAGCACATGGGCAGCGAACAGGTCAAGCGCTTTTTCATCCTCATGGATGTAGCCCGTGTACTTGCGGACAAGCTGCCAGAAAGCGTCAATGTTGCCGAACTTTTTGATATTGCTGAGGACGGCATTGTTTTCCTCACCCTGTCCTGCAGAAAGGACGGCAATAAATACATCCTGCGCAGAGCCGCCGTTTAGTCCTGCCAGCACAGCCATAATGTCAATATGAAGCTGCAACGGTGTATGGTATTCTCGCCCAATTCTTTTCAGCCTTTCAATCCGCTCTTTGCTGTCAAAGAATTTTGCGTACAGTTTTACCGTCTTGCGCATCGCCGGACTTGCCTCAATATTCAGCTCATTCATGCGCGTGGAGATGAGGTCGGAACGGTATTCTTCACTGAATTTTGCAATATCCAGCAGCCAATTATCCTTTGGGTCAGCATAAGAGAAGGGATTATAAATCAGGTAATTGCCTGTTAGATCATCGTGCAGAAGCAGCTTTTTCACGGCAAAGTTATTTGTGCCGGTGAGCTTGATGATTGTTACATCTGGGATGGAAAGCTCGTCAAGCGTAGACTCGAACTCTCGGTCCTCGTCCTGCCAGAAGATGATCCGCCTTTGATAGAACTCCGGCAGAGGGGCGGCAAAACGCTCCCGAAGTGAAAATTGTATGGATTCTGTGGACATAGTTCAACCTCTTTCCCTGATGCCATCTATCGCACGGCTGCATTCAGCAATAATATAATTGGGGATTGTATTATATCGCACCGGGTTAAGCTGGAACAGATAATCATTCTCTATATGGTATGTTTCGTTTATAAATTTTCTCATGATGTGATCTTCGTCAGTCGCCCCGAAAATCATCCTATATATTTGCAATTTTTCATAGTTGCTTTGTGCTGCATCGTAGATAGAAACAAGATTGGCGTTATTACAGGCAAAAGCACATAACTGCTGATAATCAAAGTTGTCAATATCGGATGCGATCCTCATTGTAGCATCAAATATTTGGTCAGCACTCATTTCATTTTCTCCAATCATCGGGGTTTGCCTTTTGTGCAATAAGTTTGATAACAGATGCCACGCCTCAGTATGCCCTTCTGTTATCTCAATGAGCCGACGCAGATAAATAGCCTTGCTTATTTTGTTCATCGGACTTTCGATGTTACTCTTTGCAATTTGAATGGATGATTGAATATCTTCTTTTCTGATAGCAAGTTCACTCAAAACCCCCTCATTGTTTTCAAGGAACGCCGCAGTAGGTGTCCCTTCAAAGAAATTGGGGTGGTTGTATATGGAATCAATAACGGGTTCCAAGTCATGAGTTAAGAGAAGAACCGTTTTTCCCCGCAGGCTATTGCCTCTGATAAATAGCATATCGAGAATAGCAAATTTTTTGTTCTGATCAAAAGAAGAAATGGGATCATCAAGGACAAATAAATTCGCCTGATTGTATAGTGCTTGATACATGAAAAGCACAAGAGCAAAGGCATTTCGTTCTCCGTAGCTTAAATGTGATTTAACTCCTGAAACAGTTGTATCATTGCCGAAACATAACCGTAGTTTATACGAATGATCCGCAGATTCTTCAATGGAAACCGTATAGGAATACCCTGCGTTTTTAAGGAATGCGTTTATTTCTACTTGGTATTTATCGATTGTTCGCCTGATTTCGTTCTTCTGACGGTTTATTGCACCTTGTAATTGTCCAACAACGGTAAGAAGATTGTCAATCGCACTGTTGATAATCGTAACCTTATCAACGGTGAATTGCGTGTTCAAATGGGGGATGTATGTTAGGTCGATTTTCTTGTCTTCGATTTCAGCGTTGATTCTGTCCACATCTTTTAGCGAGTCAAATCCAAGTCGCTTGAGAGACTGTAACTTTCTTAAAACGGTTTCAACATCTTGCTTTATCTGAACAAGATATGCCTTCTGCTCAGCAGACAAACCGGTAACGCTCATTGTAATACGGCGAACATTTTCATTTGTTTCTTCTGAGAAGTAGTGACCTAACTTCTCAAACAGAGCCAAAATCTTTGAAAGATGCTCTATGGTTTTTGCGTCATATTCGGTTTTGACTTGTTCTATTTTCTCTCTTTGAGGCTCTATATCTCTGGCACAGAAGGGACATTTTGAGCTTAACTGCAAAAAATCTCTTCCAGTTGCTTGCCATTTAAGCCATGATGAGTTTTTCTCGGACTGCAAATAGTCACTATATTCCTCTAATCCGGTCGGAATATTTCTGATGAGATTGCCTTTGCTCAAGCCTTTTGCAAGTGCGCCGCTTGCAGAAATGCCAGTTCGAGCATTATTGCCGAAGCAAGTGACAAATTCATTAAGATCGGAGATAAGAGTCTCAAGTTCCGGCGTATCATCAAACATGGTGCGAATAGATGAAATAAGCTCGTTAATCTCGTCAGTAAGTTCATCGTAACGTGGGGTTTTAACAAAGATTTCAAAGCTGTTTTTGACCAATTCATCCTCCATGAAAACATACTGATTGACGTATTCTTCGTTAAACACAGCAATGCGAATATCATCGGTCAGTCCCTCTACGCGAGGAAGGAGAGTATCATCGGCTACCCCAATATGGGCATACGGAGTAAGCTTCTTCAAGCCATTCTCATCATGATTGGCGGCATATTCAATGGCTTTTGCAATAGTTGATTTTCCCGTCCCGTTGATCGCATACTTTATATTCAAGCGGTTTTCTGAAATAGCAACAGTTCCGTGCGCAATGTTGTTGCAATTTGTAATGCTAATATTCACGATGATACCCTCCTTAATTTTTACTTTATCTTCGCCAGCACGTCGGCAAACAGCTCGTAGTTGTGCTTCACGCCATCATCAAGGTCGATCTGGATGTTCTGATCGGCAAGATGATGGATTTTCTCTTCGTACTTCTGAATCTCAAGAGCCTGCTCCTGGAGCTTCTTCTGCTGCTTGGTCAGCTTCACGCGCTCCGCAGCCCCGGCGTGTTCGATGGCGTCCGCGAGGTGGGTAAGCTGGGTGCGATAACGCTCCTGCTGCTCGTGAACGTAGTCGGTACGCATCCGGGCAAGAAGGTCGCTCTGATAGCGGTGCATATAGATCAGAGCCTTGAAGCCGTTCTTCTTGCCGCTGTCGAAGAGCCAATAGATCGGACGCTTCTGATAGGTTTTCAGGTGGTCGGCATAGAAGTCATTCAGGAAGTAGCTGCGGATGACCTCACGAGGCGTACCCTTGCCGTCAAGCGCATCTGCGATAAACTTGAGGTTTTCTTCCAGCGTTTCCTTGCCGTAGACGGTTTCGACCCACTTCACAAAGCGTCCGGTGATGTCATCGTCGAAGTAGTCATCATCGCAGATGGGGATGATATTGTCCGTGTCGATCGGGAAAGACTTGTAGTTATCCTGATTGACCTCGTGATAGTAGGAACCGTAGGAAACAGAGCCATCCGCATTTTGCTTTGCGAACTTCTCAAGCTCAGGATCATCGCCGTCAAGTGTCTTTGTGGTTTGCTCAATCTTGCTGTACCCAGCAAAAACAAGACCGGGCTTGTCCAGCGAATACCGCCCGAACATACAGCCCACGGCATAGGAAACGAGGGAGCGAATATCCCGCCCAAGATCAGCTCTTCGAACTGTAACATCTTTGTCCTCGACTTCTGGCGTAAGCTCGTCCTGCAAGCCGTAGATGTCAATAAAGATACGGTTGAGCTTTTCTTCGTTGGCTTTGAGCTGCTGAAATCTACGTTCCGTAGAAGCTAACCACATTTGATATGCTGCACAGAGATAATGCTCAGGTGAGTTTTCTTCATTGGGATGTGAAGCGACAGCGTATTGCTGATTTGCAACTAACGGATGACATATAAAATCCCATGATGTTTCAAAGTCATCCCAATCATTCCTTGACAGCCTTATGCAGTTTTCAACCAGCAATTGGACAGAATTTTGGTCTTCGATTATGAGTGGAACATTTGCAACATGACCTACCTTGTATTCATACGCTGGCGAAAGCACTTTCAGAAATACGCTACTCACCTTGCTGTTAAGCATACCAATGATGTATTCAAGCATCGCACTGGTTGGTGCAAATACACTTGCCCCCTTAGAATCAAATAACGTTCCTGTTTCAGAAAACCGGACCATTATGTCGCCAGAGCAAATTGCCGTCCATGTGCCACTTTCTCTGAAAGAAAACTCCGCATTGTAATTGTGAGATCGAATGCGTCCAGTTTTTGCATCTTTCAAGTTTTTAATCTCAAACCCGTCGTTTTCCCAATTGACAACCAAATCTCTGTTTCCATACCACTTTCGGTTCGTGCCACCCTTGTTGTATGGAAACCACTTTTTGCTTGAAGCTATCGCGTCTTCAAGTGATTTTGCAGATGGGTTAAATCGGGAAAAAGGTACTTCAAACCAGCATCTTAGAAAACGATCATTATCCGCAGTTGTCATTCCCTCACGAGTTGAGGCAACTTCACATAGCTTTTTTTCTCCGAAACATCTTAATGCGCCGCGTGAAAGCCAATAAGCCAAAGAACTATTGGGAACGTTTTTGAAATCAGAATAAACAGCATGGTATAGTGTGTTCTTTGAGAAGAAGATTCGCTCTTTACTTGCCTCCGAGTTTCCGAGTGTTAAGTCAATATAGCTTCCAAAGTAATTAGCTGTGCTATCATTTCTAATCACGAAGGAAGCTGTCTGAACCACTTCACCGCTTATCTCATCAAACCCTCTCGATCCAAGTTGCAGCAAATTAACCGTTGTTGATGTGCCAAGTTTTTTCCTTAACCCACCGTAAATGGCTGTAAACATCCATGATTGCATTGTAATCATGGCTTGAAGATAGTGCTTCTTTGTTAGCTTTCTGCATCGTTCAATGAAAACGGAGTACATATCATTTTTTGAATCCTCGTAATGGCGGCGCACATAATCATTAAGTTTAGTATCGCTGTTACTCACCGACATATATGGTGGATTCGTGATTGTTGCATGATACCTTTGCGAAAGAACCTCCGCCACCTGAATCAGCGGCAGGATGCTGTTCAGCACAATCTCGCGGAACATACTGATGTCCGCCCGCACTTCTTCCACTCTGGCATAGAGGGCGGAGAAGTCCACCTGAGAGATGTTCAGGATGGAACCATATTCCTTTGCATCCCGCAGCTCGTCCATCAACGTTCCAAAGTCTTTTTTGAGCTTCGGGTCGTTGTTGGTGAAGTATTCAACGGAGCTGTTGTCCAGTCCGTTGCTCTCGACGATAGCATACACATGAGGCTGAATGCCACGGGAGAAGATACGGCGGTCATATTGCCGAGCCTTCATCATGACAGCAAAATAGGCAAGCTGCGCCGCACGGTCATCAATATCGAGACCGTAGAGGTTGTTTTCAAGAATGCTCTGCGCCGCGTCCCGCTGGCTATATCCGCTTGCCTCATAAATCTGCATCAGCACATCAAAGGCATAGACAAGGATATGACCGCTGCCCATGCAGGGGTCGATGACCTTGATGTCTTTGACATCCAGCGTGGCGTACTCGTCCTGAATCTCATCAAGCTGCTTGCGTACTTCCTGCGTCTGTTCCGCTTCGGGCAGATAATACTTCCAGCCCATTTTGTCGGCAATCAGCTTTTCCGTTGCAATGCGTTCGGATTCCGCTTCGTGCCAAGTCATTTCGTCTAAGCCGCGACCATCCGCATGGATACCCTCGTTCTTGCGCCTGTCCACATAGATTCTGCCAAGGCTGTTTTCAACCATATAGCGGACGATCCAGTCTGGGGTAAAGAGTTGTGTTGCAGCAGGAATATCGTTTTTTGTGATTTTTCCGCTCTTTCCAAAGACTTCAGCTTTGAGTTCGGTGTTGTAGAACTGGTAAAGCCAACCGATGATCTGCACCTGATCCGTCCAGTCCTCTTCGGGAATATCCGCGACCATGTGACCGAGAACGCTGTCCTGTTTCAGAATGTTGTTCGGCAGCAAAAGCTCGGTATAGCCGCCCATTTTTTCAAACATACGGGGAAGAGGGGCGTTCAGTGCGTTGCACTGCGTCAAAAGCAGATAGCGATAGAGACCTTCGGTGTCGTTGCTTTCGATATACTCCGCAACTTTCTCCCGGTTCAGCCCCGGAAGGTCAAGGTGCAGGACATCACTCAGAATCTCCGGCTTGAACGCGCCGGTACTGTTGGAAAAGACACGAATGTGGGAGGGCAGATAATTGTTGATCTCCATGAAGCGCAAGGCAATAAAGCGGTTGAACCAAGTGTAGGCAACCTCTTCCATGACCTGTGTATAGCCTTTTGAGCGGATCTGATCGACAAGCTCCTTGCGCTGCTTCTGCTCATCGCCGGTCAATGCGCGTCCGCCCACCGTTACGGCGTTTGCTTCGCCGCAGCCTTCCTTCGTGATTCCATACTGATATGCTCTCTGCGACACCTGAGCGATCAGCTCGTTCCGCGCCCAGATTGCAAATCGCTGTATTGCACCTTTATTCATGCTCGTTATCTCCTAACTATGCTTGTATTACGCTTTCTCTTGCCCCAGTTCATCAAACATCGCCTTAACAGAGGGAGCGTTCTTTGTCAGCTTCTTGATGCTAAGGTCCTCCGCTTTATTGTTCGCAAGGCGAAGATTGTTTTCAGAAGAAAGAAGTGCTGCCTTTGTCTTCTGTAAGTGGTCGATTGTTTTGTCAATCTCATCAATCGCCGTTGAAAACTTCTCGCTTGCCAGCCGATAGTTTCGGGCAAAGCCTTCCTTAAAGGCGTTCATGTTTTCCTCGAAGTTGCGGATGTCAACCTGCTGGTTGCGAACAATTTGAAGCTCCTGTCTGTATTGCAAGGAGTTTTTTGCCGCATTCCGCAGCAGCGTAATCATCGGAATGAAGAACTGCGGACGGATAACGTACATCTTCGGGTACTTATAGGACACATCCACAATGCCATTGTTATATAGCTCATTGTCGATCTCAAGAAGAGAGACAAGAATTGCATATTCGCAGCCCTTTTCGTTTCGATCCTTATCCAACTCTTTGAAAAAGTCCTCATTCTTGTGCTTGGTGGCGGTTTCATCAGCCTCGTTCTTCATTTCAAACATAATGGAGATGAACTCCGTACCATCTTCACCGCACTCACGGTAAATGAAGTCACCTTTGCTGCCGGTTTTGGCATCGTTGTCTTTCTCAAAATAGGCGTTTGGAAAAGCCGTCATTCGGATCGCATTGAATTGTGTCAGGCAGTGCTGCTCCAAACTCTCACCGATCATCTTTGTTGATTGCCGCGCTTTGAAGTCTTTGTAATACTCAATCTGTTCGTCTTTCAGCTTGAGCTTTTCTTCATACTGCTCTTGAAGGGACTTCTCGCTCAGGCGGCTCTCAGTTTCCTTGTTCTTTAGTTCGCCCTTGAGGTCGGCAATCTCAGTCGCTTTTTGAGATAATTCCGCGTTCTTCTGTTCAACCGCCTCTGCAACAGCAAGTTTCTTTGCCGTTTCACTGGCGTCAAGTTTGGCTTGCAGCTCTGCTATTTTTTGATCCTTCTCAGAAATCTCAGCATCTTTCTGGGTGATGTTCGCAGTATGCTCTTTTTCCTCCTGCAAGCGAATTATCTCAAGCTCCTGTTCGCGTTGAGCATCCAACTCTTTTTTGCGACGATCAAGCTCTTTCTCGAACTCTCTATCACGCACTTGCTGTGCAATCTGGTCGTAGCCGCTTTCATCGACTTGAAATACTTCACCGCATTTGGGGCATCTAATTTCCTGCATACCATTCTGTCCCTTCTATAATGTTATCAGTTAATCTGCACACCGTCGCAGCCTTCCAATGTTTTCATCAGCTTCTCGCGGATTCCATCGACGTACCGGTCAATATCCTCCTTGGATTGCAGACGCTTGACAGAGCAGAGGTCATACCGACGAAGTGTTGTGATTTTTGGCATTTTCGGGGCGGGCTGTGCTGTTCCTGTGCCTCCCTGTGTCGTTGCCTCCTGATGGGAAGCGGACATTACCTCCATGCGTCGGCAGATATTATCCTTGTATGTGAGAAGCTGGGTGATCATAGCGTCCAGCTCGGTGAGAGAAGATGCGTTCTTTGCCGCCTCACGCTTGCCGACAAAGTAATCGTCTGCCTGACGTAGCAGAACTCCAGCATCCCGTGCCTCGGTTGCAAGCTGATGAACGTCCTGCATACACTGACGGATGTTTTCGGCAACCTCATCCTTCTTCAAATCCAGCAGACCAGAGTATGCCGTTTTGACCTTCTGAATCAGCTCCGGCAGCTCACCAATGCGGTCATAGGGCTTCGGCTGTGCAAGGATGGTTGCAATGGTATGGAAGACCTCCAGCGCATCCGCGTCAGAAGCAAAATAGTCACGTTCCTTATTCACGCGGTCCATCTGACGCCGTGCCTCATCATATACACTGCGCTGCGACTTGAAGAAGAACTCCACACCATCCATGTCCTCGGAGCAATCCAGAAGGTCTTCCTGACGCTGCACCATGCGGGTAAGCAGCGCAACGTTGTCCCTGCGCTGACTCAGAACATCATTCATGAGGTCGCGGGCTTTTGTGACAACTTCCTTTTCCGGGTAACGGAACTCAGAATAGGCTTTATCAAGAAGCTCCTGATAATGCTCCTGTTTTTGAGTGAAGGTGTCCAGCACAAAGCGGATCAGTCCGTCCTCGTCGGAAGGAATGTCCATCGCGCCAAGATAGTCCCGGAGGAAGGCAATGCTTTTGCGCATAAGGTCTTCGGAAGGGGCAATCCTTCGGGTAACGACGGCTTTGTCAATCTCGGATTTTTTCCGCAGATAATCAACCAGTCTGCGTTCGTCCTTGCCAACCAAAGCGCCGCCGTATTTGATGGAGATTTTCTGCTGAGAGATCAAACGAGCAATCAGCGCAGCAATATCAATTTCACGCCAGCCGTAGGGAATCGCCTGATACCGGCGCTGCACATCGCCCATTGAGGTGCTGAGCATCTTCTGATTTTGAAGCTCAAGCCACTGGCTGATCTCGTTCAGCGCATCCTCGTTGTTTGCGCCCTGACCGGTGAAGGCAATCTGCCCGTCATCCGTTCCATTCAGGATGGAAAGAATGTCTGCGTCGCTCTCTACGAACCGGTTGACCATGTTGAGCTTGGAATAGACGCTCTCAACCAGACCGTTCATCGCGGCGTCCAGCTTGTCTTTCGCGTTACCAGTCTTGATGTCCATGACCTCGCCGTGGACAATGACCTTTGCACCGACGATAGCTTTTTCAATATAGCTACGCGCTCTTTCTTCCAGAATGCGCGCCTGTTGCTGCCGCTTGCGGATAATGTCCTGAATGCTTTCGGGAAGCTGAGATACGTTCCGCTGCTTGACATACTTGCGGATCTTCATCGCCTGTTCCAGCTCATCAAAATACGGCGTCTCATTGGAGAGCACAACGATTGCTTCGTTGTTGACCTGAGAATCCATAATAAGCCGTTCGTTCGGCGCACCGTAGTAGTCGCTTGCCACGGTAACAATGCGAAGCCGCATTCCTCCGCAAGCAGAGCCGTTCAGGGTCTCGTCAATGTATTGGTCGTAGGCGAAGTCATACTTGTCATGTTTGAATTTCTTGGAGGGATAGATTTCTCCGTAAACGGTCTGTGCAATGCTGGTGATGACCTGTGCGCTGTCAACCGGTGTGTTCTTGATGTCGATGGCAATGTCCTGTTCCTCGTCCGTCAGGAAGGCATAGGTATCGCCATTGCGAGAAATGTAGTTCTGCGAGAGAAGCCTTTCCAGCGAGGCGGAAACCGACGCCCGCAGCGCAATCTTATCTGTGCGGATGTCATCGATCATGAGGATGGAGATATTGTCGATATTCGCCTTGATGTCCTCAATATAACGTACAAGGTAAAGGAGCTTCAGGACGCTGACATCCTGCTGCTCAAGCCCATCGTGATTGTCTGCCGCAGTCTGGCAGCGGTCGATAACCCGTCGGATGGGGCTTTCGAGGAATGTGTGAACTGTATTGTAAAAAAGATGGAATGGAACCAGAGCATTTTCATCCTTATCCTTCACATCCTGTGCTGCTTCTTGGAAGCCGGAGAGCATGGAACGCTCACCGCCGGACAGATGCTTGCCGGAATTGCCGTGCTTGCGAATCTCGGCAAGCACCTTCTGGATCACGATGAACTGATACGGCACAAAGGGGAAAGTTGCAGAAAACTCCGCACCATCCGTAAAGCCCTTGATGTCAAGAACGGGATTGTTGAAAGTATAGAGGTTTTTGAGTACGGCGTGTTCCTTGTCATAGACCATGCGAAGAAGCTGATCTGCCGCATCTGTTTTCGCCAGAACACGCTTTTTGATAACTTCATCAACGGAGGACGAGGAAAGGCTGAGGCGCGTATTGAAGCGTCCCTGAATTTTGGAAAAGTCATTGCCGGTGATATGGACAACGGAGTCAATCGCCTCCTGACTTGTCACCATGACCCAAACCTTGCCGTGGCAGCGAATGCCAATCTCTTCTACAAGAGATTGCAGATTGATCATCAAGTCACCATCGTCACCAATGTACTGACCGACTTCATCCACCATAAACAGCAGTCGGAAATCCTTGCCCTTGCCGTCTACATATTCCTGAATGTCAGCTACGAGCTGGGCGATGCTCAGTTCATTCGTTTCCTCACCATTGAACCAGTTCCGCGCCGCCTGTTCGCTCATGCCGAGCGTAGATTGCAGAACCGAAACAATGTCATCCTCAAAGAACGCAAAGGAATCGCGGGTCTCCGTCCAAGGCGCACCATTGACCTTCTCAAAGGCTTCGCGGAACTGCTGCGTCTTGCCTTGCTTTTCAATGAAGCGTTCCAGCTTGGCAATTTTCAGATCATCGCCGTAAAACCCGCAGTGATTGTAGAACATCTTTGCAAAGACGCGCAGCACTGCGGTCTTATCCTTCGTGAGAGGACCTTCGATGTCAATGTTGAAAAGGATAGACTGCGTAGGCACGGACACACTTTTAACCGCCTGAGCATACATCATCGGGTCATCGAATTTGTCTGCAAAGTAGTCAATCGCTCTTTTACCGCAGACTTCCTGATTGGAAAGCAGGTAAGAGAGGATTTTCAGGAAATGAGATTTACCACTTCCAAAGAAGCCGGAAATCCACACGCCGATTTTATCAGTCGGCTGGTCGATAGCCTTTGTGTAGTTGTCAAAGAATGTGCGGAAGTGACGGCGAAGCTCCTTGGTAATTATGTATTCGCTGAGTTCCTGTTCCAAACTCCGGTCATCATCCTGCATAACCTTGATAACGCCGTTGATGTCTCTTTCAATGTCCTTCTGGAACATATTCTGTATTTTCACGTTGCTACCTCCATTATAGCAGATTGAATGCCCGATAATAATTGCCTTCTTTGAACTCGTCGAATAGATTGAGCGTCTGTCCATTGAAGGTTCCGGGATAGAACATCACAATAGGGATGTCTTCAAAGAGATGCTGCATACTATCAAGCATCTTATGGGAACGCATAAACGGATGAATTTTTCCAATTCCTGTCATGAAGAGTACATCCTGACCTTTGATATGGGGTGAATAGTCCATCTTGGCAAGGAGAGCTTCCGGTGTGGCGATCTTCTGCAACTGATCCAGAAGATACTTTTTGCCTCGTTTTTCTTCTAACCCTGCAACTGATTTCAGAATGCGCTTGTCCTCCAAAAGGGAGAGAAACACTTCATAAAGGTCGCACTCAATGATCCGATATGGCGTGTTCACCTCACTTTTTAATCTGCGAATATAATCCTGAACGATCAACTCATCCTCCGCTTTGTAGCAGAAAACATGGATACCAACTTCGTTGCTCAGTCCTTTGTTTTCAAGGAAATCCTTATTCGAGATACGCTCTTTGATCCTGTCTAATTCCTGTTTTATCATGGTCGTGTCCGCCCGCCTATCTAAAGTAATTAAATGCCGGAAGTGCATCATAATCGTTGTTTGCTTCGATACCTCGTTCAAGTTCTTCACAGAGAAAAACGGGATTCAGCGTGGTGTCTTTCAGCCCGTCCAGATACCCTGTCTCTATCAGCATCCGAACGAGAACACTTTTGATTTTGGTGATTGTCGCATCACTCCAAGCGGCAACAGAATCATCCTGTGCTTGCAATCTGGAAAAAAACGCATTCATGTCTTTCCTTGAGAAGTTCATGTCCTGATTGCGGTATTTTTCGCCTATCACCTGAATCATAAACTCCCAGACCAAACGATTATACCTCATCACCGCGTATAGATTGATCTGCTTTGCAATCTCATTTGGTGCAGAGGCAAGCTCGTGAACAAGCTGATCGTTGCCGAGCGCGTCCAGCCGCTTATAACAAGCTCTTGCCAAACGGGAAACTTGTCTCTCTGTTGGATATTGAAAGAGGTTATTCTTCTTAATCCGCTCGATTGCCTCATCAATTTTCAAGCCAGAAACATAGTATTTTGCAGCAATTCTTATCTCGTAGAAGAGAAACTGTTCAGCAGTTAAGCTGCCGTTATAAGGGTGCGTCTGATCCATTATATTTGCTCCATTCCTAATAGCATACTGTACCATATTGCCTGTCCCATATTTAGGACTGTGTTGTGTTGTCAGGGACAAACTCCACAATGTCACCGATATTGCAGTCAAGGCAAATGCAGATTTTTCTCAGAGCTTCCATTGACACGTCTTCACCTTTTCTGAGCTTGGTCATTGTGCTTGAAGAAAGACCGGACGCCTTATGAAGATCACCCTTGCTCATTTCCTTATCGACGAGCAGTTTCCACAACTTTTTGTAGCTTGCTTTCATGACTTTCACCTCAGCAAAGTATGTAAAATAAACCTAACTTATATTATAGCACAAGAAGGTCTGCTATTCAATAGAGTTTCGTAAACTTTGGGTGAATACGACCGATTTGCACGAGACGTTCATCATTTTCGATTTGGATGATATACAGCTAAAGGGAAAGACTGTGCCGGTCAAAAACCAGCACAGTCTTTTTGTTATTCTCTCTGATTATCTCGAATTTGCTCAGGCTCTTGGACTACACTCGGCTTGAGGAAAATATCTACATTTGCCTTCATGGTGTCGATCATCCGAGCTTCCTTTTTGAGCTTCGCACGTTCATCATAGAGCCGCTGTTGCTCTTCAAGAAGTCGCTGCTGTTCCGCTTGCAGTGTCTTCAAGCTCGGCAGTTTTTCATCGCCCTGCATGGCAAGTAATGTGCTTCTCGCTGCCTCAAAGATCACAAGCTCGGCTTCGTGCTTTGCTTTGAAACCCGACTTATCTTTTGCCTTCTGGAATGCGTCATATACGGGCTTGAGGCGCTGGTAGTTGGAGATGTTTTTGATAAGCGGCTGGACTTCCCGCAGACGTGCTTCAACGCCTTTCAGTTCCTTGCCGGTACGGTCATAGGAGCTGTGAACATCCTCGACCTTCTTCTCAAGATCGGCGTATTGAAGCAAGTTGTTTTCCGTGAGATAGTTGAGTGTCCGTGCCGCTTCCTTGAGGATAGTGAGCTTTGCTTTATGCTCGTAACCCTTGCTGCCGATGAGCCTGATCCGCTCCTGAATATCTCCGATAAGAGAGATGCCCTTCGGCGTGGCTTGTCTCTGGCTTCTTCGGGGCGTCCGTCCGGCAATTCGTTCCTTGATGCGTTCCTCGGTGTAGTTCTCTCCGATAGTTTTAGACCGGGTAAACCGCTCCTGACCTTCAGCACGGAAGGAGATGTATTTGCCGGTCTTGATTTCATAACCGGCTTCCTGCATGAGCCGCAGAAAGTCATCGTAGTCCTTGGCTGTGATGACAAGCCGGTCGATGGTTTGCTTGAGCTTTTGCTTCCAGCTCGTGCCGCGTTTGGCTTCGGTGTACTCCTTGTAGCCCATGCCCTTGTTCTGAGAGGGAGGGATAACAGAGAGACCGTTTTCCTTACAGAGCCGGTCGCTGACCTCACGCATATCATAGTAAATCCGCTTGTAGCTCTTGTATGCGTGGTAGCCCACAAAGTCAACCGCATTGAAAATCAGATGGTTATGAACATGGTCTTTGTCAATGTGAGTGGTCAGCACATACTCATATTTTCCTCCGAGGATTTCATCTGCAAACTGCTTGCCGATCTCGTGGGCAAGCTCCGGTGTGACCTCTCCGATTTCAAAGGACTGAATCACATGACGGGCTATGATCCTGACCGGATTCATCCCTTTTTGCTCGGCTATTTTCCGCGTCCATTCAAATTCCCGCGCTGCGGTCTCGCTGGCACAGCCGTAGGACGAGACCAGCAGCTTCTCGTCTGTCTTTTCGGGATTCAGAATGTACGCGATTGCCTTGCTCAAAGTTCCTCGGATTGCTTTGATTTTAGTAACTGCCATACCGCGTCCATCTTTTCTTTCAGCTCGTCAATATCGTCCCGATAGAATCGTCCCGTCGAGTTGATCCTGCGGCAGACGGTATTGATGTTCACACCGATCTTGTTGATTTCGGCGGCGAGCTTTTTCTGCTCCGTGTAGTCCACAACGATGATGTAGCCGTCGATCAGCATCTTCCTTGCATACGCACCGAAGTTCTCCGTGCCGATCATTTCCATCTTCTTTGCAATCGTTCGTTCTTCCTGTGGTGTCAGCCAAATCTTCTTCTGAATGTCTCGCGTTCTTCGTACCATGCTGCGCCCTCCGTCGTAAAGATTAGAAAGGTTTGGGACTATCCCAACAAGCAAAAATCTGATGTTAAGGGCAGGGTCTCCTTAACTGATTTTTCTCCGGTGGGTACTCACCGGATTTGCTTGCTAATCTCCCAAAATCGTATTCCCCGAAGATTCCTCCGTGAAATGTCCCTTCACTTTACAACGGACACAAAAAGGGCGTTTGTTGAGTACCGGATTTCAAAAAAGTCAAAAAATCATTGGATTTCCCATGTGAAAGCCACTGTGTCTGTCACATCAATATCAACCGGCTCAATCTCAGGTGCGGCGCACTTGCTCATCGCCATGAGAGGCTGAATGCAGTCTTCAACATCGTAGCTTGTTCTGGAAAAAACATTGAGTTCGCCCCAGTTGTAGTCGATGTTGAGCAACTGCCCAAGCGTACTGCCTGATGCTTTGCAAAGAATCTCCGCCTTTGCTCTGGCGTTCTCCGTCGCATTGATCAGCAGCTCTTCGCTGACTCTTGCCGGGTTTTTCACGGTGAACGCAATGCTGAGTTCTGGTTGCGCCCCACAATCCGCAATCGCAGAAATGACCTTTGCAAGCTGCTTGCTGTCAAAGTCAAAGGCAAGTTTCAAGCGATAGCTGCAAGCATATCCGGCAAACTCTCGCTTGTAATTTCCTTGCCGATCCTTGACATTCTCGTACCTTGTCTGGACATCAAAGCTCGTGGTTTTCAGGTCTTCCTTGCGATACCCAACGCGGACTGCGGCACCTTGCAGCCTTTCGATTCTCTCGGCAGCTTCCGACATTGCGCGGTCATAGGTTTCAGATAAGACTTCAATGTTCAGGGATAGGATGATGTAATCCGGTCTTGCGGAGACATTGCCTGTCCCTTTTACGGTGATTGTTCTCATTACTTTCTCCCGTCCTTTCTGGAATTGAAGTCCTCATCAATACGTTTTTTCCAATTCGTACCCAGCGGTACGCTGCATCGGACAGCGGAAACCGCTTCGCTCAGAACTTCATAGTTGAGTTGCGTTCCCTCGCGGTCAGAGTGGTAATTGACCGCTCGATCTGCTCCAATTCCAAAATGCTTTGCCGTCTCAACTGCATCAATGTTTGCACCGAGGAAAAGAAACTCCCAGCCGTACTTTTCCTTCTGTCGTTCAATCATCTTCTTGACCTTCTCGCTGTCATAACGGCGGCTTGCATTCTCCATGCCATCCGTTGTGATGACGAACAGTGTGTGTTCAGGGACATCCTCTTTTCTTGCGTACTTATGGACATTCCCAATGTGATGAATCGCTCCGCCGATAGCATCCAGAAGCGCGGTGCAGCCGCGAACGGAATAGTCCCTGTCGGTCATCGGCTCGACCTTCTGAACCGGCACACGGTCATGGATAACCTCGCTCACGTTGTCAAAGAGGACGGTAGAGATCAATGCCTCGCCATTCTCCTTTTTTTGCTTTTCAATCATGGAGTTGAAGCCTCCGATGGTGTCTGCTTCCAGCCCGCTCATAGAGCCGCTGCGATCAAGGATGAATACGATCTCCGTCAAGTTCTTTCTCATGTTCAGTACCTCCGTATATAAAAAATATGACTGCTTGGCGTCTCACCTTACAGTCATATTGTACTTCGGTATTCACTTCATTTGGTCGCATGGCAAGCGACATTATTCCAGCGATGAGAACAGCTCTCCGTCAATACTTAGAACGTCATCCATCGGAATCCTTGTGCCGTCCCGCATGGTGATTCGCCGCTCAAAATCATCGATCTTTTTGACTGCGCCGACTGCTGATACAAATTTTCCGCCAGCCTTCCGCTCATCGGGCTGGAAGTAGGTAATGGTGACTTCCGGTTCGTCATCGAGGGCATCCATGAGAAGCTGATACTTCATGTCCAATGCAGTTAAAGCTTCCTCGTCAAGCTCAATCCTTTCATCGGTCAGACGCCCGGTTTCCTTGATGGCGGAGTCATATCCGGTCAGTGCAGCAAAAGGGGCAAACTGCGCCGCCCGTTCGAGTTCCGACATTTGCGGTCTTGCCTTCGAGACATGATGAGGCCGATTGATGATGTCCTCGTATAAATCCTTCAATTATTTTCCCTCCGCTTCGATTTGTTATAGTGCATCTTTCGGACAACTCTTAACGCACTCCATACATAAAATACACTCTGTTCCGTTTTTCCGTCTTCTTGAGTTGTCGGTTACATCCACATCCATAGGACAAACTTTCTTGCATTTACCACACGATACGCACTTGCTTTTATCACACTTAATTCTGAATAATGCAAAGTAGCTCATCGGTTTCAAAAAGATTGTGATCGGACAGATATATTTACAAAAGGCTCGGTTATCCTGGAAGCCAATAGCAAGAGCGATCCCCACAATGTAGTAGAGTGCATTTCCAACGATGAACGCCCAGAACATGATACCTTCAATATTCGCCACATCAGCAATAAATAAAGCCGCAACGAAAACAAGGGCAACAAGAAAAACGATGTATCTGATCCATCCAATTTTTCGCCTTTTATGATCCGGTGTTTTATACGGAAGGAAGTCAAGTACCATTGCTGTCCAACACGCATAGCCACACCATCCACGTCCGAAAATCAGCGGTCCGAAAATCTTTGCTACGGCATAGTGGATTGTCGCAGCTTCAAAAACACCAGTGAAGAGATAATACCAAAAACCCTCAATCTGCATATTCTCATTACAGATAAGCCCCAAATAGATGAGCATATAGAGACCGACAAGAAGCTGTACAACACGCCTTGCGTGTTTATAATTCTGTGCAAAGAGAACAAGCCCCAATGTGATGGATATTCCAATATAGCTGAAATTGAACAGATAGAAAATATTATTCTTTGTCAACCATAGCGTAATCGCAACAATCTCAAAGACAACCAGCACGAATGCTGGAAGTATGTATCTTTTCAAGCTGTTTCGCTTCATGCCTTATGTCCCCCAATCTGCGCATTACGGTCTTTCGCGGTTGCGCCTTCTTCAAGATTCATCGCCTTGAGGATGGCGTTCTTGCCGTACTTCTTCTTGATGGCGAGAGCCGCCTTCTGGATTTTTCGTTCCCGTTCCAAGGCGGCAGCTTCGGCTTTCTGCTTTTCCTCTTCGGCGGCATAGTCCGTGAAGAGGTCAAGCTGGACAGCACCGTCATTTTTCTTCGGTGCGTCCGCTTCCGGCAGGACATGATTTGCCACAACATACATACGGCGGACAAGCAGATTCTTGTCCACTATCCGGTCAAATAGCTCTGACACAGCACACATTATTTTGCGGGTAGAGGATGTGTGACTGTCGAGATTGATAGAGCCGTGTGCCTGTTTGGGAATCTCCCGCCCATAGGGATCTTTCTCGACTGCGCCGTGATACTTTGCCCGTCGTGCTGGGTCGGTCAGGTTCTCAATATCATAGCCCACGGTGAGAACCATCTGATCGGTGACAAGCCCCTTGTCCACCAAGTCCAGCACAAGCAAATCCGTCATCTCTCGGACAACCAGCTTCGCCTTCTGCGGCTCGTAGGGACAGTGCAATACCTGACCGGAGCTGAGGCTGTTGGAGCTGGGACGGTATGCCTTGATTGCCTCAATGGTCGTAGGCTCCCAGCCCCACGCATGGTCAATGAGTAGTTCCGCATTCTTGCCGAACAGCTTGTAAAGCAAGTCCTCGTTCCGCTCTGAACAGAGGGCAACATCACCCATCGTAAACATCCCATTCTGCTCAAGTTTCTTGGCAATGCCTCGACCTACGCGCCAGAAATCCGTGAGCGGCTGATGAGACCAAAGCTCGCGCCGGAACTTCATCTCATCCAGCTCTGCAATGCGGACGCCGTTCTTGTCGGCGGGGATGTGTTTCGCCACAATGTCCATTGCCACTTTGCAGAGGAAAAGATTCGTGCCGATTCCGGCGGTCGCTGTGATGCCGGTTGTTTCAAGCACATCGAGGATGATCTTCATGGCGAGGTCATGTGCCGAGAGCTTGTAAGTATTCAGGTAGTCCGTCACGTCCATGAACACCTCGTCGATGGAGTAGACCACAATATCTTCCGGGGCAATATACTTGAGATAAACCTGATAGATGCGGGTGCTGTACTCCATGTAGTACGCCATCCGAGGCGGTGCAATGATGAAGTCAATCGCCAGAGACGGGTCTGCTTGCAGCTCTGAGAAGAAGTGTGATGTGCCGTCCAGTCTGCGTTCCGGTGCGTCGTGCTGCCGTCCGGCATTTGCTTCCTTCACCCGCTGCTTGACCTCGAATAGCCGCCCGCGTCCGGAGATACCGTAGCTTTTGAGGGATGGTGTAACGGCAAGGCAGATGGTCTTGTCCGTCCTGCTCTCATCCGCAACGACAAGATTTGTGTCCAGAGGATCTAAGCCGCGCTCCCGGCACTCTACGGAGGCGTAGAAGGATTTCAGGTCGATTGCAATGTAGGTTCTGTCTTTCATTTTCGGCTGTCCTCCTTCCCGCGATGTATAAAGGCAGGGGCTATGCTCTGCCCATCAAGTTCTCCGTCCTATCAAAGCGGCATCGGCGTCCGGGCGATCAGAATGACCGCCAGAATAGCGCCCACAAATGCCGCTGCTCCTATGGCTGCCAACACCTTTTTGCTGAGTTTCTTCTTCGCCGCCTTGCAGATCAGTGCGGCGCAAGCTATGCAGACAGCCGCAGACGCAAGCGCAATGCCCAGCGTTTCCCACAACCAAGATAATTCAGATAGGATTCTCATACGATCATTTCCTAACTAACTGCTTTGATATTTCTTAATGATTCACCTTGGAAAACGGGCAGCGCTTTCCGATGCACTGGTTGTTTTGCGCGGAGTAATGGCATACAATCTCCGGCTTTTCCATCTCAACGCCGAAATGCTCCCTTACAAAGTCAATGGCAGCAAGGATGGAGAGGAAGGAATCACGCTTGCAGCAGCGCGGACCTCCGATCTCACTGATCGCTTGAAGCGATTTTGCCGTCATTTTGTGGGACAGTGCAAACGGCTCATTGGTCAGGGGCGTAGACTGCGAAATGATGGACACAAACATCCCTGTGCTGATTCCCGCACCGCAAGCACCCCAAAAGCCGCAAGCGCCGCCGGGAACGCTCCGTCCTCGATTCATCATCTCCGTCAATGCGCTGCGAAGATCAATGTCTCCGCCTGCGTTGTGGTATGCAGTCAGCAATGCCGCTCCTACCATCACATGATGCTCCGGACCGTGCATATGACAGGTGGGCAGCGCCATCATCTGTTCAATGATGGCGATAGGATCTCTCGATGCGCTTGTCATGCACAACGCAATTATGCGATCAAGCCCTCGGGTATGGCATTCGTTGCATACATAGTGCCCGTTCACGCAGCGCGTCTTGCTGTTTTCTTTCTTATGGCAAATCTCACATTCCATCAGAATATCAGCTTCGAGATAGGTAAGTGGGGCTTTGCAGATCAAGCATTCTTCATTCATAATTTCCTCCGCACGATCCCGATTTTTCTCTTCGACAAACTGGAATTGTTCAAGCTTTTCAAATACTAACGTACTTAATTCTGTTCAATAATTGATTTATCGTAGTTACCAAAATCAGCAAGTGAATTAAC
>OLSJ01000204.1_pt1 | contig 55525 bp, 53 predicted proteins | sample 1672151 | NCBI WGS metagenome assembly OLSJ01 (sample SAMEA3136653, study PRJEB25190) | human gut metagenome | biome: human gut; feature: human-associated habitat; material: faeces | place: Austria | collected 2013 | reverse complement strand
TTAGCTGCCATAGAGGGAAGGGTATACACAAGGCCAGTAAAGCGAAAAACAATGACGTTTTATTTCGTATACCCATTAATCACTATTTCAGTACCCGATACACGGAAATGCTTGTAGCTGAGGCCTATTCACTGAGATATAAAAGGTTGAAAAACCTTGAATTTTCAATAAAAAACACTTGATTATATGAGGAGGTATCTATGTTACCATCGGTAGTGAAAAATAAAATAGAGCAGATATGGCTGGATGTGATTGCGGGAGGAGTTTCTCAACCGACAGAAGTAATAGAACAGTTGACGTATCTGATGTTTGCAAAGCAGATTGATGAAAGAGAAGCAGATATTGAAATGGCGGAATTGCTTTCGGGAGAAAAACAGAGTCATATTTTCGGAGAATCAAGAGAAGAACAGGCTCTTCGCTGGAGAAACTTTAAAGGAATGGAAGCTCGTGCGCTTCACAAGCATTTCGTTGATAGAGTATTTATTTTTTTGATCAATCTGAATTCAAATGAAAATTCAGCTTTTTCAAGATATTTAAAACATGCAACATTTAAGATAAATGAACCGTTAGCGTTACAGAAAGTTGTTGCCGGTTTAGAAGATTTGTTTGAAAATGATATTAAAGATTTAGATATGCAGGGCGATCTGTATGAATATATGCTTGGAAAATTGAATTCAGCCGGACGCTTGGGAGCATTTAGAACGCCGAAGCATATCCGGGATATGATGGTAAAACTTATGATGCCGACACCGGATATGAAGATTTGTGAAATAATCCTATCGAGTTTGATACAAGAAGCAGGAAAAATTAAAAAGTGTGCCCTTGCGGTGTAAAATCTGCTCTTGGGGTGTGTTGACAGACCGGGGTATCCCGGCTATTTTTATATTGCCGTTAAAACAGGAGGAATAACATGAAAACATTATATTTGGTGGGTAATGGCTTCGATATACAGCATGGTATTAAAACTCCATATTCTGAATTTAGAAGTTTCTTAGAAATGCACCATGAGCCATTTCTAACAGATTTTGAGGCTATGTATAGCATTCAGCCTTTAGATGATACAGAGCCTTGGTGCACCGAAGCGGCACAAGAAAGATGGAAAAAATCAGTGCTAAAAGATTTATGGCAAACATTTGAGGAAGAAATGGGTAACCCAGATGTAGAAAGAATGCACGATATGGCAAGTTCACTTGCAGAGCAAATGCCTGAAGAAGGAATAAAACATACCCTTGATCTTTACTGGAATAAACTGTATGGGTTTTCATCAGACTTGCAAAAATATGTACTTGAGTGGTTAGAATCTATAGACACTTCATCTGTTATACCCATCAAAGAGACTCTCGTGGAAAATCGTTCAGATGTTTTCATTAATTTCAATTACACAGATGTCCTCGAGCGGGTGTATGGAGCGAAAAATGTTCTCCACATACATGGAGGAGTACCTTCATGCACTAACACGCCCCCTATCATGGGGCATGGAAATAAATTTATTATAGATTCTTACAGCCGAAAAGCTCAAAGTGCAAGTGAAAAATTTGTAGAGTGGGAAGAAAGTATATGCTCCGCAATAGCAAAATTCTGCGCTTCTTTGTATAAGGATACAGATGCAATTATTGCAAGAAATGCCTCATTCTTTTCAAATCTAAAAGATGTAGATAAAATAGTATCTATAGGATTATCTTTTGGAAATGTAGATGCACCCTACCTGGCACGAATCGCTGAAGAGGTAAATCCAACAACAAAATGGATTATTTATTATTACAGTCCAAAAGATAAAAATAGACTCAAAGATGTTTTTGGAATTCTCGGCATTTCCAGAAAGTTTGAAACCTATTTTCTTCCCAGTGGAATGTTTTGGGATGATTAATCAATTGTGAAAAAACACCTCACAGCTGGAGGACAATGCTTCAGTTGCGAGGTGTTTTTGCGTAGGTGCTTATGCCCTTATTTCCATGCCGTTGCGGAAGGTGATCCGCACATCATCCTTGCTGTAGACAGTCACGAAATCTACCAGCCCGCACCAGAGGGCAGGGTCAAATTTCTCCATCGGGTCAGCCTGCGCCAGCGTGTCCAGAAAGGCGTCGATTGCCGCCCGTCTGGATTTCTTGTCGGCAATGGCGGCCTCAATTTCCTCCAGCCGTGCCTTTGCGGTATCGAAACGGGTGGTGAGACTGTCGTAGCGTTTTTTGTATTCCGTCTGGTCGAGCGCCACATGAGCGTTTTCGTAGATGCATTTCTGGATAAAGTCTGAGGTTACCATGAGTTCTTCCTGCAATTTTTCGGTTTCGGCTTCCAGTGCGGAGGTGTCGAAAGCAATGTCCAGCGAAGCCCTGAGCGGAGAGATAATTGCGGCCTTTTTGCCAATCAGCTTGTTTGCCGCTGAGACAAACATCGCTTTAATTTCATCCTCCGTCAAGTGCGGCGTGGAGCATTTTTCCTCGCCGTCATACTTATGATTGCACTGCCAGATAACCCGGCGGTATTTGCTGTTGGAATGCCAGACCTTCGAGCCGTACCACTCGCCGCATTGTCCGCAGCGTATCTTACCGGAGAAAAGATGGACGCCGCTGTGTCGCCCACGGCTGCTTTTTCTACGCTCCAGTTCCTGCTGAACCAGCTCAAACACCTCCGGCTGGATGATGGCTTCGTGGTTGCCCTCCACATAGTACTGCGGAATCTCTCCCTCGTTGACCTTTTTCTTTTTGGTGAGGAAATCCACCGTGTAGCTCTTTTGAAGAAGCGCATCGCCTTTGTATTTCTCATTGGTGAGGATGCTGCGAACAGCTCCTGCGTTCCATTTATCCTTGCCGCCCGGCGATTTAATGCCGTCAGCGGTTAGCCTGGCGGCAATGCCGTGCGGCGTCATGCCTTGCAGGAACATACTGTAAATGCGGCGGATGATAACCGCTTCGTCCTTATTCAAAACCAGATTGCCATCGGGTCCCCGATCATAGCCGAGAAACCGTTTGAATGGCACGGTGACCTTCCCGTCAGCAAACCGTTTTCTCTGTCCCCAGGTACAGTTCTCTGAAATGCTGCGGCTTTCCTCCTGCGCCAGTGAGGACATGATGGTAATAAGTAGTTCTCCCTTGCTGTCCAGGGTCCAGATGTTTTCTTTTTCAAAATAGATCTCCACGCCTTTTTCCTTGAGCTGGCGCACCGTGGTCAGACTATCTACCGTATTGCGGGCGAATCGGCTGACCGATTTGGTGACGATGAGGTCTATCTTGCCAGCCAGTGCATCCGCCACCATGCGTTTGAATCCCTCGCGGTGCTTGGTATTCGTACCCGTTATGCCCTCGTCCGTATACACGGAAACAAACTCCCAATCGTCCCGGCTTTTGATATAGTTGGTGTAATAGTCCACCTGGGCGCTGTAGCTGGTGAGCTGCTCCTCGCTGTCCGTGGAAACACGGGCGTAGGCGGCGGTGCGGCGCTTTTTCTTTTCATTGATCGGCGTTGCCGTGAATCGGCTTATCGTCGCCGGTATTGTCGTTACTTTCGCCACGTTTTTCCCTCCATCTCTGTATCATTACTTCTCGCATATGCTGTTTTCGCTCCTCTGTATGCCGGGGCATCTTCCGCTTGTTTTCCCATGCCGTCTCGAAGGTATGCCCGTCAAAGAAGCGGATGGAAAGCTGATATGGAGCCGTGATGTGAATGCAGACAATCTGCTCACGGAAAACCGTCTCACTAAATTCCTCCAGACCCATAGCGTCCGCACAGAGGTTTTTGAGGGCATCTTCCTTGATGCTGGGGCTTTGGCATTTTCTGCCTGACGCACATCGCCATACGGAATCAAAGCTGCCGTCTTTGTGCCGTGAACGCTGCCTGCGGTAGTTCTCGCCGCAGCTGTCGCAGCGAATGCGGCTGGTAAAGCAGGAAGTGTTGGGGCCGAGCTGATGCTCCTGCACATACCGTCCCTTGGCGGCTCTGCGCTCATCCGTCCAGCAGTCCTTCCGCATGGTGGATTCCCAGTGGTGCGGAACGATGCGGCCATCCTTAAAATAGAAAATCATCTCATTCGGAGCAGGAATCTCAATGTGGTCGATCTGCTCTGAAAAGATGATTTCATCAAACGTATCCAGTCCCATGACTTCAGCGCAGGCATCTTTGAGCATCTGCTCCGGGATGTCCTTGTTTTGACAATGCGCATTCCCGGTCTTTCTTCGGGTACCGCAGACCCAGATGGTGTAGTTGGCATTAGGGTCTTTTCTCCCCTTGCGGTTAGACCGCTGATAGCTCTTTCCGCACCGGCCGCACTTGATTTTGCTGGTAAAGCAGGAGGTGTTAATGCTCCAGTTTGCCAAGGCGCCAAGCTCACGACGGCGCGCTTTCTCGGCCTGCACCGCCTGGTAGACCTCCATTGGAATGATGGCTTCGTGGGTGTTCTCCACGAAATACTGCGGCAGCTCCCCGCGGTTGATCCTGCTTTTCTTGCTGATGGGGTCTGCCACATATTCCTTCTGGAACAGAAGGTTGCCCGTATAAGTGATATTTCCGAGGATCTGCCGTATGGAAGTGTTACCGAAATGCTGTCCCTTATAGGATTTTACACCCATCTCGGCAAGCTGCTTTTCTGTGGTCTCTGCCGACAAACCGTTCATGTAATTGTCGTAGATGAGCCGAACGATTTTTGCCTCCTCCTCATGGATGACCAGATGATCGCCCTCCCAGCGGTACCCATAGATTTGAAAGCGGCCGTTGGGGATACCTTTTTCAAATCGTTTCCGGGTACCCCATTTGACGTTGTCCGACAGGCTGCGTATTTCTTCCTGAGCAAAGGATGCTAAGAGGGTCAGCATCAACTCGCCGTCCTCGGTGAGGGAGTCGATGCGCTCCTTTTCAAACTGGACGGAAACGCCCAGCTCCTTGAGCCTGCGCACCGTATTCAACAGGTCAACGGTATTGCGCGCGAAACGGGAAATGCTCTTTGTCAGAACAATGTCGATTTTTCCGGCTTCGCAGTCGGCAATCATCCGATTGAACTCTTCGCGGGCTTCGGCTTTGGTGCCGGTTATCCCGTTGTCGGCATATACGCCCACATACTCCCAGGCAGGATTGCTCTGAATCAAACTGCTGTAAAAGCTGACCTGTGCCGAAAGGGAGTGCTGCAGCCGCTCGGACTCCATTGAGACTCTTGCGTAGGCAGCGACCCTTTTGCGGCGCGGTATCTGCGGTGTTTTCGCTTCGATTTTATTTACAATCCGCATGAAATCACTCCTTTCCGACACTATATATCACTCTGAAAGCCGATTATATCAAGTCATTTTCCGATAATAATGTACCCAAAGATGGCGAGAACTCAGCCCTCAGATTTGTATCAATTACGGCATATTCCTCCTCGCTCAGAAGCCCCTTTTCCCGGAGATTCTTTGCGATGGAGAGGGCGGCAAGGTAGCTCATTTCAGAACGGAATTTGTCCTCACTCATGCCCGTCACCGCCTTTGTAGCGGTCTGCGATATAGCAGGCGTGAGAGCAGTATTTTCTTTTTGCGTTGCCGTAGGCAGTGAAGGGCTTTCCGCAGTGAGCGCAGGTGAAGTGGTATATGGCTCTGCGGTTGACCTTTTCCGGGTGCGCATTCCACCAGGCGGTACGGCAGTTATCCGAGCAGAACTTAACTCGCTTTCTTCCGGGAGTCTGCGTAAGCAAAGCGCCGCACTGCAGGCAGAATCCGGCGTCCAGTTCAATGCGTCTGTTATCTGCAGCCTTCGTGCCGGTCATTCCCATCTTACGGCAGAACGCGACAACGGTATCTTTCTTCAGTCCCACCGCCTTGGCGATGGTGGCGTATCCATATCCCTGTGAGCGCAGGGCGGTAATCTGTTCTTTTTGCTGATTTGTCATTGTGGTTCCTCCGTTCCGAGGGTTTCCCTCAATGACCCATCTGGACAAGGCAGCCCGTTTTGGCCGAAAAAAATACGCCCACCGAACCGTTATGGTAGGGTGGGCTTTCAGCAGGTTAAGTTATTTTATTTTCGTTGCGTAGTCAAGCGAGATCCACCCTGCGCCACTCTTCAATCGTCCCCAGCCTGCTGTGGAGCCCTTGCCGGACTTCACCTCAACGATGGTGAATACCCCTTTTCCGGTAAACCTCCCGGTCTTGGCATAATCCGTTCCCGGCCCTTTGCGGATATTGAGGTCGGTGATGCTGACCTTTACAAGGAAAGGAACCTCTGTGGCTGTTGTGTTCGATGTATAGATGTTTACACCGTTTACATCAAACACACTATATCCCGGATTGGCATCAGCGCACTTCTTGGCGTTGGAGAGGATCTTGTATGCGCCTTTCTGCGACTTGCTGTCAGACCAGGTCTTGCGGACACGGTAAAGCTGTGTGGTTACAGTAGGAGTATCAGCTGAACCGCCAAGCTGTGCCGTGACCTTTTCCGCCAGATCGCCCATCCTGGCATACATCCAGTTTCCGGGGCAGGACTTGTTGGCAAACCAGCGATGCACCGTCAGCACCATCTCATCGGACTTCGACTCATAAGAGAGCGTCTTGTCCTTATCGCCAAGCCACAGGAGCTTTTTCTTGCCGTTTCTCTTGCAGATGTCTACGCAAAGGGTGATCAGCTTCTGGTAGACCACATCCTTAAAGGCATACGGCTCTGTGGTGTCGGACGCACACTCGATTGTGATGGACCGCTGATCGTTGGCGCTGGAAGAAGAACACCAGGAGCGGTTTTTCTCCTCCACATACATACCCACACGGCCGTCCACGCCGATGCCGTAGTTGCAGCTTGCCTGTCTGGAAGTCGGCAGAAAGATATTGCCCAGCGTCTCCACCGAGCATTGCCCCACCACACAGTGGGGCGTGATGCGGTCGATGGAGTGCGTCCTCTGCCCGGAGTGGTTGGGGCTGAGTTTTGTGTAAGATACCAGTGAACTGTTTGTGTAAGCCATAATCATTCGTCCTCCTTTTCGTTTTCCGCTCTGTCATGGAGCTGCTCCAATACTGCTTTCAGCTTTTCCGGGATGGGCAGTCCAAGGTGTGCGGAGTTTTCCAGAATGCTCACGCCCTCGTTGGACAGATAAAAGAAGATCACTGCCGTGCGAAGTACAGAACCCGTTCCAATGACCTGCACGTCCAGGATGTGGGCAATCCCCACCAGCAGGAAGATCAGCACCTTGCGGCAGATACCCTTGAATCCCACCTGGCTGTTGAGCTTCTTGTCCGATACGGCACACATTACGCCCGTGATGTAGTCCGCCACCGCAAACACCACAAGGGCAATGAGCAACCCATCATTGCCGCCAAGGAAGTAGCCAAGCCACCCTCCCACAGCGGTGAACACCATCTGGATCACATTCCAAAATTCCTTCATGTTGTTACCTCCTCTTGATTTTGTGTATGAAAAAAGCGGCCGCTCCGAAGAGCAGTCGCTGATTCCCAAAGTATATTTAAATCTGCTTCGGCAGCCATTCCCATAAGCGCATATCCTCCTGACCCAGGGACCACATACACATTCCCCGGAGCTTCCAGCGGTATGCCGCCTGGTTCGCCCAATAGACAAGGGAGTCCACGTCCTGGTAGTAAAGGATGGAGAATCCGTCCGCATCGCCGAGGAACAGCCGGGATATCCAGATGTTGATGTCCTTCGGTATGATCCTCGCCGTGTAATTCCCGCCGCAGGAAAGCTCCAGAAGGTCAGAGTGGAAAAAGTCGTAGTCCAGGGAGATGTCCTCGCTCCGGGTGGAGGATTCCTCCACATCAGAGGTCAGCGTGAACACTTGGAACTCCTCATCCCAGGTGCAGTTTGAGCGGGATATCCTGCCGTAGCTTTTAGAGCTGCCGTCCGGCATCTGAACATCAAACCGTTCATACGGCTCATACGTCCAGGCGTCTCCCAGACGCAAAAGTTCGCACACGGTCGTATTGTCCGAGCGGTATCCGGCATAGCCTCCTGTAAAGCCGCTGACCGTTGCCGTAAAGCGCAGGGTGTAGGAAGAGCCGGAATACACCCGCACCCGGTTCCCTCGGATACGCATCTCCACCGTGTACATGGATGGATTGTCCCTCAGATCCGCCGATGCGGTTCTTGCGATCTCCTGGCTATAGCTGCCAAGGAGCGTGGAGCCGTTGTACAGCTCCACCGCCTGGGTATCGTAGTTCAAACAGCAGAACAGGCTGCCGCAGAATACACCTGCCTTTCCGCTGCCGCCGGACGGGAACGCCAGCCTTGCCCGAAGATGCAGCTCGGAAAAGCCGTCATAGTTCCAGGCAAGCTCTCCCTTTCCTTCAAGCTGGGAATAGACACGTTCCATCGAGTATTCATCCGACCGCCACACCTTCCATGAGCCGGAGCGCACTGTCCAGTAATCTGTCTCCAGCACGCCGTAATCCCGGAAATCCTCGTACCAGACGAGTGCAGAGTCAGGCTTTCTGCGGAGCATCTCCAATGTCAGCTTGAAGCCCTTATCGGGAACCGCCATGTTGCCATTTACATCCTTAAAGCTCCTGGGCGCAAGGGCAAAGGTCGCTTCTCCGGCAGAGGGTTCCTCAGAGAAAGCGGAGCAGACACGGAAACCATAAAACTGCACGCCTTTGACATCCACCGAAATCGTAATGGTATGCGTCCCGGCGGAAAGCGTTACGCCACCGGCAAGGGAAGTCCAGAAGGTACTCCGCCAGTACGGCCACCACGGGCGGCTTTCGGTGAAATGTTTTCTGCTGCCGTCCAGAGCCACATAGATGCCATTTTTGTCCCAGAAGGGATAGCAGAGCCGCACCGCCACATCGTAGGTTCCCGCCGTATCCACCGTAAAGCTGTAGGTCACCGAACCGTTATCGCCCAGGGTGGCGATGCCGTTTTCAATGGATACAATACCGGACGCAGAGGAATAATTACCTCCATCATGGTCAATGTATACCGTTCCGAACTCAGTCTTCTGCTCCTTGCCGTAGGCGGTCAGATATCGTCTGCGGTTGTATGTCCCCACAAGCTGGGGATATTCACGGGACACAGCGTCCGCCCCTTCCATGTAGTCGTAGACATGGGGAAAGGCATAGGGCGCCTTATCGTAATCGTCCCAATAGGCCACGATGGGGAGAAAGGGCTGCGGCGGCGCATCGTCCGTGAAATTGTAGCCGCCCGTCATCCACAGCTTGGCGGCATAGTAGGTGTTGGACGTTCCCCGGTAGGTTTTCCCTAGGTTCTCCGGCGTGTCGTAGATCTGCCAGTTCCAGCCGTAGGCAGGCATACCGAGGAATATCTTATCCGGGTTCATGACCTTCGTGGCGTAATCGTAAATTCCCTCCAGCCAGCTTCTTGGGGAAACCGGCCCCGGTGCGGAGCCTGCCCATGCCATGCCGTAGGACATGATGGATGCGGTATCGCAGTAAGCGTCTAAGTCGCCGTAAACACACCAGTTTTCGCCGCCCACCGAGCCGTTTACCGAGGTCATTCCCGGCAGGCAGATGTTCATGTGCTTCGTGGCATCGTAATTCTTTACCGTATTGTAGATGTTCTGGAACATGGCAGTTGACGCGGCATGGGTGGAATAGCCGTCCCCGCGTTCCAGGTCGATGTCGATGCCGTCACACCAGGGATACTTCTCCATGATGCGGATGATCTCCGAGAGGAACATCTCCTGCGCCCCGTTTGTGTTGTCCCGCAGGGCGCGGAAGATGCTGTTCGCTCCATCGTTTGCCACGGTCAAAAGCCACTTGATATGGGGCCACCTATTAATGTAGGTGAGCATATCCGAGATCGCCACGCCGCTTTCATAGATCTCTCCGGTCGCACGAACCTTAAATGAGAACAGCCCGATCTGGCTGATGCGGTCGCCGTAGTCCCGCAGGGCTTCGTACATTCTGGCGTTGCCCATGAACGTCCATACCATAATCTGTTTGCCTTTTAATGTGTCCATCAGAGCAGCGCACCTCCATCCTGCATTTCCTGCATCTCAAACAACACCCGTGCTGTTTTTCCCTCCGCAAGCGTCACCCTGTGCTTGGAATCCCAGGCGGCGCTGTACTGGTAGAAGCCCTCTTTTTTCTCCGGGCTGCCGTTTCTGGTGCATTCCCGTGTGGATGCCAGAAGAGCAAGGTCATCTTCCGCAGAGAGCGCACCCGGAAAAGAAACCTTCTGGCCGCCCACACCCTGGGCCAGTTTGACCGAGCCGCCCTCCATATCCGACTTGGGATAGAGATGCACATCCAGCCCTGCGGAGGTCTGCCCAAGATTAAAGAGGATGACCGTTTCCTCGCCCCGCACCACGCCGTTGAACCAGACGGGCGCCTTGACCTCGCCGTTCTCCCGGAACTTTTGGAGGAACACCTCGGTGTGGGGCGTGTATCCCGTCAGGGCAGCGCCTTCCTGCAATTGCAGGTCAGTAAAATAAATCGTGCCGGAGCAGTCCGTGATGGTAGGCTTCACGGTGACGCTTACGACACGCATATCCTGTTTCCGGTTAATGACCTCCGCCAGCCGGATAAAAGCGACCTTACCCATCCAGCGTCCACTTCATCTCACAGGGATGGCCTACCCATCCCGTGGCCACCGCCCCTGCCTGCAGGAGGATGTCCGTGATATAAAGAATCCCGGTGCAGTTGGTGATGCACACCCGCACCGTGATGGATTTGACCCTGGCGGAGTAATTCTCCGGCGTGATTTTGGCGGAGGTGGATGATAAATATGCCATTTTGTCCTCCCTCCATCAGTACAGGTCAATGAATCTTGATTCCGTACTGCCGTCCTCATATTCAATGACCACTTCAATGCCCACCTGGGCGTCATCGCTCAGCTTCTCCAGATTTTCCGAGCCGATCTGTGCCGACAGGGTGTAACTGGAGCGGTTGGCGGGATAGACCGTCTGGGAGAGGCTTTTGGTCATGCCTGCCACGCCCTCCGCCTTGAAGGAAGCCGTGCCGGATGCGCCGTTTTCGCCGTCCGCTTCAAAGCCGGAGCTGACCCAATAGGCAAGCCCGTCATCAGCGCGGGAGTTTCGCAGCAGGTTAAAGGGAACCATTTCCCGGATATCGTTATTGGACACCATGCTGGTGCCTTCCAGCGAATCCGCCGCATTGTCCCACTGGCTGGCGGAGCTGCCCAGGTTCTTCAGCGTGGTCGATAATTCCAGCACCGTGTTCCACGGCTCCTGCAGGTTGTATTCCCTGCGAACGATACGGGTGGTGACCGAAAGCCCCAGCTCCTTATCCTCCACACGGACATAATCCCCAAGCTCCCAGGCTTCATGCTCGTAGCCTGTCAGCACGGATAAGTCCATCGCGTTTAACACATAGGAAATGGTGGGCTTTGCGTAGTCCGCCAGCCGCATTTCGGCGTACTCCTTCATCTGATATGGATTGGTGAAGGAGGAGCAGTCCAGGGTAGAGATGCGGATTTCGTTTGTGTAGGTGAAATCCTCCACATAGGCTTTTCCGCCGTTGATGTCGGCAAAGGTCATCCCTTCCGCACCCACGGTGTAGAGCCTTGTCACAAGCTCCCTGGTATCCACTACACGCTGGATGGATTTCATGTTTTTCCTGTAGGCAAACAGCGCGCCGCTGTCCCTGCCGTTTACCGTCAGCAGATGCACCAGACGGTTCGGGCAGTCAAAGACCAGGTCGCCGCCGTGAAGGTCTGCTGTATTTCTGAGGATGGACAGGGCATTCTTTTCCGTACTGGTCCAGGTGCGCTTTGTCCGAACCGTCACCGTCCCAACACTCCACTCGGTTCCCTCTAAGGCGTAGGCCATTGCGGTTTCCGGGTATTCCGCTTCAAAGGTTCTTTCTTCTTTGCGGACAGAGAATGTCAGGTCATAGAACTCCGCCTCCGCATACACCTCGGTCACGGCGCTGCCGTCCGTATCCCTGGTATCGGTGACCGTCCTGACCTTGTACACGTCGTCCACGATCTGGATCTTCTTCTCACTGTCGATATACCCGCGCTTGCCATCCCGGTAAGGAATCTTAAAGGAGAGGGTGTCCTCGCCGTTGATCTCGCCCGTGACAATGATGTCGTAGGCATTCTCCAGTACCGCCTCCCATGCGCCGTTCCTGTCCAGCACCACCGGCCTTGCGTAGCCGATCTTCTCATAGGGCGCTTTTGGGATGTCGTAGAGCCGGATATCGATGAGCCTTGGCGTCCGAGCAGTGTCGGAAGTCGTGAGCGTTACCCGGAAACGGATATACGCCCTGTTGGGAGAGGTCAGCCGCCCGTCTGCGGGGACTGCCGCCCAATCGCTCCAATCGGTCAGGTCATCACTGGTTGACGTTTCCACGAGGGAAACCGCCGTTGTGCCGGAAATATATTCGCTGGTTACGGATACACGTCCCGTGCCGGAGAGGTTGCAGTCCGCCGCCGCTGTGGTCAGCACACCTTCGGACGGATACACACCACCAGATGCCCGGAGCGTAACTGCTCCCGGCTCGGTAATGCCGTCCACGCTCCCGGAGGTGTCCCCGGCGTTCGCCATCAGGGAGGAGCGGAAATAGTCCATCAAGTCCTCTGCGGTAAGTGAGGTATCGCAGTCTAAAAACCAGTCGTCCAGCCCTCCGGCATACCAGTAGGAATCGGCGTGCATTCCAAGGATCAGATCCGCTGTGCAGGAGCGGTTCAGTTCCCCGGTAAAGGTGAAAACCTCCGATGCCCACACCGTGCCGCTTTCACGGTCGCCCACTACATACTGTGCCGTTTTGTTATCCGGCTCGATCAGGCAGACGATAAAATACCAGCCGCCGTTTACCAGGGAAAAAGGCGGCGTGACCGTTTCATCCAGAATCAGGGAGCCGGTATCGTCATAGAGCATGACCCTCGGCCTGCCTCGGAAAAGGGAGAGGTAGAAGATCGGCTGACCGGGACCGTATCTTGTGTTGAAGATCGGGCAGTAGGTGTTTCCTACAGAATAGGTGGTGGGGTTCATCCAGCCGCCGCAGAGGATACGCCCTCCAAGCTCTGCGAAAATGCTGCCGTCATTGGCGACCTTCAGATAGGTCTGCTCTGTGGCAGGATTATTGATGTTAAAACGAAAGTAATTGCCTTTCTGCCCGCTCCGCATAGATGCGGTGGTGCCGCTCCAGTTGTTAATGAAGGCAGGTCTTCCCGCACCGGAGGAATCCAGAAGGTTGTTGTTTTCATCGGGAGCGGATTCATTCATCCGCCACAGGCCGTCCTTTGCCCACTCGACCGGGAACTCGCCTGTGAAGTCTGTCTGTTGATTCAGTATCGTCTTTAGTGCCATCGCCGCTCACCTCCATCGGCTCCTTGCCTGTATTTCAAGCCCCGTAAACACAGCGTTTGACGCTGCCACGGAGACAGTATTGTCGCCCACAGAAAGCGTGGGAAAATTCAGTTCCTCCAGATACGGCAGCCCGTTTCGCACCGTGACGCCGTTTTCATCCTCCACATAGGCGGTCATGCGGTCGGTATCCACCACCAGCGTTTCGCCCGCCGCAAGGGTGGCGTTGACGATCTTTAATTCCTGCCCGTTGGTCGTAATGCTGATATAGTTTCCCACCCCGGAGGTGATTTCTCCCTCAATGCGGTAGATGGGATTCGACTCCATGTTCCCGGTATGCCGGGTTATGGTATGGCTGCCCTCCGCCGTGATAGAAAAGTTCTCATCCTCGATGGCGTAGCCAAAGGGGTCAGGGCAGAAAAAGGTCAGCTCAAAGCTGCCGGAGGAGCGCAGGAGCCGTTCGCACTCTACCGCAGCGTTTAGTCTTGCCATGAAATACCGGTCCGGCACATCATCCAGAATCAGCTGCTTCAAACCGCCCACCGGGTCAAGCCACGCCGCAATATCATCCAGCGTGGAAACTAGGGCGGGAAAGCTGTGCCTTGGAAAGATGCTGCAGGAAACCACGATCTCCCGGTAGTCAAAGTCCGCACCGAAGTCGGTAACGCCATACTTTCCGGGAACGGTCGTGGTAAAGTTGCGGAGCCGTCCGCTGACCTGCCAGGAGGTCAGCCTTGCTTTCAGCCCCATGCTCTTTGAAGTAATGTCGTTGTATGAAAAGCCCAAAGCATATCCCTCCCTTAAGCTGTACTAAATCTTCCCTGGGCGCGGGAACCGGTCTGGATCAGGTTGTAAAGCTCCTGGGAGATCCTGCGGATATCGTCCTCGCTGCGGACAATCATCTGCTGGATGGTGATGAGCGTTCCGAAAGAGGAACCGCCTGCGCCTCCCATGCTGCCGGAAACAGAGCCGACCGTCCCGCTTGCGTCAAAGGCAAAGTTCGACGGAACTGCCGACTGCATATCCGCTGCCAGCCCGTTCATCACGCCAAGGATGCCGTTGTTTAAGTCCTCTGCGGCGCTGATAGCCGCACCTGCGCCGTCCTCGATTCCGCCGGCAAGTCCCTGGGTCAGCATATCGCCCACCCACGCCATCTCTCTGGACGGGGAGGAAATGCCGAAGAAGCCCTTGATTTTACTAAGCAGGTTCGAGCAGAAGCCGCTGACCTTGTTCCACAGCCAGCTTGCCGCATTTCCGATACCGTTCCAGATGCCCTTGATGAGGTTCAGTCCGATATTTGCCATCTGGGACACACCGCTTGCAAAGCCCTTCACGATGGCGGAGATGATCTGCGGCACCGCCTTTACGATCTCCACAATGATTTTCGGAAGGTTGGTGATCAGGGCCACAAAAAGCTGTACGCCGGCCAGGATGATCTTGTCGATGTTCCCGACAAGGGCATTGATGATGCTTGTAATGATCTGTGGGATCGCCCCTACAATGGTGGTAATGATGGTGGGCAGGTTCTGAATCAAGGAGATCAGCAGGTTTACTCCGGCATCAATAATCTGCGGGATGCTGCCAAGGATCGCCGTCACCAGCCCGTCGATGATCTGTGGGATTGCCGCCACAATGGCCGTGATGATCTCCGGCAGTGCGGAAATCAGGGAGGTCAGCAGCTGTATCCCGGCGTCGATGATCTGGGGGATAGCCCCGACGATAAATTCCACAAGCGCCGTGATGATGGCGGGCAAAGCCGCAATCAGAACAGGGATAGCGTCTAAAAGCCCCTGTGCCAGTCCCAAAATCAGCTGCAGGGCAGCGTCCAGGATCATGGGTAAATTTTCAATCAGAGTCTGCACGATCTGCGTCACCACAAGGACGATCTGCGGAATCAGGGTAGGGACAGCTTCTGCAATTCCCTGTGCAAGAGTAACAATGATCTGCGCCGCGCCCTCCACCACAGCAGGAAGGCTCTGGATGATGCCAGAAAGAAGCGAGGTCAATATCTGCATCCCGGTGTCCACAAACTGCGGCAGCATGGAAACCGCCGTATTCACAAGCCCTGTGATGGCTCCCGCAAAGGCTTCATCCGCACCGTCCACACCGTTTATCATATCGGTAAAGGCAGAGATGACCTCAGAAATGGCGGGAAGGAACTCCGCCCGCAGGCTGTTCTTCACATTGGAGATGGTTTCCCCAAGCCCCGCAAGGGTCTCATCCAGCTGCGCCTGTCCCTCCCTGGAAGCCACCAACGCCTCATTGTTGCGGTAAAACGCGCCGCTTGCCTCGTCATACGCCCCGGAGAGGGTCTCCATGATGAGACGGTTCCGTTCGCTCTCATCCGAGCAGGCCGCCAGCTTCTCGTTGAATTCGTCCTCGCTGATACCTACCCAGTTTAAGGCGTCCGCCAGGGAGCCCGTGACCTGTCCCACCTTGGCAGTCTCGTTTGCCGACTCGATCATGCCCTCGATGGGAAGGGCGTCGCCGAATGTGCCGTAAACGCCTGCGGCAATGTTCGTCCACTTGGTGATGTCCTGCTCGTTTTGAGCAAGCTGTGCCAACAGCTGTGACGCTTCCGTGGCCGTGTCCGTATCGCCAAGGATTTTGTAAAACTCGTTGTAAGATTTCTGCGCCGCCTCGCCGCTGTAGCCGGCCGCCTCAAAGGCGGTGGTCAGCTTGCCCTGGGCTACCCGGTATTCCTCCGTGGCTTCGTCCAGGTTCCAGATGGCGCTGCCAAGCTCCTTGATGCCGTTTAATGCCGCCTGGATGCCGGAGGCGATGAGGTTGCCCATCGCCACCGTGGCTACCGAAAGGCCGGAGCCTAATTTATCTGCCCCTTCGGAGGCATCCTCCAGCGAATCGCCAAGATCCTCCGCCACATCCCCGGCGTCCTTCATCCGCTCCCGGTTTTCCCGAAGTTCCACGGAAAGCCGGGAGATGCGTCCTTCCAGTTCCTTTGCCTCACTGGAGCCTTTACCGTACTGCAGCACGGCATTGGAATAGGCACGCTTCATCCCTGCAAGCGCATCCTCCTGCCGGGCGATCTCCTGGGAGAGGCGTTCCGTAGCGTCCGCCGCGTCTGTTTCCTCTTGGGAAAGGGCTTCAATGGCCCGCTCATTATCGGAAAGTTCCCGCTCCATGCTGTTTAAGGCGGCTTCTGCGTTATTGAGCTGGATCTGCCAGTTCTGCGTGCGGCGGTCGTTCTCCCCAAAGGAGTCTGCGGCATTCCGGAGGGCAGCCCGCAGGGTTTCCACCTTGTTTTTCTGTGCTTCGATTTCCTTATTCAGCACAGTGTTCCTTGCAGAAAGCGCCTGCACGGACTTATCGTTTTTATCAAACTGCGAGGACACCAGCTTCATTTCGGAGCCAAGCACCTTGAAGGACTGGTTGATCTCGGACAAAGCCTTTTTAAATTCCTTCTCGCCCTCAATGCCGATCTTCAGACCGAAATTATCCGCCACGGGCTGCACCTCCTTCCTACGTCCTCATGGACTTCATATCCCTCGTTTCCGTGTAAACACGAAAACTCGCTCATTCCGTCATTCGTCCTCTCCCCAAAAAGCCATACGGCTTTCCGGGGACCCCGTTAGATTCCATAGGGGATCACATCGTCAATGGTCAGCGCCTGCTTCGGCTTTGCGATCCCCATAAACTGCTTATGGCATTCCCAGAGGTCCATAAGCAAGCCGAACGGCATGAGCCACACCTCATCCTGCGAGAGACTCAGATGGGCCATGCCGTAATACAAAAGCCGGGTAAACAATTCTTCATCGCTTACCCGGCCGCCGTGTTTTTTCCCTCCGGCTCACTTTCCACGTTCCGTTTGGTACCCCGGTACATTGCCTCCATAATGGCGTCCTTGTAATCCGTCAACTCCATCGGGGAGGTGAGAAGCTCCACCTCATCGGCAGTCAGCTCCGGTTTTTTGTCCTCCGGGTGTTTCAGGTTATGGACGAGGATGGGCTGGTTGCAAAGGAGCGTAATCAGCCAAACGATCTCGTCCAGCGCCATTTCAAAATTCTCCGCTTTCATCAGCTTCTCGCCAAGGTTCTCTAAGCCCCCGTAGCGTCCTGCGATCAGCTTGGTGGCGCGTGTAGTCAGAAGCATCTCATATTCCACGCCGCCAATGGTGACCATCGCTGTTCTTTCATCCATGACTCAGACCTCCTTAACCTTCACCGTCCAGCGATGCCGCGGCAGCGGCCGCATAGGACGGTTCGTAGACTTCCTGGTACCAGTTGGTGATAGTGGATGCGGACACGCCGGCGTCCCCCTCGGTGACCTCGGCTTTCCAGGGGTGCTTGCCCTGGCCGTCCACCTTGTTGCGGCGCATGACCGTCCCCTCGATGGTGGGCGTGGAGAACTCGATGCTCTCGCCCTTGGTGGTCAGGTTGGTGGCGGGGATGCCGAACTTCACCTTATACAGCCAGAAGTATCGGTACTTGCCGTTTGCTTTCTTTGCGCGAAATCCAATGGCGACAGGTGCGCCGCCGTCCTCACTGGCGGAGATGATAACGCCGTTCTGGTCGATCACCGCTCCTGTCAGGTCAGACGCAGCGGCCGCGCCGATATCGTCCACGCCAAGGGTGAGGGTGCCGCTCTGGAACTCCTTCACCACCTCCGCAGCGCCATCGTCCGCATACAGCGTCGCCTCCGCAAGCTCCACGGAAAGCTCTGCGGTCATGGCTTTCGCAAGGGATGCCGGAGTGGCGTAGGTCTCGTTGCCATCCTCATCCTCCGTGATTTTTGAATAGAAAAGTTTATCAAGGCCAATGGTAGCCATATCTCATTCCTCCAATCTATACAGTTTCGCCACGTCAATGGCGTAGTGGTGGTATCCGGTATCGTCCTCATGCCCGATATACCGCCTGTCCGTAATGGTAAAATCAGCGGCAAGCAGGGCTTTGGAAAGCTGCTTTTTCCGCTTCAGATAGTTGCCCCTGGAGAACAGGGAGAGCCGTGCCTCCTGGGTCTCGTATTCCGGCAGGTTATCCGCATGAAGCTCGTAGGTGTCCGCAAGTGGCGTGACTACCACATATTCCTCCGGCGGTTCATCGGAGAACACGCCCGTCTCCACAGGCAGGCCGACCGCCTCTATCACAGTTTTCAGTTCCGAAAGTAAACTCAAAGGTTCTCTACCTCCTCGTCCAGCTTTGCCTTCATGGCGCTGATACAGGCGTTTTTGGATGCCGACCGGGCGGGCTTCAGAAACGGCTTTGCAGGCTGACCGCTTTTGCCGTATTCCAAAATGGTGGCGATCTTGGCATTGCTGTCGCCGTCCGAACGAGGCTCGGAAAAGCCCACCTTTATGTCAAAATCCCCGTTCCTGTCCTGCAGGGCGGGAGAAGTGCCAAGGGAGCGTAAAAGCTCCCCGGTGCTTTTGGAGTCATACTTTGTCCCGCTGCCAATGACAGACTGCAGGTTGGAGCGCACCTTGTCTTCCACGACCTCTGCGCCTGCCTCCAGCACTTTCGGGATGATCTCATCCGTCTTATCCGCCAGCCGGGACACCTTCATCAGAAAGTCCTCCGGCATTTTCATTTGAACCTTAGCCACCCGCTTTCACCTCCGTCCCCAGCACCTCCAGATACATCCCTCTGCCTTTGACATCCTCCACAGAAGTGATCTCAAAGGTATGCCCATCGCAGAGGATTCGCATATCTGTGGTGATTTCCACATCTGGGATCACTCGTAACCGAAAAAGGTCGGTGGCAGTGGAGAAGGACGCCATGTTCGCCCATTTCTCACTGCCATGCCGACCTTCCCGGTATGCTCGCACCTCAGCTACCGTCACATCCGTTTCCGTCTTGAAGCCGTCCTCATCTTGTGTAAACTGTTTCTCTATGATGGAAATGAAGGTGTTCATCTTGCCAAAGCTCATACTCACACCTTCCAATCCCGGTCAAGCCGTAAGAGAAGGTTGACCGTGTTCCACACCTGCTGCGCCGCATTGGTGTTGTCTGCGAAGAAGCCGCCTGTGGAGCCGTCCCTGGATTCATAGAAATGCGATGCCAGCATGATCACCGCCTGTTCGGTAGTGGCCGGCATTGCGTTGTCAGTATAGTGGCCCGCCGGGATATGCTGGTAGCTTTCCGCATAGGAAACAGCGGCGGTGATGTAGCCCTTCAGAAGTTCATCATCCGCCGAATGCTCCAGAATGAGATTGGCTTTTACTTTTGAAAGCAGTTCTTCCATCACCGCCGCCTCCTCTCATTAGGCCGCAGACTTCTGCGCCAGCACTTTAATGGCTTCCGGCAGGATCAGCTTGCCGTCCACACGCTGGGAGGCAAGGAAGCCCACCTGGCCGGTAGCGGCATACAGCTCGTTCAGACGCTTGAAGGAACGGCCCTGGCGGTCAGCGATCCAGTAATAGCTGAAATCACCGAAGGCGATGGTCTTGGCGTCTGCGGCAATGGCAGGCATATAGGCAGAGGTGCGTACAGGCTTTCCAAGCAGCAGGTCAGGCGCACCTGCGGTCAGGGAAGGCTGCCAGAGATACTGCCCCTGGTTGTCCTTCAGTTTGCGGATGGCCTTGATGGTGGAATCATTCAGCACCCACACAGCGTTTCTGCGGTAAGGGGCTTTCAGGGAATAGAACAGGTCGATCAGCTCATCGGCAGTGATAGCGGTCGCGGACGCGGCGGTAACGCCGGTCTCCGCACCACCCGTGGCGGCAAGGATGCCCAGCGGCTTGCCGGAGCCGTCCCCGGTAAAGAACGCTTCCTCCTCCTTGGCGCCGATACGGCGGGCAAACTCACGGGAGATGTAGCTCTCCAGATCAAAGACGCTGTCGTTCAAAAGCTCCTCGGACACCTTGATCATGGTACCCAGCTTATAGGCACCGATGGATACCTGACTGAAGGAGTCGTCGCTTTCCAGATATGCGCCTTCCTCATCGATCCATGATGCGGTGCCCTTGGTAGCTACAACAGGGATCTTACGGTCGCCGCTGGAGGTCTGGATGATCTTCGCCAGCTGACGGAAGATGTTCTCCTCCTCCAGAGCTTCTACCAGAGTACGCTCGTACTCGTCAGGGACGAGATACCCGCCCTCGGAATCGGTGCCGATCTGCAAAGCGTTCATCACGGTGGGCATGGGAGTCTTGGAGCGCATCATGTTCCAGAAGTTCTGGCGGTACTCATCGGTAGCGCGGCCGGTCTTGGCAGTTTCCTTGCCGTTCATGGGCTTGCCGGTGAGGGGCTTGTTCACCGGGCGGTTCAGTTCCGCATCCAGCGCCTCCTGGCGCTCCAGACGGGCGATCTCCTTGCCAAGATCGGTGATTTCCTGCTCCATGCGGGAGTAGGTGGCATCGTCCTCGGCGGACAGCATACCTTTGTCGTTTCTGTGGGAATCCAGGAATGCCTTGGTGGCCTCCCAGGCCTTGGCGCGCTTTTCACGCAGTTCAAGAATAGTCATAGTCGTTATCCTCCTTAAAATTTCATCAAATTAAGCCGCTCATAGAGACTGTCTACGGAGCGGCCCTTGGGTTTGGAATCTTCAGTTTTCTTCGGGTTGGTCCTGCACTTGGCCGCGATCTTATCCATGAGGGAATTGACCACAGCAGCCTTGGAATACAGCATGGATACCGCTGGAGGTTCCATGTCCTCCGGGATCTCCGCCCGTGCCAGGACATCATCAGCAAAGCCCAGCTCCACCGCCTTGCCGGCGTCCATCCAGGTCTCCGCATCCATAAGGTGGGAGAGCCTTGTGCGGGAGAGACCGGTCTTGATCTCATAGGCATTGATGATGGAATCTTTCACGCTCCCAAGCATCTCGATGGCTTTCTGCATCTCTGCGGTATCGCCCATCGCCACGGTCATGGGGTTATGGATCATCATCATAGATACTGGGGATACCAGTACGCGGGTACCAGCCATAGCGATCACGCTTGCCGCAGATGCCGCAATGCCATCGATTTTGACCGTGACGTTGCCCTTGTAGTCCATCAGCATATTGTAGATCTGGGCCGCCGCCACGCAGTCGCCGCCGGGGCTGTTGATCCAGACGGTGATATCGCCGGAGCCTGCCATCAGTTCCTCCTTGAAAAGCTGTGGCGTGATGTCGTCGTCAAACCAGCTTTCCTCGGCGATGGTGCCGTTCAGAAACAGCGTTCTCTCCACTGTTTCCGTCTGATTCTCCTGATTCGTCACCGTTCTGTTCTTCCACTTCCAGAACTTCTTCATCGGGGTTTTCCTCCTTTCCGTCATCGTTCGGTTGTGTATTTGCAAAAGCCCCCGCGTTTCCAAGCGGGAGCATATTGCCGTTGATAAGGTAGAGATCGCCGCCATCCTCGGTTGGGATGCGGTCCATATTCTCCAGTTCCCGGATGTCGTTGGCGCTCATCCAGCCGTTCTGCCTTGCCGTAGCATAGCCGTTCATGCGGCTTGCGTAATCGCCGCGAAGCAGACCCTCCACATTGAACTTGGTAAAATACTGTTTCTTTTCCTCTGCGGAAAAGAGCGTCCGCTGGATGGACTGCTCCCAGCGTACCAGCCAGGGCTCCAGCGTGTATTTCACAAACTCAAGCGACTGCTGCTCAATGTTGGAGAAGCTGGACTTTTCCAGGTCGCCCACCATATGGGGCGGTATTCGGAAAATACGGGCGATCTCGTTGATCTGGAACTTTCTCGTTTCCAGAAACTGCGCCTGCTCCGGCGAGATGCCGATGGGCGTGTATTTCATGCCCTCCTCCAAAACGGCGATCTTATTGGCGTTGCCGCTGCCGCCAAAGGTGGACTGCCAGCTTTCCCGGACACGACCAGGGTCTTTAATAGTCCCCGGATGCTCCAGCACGCCTCCGGGAGCAGCGCCGTTGGCGAAGAACTTCGCCCCGTATTCCTCACAGGCGATTGCCATGCCGATGGCGTTTTTCGCCATAGCGATAGGTGAATAGCCAACAAGTCCGTCAAATCCAAGCCCCGGAATATGCAGCACATCCGAGGGCTTCAGCCGCACGACCGTGCCCTTGACAGTTGGCGCATCGTCGGTGCTGACCGTGTATTCGTAGTAGAGCTTGCCGTCCCTGTCACGGTCCACCGTCATCCTGTCCGGCATCAGCGGATAAAGGGCAATGACCTCGCCCTTGCCGTTACGGATGATCTGGGCGTAGGCGTTGCCCCACAAAAGCAGATGGGTCATGAGCGTTTCCCGGAACACGAAAGAACTCATCTCCGGGTTCGGCTCGTCATGTAAAAGCAGATACAGCGGATGGTCGATGGCTTTTTCCTTGCCGCCGTCCTCCTTGTAACGATAGAGGTGGAGCGGCAGTCCCGCCACGGCCTCCGCCAGGATACGGACGCAGGAATACACCGCTGTCATCTGCATGGCGGAGCGTTCATTGACCCGTTTGCCCGCCGAGCTGCTGCCAAAGAAAAAGCTGTAGGCGCTGCCCGTAGTGCGGTTCTGGGGCTTATCCCTGGAACGGAAAAGCCCTGAAAAGATACCCATATGTGATCACCGTCCTTCCTCAAATAAACAAAAGGCCCCGGCTGTCATAAACCGAAGCTCCCGTATCGTTGCCACAGCGGATCGCCCGGTCAAGCCCCATGATGGTGGCGATTGCCCCGTCGATCTTCTCTGTGGATTTTTCCTTGTCCGCCTTGATGTTGCCTGCCGGGTCGGTGCGGATGTAGATGTTATCCATCATCCACCTCAGCACCGGGTGGCCGCCGTGGGCGATTTTCTCCTCCAGTACCAGCTTCATCAGTTCTTTGGTAGGAGGACTCATATCCTTAAAGCCCTGCCCGAAGGGGACTACCGTAAAGCCCATGCCTTCCAGGTTCTGCACCATCTGCACAGCGCCCCAGCGGTCGAAGGCAATCTCCCGGATGTTGAACTTCTCGCCGAGCCTTTCGATGAATTTCTCAATGTAGCCGTAGTGGACCACGTTGCCTTCCGTGGTCATCAGCGTCCCCTGCCGCTCCCACAGGTCGTAGGGAACATGGTCGCGCCGGACACGAAGATCCAGAGTTTCTTCCGGTATCCAGAAGTATGGAAAGATATAGTATTTATCCTCCTCATCCAACGGCGGGAACACCAGCACGAAAGCCGTGATGTCCGTGGTGGAGGAAAGATCCAGCCCGCCGTAGCAGATGCGTCCTTCCAGATCATCCTCAGAAACCGGGAAGGCGCAGGCGTCCCACTTGTCCATCGGCATCCAGCGGACGGACTGCTTCACCCACTGGTTCAGCCGGAGCTGCCGGAAAGCGTTCTCCTCGCCCGGATTCTGCTGGGCGGATTCACAGGCGGCTTTGACCTTGTCGATGCCCACCGTAATGCCGAGAGAGGGGTTTGCTTTCTTCCACACCTTGGGGTCCGTCCAATCCTCATCCTCGGCAGCACCGTAAATGACAGAATAAAAGGTAGGATCAACCTTCCTTCCCTCCGCGATGTCGATGGCTTTCTGGTGTACCTCGTAGCAGATGGAGTTGGTATCGTTGCCTGCTGTGGTGATCAGGAAATATAGCGGCTGCATCCGAGCATCGCCGGAGCCTTGGAGCATGACGTCAAAGAGTTTCCGGTTGGGCTGGGTGTGCAGCTCATCGAAGATCACGCCGTGGGTATTAAAGCCATGCTTATTCGCCACGTCCGCCGACAGCACCTGGTAGGAGGAGTTGGTAGGCAGATAGGTGATCTTCTTCTGGGATTCCAGGATCTTTACCCGCTTGGAAAGCGCCGGACAGAACCGCACCATATCCACCGCCACATCAAACACGATCTTCGCCTGGTTACGGTCGGCGGCACAGCCATACACCTCGGCCCGTTCCTCGCCGTCCCCGCACAAAAGTAGGAGCGCCACAGCGGCAGCAAGCTCCGATTTGCCCTGTTTCTTAGGGATTTCGATGTAAGCCGTATTGAACTGCCGGTAGCCGTTTGGCTTTAACACTCCGAACAGGTCACGGATGATCTGCTCCTGCCAGTCGATCAGTTCAAAGGGCTTGCCTGCCCAGGTGCCTTTGGTATGGCTGAGAGACTCGATAAACATCACTGCAAAATCGGCAGCGTCCTTATCGTAGTGCGAGGTCTTCGCCATGAATTTGGTAGGCTTGTATTTCTTCAGTTTTCGCATAGGCACCACCTCCAAAATGGCATAAAAATAGCACCGGCTATTTCTAACCGATGCTGATAAAGTTTTTTTGCTTTCATTCAATAAACTGGAAGTTAATGCTGTTTAACAATGGCACACAATTCTTTTACATAGAGATCGGCATGGTTGATGGAAAACTCTCCATGATACATAGCTGGAAGGACATTTAAGCTGCTTTTTTCCAGGGTTTCATGCAGCTTTCTTGCAGAAAGCAAGATACGTTTGTTTTCCCGCTCCCCGACAAACAAATGGATTTCTGCCACACACTCTCCAAGAGACTTCTTCATGAAATACATAGAACTTTCTTGTAAGAACGCAATCATATTTTGCTTCGTAATGCCGCAAGTATCTTGATAATAGTCATTGAAAAGTTCCGGCTTCATTCGAAGTGAACGAAATTGCAGTTTAGAAAACCATTTTTGCCGAATCAACTCATAACAGCTTCCAAATGCCGGCTTAATCAACGAATAAGTTAGCTTGGATGGAATAACCGCTGCGCTCTCGACCATTGCAAAACGGCAAAGGTCTTTTCGCCGAGATAACATTTCAAGTAATATTTGACCGCCGAGAGATAACCCGCCAATCAGCAATACCGAACCTCCAAAGTTCCTATCAATAAAAGAAATGATTTCAGCGGCATTGTCTTCGATTGTTGTGAAATTTTCATCGCTTCCTGCGTGACCATCCAATATCGGGATAATTATACGAAAATCATTTTGAAGTCGTTCGGACACTTCTCGGTAATTCCACCATGACAAGCCGCCGCCATGCAGAAGAATAATCACATCTCGATTCTGTTTACCGTATTCTTTGTATTGCAACTTGCCTCACCTCACTGCCAATTTCCGATTTGTCTCTATCAAGACATCTTTATTATACAGGAAAATTGTTAGTTTTCAACCAGGCGGTCCTCCCATATGCCGGTGGATCGTTTCAAGAATCTGCTCCTGCTCAGACGGCTTCACTCCGATGGACTGGAGTGCCTGTCTTGTTCCGCAGTCCGGGCAGATAAGCGTTTCGTTGTCCTCTCTGGAAAGCGCCGGAGCGCCGTGGTAGGCCCTGCCGCACAGGGGGCAGACCGCCATCCGGATCACATCATTATCCTTCATATCCGCATACCTCCCTGCATTTATCGTAGGCGTCAACCAGGACGTTTTTATCAAAGCAGAAGGTGTCGTACCCTTCCAGGCAAATCCTCATGTAGAGATTGCTCGGAATCCCTATCGGCCTGTCCTCATGCATGATGTAGGCAAATGCCGTCACCGTTCTGCGCTTCCCCGTGCGAATGCCCTTGTACTGGAGCCGGATGTCCCGCTTGTAGTAAAAATTGGGAAATCCCTCGTAGCGGTCGAGGGCGGCTTCATCGGTCGCCGTTACCTCCCAGATCACCACGGGAACCGTGCCGCCCTCGCATTCCTCGATGGTCAGGTAGGAGCCGGTCTTGCTTCCCTTAAAAAGTAGTTCCCAATTCTTAAGGTTTGCCGTGCCAAGGATCGTGGCGTGGGGGCAGCGCATCCGCATCTGCGGGACATTGAGGTTGCTGCCATAAGCAATGTAGTATCTTTTTTCTTTCATGGTATCCATCCTTTCCGAAGGGGTTACCCTTCTACCACCTTAAGACCGCCGAAGCGGTCAGGAGTAAGGTGGCAGGAGGCTAACTCCTGCGTGTCCTTCAAGCGGCGGCTCTGCCGTGCCGGAAGGCGGTGTCCCCAGTCAAGTTGCGGGTCAGGAAATTTCTGGCCGTTGCAAACTCCTCGCCAATGAAGCCCAGGCGGAGGAGCCAGGTGCGCATGGCGTATTTGGGGTTCTCGTTCTGCTGGGGCTTGGGGCTTGCCGTCCGCACATCCTTTGCCATCTGGCTTAAGGCCAGGCAAAGCTGGATGTAGCTCTTAAGCTGCCCTGCGTGGATGCCGCCTCGGCGCTCTGCGGTCGGCTCATCGAATTGGAAAAGCCGGAATTCGACCGTCCCCTTGGTAAAGGTGGCATGGAGGTTGAGCATATGGTAGCGGCTGTCGTTGTAGTGGTGACTCCTGCCGTAGCTTGCGCCGTTGCTGGTGTACCAGATATCCGCAAGGTGCGCCATTGAGCGGGGCTTCCTGCGGTTGACCTGTTCCAAAAACCGTGGGTCTACCGTGCGGCAATAGCGGCTCATGCGGCCCCGGTCGAGTTTCAGCGCCTCAGCGATCAGGCTCTCATGGCTTGACATGATGTTGGCAAGGTTGCGCAGGCTCTGCGGCGTGTGTCTCTGCGCCCCGATGTGGATGTGGACGCCGCATCCTCTGGAGGCGTCGCTCTTGGCGCCTGCGTGTCTGAGCTGCCTGCAAAGCTCCTGCAGGGTTTCGATGTCGCCGTAGGTTAGGATCGGGGTGACCAGTTCGCATTTCTGCTCGTCCGGCCCTGCGATGGAAACATCCTTCTGGAATTTCCACTCGCGCCCATCCGCATCCCAAGCCGACCAGGTGCTGTACCCGTTGCGGCTGGCAGTGTTCTCGTATCTGCCTGTGCCGAAGTAGGCGGCGGCAACCTTCGCTGCCTTCTGGCGGGTGATGCTGTTCATCTCGACCTCGACACCGATGGTCTGGTTCTTCATCTCTGCAATCTGCCTTGCTGTTTTCTCGTTCATTCTGAAATCCTCCGTTTTTCTGCCTCGCGGCTGTGTGTTTTCCCTTTCGGTGTACACATATTCGCTCTAAAAGAGGATAATAGCAAGGCCATTTTGGATAATATACTACACAAAGATGACCGCAAGATATTGTGTAGTTTACACCATTTTACCACCATCTGATGTGTTTTTGACCTTCCGGCACAGGTCTTCTCCGAACGCCACGGAAAGGCCGCTGCCGTTGTCCCAGGCGACCATAATGGAGCCGATATCATCCACGCCAAGCACAGTGCCTTGTGTGCCGATTGGCGGTGCCTGAGGATCGTCCATTCGCAACAGCTCCACACGGGTTCCGGGCGGGAACTCCTTGCGGATACGCTCCACAACTTCCTTACTCGGAAACCGCATGGTCAGCACCTCCATTCTTGAATGCCGAAGAGCCTGTCAGGTTCTTCAGCAGGATCTTGCGTTCGACTTTGTATTCGTTGCCGATGAAGCCCAGGCGCAGGAGAAAGCAGCGGAATGCGTATTTCTCATTATCCACCGCTTTCTCCGTAACCGTTACGCGCTTGGCGTTTTTGCTCATCTCGCAGAGCGCGGAAATGAAATGGGTGTAGGCTTTGACCGCATCGGCGTCCGGCAGCTCCGGGAACCAGGGAAATGCTACACGGTCTTCCTGAATCTCAATTGGAAGTTTGCTAACACCGAGCGCCTTCTTAATCAGGCTGCCCTTGGCATCCAGCAGTTTAGTGAGGTTGCCAACAGCCACCTTGTCCAGCGGGATCTCCACCGTCAGCCCCACGGTTTCCTCCTGTGGCTCGGTTTCGCTTTCTTCGGATAATTCCTCGGAGAGCTGTTCCTCGCCGTCCTGTGCCTCGCATTCAAAGCCTGCGGCGGTGATAGCTTCAAGTACCTGCTCGACCTCCTCGCTGTCAGCGCGGTCGTCAAACAGGAGCGTCCCGTCCTTGGTGACCGTGAAGTAGTCGATCTCATAATTGCAGGTGGGCATGAATTTGTATTCCGCCCTGGCGCCCGTGGCATCTGCGATGACCTTGACCAGCTCCTTGCGCTTTGCACCTGTCACATTGTATCTGATTTTCATGTGCGAAAACCTCCTTTGTTTTTGGTAGTCACATATTCGCTCTGAACCCCTGAAATAGCAAGCGATTTCCGCACATTTTGCTGTAGAATAGCTGCCGGATCATTCGCCGGATAACTGTGCATAGTACACGATGCCGGAAAGAACAAAACAGACGTTAGGCAGCGCCACGCCGTTGCCCCACATCTTGTATTCCGCAGAATCGGAGTGAGGAGCTTTCAGCCACTTGATGATCTGATTGCGGCTCTTCGGCTTGGAGGAAGATCCCATGACACTCCGGTGTGTCTCAAATACCTCTGTCCAGAACTCGATCTCTTCCTCGGTCGGTTCGTCAGTCCCTAAATTGGAACACCACCAGTCCGGGAACCCCTGCAGTCTGGCACATTCGGTAGGCGTCAGTCTGCGGACGATGTAGTCAGGCTCGGTTTCGTTCACCACAGGCGGGTCTTTATAGTCTCTTGCCATCAAGGTTGGTGACTGTTCTTCAAGCGCCTGGGTATAGGAACCTGTAGTCATGCAGTAGGCCACTGCGCCCGGTCCTTTTGCCACTATCGTAGGCTCCAGTTCTTCCTCAATTCCAAGACCGAACTTGGCATTCCGTCCCATATTGTATGTGGCGCGGTCGATTCCGTAGGCTACCGCATGACGGTCGGTGGCATCCAGCGTGAAGGACACATCCTCATTGACGCCGCTGCCCTGGGGACCGTTCTTGTCGGACCTTCCAATCATGGAGCCCTGCACAGCCACTACGGCCATACCGCCCTGGTTGCAGGAGGGATTGCCGCCGCTCCTGTCCAAACAGCGGGAAGTATCCGCTTCATAAAAACCGCTGTGCGGATTGTCCGACTGCATGGCGTGGCTCTGTTTGGAGCAGATGCCGTAAACCTTAACAGCCAGCTCATTGCATCTGGTTTCGCCCACATCATGGGTGTTCAGTGTGTTCGCTACGGTTCCGTCTTTCCACTGCTGCCCTTCATCGGAAGAGTGGGGGCGTGTGCCCTTCACAAACGGCACAAATACCGTCTGGTCATTGTTGCAGCCGAGGGTAGCGGACTTGTTGTCCTGAATTAATGCACCTTTGCCGCCGCCCTCACAACCGGAGCGGATCTTCAGCGTCTTTGGCGTTTCCACCACAAAGGGCTGGTTGTTCCCGCCCATGCCGTAGGTGGCGTTGACCGTGGGTGCTGTCTCCAATGGACCGGTGTATCTGGTGTCCTGACTATGGTTCTCATAGACCGCCGCAGGGACTGTTCCTGCTCGGAGGGTGGGAGAGGTCTCCTCCTCGTAACCGATGGAGCGACTGTGTGCGGAATGCTCGGTGCAAAAGCCCGCCGATTCCATCACGCAGGGTGGATGATGAGCTTCTGCCCGGAGAGTGCAGGTGACGCCGTCCGTCACATCCATACGGTTTCCGCCCTGGTCGTTCAGGCAGACGCAGCCTGCCGCTCCAGAGCCTTTTTCAGAAGCTCTGGCAGCTCCTTGCCACGAACGGAAGCCCTGCGGAGTATACCCAGACACGCCTTCGGACTCAAATAGTATTTTTCCGGCACTCCCGCCTGCAAGATCTGCGATAAGGTAGATACGTTTTCTGCGCTGGGGAACTCCCCAGTACTGCGCATCAAATACCCGCCATGCGAGACTGAAATCGTCTGCCACGATCTCTCCGGCGACCGACCACTTCTCAGGTCGAGGAGTATGAATTTCGTATCCTTTGACCGAGCAGACCTCTTCGAGGACGGACTGGAAGTCCGCGCCCTTGTTGGAGCTGAACGCGCCGGGGACGTTCTCCCATATGATGTATCTTGGATATCTGCCATTGGTTTTGCACCTCATTTCCTTTACGATTCGGACGGCTTCATAGAAAAGACTGGAGCGGGAGCCGTCCAAGCCCTCTCGCCGACCTGCGATACTCATGTCCTGGCAGGGTGAGCCGAAGGTGATGATATCCACCGGCTCAATATCTGCGCCGTTCATTTTCGAGACATCGCCGTAATGCTTCATAAACGGCAGCCGTTTGGTGGTCACCCGGATAGGAAACGGCTCGATCTCCGAAGCCCACACAGGGGTAATGCCGGAGATCAAGCCGCCTAAAGGAAAACCGCCGGAGCCGTCAAACAGGCTGCCGAGGGTCAGTTTATTCTGTTCCATCCGTGACCTCCTCACAGCTGTATGTCTTACCATCTCGCAGGACGCTCACGCCATCCGCAGAGCCGACCTGCTCGATGTAGCGGTTCACGATGACGTCGCAGAACTTTTCATCCAGCTCGATGGTGCGGCAGATGCGGTCGGTCTGCTCACAGGCAATAAGGGTAGAGCCGGAACCGCCGAAAGGGTCAAGCACTACCGAGTTTGCCATGCTGGAGTTGCCGATAGGGTAAGCCAGCAGTGGGATCGGCTTCATGGTGGGATGCTCGCCGTTCTTCTTGGGCTTGTCGAACTCCCAGATGGTGGTTTCCTTCCTGCCCGTGTACCACTGGTGCCTGCCATTTTTCTTCCAGCCGTACAGCACAGGCTCATGCTGCCACTGGTAGGGAGAGCGGCCGAGGACAAGGGACTGCTTCTTCCAGATACAGCAGCCGGATAAATAAAATCCCGCATCGGCAAACGCCCTGCGGAAATTGAGTCCTTCGGTGTCGGCGTGGAATACATAGATGGATGCGTCCGCCGCCATGACCGACTCCATATTTTTGAATGCGGCAAGCAGAAACTCGTAGAATTTCTCGCCTGCCATATTGTCGTTCTTGATTTTGCCCGCCGAGCCTTCATAGTTGACGTTGTACGGCGGGTCCGTAATAACCAGGTTTGCTTTGACGCCATCCATGAGTGTGGTGTATGTCTCAGCCTTCGTGGAGTCCCCGCACACCAGACGATGCCTGCCAAGCGTCCATACATCGCCAAGCCGGGAGAACGCAGGTTTTTGCAGTTCCGCGTCCACATCGAAGTCATCCTCTTTGGCTTCCATGCCGTCATCAAACAGAGCCGCCAGTTCCTTTTCATCAAAGCCGGTGAGCAGAGGGTCAAAGTCCATGCCCTGCAAAGACTCGATTTCTACTCGCAGAAGTTCCTCATCCCATCCGGCGTCCATCGCCATGCGGTTGTCGGCGATGATGTAGGCTTTCTTCTGAGCTTCGGTAAGGTGGTCGGCAAAGACACACGGAACTTCCTTGATGCCTTCTTCTTTGGCAGCAAGAATACGTCCATGTCCGGCAATCACGCCATAATCCCTGTCGATGATGACAGGGTTGATAAAGCCGAACTCCCGGAGGGACGAGCGGAGCTTGGCGATTTGCTCCGGGGAGTGGGTGCGGGCATTGTTCACATAGGGTACCAGCTTGGCAATTGGCACCAGCTGCATTTCCGTTGTCGTTTTCATCGCACCAGCCCCCATTCCGCAAATTTCTCAAAGCCGCCAAGGGATCGGATGTATTTCCGGGCAGTCTCCACGATCTCCGCATAGGGAATGCCGTCCACAGTATCATCCCCGATGGCGCAGGCAAGCTGCACGGACTTTCCCGTTTCCTGCGCCTTCAGCCAGGCGTAGATGTTGACCGACACATCCGATTTGGAGAGGTCTTTTCCATGCAGACCGCCGCCTGTGACGGAATCTGCCATATCGCTGCCCAGCTTGCGATTGGTTGCACCTGTGTCCACGTCTGTGCCGCCCGTCCAGTCTCCCAGAGGATTGATCTCGGCGTGAGGATACACTTCCTTGAGGTGGTAGCTCCTGGCGTTGCTCTGGCAGAGGATCAGCCTTGCGCCGTCCAGAATGTACTTCCCGTCATAGGGATAAGTGTGATACACACTTTTGGCAATCTCGCAGAGTGCTTTTTGCTCCTCGGTCACAGGCATTCCCTTAAAAATGCCGTTGTCGCCGCAGCGGATTCCTTCCGCCTGGTTATTGGCGAGGTGTCCGTCCTGCGGCACTTCCACATAATCCGTGTGCAGATTTCCGGCAATGCGATGGACAATTGATTTTACTTCATCCAAAGAGATGTGTACCGATGTTTCCGCAATGATATGGCAGACGCCGTGACCGATAAGAACCTCCACGGCGATCCTTGGATTTTCTTCTTTTCTGTACGCCGCATCCACCAGAGCGCCGGCAATACGGTCAGCCACCTTGTCCGGGTGGCACGGATTTACTTTTTCAAACATAGCTTTATCCTTTCCGCGCCCGCAGCAGACGCTCCATCAAATCATCCTGGGGAGATACCTCGCCGTAGTCGGTGCTGCAGTTTTCCTTTACGATCTGGAAGATCTCGTTCCAGAGCCGCACCGCTTGGTTCATGTAGTTGATGCCGATGTTGATAAACGGTGATGGGATCGGCTTCTGGGTGGTAGGGTGCTTGGAGAGGAAGCCCATTCGATTGGTCATCTCCTCACACTGAATCCAGCGGGCGCTGCACATGGCATAGCGCTCCAGAAGCTGTGGGGACACCTTTGCAGCACAGCCCACCTTCTTTAACCACTCCCAGGTTTCTTTGTAGATTTCCTCCGCCTGGAGCGTGCTTCCGTCACGCTGCTCGGCAGAGAGGAATTCATGGGGCTTTGGCATATCGACACCCTCGACTTCGGGAATGTCCAGAACTTCCAGTCTGCGTCCGCCCGGATTGCCGTTCTCGGCTTTCTCCTTGACGGCAGACTTTTTTCTTCCCGCACCGGGTCTCGCACCACCGCGCCCACCTGTGTTATTGGATTTTGTCGGCATTTTCTCACCTCTTTTCCGCAAAAATAGAGCGACCGCTATTGGCCGCCGTCAATTACCCTTTTGATTTCGCCTTTTTCGCGCACGAAGCCCCGGGCCGCTGCCCGCGTACAGGACCCGCAGAGATTTTGACCGCCCTACCGGTCGCCAAGGTCGTGGTGGATCTTGGTATGGCAGGAACGGCAAAGGCTCATCAGGTTGTCCCTGGCATGAGTACCGCCCTGAGAGATGGGAACGATGTGGTGTACCTCATCCACAGGAATCAGCCGTCCTTCCTTCAGACACATCTCACAGAGAGGATGCGCCGCAGCGTAGCGGTCACGGATTCGTTTCCAGGCTCTGCCGTACTTCTTATTTACGTCCGCACTGCGTTCGTATTTGTTGTACTGCCTGCGGGCGGCTGCTTCGTGTTCCTTGCAATACTGACCGTCCGTGAGGTTGGGACAGCCGGGGTAGGAGCATGGCCGCTTTGGTTTCCTTGGCATCGCTTCACCTCCTTGGGGCATAAGAAAAGCCCCCACAGGATCGCTCCCATGAAGGCTGTTCTTGTATTCTACTTCGCTATTGTAATGATATCACAGGACGGGTGTGCCATACTGTGCCAAACCGTGCCAACTTTCAATCCGGGACAGAAAAATTCTGGAGAGCCGACCCGTGTATGCGGTGTACCGTGCGAAGCGACACGTTCAGCATCCGGGATATCTCCTCCCAGGAGCAGTTGTCCAGGTAACGGTAACGGAGTACCAGCTGCTCCTCACGGCTGGCAAGCCTGTCGATTGCCGCATTGATGGTTTCCTTGAGACACACCAGATACGCCACCTTTTCCGCCACATCCCTCTGGATGGCGTCGATTTTCTCAAGGCACCGGACAAAAGGGGCTTCTGTCGGCTTGTTTGGATTGTAGTGCGGTTCGAAATTACTGCCTGAGACGCTGCTCGATAAATCCCTCCAGTAGTCAATCTCACGCAGACGGCAGTTTATAAGGGCATCCAGGTGCCGCGCCTGGTTCAGATATTCTTTTGCGGTCATGCGTCCACCTCCTTCTGCAGGGAGCGGATCAGCATCTCGCCATTCACATCTGTGAGTGCCGAATACCACTGCGAACGGAAGAACCGCTCAATTTCGGCTTTATCCGCCTGTGCCGTCCTATTACGGGAGTTGGCTTTCAGGCTTTTCAGCGCCATGCGGTAATCCTTCACAGCTTGCAGGATGATGGCGTTCGCAAGGTCCTCGTAAATCGTGATATTGCTCATATTCGCACCTCCGAAATTTTGATCCTCGGATTGGCACGGATTTTCTTAGATTGTCTCAGATTTTCAAGTCCGCTTTCACGGCATCGATCAGCGCCGTCTGGGTATGCTCCTTTTTGGAGAGGGCTTTCATGATGCGTTCGTCAATGGTGCCCTTTGTGACGATGTGTTGTACCACCACAGTTTCAGAAGTCTGCCCCTGCCGCCAGAGCCGCGCAATGGTCTGCTGATAAAGCTCCAGGCTCCAGGTCAGTCCGAACCACACGATGGCCGAACCGCCGCTCTGGAGATTCAGCCCATGCCCGGCGGAAGCGGGATGGATCAGCGCCACCGGCAACTCGCCATTGTTCCATCTGCGGATACTGGCGGCGTCATCCAGCTTTGAGAACGGGATATGCAGCTTTCGCAGCCTTTCCGAAATACGGGTCAGGTCATGCTTGAACCAGTAAGCCACCAGAAGCGGTTTGCCGTTGGCGGCTTCGATGATGTCCTCCAAAGCGTCAAGCTTGCGGTCGTGGATGCGGATGGTTTCGCCGCCGTCGTCATAGATTGCGCCGTTCGCCATCTGGGAGAGTTTCCCGGAGAGGGAGGCGGCGTTGGCGGCAGTGATCTCTGCGTCGTCCAGCGACAGCACCAGCTCCTGTTTCAAGTCCGTGTATTTTTTCTGTTCATCCTCGGAAAGCCGAACCGTGTATTCACTGCTGACCAGCTTTGGCATATGCAGGTGGTCGGCGGACTTCATAGAGATGGTGATGTCCGAAATCTGTCGGTAGATGGCGTCCTCTGCATAGGGCAGGGGTTTGTAGGAGTAGATGACCTGGCCGTTTCGCTTGTCCGGCGTGAAGTAATCGGTGCGGTACTTGGTGATGAACCGTCCAAGCCGCTGCCCCATGTCCAGGATGCGAAACTCCGCCCACAGATCCATCAGACCGTTGGACGCAGGAGTGCCGGTCAGTCCGACGATGCGGCTCACCTTTGGTCTGACCTTTAACAGTGACTTGAACCGCTTTGTCTGGTGATTCTTGAACGAGGATAGCTCATCGATCACCACCATATCGAAGTCAAAGGGAATGCCGCTCTCATCAATGAGCCACTGGACGTTTTCCCGGTTGATGATGTAGATGTCAGCGCGTCTCATCAATGCCGACCGGCGCTGGGCTTCCGTCCCGACAGCCACGGAGCAGATGAGATCCTGAAGGTGATCCCACTTATCCGCTTCAGCCGTCCATGTGTCCCGCGCCACTCTTAAGGGTGCGATGACCAGCACTTTATGGACCTCGAAGCTGTCAAACAGCAGGTCGGCTATGGCTGTCAGCGTGATGCTGGTTTTTCCCAGGCCGCAGTCTAAGAAGATAGCGGCTGCGGGGTGTGTCTCAATGTAATCCACCGCATATTTCTGATATTCATGAGGTTCGTATCTCATCCAGTATCCCTCCAATCTGCTCCGTATCGTCCAGCACATACACCGGAAATCCCAGCCGCCGCAAAAGCCTGTGGCGGGAAAGCTGCAGAGGTCGCGGCTTTTCTCCCAGAGCCTTGACTTCAACAAAGCCTATCCGTCCATTCGGCAGCAGCACCATGCGGTCCGGCATACCGTCAAAACCGGGAGATACGAGCTTGGGGCAGATGCCGCCGGCCTTTTTGACCATCTGCGTCAGTTTCTTTTCAATTTCTTTTTCTCGCATCTGACATATTCCTCCCAGCATTCCTTAAAGGTCTCAAGGCAGGCATCACAAGCGCCGCTTCTGACCAGATGATTATGGATGATGTCATGCCATCCCTTGAATTTGCAGGCACGATTCCTGGGGAAGTGTTCGGAATCCCTCGCCATATCTCTTGCGAGATCTCCTGCGGGAGAGTCACTCGTTTTGTAGTTTCTTATCATGTAATTGTAGAAGTTCATGTCATTACCTCCGTGTTCTTAAAAACCTGAAAATCCTTACGCGCGTGCATATGCGTGATTTACGGGTTCTGTACAGTCTTTTTTATACATTTTCAATTTGTATGCTTTTTTAGGAACACAGGAACGAAGCCTGTAAAGTTGCCTTGCGGCGGCACATTCGGTGTGTTCCTGGCGGCGTTCCCGGAGTCTCCCCTGGGAACACTGCCGGAAGTCGGGAACTGTTCCTTATTCGCTCCGTTCCCGAAAAATCAGTCAGGAACATCGCCGGGAACAAAAACGAACTGGGGCCCGTAGGGCTTGACGCGCTCCTTTTTCTCCTTGCGCACCCAGCCGAGCTTGGTGAGCATGGCTGTGAGGTTGTTGGATTCTGCGCGGCCAAGGCTGCCCTGGTCTTTGCCGAAAAGCTCACACCAGATCTCCATATTGCAGACCCGTGTTCTGGCGACCGTACCCACACGGCCAATATTGTTCACTCCGGCGAGGAAGGAGCGGCGGTCGAACAGATCCATGCCGTCCCAATCCTCCGGGAGCAGGGTCTCCAGATACTCGCGCACCAGCCCTTCACGCTCATCGGACTCCAGGGCTTCCCGCTGTTCGCTTTTCGCCAGCATCTCCAGGTCGGGAGCAAGATGCAGCTTTTCGCCGTTCTCCACAAGCACCAGCACCTCCGCCCAGATCTGGCTGATATCTTCATGGGTGAGCTCCCAGGAGTGCCTTGTGCCGCCGCCCGGCGTTTTGACCGGCCAGAACCGGCGGTTGCCCGTGGTATCCCGCAGATAGCCGGACTCGGCATTGGTGGTGCCAAAGAAGATACACTGCCTCGGATGCGGCGTTGCCCGTCTGCCGAATGCGGCGCGATAGATATCGTTCTGTCGGGAGAGGAAGGAGCGCAGCGTCTCCACCTCGGCTTTGCGAAGTCCCGCCAGCTCACCGATCTCCAGAATCCAATAGCCCTGCAGTTTCTCGGCGGCGGTCTTGTCCTTGGTATCGCTCAGGTTCAGGCTGTCAGAGAACCATTCCCCGGCAAGGCGGGAGATAAGAGTGCTTTTGCCGATGCCCTGGGGACCGTTTAAGACCAGCATGGTATCGAACTTCACACCCGGCTCCTGCACCCGGCGCACGGCGGCGCAGAGGGTCTTTCTGGTCACGGCACGGACATAGGAATTATCCTCCGCACCCAGATAGTCGATAAGGAGCGTGTCCACACGGGGAACGCCGTCCCACTCCGGCAGAGCCGCCAGATATTCACGGATGGGATGGTAGGAGCGGTCGTCCGCCACCTTGGTCACAGCGATCTGATAATTGCGCTGGGAGAATGTGCCGTAGTGGGAATCCACATAGCTGATCAGCTGGGCGTCGTCAGCGTCCCTCCAGTATTTGGATGGGTGCTTCCAGGGCACCTCGCCCTTGATCTCCATGCCGTCCAGCTGCTGGTTGAATACGATATTCTGGAGCTGTGGGTCGTTCTGGAGGATGAGCGTGATGTTGTGGAGGTTGTTTTTCAGAACTGTAGAGCGGGGTTCGTACTGGAAACGCTTCTGCCAGTCGGTATCCTCGCTGCCGGAGAAATCCGTCTCGGCATCCGCCATCCGTTCGCTTGCCGCCAGCAGCTTTACCTCATCTTGCTGCATGGCGAACTCGCACATCGCCTTGTACGACGCTTTTTCGTCCAGATCTCCAAAGCGGTGGATACGGACGATGTCAAAGGCGTTGCACAGCTTGAGGTAAGCCGGGTCTTTGGCATGGTGGCTGTAGACGAACTTGTCCTCCTTGACCTCTACGCCCGCCATGCTGGAGGATGCGATCAGGTGCCAGCGGTTCTCATTGTCGGTCGGCTCATAGACATCGGAGAGAAATGCCTCCAGCGCCTTGCTGATGGGATAATAGGTGCGGTTGAACAGACCCACCACGCCCTCTTTGGTCAGCGGGTTCTGCACCTTCTGCTGTGCGGTGGTATTCGCTTTGCTTTCTCTGGAAGAGGTGGGCAGTCTTGTGGGGTCAGTCCATTCCGGGTGCTTTGTGAGAATCGCATCGGGGTCGAGCCAACCACCGTCTGTCTCCTTATACACAAAGGAGCCGTTAGCCGGCGTGGACGGCCAGTACATCAGCTGATTGGGCTGGTAGGAGCATTCGTCGAAATAGTCGATGCCCAGCATCTGAGCCAGATAGCGGGACACCGCCACAAATTCCTCCGGGGTCACATCCCTGGTCAGCGGGAACACCAGCCGGACGCGGGGATTTTCTTCCGTGCTGCTGTGAGTGGTGTACAGTGCGGAGGTATAAGGGCAGAGCGTTTCATAGTTATTCAGAAAAGCGGCGTCGATGCGGTCGCCGTCAAGCGCCACCATCGAGCGGCTTTCCACGGTATCGACCTTGCGCCTGCCGCCCTTCAGCACGCCCGCAACAAAGCCGCCGTGGTCTTTGGCAGCGTCACGCTGGGCGCGGCTCATCTTCGCATATTCCTCGGCGGACTCGGTGGTGCGGATGGTCACTTTGAGCCGTTCCTTCAGATCGTCAAATCGTATAGTCTTGTTGACCCATCTCTTTGCCTGCCGGTTATTGCCGTAGGCGATGTTCAGTTCACGCATAGTCGGTTACCTCCTCGCACGTAGTCGTAAAATATCTCAATCGGTAGTTCTTCCATTTGGCTCTGCGGATCTCCGCTTCCATGCCGGAAGAGATGTATTCTCCGAATACCCACACCTCGGAGCATTTACTCATGAGGGCGTTTCCAAAGAACAGCCCCAGCTGACGTTCCTTTGGGTTGTCGTCACTGAGAAACTGTGGAAACAGCAGATGCGGCGCAATGGGAATGTATCCGGCGTCCACGGCAAAGCGGCTGTACCTCCGGGCGTTCTCCACATTGGCGGCCACCTCTCCGGCATAGGGAGAGCAGATGTAGACGATAGGGCGGAAAGCGCGGAGGGCGCGTTCTTCCTTTTCTATATTGGTGAGGGCTTCATAGGTAGTTGGGTCGTAATAGCCCTCGCTGTTGAATTTATTGATGCTCATAGGCGTTACCTCGTTAATCTTTCTTGTAAAAATCAGTTTCGTAGCCATCTGCACGAAGCTGCAGTCCGTTTGCCCAGGGCGGAGTCCTGCCCATCTGGTCACAGACGGCCTGTAGTGACATCCGGCGGTCGGCTTCAATGACCACTTCGTCGTGGATATGCATGACGATGGAGCAGCAGCGAAGGGTCTTCATGGCGTAACAAAGGATATCTCGTGAGGTTGCCTGGACGATGTTTTCCACGAATTTCGGACCGTAGCTGTCAATGCGTTCCCATTTCTTCGTGCCGCCGACGCCTTCATAGGTGATACAGTCGCCGCCGAAACGGTTCTCTCCGATCTTTGGCTTCACATAGGCAAGGCTCCTGCCGGACGGCAGGGTGATAAACAGCATCCCGTTTCTGGCGGAGAATATGATGCCGTGTGTTTTCGTGGTGGTCTTACGGGTAACAGCGTCCATCACAGCGTGGTCAACCGCCCACCAGAACTGCACGATCTTCGGATTCGCCTGACGCCATGCGGAAACCAGAGCTGGAAGTTCGTCCTCTGACAGCCCCATCTCCAGTGCGCCCATAGCCTTAAGTGCGCCCACGGAGCCGCCGTATCCGAGAGCCAGTTCGGCGATCTTGCCTTTCTGCCGTAGGTGGCCGTTGACGCCGTGCTTTTCTACGGGGACGCCGAACATCTGGGACGCGCTGGCGCAGTAGATGTCCTTGCCCTCGGCGAATACATCCTGCCGCCACTTCTCGCCGGCAAGCCATGCGATCACCCTGGCTTCAATCGCGGAGAAGTCCGCCACAATGAATTTCCTGTTTTCCTGCGGTACGAATGCCGTGCGGATCAGCTGAGAAAGGGTATCCGGCACATCCTCATAGAGCATTTCCAGAGCGTCAAAGCCGCCTGCCCGGACAAGCCCTCTGGCTTCGGATAGATCGTCCAGATGGTTCTGAGGGAGATTCTGCATCTGAATGATGCGGCCTGCCCACCGCCCGGTGCGGTTGGCTCCGTAAAACTGAAACATACCCCTTGCCCGGCCATCGGCGCAGACGGCGGTCTCCATCGCCTGATATTTTTTAACGCTGGATTTCGCAAGCTGCTGGCGCAGGGTCAGTACCTTTTGCAGCTGTGGCGGCGCAGTTTTCAAAAGTTCCGCTACAGTCTTTTTGCCCAGGGTATCGGTCTCCACGCCGTTATCCGCAAGCCACTGCTTCATCTGCTGTACCGAGTTGGGGTTATCCAGTGAGGTCAGTTCCTTCATTGCCTGTGTCAGTTCCGAGCGGGAGCGCCCGTCCATCTGAATGGCCTGCCGCACCAGCGCCATATCCAGTCCCACGCCGCGGTCGTTGATCTCCTGGTCGAGATGGTATTCCTCCCAGACGCTGTCCGGCACGGGATACTTTAAGAGCCGTGCCTGGATGGACATCTCTGTCTCCACATCGCGGATGTTGTATTTTTTAAATGCCAGCCATTTGTCCGGGGCGTGTTTTGGGAGATTGCGGGTGCGCTGACCGTTGGACTTAGTTGGTGCACAGAGCTGGCAGAAATATTTGATGAGGTCTTTGCCTTCGGTCAGCTTTTGTTTTTCCAATCCGAGAACAGCCCCGACTCCCTCCAGGGATAGGGGCAGACCCATGTACGCAGCCCAGACCATCGAGCATCTCCAGGAATCCGGCTCCAGATAGTCGCCGGTCGGATAGCCCAGAAAGCGTGACAGGCAGATGCGTTCAAAATTGGCGTTGAAGGCCCACTTGGTTACCTTGTCATCCTCAAGTGCGACAAGGATCGCTGGTGGGATTTTCTCTCCGCAGGCAAGGTCTATCTGCTGTACGAGACCGCCGTCCACGCTGTAGGCAAAGAGCAGTATTTCAAAATCGGGAGACTCCACATAGCGATACACACCGGTTTTGGCAAGGGGCTGGTCGCTGTAAGTCTCCAAGTCGATTGATAAGGTTTGCATTTCGTCACTTCCTTCCATACCCCAATAGGGCGGCAGATCGCTCCGCCGCCCTGGGGCTTGGTACTTTATTTCTCCAGCAGCTTCATGCGGTTTTCGTGATACTCTGCGTCACGGGCCGCCTGTTCACGCTCACGCTTTTCGCGCTTGCGGTCATAGATGAAGGACTGGATGCTGCTGATCAGAATGACTGCGCTGATGCACAGCCAGATGGCGAGAACAGCAAAAAGCAGAATTGTCTGAATTATTGTCATGGCCGTTTACCTCCCTTGTCTTAACCGAGGAAATCCTCGTCGTCATCAGTTGCGAAGTCAGCTTCAGCACTGGCCTTGCCGCCCAGGGGTTCGCCGGGACGGATGAACTGCAGATTGTTCAGACCGCAGGCGATGCCCTTGTTGCCGTTGCTGTTGAAAGCATACAGGTTGATGGAAGCCCTGCCGTACACGCCGGAATACACCTCGGAGCGGGTCAGAACGGGATTGCGGTCTGCGTCCACGATGCCGGGAGCGGTGGCGGAGTTGGCGTTGATGAAGTAGGCGTTCGCATAGGCAGGATCGTCTGGTCTTTCAACGTCGCCGTCTCTCAACGGAGTTTTAATTGCGGAGAGAGGAGGCACGCTGCGGCCGTTGCCCTTCAGCTTGGCCTGTCCCTCCTGGTAGGCGGCTTCGATGGCGGCTTTGATCTTCGCCACCGTCTTAGTGTCGGACTTCGGGATGATCAGCGATACTGAGTACTTCGGCGTGCCGCCGTTGATGGACTTGGGCTCCCAGACGTTGGCGTAGGACCAGCGGGTGTCGGGACCGGTGATGACCTTCATAGGGTTGTTGACTCTGTTTGTGTTGTTAGACATATTACATTTCCTCCATAAAATCATTTTTTGCGGTATTCCATTCCGGCCGTTTATCACTCGACCGCACGAGCGTCGGCCTGCCTTGCGGCTTTTCAATGTAGGGTGTGAGAAGCTCCTCAAAGCGGGATTTGCCCAGCAGCTTCTGCATGGCGGTGATGCCGAGGAGTTTCTTTTCGTAGGGGTTGAAGCCGGCGCCCTCAACGGCTGTGGCCACAGCGGCTTCGCTGGTGTATTTGCGGTTGGAGCGGCCCTCGACCAGCTTCCAGCCGGGGAACGCCGTACCGCTGACTGCCTGCTGAAGAGCGTATTCCTTCACATCCGCAGCCCAGGCGGTAAGAGCGTCCACCTTGTCCAAGATGCCGGCGATTTCCTCATCGGTCAGGAGGGGCGGCTCCTCAAAGTCGTACCGGGCAAGCGCGAGATTCGCTTCGGCTCGTTCCCGGCATTCGGCCTTTGCCTTGCAGAATCGGCACCATTCGCCGCAGTGAAAATCGCCGCCGCCCTCGTATGCCAGCTTTGCCTTATAGGTCAGGTCGTTCTGCGCCCATTCGAGCAGACCGTCCTTTTCCATGATGCAGACGCTGATATTGGATTTCCTGGGCTGGTAGATGGTCATGCGGACGGAATCGATGTCGTAGATGCCGTCAAAGATTTCCAGAGCGCCGAGGGCATACAGCATCATCTGTGGATTATCCACGGCGCTGACTTCCACGCCTTTGCCGTGCTTATAGTCCACGATGTTCAGCACGCCGTCAGCGATGACGATGCAGTCGGCGGTGCCGAAGCCGTCCTGTACCCAGCGGGAGAAATCCACTCGCTGCTCGATCAGGATGACCGGGTCGGCGCAGGTCTGCTTTGCGGTTTCCAGAAGCTCCGATACATAGGCGGCATACCCGGCGGCGCAGTCCTCCATCTCCTCGTTGTACCAGGAGAGGTTTTCGATGGGATCATCCGCCGGAATCCCCAGAGCCTGCTTCAGACGAAACTCACAGAGCGAGTGGGCGTCTGTTCCTTCTGCGGCGTAATCGCTGCCCTTGTCCTCGTAGGCTTCGCACAGCCTTGCTGAGGGCGGACAGTTGATCCACCGCTCTGAAGAAGAAGCGGATAAGACTGCGTGCTTAACTGCCACCCGTCATCACCTCCGCTTCGGCGAGTAGTGCCTTGTAATGTGCGGGGTCGATCTGTGACAGCTTGGATGCGCCGTACTTTTGAAGCAGGGCGCGGATCTCGGCGGTGTGTCCCTGGCGGGATTTGTCCGCAAGCATGGCTCTGACCTGCTCCAGCGTCAGCTCCGGTTCGGGAGGAGAAGCAGGAGCATCCTCTGCCTGCGGTTCACTGCTGAATACCTTCGTCAGCCAGTCAACGGCATCCGAAATAGCAGCGGCAGCACTGCGAAGTTCTTCGATGGTCTGTGCCATATCGCTCATTCTGCTCATGTGATTTTCCTCCTTCCCTGGATTTGCTCTGCTGGCGTGCGATGTTCAGGTTGCTTGCCAGTCTCCTTGACACCACGCTGATCGCGGTCAAGACATCAATAATGTCCTCGTCGGCTCGGGCGTCATAATGGTTTGCGTTGTAACTCATATCAGCGGTCCCTCCTTTCCCAAGGCGTCTTGTGTTGCCTTTCACAGACCCATCTGGACAGGAAAGGAGGGGTTGGCCGAAAGATTTTAGAATTTTTCTTTGAGCCGCTTCAGAAGCTGATTTCTTTTATACACAAAGGTGTTCCGGGGCATATTCAGCCGCTCTGCACCGGCTCGTTCAGAAAGCCCGTCCGCAATTGCCATGAGGATCTCGTAGCTTTCCGGGTCGGATGACTGAAGTTCTGTGAGCAGGCCGTTCAGGATCAGGGAGTCGATATCGATCTCCGTGGTAAGCCTGCTGTCCGCAAGAAAGCTGGTGCGGGAGACGCCGTTCTCATAGGCGTTCTCCATCTCCGTGTCGATGGAGAGCTGCTGGGGAGCGTCCTTCGGGATACAGCGGAACTCGCAGGTATCGCAAATACCGTCGCACTTGTAGCTCTTTTTGTACGGAATGCAGCAGGCTCCGGCTCTCTGCTTTGCCTTGCGGGTAGTTCCTACGAACCGCTCCCAGTCCCGTTTCTGCTCCGGGGTGACCTCGATCCACTGCTTGAGCGGACGGTAGTAGATGGTTGATGTGGTCTGATTTTCATTGGTTTTCATAAAAAGTCCTCCGATTTTCGATTTCTCGAAACGGAGGACTCTGGGCGCTGCCGCAAAAAGGGTGCAAAAACCTAACCGCAGTCCTAACGGAGTTCTCCGTTTCGGATTGCAGCTAACCCGCTCAAAAGGCAGCTGTGATATTGAATTGTGCCGCCGGATGCCGTTGAGCCATCAGTGATCAGGTGATGCGGTATTGGGCGGTGAGCAGTTTAATGTCTTGCTCAGGACAAATTGACTATCTTAGATCGGCTTCAATGGCGTACAGTTCACTGAAAAGATCTTGAAGCGTATAGATGCTTGCTTTTTCAAGATTTCTAACGCCATGCTTTTTTAGAATAAACGCAATGGATTTATCAGCTGAATCCAGGTGGGACTCAATGAAATCGATGCTGCTTTCAATGCTGATGATTAGATTTTGCTTGTCACAATTTTTCATTGACTTTTCCTCCTCCTTGTCGTATTCAGCTTCAATCCGGATTTTGGCTGTGCTTGTACTTAAAATTTTACTCAGAACGGCAGAGGCAAAAAACGAATGGAAAAAGAATGGAATCGGAAGATTTTCGGAACGAAAAAACGGGGTTTCCGCTCACTGCGGAAACCCCGGAAAGATAAAAAGGTGTTTTGTATTGGCAAGTTGTGGTTCAAGACGATGCGAATATGCTGGGTGACGATCAGACATAGATTTTGACTTTGAAAAGTCAAAGTTAAACACGAACGTTCTCAATGTTGGCTTGACAAACACGAAGGTATGTGCTATAATATTTTATTGACGATATCAGTGTACATTAAAGCAAGGAGGATCGCCGATGGAATATAACTACAATAAGCTATGGAAACTGTTAATAGACAAAAAATTGATGAAAAAAGATCTGATGGAAAAAACCGGCATCACATCATCTACCATCGCCAAGATGGGGAAAAACAAAGCGGTGAGTATGGAGGTTCTCGGGAAAATATGTATAGCTTTGGATTGTAATATAGGCGATATCGTTGATGTGATTAAAGAAGATTAATTTGAAGTGAATGGAACTATAGCAGAAGGAGGTAATCAAATGGAGCATCTTTGCGTTGGCTCATATGTAAGAATTATGACATCATGCGCTATTCCCGCAGAGCGCAAGTTTGATCCCTTCTGCGAAAAAATCATGTTGTCGCTATGTCCGGTAGGTTCTACAGTCTTTTCATATACATCAGCCGATGGGTATGAGGTTACTTACTCATATACTAATTTCAATAAGATTCACTCTGCAAGCCAGAACCTGCCAACCGAGGTTATGCAAATGGCTCTAAAGAAGGATGCCCGTGTAATCGAACGGTATTTTATTCAGACCATCATCCCTGCAATGGAAGAGGCTCGTAAGAAAAATGCTGTGCTTGCATTGAAAAATGTCATTCTGAAAGATGCCACAATTGCCGACTCTACACAGCTTGGTACAATCGGCAACCTCACCAAGAATGATCTTAGGAATAAAAATGAGTTCGTACTCTCTGAATTCCTGACAGATGTGTTCATTTATGCAGTCGCAAAAACAGATAACATGATAGAGGCTGCATTCACTAAATCTATCAAGAAGAATTTCTATACAGCTTACAATTTGATGGCAGATACCATTAAATTTTACGAAGTAACAAAACCAAGAACTGCGGCAGCAATCCCCCTGACGAGCAAGGGCAAATTTGACAAGGTTTTTACGCCCGTATCAAGCGAGACACTTTCCATATCCGCAAAACACGACCTTCAGATTTTTTGCTTGAAGTTTGATGATTTTGATTTTGACTATCATGGTCTGTGGAGACACCTTCGTAACAATATCGGGTATTACGTCTATTCCAGGGCTCAGATTGAGACTTACATGGAAGATGATGAGATTTCTGCACTTGCTTACGACGCAATAGCGTATATCAAAAAGGCCATCGCTGACGGGAAATTACCGACTGGCAATGAGCTCGGAGAACTCTTGCTGTACATATTCCTGGAGCAGGTTCTCGTAGCTCCTAAATTAATGAGCAAGGTCGAAATAGGAAATCACGGCGGTTTTATGACGAGCGAAAGTTCCGGTATCCACCTTCTTACCGCTAATGAAACAGTCCCTTTTAGTCAGGTCATTCTCGGGACATCAATGATAAACGGGAATTTGCAAACAGCAATAGACTCAGCCTTTGCGGATGCACAAAAACTAAAGAATAGAAAGAAGGACGAGCGGCGATTTGTTGAATCAAACATATTTGCGGCTTCTTTTCCATCGAAAATTTACGATCAGCTTGAAGCAATAATCCTGCCTTCCGAAACGGGCGGTCAAAAGCCTGCCACAGCGTTTGGTATGTTCGTGGGGTATAGTTTGAACGGAGTATCCGCAAACGGAAAACCAGTAAACGAATATCAGGACGATGTGTTTGAGCAGGTCAGAAATGACATCAAAAACAATGTGTTATTCATTGAATCGAAAATCACGCAGTATGGACTTGACGGCTACTCTATGTATATCTATTTGCTACCCTTCGCTGATGCGGACGAGGACAAAAAAGATATCATGGACAAGCTGTTGCAATCCGGAGGAGGTCAGGCATGAGCGATTTTAGAGATGTCACCTTCGGGGAGCATTTGTTTTCGAGAATAGATGATAACGTTTATCTGCAAAAGCTGTATCACAATATCCTTATCAACTATTCCAGGCGTTTGTTCCATTTGGATGAGATGGAGGAACAGCCTGTTAACATTGGGGATGCTTTGACCTTTGCAGATGTGCTTTCAAAATCATGCGGCACAAACCTGTCGGATATTCATAAGACTCGTGCGCAGGAAATGGTAGCACTGCTTTACGATATGTATCCTAAAGATGAGCAGGTGAAGTATTATCTCGGTTCTGTCCTTGCCAGTACGGGGAATTTCCTCGGCATGAATAAACTGACACCAGATTTTGAAAATGCCTCTCTGCTCGAGCGTGTGTTCATGCACTTCAACATGGATTATCTGTCTGTGCCGTCCGATGGCGGGGCTCGTTTCTTTCCTGCGCAAAAAGAGATATACGACAGCCTGTCCAGACCCTATTTCAGCTATTCCGCGCCCACGTCTATGGGGAAATCTTTTATGATGCGTGCGTTTATTAAGCAGCAGATTGTGGATGGTGCAAAGAAAAATTTCGCCTTGCTCATCCCTACGAAGGCATTGATAAACGAGGTTACAAGTGAATTGATCGAGAGTCTCACCACTCTACTGAAAGAGACAGATTACCGTATTGTGACATCCTCTGGCTCGATGGCATTAGAGACGAAGCATAATTATATTTTCGTTCTAACACCGGAGCGAATGCTTTATATTCTGATTGATGATCCTGACCTTAAGATTGATTATTTGTTTGTGGACGAGGCTCATAAAATATCTTCTGGAGATAAGAGGAGTGCATTTTATTACAAGGTCATCAACAAGTTAGGAGAACGGCATAGCAACGCACATATTATATTTGCATCGCCGAACATTCCGAATCCGGGAATTTATCTCGATACATTGTCAATGGGAGAATCGACCATTGGAGAAGGATCTATCGTGGCGTGCAGATATGCTCCTGTCAGTCAGCTAAAATACATCGTTGACTTGTGGGAACGCAATATTCGCGTCTTCGACTCATACTCGAAGAAATTTATATTGTTACACGAAATGAGTCGCCAGTACTCGTTGAGTGAGGTGATTGCCCGAATCGGCGATAAGAGGCACAACATCGTTTATTGCAAATCAAAGAATGATGCCATTCAGTTTGCAAGAGATTATGCGGACACACAGGAGCCGATCGGCGATAAAAAGCTACAGACATTTGCGGAGGCAATCCGCAACGATGTCCATAAGGAGTACTATCTCGCTGAATTGGTTGAAAGAGGCGTGGCATACCATATCGGTTATCTTCCGGCAAATATCAGAATGCAGCTTGAGGATTATTACCGCGAAGGTCTTATTAAGACAATGTTCTGCACAAGCACCTTGTTGGAGGGAGTAAATCTACCTGCGGAGAACCTGTTTATTACAAGCTATAAGAAAGGCAGGAGTGACTTCTCAGAGGTAGACTTCAAGAACCTGGTCGGGCGTGTAGGACGCGCTAAGTACAATTTATATGGCAATGTCTTTATCGTCCGGCTTCAAAAGCAGGAACGAGAAGAAGATCTACAGAAGTTTGAGAATTTGCTGAAGGACGATGTGCCGCCGCAGAAACTATCCATAGAAGCGGAGCTAAACTCGAACCAGAAAAAGCTAATAGTAGACACGCTTCTTTCCGGCAGCGTAGAAATACACAAGTCCAAGAAGAACCAGAGTGAAGACAACTACGAGCTGATGCGAAAAACGATGCTGATTCTTGTTGGGGATATTGTAGACGGCAGGAACAGCCGGATAAAGCGGGAATTTGCCCCTTACCTGACATCTGAGACTGAGTCAAAAATCCGGGAGCAGTTTTCCGTACCAGAGAAAAAGCCTGAGGATGATATCAATGTCTCGTATGACCAGATACAGGGCATCGAAAAACTCATCCGCGACGGACTGGCTTACCCAGAAATCAAAGACTCGAAACGCGGAGCGGATTATTACGAGACGCTGGCATTCCTCAACAAACTGGCTGTGGCGTTCAAATGGCGCATCTACGAAAATCGAACTCTCGGAGCCGGAGAAGGAAGAAATTATACCAAACTGACATGGTATACCGTTCTCCTAATCCAATGGATGCAGGGACATGGACTCAGCTACATCATCGGACGAAGCATAGATGATTACGATGAGAAAAAGCGAGGGGTAAAAGTTGACTACAACAAGTGGGAACCATTTGACGGTTCTCAGAAACACAAGAACATAATCATCGCCGATACGCTGGAGGCAATCGAGGATGTACTTCTGTTCCGGCTGTCAAACTACTTCCTCAAATTTTCGGAGGAATACAAGCGTCAGCATCCTAACGAACCGTTCACGAACGACTGGTATGAATTTGTGGAGTATGGGACAACAAACCGCCTGCGAATCATTCTGCAGCGGAGCGGTTTTAAGCGAGACTCAACGGAGTATATCCGAAAAAATGCTAATACGTATGTACGAGGAACTCCGGACAATCCCAAGCTGCTTAAAACGGCATTACTGGAGTGTCCAAATGAACTGGTGAGAAGAGACACCGAAGAAATCCAGTACAATGTACCGGAGCTATTCATAGATGAAGGAGAAGAATAAGATGGCGAATTTTTACGAAACCGTGCTGACGGTACTAAAATCAGACGAGAGATTTGTTGCCGAGGATGGCACTTTTCTACGTAATGCGGTCTATGAGGCTGCAATGAAGATGGACGAGGGACTTATCCGTCTCCTTCTTGCGAATGACGAGACACGCACTCGATTCTTCGCAGAAGTCGATGGCGTCAAAGTCTTTGACAAGATGGGATTTGCCTGGATAATCAACAATCGGCAATTTCTGCCGGATAGTTATACCCGTTTCAAGAATAAGATTGGGCTTGCCGATGAGACTGGTGCGCTGATTTCTGCATCTGGTAAGGTGGAACTTGTTTTTCCCTACAAAGATTGCATTCTGGAAGGCGGTCAAACAACGGAAGATCAAAAGCGCCATGAGATTTTTTATAACGAAGCATTAGCGACCGATGAGGTTGATAGGCTTCTTTTTCCAAAGGTTCTCGCTTCTGCAAAGTCGTATTCAAAGGAAGGAATCGTCTCTGCATCTTCGATTACCGATGATGATAATCTTGTTATAAAGGGAAACAATCTACTTGCCCTTTCATCGCTCTTAAAACGCTATGAAGGAAGGATCAAGTGTATTTGCATCGACCCACCTTATAACACGAGCAATAGCGGGTTCGGATATAACGATAGCTTTAACCACTCTGCTTGGCTCACATTTATGAAAACAAGGCTGGAAATATCGCTTCGATTGCTGTCAAAGCACGGTACAATATTCGTTTTTTGTGATGACAACGAACAGGCTTACTTGAAGGTTCTTATGGATGATATTTTTGGCAGGGAAAGATACATACAAACTGTTATTTGGAGAAACTGCGATAATAGCAACAATGATGCAAAGCAGTTTTCACAGGATCACAACTATATTCTTGTCTATTCTCGCAATGAAGGCTGGGAAAGTTTTAAGCTGGATAGAACTGAAGGTCAAGCTAAACATTACAAAAATCCAGATAACGATCCGCGTGGACCGTGGTTCGATGGCAACCCTGTAAATTCACCGAACCCTCGGCCTAATCTACGGTATACAATTACCGCTCCGAATGGCAATATTATCAATCCACCAGCAAATGGATGGAGATGGAACCAAGAAGAACTCGCAAGGAGAATGGCCACGGGGGAAATAAGATTCAATGAATCTGGAACAGGAATCATCCGTAGAACATACCTTAATGAGCAGAAAGGGTTGCCGCCTTCAACTTTGTGGGATATATGTGAGGAGCCCTTGTGGGTTGATATTGAAGAAACAGGTCATACCCGGCAGGCAAAGTATGAACAAAAGAAGCTCTACCCGGGCGTAACAACAAGCGATCTGTTCAAAACTCCAAAGCCGGAAAGGGTAATAAAAAAGATCTATGATATTTCCACTGAGGAAGGAGATATCGTTCTTGATTTCTTCGGAGGAAGCGGTACGTCGGCCGCTGTAGCTCACAAAATGAAAAGGCAATATATCCTTTGTGAGCAGATGGACTATATCGAGACATTTATCGTTAAACGTCTCGAAAGAGTAGTTGATGGCGAGGACGGCGGCATATCTAAGGAAGTTGACTGGCAAGGCGGCGGTTCCTTCGTTTACTGCGAACTGGCAAAACTGAACCAGACGATTGTGGAAGAAATAGAAGCTTCTACTGATGATACTACTTTGTCCGACATCTACGGCAGAATGGTAAAGTCCGGCTTTATCAGCTACAAGGTAAATCCGGCTGATATTGATGCGGCTGCTGATGATTACGCTGCGCTCTCGCTGAATGACAAGAAACGATTCTTGATGGAGATCTTGGATAAGAATCTTCTGTATGTAAACTACTGCGATATTGATGATGAGGAGTTTGGCATCTCCGATGAGGACAAGGCGTTTACGAGGAGCTTTTACAGGGAGGGATAATTATGGCATTCTTATACGAAAAAATAGATGCCTTGCGTGAATACGGTAGCAGTGCCGTTCTCCCTTCCTATATTCCGGAGAATCTGAACCCAAACTTCGAGCTGCGCCCGTATCAGAAGCAGGCGTTTGAAAACTTCATAACACATTTTGAGAGTGGTAACCGTCCGAGGCCTACGCAGGTGCTTTTCCACATGGCGACAGGCAGCGGCAAGACGCTGATTATGGCAGGACTGATGCTGTATCTCTACAAACAGGGATATCGGAATTTCTTGTTCTTTGTCAACCTTTCAAACATTGTCGAAAAGACACGAGAGAACTTCTGCAATCCGGTATCCTCAAAGTATCTTTTTGCAGATGAGATTGTGCTGGACGGGGAACGCATCCGCATCAACCAGGTGAACAATTTCCAGTATTCCGACCAGGATGCCATCAACATCTGCTTTGCCACTACACAGGGACTCCATATGGATATGTGGATGGCAAAGGAAAATGGTATGTCCTTTGATGACTTTGACGAACAGAAGGTCGTTCTGATTTCCGATGAGGCGCACCATTTGAATGTTGATACTAAAAAGAAAATGTCAGCAGATGAGGAGTCGAGTTACCATTCTTGGGAGCAGACTGTAAAGAATATTTTCAACCGAAATGCCGAAAACATTCTGCTGGAGTTTACGGCGACCTGCGACCTCGCAAACCCCGCGATTCGTGCGGCTTATGAGAACAAGATCATATTCGACTATGCCCTGGCAAAGTTTTATGGCGACAGGTATTCCAAGGACATCATCACGCTGCGTTCCGATCTGACCGTCATGGAGAGGGCTTTGCAAGCACTTGTCCTCAGTCAATATCGTTTGAAGGTATTTCAGGATCATCGTCTTGGGATTAAGCCTGTTGTGCTTTTTAAGGCTGCGAAGATTGCTGACAGCAAGGATTTCATGGCTGAGTTTATTGAAACGGTGAAAAAGCTGACCGGCGCACAGCTGCGCAGTCTTTCTACTGCTGTCAATAATGAGGTCATGCACAAAGCCTTTGCTTACTTCGCTAACAACGGTATCTCTTTTGATACGCTTGCTGCGGAGCTTCGTGATGACTTTTCCGAGGAGCATTGCGTTTCCGTAAATGATGATAAGGATGCCACGCAGAAGCAGATTCTTTTGAATTCTCTTGAAGATGCGGACAATCCTTACCGTGCAATCTTTGAAGTCAAGAAGCTGGATGAAGGCTGGGATGTCCTGAACCTGTTTGATATTGTCCGACTTTATGAAACGAGACAGTCCAGCGGCAAAAAAATAGCTCCCGCCACTATAGCGGAAGCACAGCTGATTGGACGTGGAGCAAGATACTGTCCATTTCAGCTTGATGATGAGCAGCCGAAGTTTCAAAGAAAATATGACGAGGACGTAACCTGTGAACTGCGTGTCTGCGAGACGCTCTATTACCATTGCCAGAATGACCATCGCTATGTGACGGAGCTGCGTAATGCCCTTCGTGAGATTGGTTTGGATACCGACAAGATCGTGCAGCGTGAGTATGTCCTTAAGGATGATTTTAAGGGCACCGACTTATACCAGCAAGGCCTGATCTTCTTGAATGATCGAGAGGTGAAAGATAGAAAAGATGTGCGCGGTCTTACACCGACCGTCCGGGATGACATATACCGTTTCCAAGCTGCGACGGGAGCATCCGGCTTTGATTCTGTCATGGTGGAAACTTCGCAGGGAGTCGACCTTGTTATTGATTTAAAAACGGCTCATATGACCATCAAGGAAATTGCAGCCATCAATTATGCAATTGTTAACAAGGCTTTGATGAAATATCCGATTTTCAAGTTTAATACCCTGCGTTCCTATTTTCCGAATGTCTCATCCACGAGGCAGTTTATCACCGATGATGAGTATCTCGGTGCTGTCCGTATCGACATTCAGAGCAAGGATGAGCATCCGACTATGGAAACGCTCTATGCTGCAGTTTTCTATGTGCTTGGCAAAATCGCCGGTTCTATTTCCGGCATTGAAGAAACCTATAGAGGCACAAAGACATTTAGGGCGAGAAATATCAGAGATGTCTTTCGCAACAAGACTGTCAACTATACCGATCCTCATGATGGCGGAATTGGTATATCGCAGAACGATCCATCTGTGAAGAGCGACTGGAAAATCGACCTCTCGACTGAGGACTGGTTTGTCTATACTGATAACTACGGAACATCGGAAGAGAAGGCATTTGTTGCTTACTTCCGAGGGTATGTTGCTCAGTTACGAAAAATGTATAATCGTATCTACCTTATCAGAAACGAGCGGGAATTCCACATTTATTCGTTCGAGGATGGTGAGCGTTTTGAGCCTGACTATGTTCTCTTCCTGCAGAGGGATAAGACGGACGGTTTTGAGCAACTCCAGATTTTTATCGAGCCGAAAGGTACGCAGCTTCTCGAAAAGGATGCATGGAAAGAAAAATTCCTGCTCCAGTTAAGGACGGAGGCTGTGCCAGCCACCATCTTTGTGGACGACAACGACTACAAGATTTGGGGACTCCACTTCTTCAATCAGGATAACCGCATGAAAGAATTTGACTCGGAGTTTGCGGCTTTGATTGGGAAGTAATGGGAGAAGGAGGGAAATACCATGCCAAGGAGTAAGACTTTAAAACTATTTTTGATGGATGGAGAGCCGAGCGGCAGGATTAAATGCTCCTTGGCCAACTGGACCGGGATTGCATATAAAATCCCTCGTACTGCTTTGGACAAGTGCAAAGATTTGGATATTCTCAAACAGAGTGGCGTGTATTTCCTGTTTGGAACTGATAAGGCAGATAATGCCGTGGTGTACATAGGCCAGGCAGGAGTTCGTAAAAATGGCAAGGGGCTCCTTCTGCGAGTGCAGGAGGCACATAACTCCATTGACTATTGGACTGAGGCAGTCATGTTCACTACGACAAATAACTCTTTCGGGCCGACGGAGATAAGCTATCTTGAAAATCGCTTCTGTAATATGGCGATTGAAGCAGGTCGTTATGTTGTTAAAAACGGAAATGACCCCAATCCGGGGAATATAACTGAGGAGACAGAGAGCGAACTTGAAGAGTTTATCGACTATGCGAAAATTGTGATGGGCACTCTTGGGCATAAGGTGTTTGAGCCGTTTGCGCCTTCTGCAGAATCCGCTGACACAGAACCGGTCCTATACATGGAATATGGAAAAGGCAAGGCTTCCGGCAAAAGAACAAGCGATGGGTTTGTTGTGCTGAAAGGCAGTACAATCAATCCTACCATGACCAAAAGTTGCCCCGAAAGAACGATAAAGGACCGTAAGAAGTATGAGGATAAGATTGACAGCAATGGAATCTTAATAGCTGATGTACTGCTTTCCAGTCCTTCATCAGCAGCCGGATTTGTTGGTGGTGCTTCCTTAAGTGGAAATGCACTCTGGAAAGATGCTGAAGGGAAAACACTGAAAGAGCTTCTTGAAGCAGATTGAACCTTTTAATTTTGCCTCACCTTTTAATTATTCCAAAATCACTACACCGCAAGGCTGTCACTCCGCCACATTATCGAGCGGCAGCAGGACAACTGAACACATAAAACAAGGGCTTCCAAAGTCAGAGCACGACCTCGGAAGCCCTCTTTTCAAGCCTTTTTCGGCGGCTTTTGCCCCGGAGAGGGCTTTTCCTTTTGTATCAAAATCAGTAGGAACATAGATCCGGCTTGCGGAACTGCCGGATTCCTTATTTCTAGCGCCGAATATATAAGAAGTGAATATGGAAACAAGATGACTGCCGAACAATGGGAAAAATATGGTTCAGAAACATTTACAGGTTTTGATACAGATGAAACAATGTGCCGTTTATCATGTATGAATCTGATGCTGCATTCTGTTATAAATCCACAGTTAAATAAACAGGATAGTGTTTCTAAAGATTATCAGGTGAAAGATGCCTATGATTTGATTTTGGCAAATCCACCGTTTAAAGGAACGATTAATAAGGAGAATATCAATGAATCCTTATTGGCAATTACAAATACAACAAAGACAGAGTTGTTGTTTGTTGCATTGTTTATCAGATTGCTGCGTGTAGGTGGAAGATGTGCATGTATTGTGCCTGACGGCGTTCTTTTCGGTTCGTCAAAAGCACATAAAAACTTACGGAAAGAGTTGATTGAGAATCAGTACTTAGAAGCTGTAATATCGATGCCTTCGGGAGTATTTAAACCATATGCGGGAGTATCAACGGCAATTTTGATATTTACAAAAACAAATGGGACAGGAACGGATAAAGTTTGGTTTTATGATATGAAAGCAGATGGTTATTCGTTAGATGATAAACGTCAACCTGTTCAAGAAAACGATATTCCTGATATTATTGAAAGATTTCATAAGAAAGAAAACGAAGAGGATAGAGAGCGGACAGAACAAAGTTTTATGGTTGATAAGCAGGAGATTATAGATAATGGATATGATCTGTCAATCAATAAATACAAAAAAATAGAATATGTTCCTGTAGAATATCCACCGACAGAAGAAATTCTTGCTGAAATTGAAAAGTTAAACGAGGAAATTACGAAGGAAACGGCAGAATTGAGAGCATTGCTTAGAAAA
>OLSJ01000201.1_pt1 | contig 55963 bp, 66 predicted proteins | sample 1672151 | NCBI WGS metagenome assembly OLSJ01 (sample SAMEA3136653, study PRJEB25190) | human gut metagenome | biome: human gut; feature: human-associated habitat; material: faeces | place: Austria | collected 2013 | reverse complement strand
CAGGCGGCGGGGAGGTTGCGGGCCGGGCATGCCCGGCCCCTACGAGGGGGGTGGAAGGGTGAGCGGGTGCCGGCCGGGAACGGGCAGGCGGAGGGGTCAAGATCCCTCCCTACGATGTAGGGGTGAGACGGGGTGTGCAAAACAGTAACGGGTGGCGACGTAAAGTTGCGGGCCGGGCATGCCCGGCCCCTACAGGGTGGTGTAGAGGCGAACGGGTGCTTGTCGGGGGTATCATTGGGCCTCTAACAGCTGTTCGCGCATCCATTTCAGGATGCGGCGCTCGCGGCGGGAGATCTGGACCTGGGTCGTGCCGAGGACGCGGGCGGTCTCGCTCTGGGTGCGGCCCGCGAAAAAGCGCAGACGGATGAGCTGGCGGTCACCGCTGTCCAGCCTGTCCATCACCTCGGCCAGACCGATGCGGTCCGAGAGTGCTTCCTCCGGGGACTCCACCGGCACGTCAAACTCCCGCAGGCCGTCCTCGTCGTCCACGGGCGTCAGACTCAGGGTCGGCAGGGCCGCGCGGATGGCCAGAGCGATCTGCTCCGGGGTCGTGCCCAGCGTCTCGGCCAGCTCGGTCACGCCGGGCTCCTGGCCGGTGCGCTTGAGGCAGCGCTCACGCTCGGCATTGATTTTAAGGCTCAGCTCTTTTAACGAACGGCTGACCTTGACTGTGCCGCCATCTCGGAACAACTTTTTGATCTCGCCCAGGATGACCGGCACGGCATAGGTGGAAAAGCAGACGCCGCGCCCGGTATCAAACCCGTCGCAGGCCTTCACAAGGCCCAGACAGCCCGCGGCGTAGAGTTCCTCATACTCGATGCCCCGCCCCTTGAACCGCCCGGCGCAGGCGTGGACAAGGCCGAGGTTTCTCTCAATAAATTCTTCGCGCGGCAGCTGGTGCATATCCGTGGGCATGACTGTCCCCTCCTTTTATATATGTAGGGGGTCACGCGCGGGCATCCAGCCGCTTGGTCAGGGTCACGCGGGTGCCGCGGCCCGGCGTGGAGGAGACCTTGACCTTGTCCATGAAGCTCTGCATGACGGCAAAGCCCAGACCCGCGCGCTCCTCAGCGTCGCCGGTGGTGAACATTGGCTCCATCGCCTTCGCAATATCCGAGATGCCGACGCCGCGGTCCGTGATGGTAATACGCACAATGCCGCCCTCATAGATGGCCGCCGTCATTGTGATGGGGCCGATCTTGTCCGGGTAGGCGTGGACGATGCAGTTGGTCACGGCCTCGGAGACCGCGGTTTTCATATCGGCGAGCTGGGGCACTGTGGGATCAAGCTGCACAAGAAACGCGGCCAGCGCCGCGCGGGCGAAGCCCTCGTTGACGGAGCGGCCCGCAAACGTAATTTTTACCTGATTGAGCATCTTCATCGGTGTTCACCTCCGTTCAGGCGTAGGTTATGTGGGCCAGGTCGAGCATCCGCCGCACGGCGCGCGGCGGGTTCTGGACGGTCAGCCGCCCGCCCAGTGCGCTTACGTGGCGTCCGCGGCCCAAAATCAGGCCGACGCCCGAGGAATCCATGAAGGTGACGCCCGAAAAGTCGAGCGTCAGCAGCTCGGGCAGGCGGTCATCGACCTGGGCATCGATCTCCCGCCGCAGTGTCTGGGCGGCGTGGTGGTCGATCTCGCCGCTCAAATAGGCGGCCAGTGTGCCGCTGCCGGGCACGAAGGTTACTTTGGCCATAGGTTGTCCTCTTTTTTCATTTATAAGGGTATACAGGGTAGTGTTGGGAAGGTTGCGGGCCGGACATGCCCGGCCCCTACGGGGAGAGTTAAAAATCAACGGGTAATTTCCGGGAGGGGGTGTTGAGACAAAATAAAAAGCCCGTATCGTTATGATACAGGCTTACGGGTGCGTATTTTGTTGAAATGGCGATGGCCGGTTATTTTTCTGCTTCCTTGAGAAGCAGCGGGCGGGCCTCGGCGGCAAGGTAGAGCGAACCGCAGACAACAACGCCCGCGAGGTTGTTCTCGTCCGCGTAGTCCACAGCCTTGCGGATGGCGCTGGCCACACTGTCGGCGGTCTCGGCATCGGTGTGGAAGCGTGCCTCCTTCTGCAATTCCTCGGCGCTCAATGCGCGGGGGCAGTTGGGCGTGACAGTGTAGATCTTGGCAAAGCAGGGGGCCAGATCGGACAGCATATCCTTATAGTCCTTGTCGGCCAGCACGCCCAGCACACCGACGAGGTTTTCCTCAAAATCGGCGCGGGTCAGGGTCGCGGCCAGCATTTTAGCGCCATCCGGGTTGTGGCAGCCGTCGAGCAGCAGCAGCGGATGGCGGCGCAGCACCTCGATGCGGGCGGGCATCCGGACATCGGCAAGGCCCTGCAGAATGGCGTCGTCCGAAATATCATAGCCGAACTCGCGCCAGAGAGCCAGCGCGATCTCGACAGCCATGGCGGCGTGGTTAGCCTGGTGCGTGCCGGGCAGACCCAGTGCGGCGCGATAGCCGCCGTAGTCGATGCGGTTTTCCAGCCGCTTGCCGCGCAGCAGCGTCAAATCGTCCTTATCGGGCGTGATGATGCTTGTGTGCGCCTCGGCAGCGGCGGTCAGGATCGGCCCCATAGCCTCCGCAGGCTGGTCGGGATAGTTGACGACGACGGTTCCTTCTTTTATAATACCGGCCTTCTCGGCGGCAATTTTATCAAGGGTATCTCCCAGGACTTCCATGTGGTCATAGCCGATCTTTGTGATGGCTGCCACGAGCTTGTGGGGCACGACGTTCGTTGCGTCGCAGCGCCCGCCAAGGCCGGTCTCCAGCACGACCAGGTCACACTTTTCGCGGGCAAACCAGAGGAACGCCAGCGCAGTGACGGCCTCAAACTCCACAGGCTTCTCGCCGCCCTCGGCCTCGATGGCGTCAATCGCGTCGAGCACCTTCTCCGTCAGGTTTGCCAGCGTGCGGGGCGGAATCATCTCGCCGTCGATCTGGAACCGCTCACGGAAGTCCACCACATACGGGCTGATGGTCAGACCGGTCTTGTAGCCCGCTGCCGTCAGGATGGAGGACGTCATGGCCGCAAGGCTGCCCTTGCCGTTCGTGCCCGCAATGTGGATGCACTGCAGCTCCTTTTCGGGGTTTCCCAGATGGTCGCACAGGTTCTGCATCCGGGCCAGACCGGGTGCGCCCTGCCCCATGCGCGGCAGGGCGTGCAGGGCTTCAATTGCCTGTTGGGTCGTCATTCTTCGTCCTCCTCATAGTTATCCTCGTCGGGTTCGGGGCGGTTCAGCTGTGCCTCGTGGGCACGGTGGGCGGCGCGGCGGGCCAGCCGCTCATGCTCGCGGCGGCGCAGCTCCTCGCTCTCGGCGCGCAGTGCGCGGTTCTCCTGCTTGACGCGGATGAATGCGGTAACGCCGCGCACGATCAGCAGGATGATGAGTGCAAACAGAAGTCCCGCCACGACGCCGGACATATCGATCCAGACATCCACCACCGACGAGGTGCGGTTGAGGCTGTGCAGCTGGATGGTCTCATCCATCAGCGCCGTTGTCATGCCGCCCAGCAGCGGCCAGCTCATGTGGCGCACAAAATGCTTTGTGTACACGCGGATGCAGAGCATCAGCAGAAAGCCCTCCAGCGCAAACTCCGAAAAGTGCGCGAGCTTACGGATCAGATGCTCCGACAATGGGCCGAGATGCACCTTGGCCAGCGCACTGTTGACCAGCTGCATGACGGCCTGGCTGCGTGCGGACGACTGGGCACCGTTTTCCAGTGAGTTGCGAAAGATAAACATAATGCAGGCAATCAGCGCCGCCGTAAATACCACGCGGAACAAGATCAGCCACGGACTGGTTCTTTCTTTTTCCATAATACTCCTTTATAGATACTCCTCTATAAACCTGTATTATAGCACGCAGCCCGCATAAGAGCAAGCGCCCTGCCGCAGTTTTCCTCATACTATAGGCCCGGCCTTGTAAGTTGTCAAGGCACGGTTTTTGTGGTATTCTAATGAAAAGAATGTATTTTGCGGGGGGAATGGCCATGAACATCCAGATTTTCGGCACGAACAAGAGCTTTGACACCAAAAAGGCACAGCGGTGGTTCAAGGAGCGCGGCATCAGATTCCAGATGATCGACATGAAGGAAAAAGGCATGAGCCGCGGCGAGTTTGACAACGTCTGCCGCGCCGTGGGCGGCTGGGCAAAGCTCGTCGACGAAAATGCAAAGGACAAGGACACGCTGGCGCTTTTGAAATGGCTCGACGAGAGCCAGCAGGCCGACAAGCTGTTCGAGAACCAGCAGCTCTTCCGCCAGCCCATTGTGCGCAACGGCAGACAGGCCACCGTAGGCTACTGCCCCGAGGTGTGGGAGAAGTGGGAGTAAGACAGACAGCTCACCTCTCTCTGCAGGAGCCCAGGGGCCCGACAGTTTTGGCCCGACGGATTTGGGTGAATGTCAAGAGTAAATGCGAAAATTTCATAATTTAATTTTTTGGCAGGGCGGCGACACACTCATTATAGAGTATTTCGGCGGTCAAATAGCCCAGCACTTTGCGGGGATAGTTGTTAATCCAATCTTCTACGCGCTGCACCTGCTTTCTGGTGACGCTGGCAAAACTCGTGCCCTTCGGGAAACAGCGGCGAATCATTCGGTTCAGATTTTCGTTTGACCCGCGTTCCCATGAACTGTAAGGGTGGCAATAATAAAATCGTGTCCGCGCCCCATTGTATAGAACAGATTTTTCCATACCAACCAAATCAGAAAATTCCGTGCCGTTGTCTACGGTAATAGATTTGAAGATTTTGCGGAATTTAGCACCCAAGCGCCGTTCCAGCCGATTTAGGGCACGAACGGTGCTTTTTGCTGTCCTGTCAGGCATCAGGATAATAATTTCTTTGCGGGTCTTTCGCTCAGTCAGAACCAGCAGGGCGCGCAGGCTTGTTTCGGCAGCGCTGTAAACGGTATCCATTTCCCAATGTCCAAATTCATCACGGCTGTTGATGATCTCCGGGCGCTTTTCAATGCTTTCGCCGCGCGGGGGTCTGGAGCCTTGCTTGTTCTCTTTTGGCTTGCGGTGGCGCTTTGGCTTGTCGGGCAGGTCTTTGTCTGTAATATCTGCAAACACGCCTTTTGCAATATAGCTGTATATCGTGCTGACGCACACGGACGTCTTGAACACCTTTCCCTCCAGCACTATATCTGCCATAGCCGCCGCCGGGGAACGCTTTTCATTTTTGATTTTGTTGCCGATATACTTTGCAAATTCGTGATCGTTTCCAATTTTCAGATCGGCTCCCTTGGCGCTCAAATTCGCCCGGTAGCGTTCCTCGGCTATATCAGGGCTATAAGCCGTATAAAATTCATAGGTGTCGCCATTCAAGCGCGTGTATGAGCCGCGTTCAATTTCTCTGTATACAGTGCTGATATGCACACGCAAAACATCTGCAATTTGACGGTAGGTGTACCCCTCGTTTAAGCATTTTTCAATGCGCAGTCTGTCGGTGCGTGTCAGATGCTTAAAGATGCGCGGCATATCAAATCCCCCTGTCAGATCAGCGCAGACGCGCCCTGTGCAAGCGCAAGAAGAAATTCAAGCTGTTGGACTGTAAGCGCCGCATGGCCGCAGAAACCGCGTGCACATTCGCGTGCGCACGCATCTGGAAGCCATTCGGCAACAGCATAATCTGATGAAAAATAATTTTTCATATAGTAGGCCCTCCCATGGCCTTGATTTTCCCCGCCAAATTGATTATAATAAAAAATAAGCAAGGGGCGGTTGTAGTCTCTTAGCGGCTAAAGGTTAGATGGTTACTTTTGAACGGGTCTCCATCTGGCCTTTTTGTTTTTTAACTGCATCCACGCGATGTAAAGGCTGAAGTATTGCTGTTTTGATTTCGGGCTTAACTTTTCAAATTCTTTGCTTTTCATTTTGGCGGTTCCTTTCTATTTGTACCGCCCCTTGCTATGTTTATATTGTACTATATTTAGTGTAATATTGCAATATGCAATATGCACTAACTCTAGTGCATATTCTTGTGCATTTTTGTACTTGCTTTAGTACACTTTTCTGTGCTATAATAGGGATACTGAAAAAGGCCACTTTATAGCGAGGTGTTTATATGATAACTTATGAAGGGCTGTATAAGCAATTATCAAAACAGGGCCATAACAAATACTGGTTGCGAAAAAACGGAATCAGTCCGTCCGTTCTGGACAAACTTGGCAAAGGCGGTGGACTTGATTATCGCTCAATAAACAAGCTGTGCGCCCTGCTGAACTGCCAGCCCGGCGATCTCATGGAATATATTCCAGACCCAGCGCCGCAGGATACAGCAGAATAAACAGAACACGGCAGACCGCCCGCATGGGTTGTCTGCCGTGTTCTGTTTTAGCCGTCGTCTACATCATCGGGGATTCCGTCGCCGTCGCTGTCAGGCACTTCAGGCAAGCCCGCAATGCTGGTAAGCAAGGACAGCAGACCGGCCAAGGCGGACGCGCTCACCACAATGCGCCAGTCAACCGCGCCAAGAACGGCGGCGCTGCCGATCGTGGCAATAGCGGTCTGTGCAACGGTTTTGACCGCGCGCACGGCAGCGGCTTTCGCAAGAGCTGCAAGGTAGTTCTTTTTCATGGGTTATTCCTCCTTATTTCCGGCGGCACACGCCGGTAAGCGTTCACAGTTTGCCATGATGTGTTTGATAGAGGGGTCTCCATCACCCAAGGCGACATAGGGGTCATAGTAATTGCGCAGGGTTTCCATACCATAGGGCGGAATAACGCCCTTGCTGATATAATGCAAGCCCAAAGACATTACCTGCCCGCGCAGCAGGGCTTTCACGCCGCTTTCCATGGCTTTGTCCTTGTTCTCGGCTGCTTTCCTGTGCCCAAGGGCAAAGCCCGCCACAGCGCCCGCAAGGGCTGTCACAAGCGACGTCAACAGACCCGGCAACATCTGCAAGATGATTTGCTGCATGGTTTAGTCCTCCACCCACTTGCTTGTGTAGTGGACGCCCAGTGCGTCCGCCTTTTGCTGTAAGGCAGAGGCGGCAGCGGTAGACATTGCCTGCATGGTTACGGTGTACAGGGTCGGCGCGCTGCCGTTGTCAGCGGCAGTTTTCAGCAGGGCATCATAGTCGCCCTTGCTCATGGGGCCGATGGTGGGGATTTGCAGTTTTTTGTCTGCGGTATCGGCAGCGGGCACAACAACGCTGTGTTCGCCCTTGTTGAACTGGTATTCCTTGCCGGTGGCAAGGGTATAATCAGCGTCAAGCCATGTAAGCGGGTTGGTGCGTTTTCCGTTGAGGATAACCTCGAAATGCAGGTGCGCGCCGTATACGTTGCCGGTCGTGCCGCTGTAACCGATGATCTCACCCTCTTTAACCTTTTGCCCAACCTTAACGCAATAGCTGCTAAGGTGGGCATAGCGGGTTTGCAGGGTATGCTTTTTATAAGGGGCGTGTTTGATGCGTACCATGTTGCCATAGCTCTGCATACCTGTTTTTGTGTGCCCATCCCAGTTTTGCGTCTGATCGACCGTGCCGTCCTCGGCGGCATAAACCGGGCGGATATACATACCTTTGATCTGGGTACGCAGATCAACAGCTTGATGCAGGGAGCCGTCATTGTAATACCAGCCCTGTGTCAGCACATGAATGTCAAGCGGCCAATGCAGCAGAACTTCACCGTTGGAAAGTCGCATTGTTTTTTACCTCCATTTCTGGGTTCGTAGTTTGGAATATGCCGATTGCATATTCAAATTCCAAATCAGCCAGCGCGCGGCGCTGACCGCCTGTGCAGCTGTCCTTGCGTTCAGCAAGGGCAAGTGCTTCATCGGCAAGATCAAGCGCTGCGCGGGCTATCTCTCGCGCCGTCATAGGCTTCACCGTCCTTGTTGGCAGATTCACGCGCCGCTTTTGCGGCAAGCGCCTCTGCCCAGATTTTACGGACGATTCCACAGGCATCGGCATGGCTTGCGTGTCCTGTCCAGCTGGTAAGCTGTTCATGCAGTTGGTTCCAGCTGACCTCACCAGCGGCATACCGGCGGATACGTCGGCGGCAGCGGGTTATGCTGTCCTTGCGTATCAGCCGGTAATCGTGGAAATGCCGATACCCTACAAAATCAATTCCGTGCATTGGTTTGTAAATCTTTGTTTTGGGGTTCAATTCAAGGCGCAGTTCAGTGTGTAGGAACTCGGTGATCTTTTCCAGCTGTTCAACCAGTTCGAGGCGGCTGCGCGCCAAAATGACGAAATCGTCCATGTAGCGCATATACCATTTTGCACGCAGGGTTTCTTTCACGAAACGATCAAGCGGCGTCAGGTACATACCGCCAAACAGCTGACTTGTCAGGTTACCCACAGGTACGCCGACAGGCTCGCCGGTGCCGTTGTGATCTACGATGCAGTCCAGCAGGGCAAGCACGCGCCGGTCTTTGATTTCTTTGCGGTATTGCCGCTTTAGTACGTCGTGGTTCATACTCGCAAAATAGCTGTGAATATCGCCCTTTAGCACCCACACATTGCCGTCCCATTCCCTGTACAGGCGGTAATACCAGCGCGACAGGTCATGACTTGCTTTGTGCGCGCCGCGCCCATCAATGCAGGCATAGGAATGGGCGTAGAACCCGCGTTCAATGATCGGGCGAATGACATTGCAGAGGGCGTGCTGGGCAACTCGGTCTTTGAATGGCAGGGCGCGAATGATTCTTTCTTTCGGCTCGTAGATGGTGAAAGACCGATAAGGCTGCGGGTGGTATGTACACGTCTTGAAATCTTCCTGCAATTCCAAAAGGTTTTCCGACAGGCGGGCGGTGTAGGCAAGTACTTCGGTGCGGTATCGTTTGTTTTTGCGTGCCTTTCGGTATGCTTTCAGCAGATTTTCATAGGTGTAAATTTGATCGTAAATGTTATTGATGCGTTTGTGCCCCATAAGGCAACACGGCTCCCTCTTTTGCATGGGCTACTTGCGGCAGCCGTCCTTTTTGATGTTTGCCGGGTATTGCCCCGAACGGGCCGAATCCTCTGACTTCTTGAAAAGTCTGTCGGTAAAGCCTTGACCGTACCGATCTGCCCCGCATAATAATAGAAGTCACAGGCCCCGCGCACGCCCACATTGGTGTTGACGTTCCAAGGGTAATTGTTGCAATTCACAGTGCGGGCACCACAGTGGGCACCGTTGTTCCAGTTGCCGCCAGCAATCAGGGCGTGGAGGGAAAATAAGGGTTCAGCCCATGGTTATGATCTTGCGTTGATGGCTTTGATAAGCCCGCCAACTCTGCCGCCAATCTCTGCCAGCTTGCGTCCGATCACTTCGTAGCGGTGGGCGTTGCAATATTTCAGGTCGTAGCCGAGGTGGAAGTAGGTGCGCAGCATATCCAGTTCCCGGTCAATGGCATAAGCATGGCTTTTCTTCGTGCTGGATTTGCGCAAGGCAACGCATTCCTCCAGCATCGTGAAAATGCAATTCTTAATCCTGTTGGTAAGGGCGAATTTCTCCGCTTTAGGCCAGTTGTTCAAGATTGGGTAGATGTACAGTGCAAAATCATAAATTAGTTGTTCTGTTTCAAGTGGATTCATAGTTTTTCACAAGCCCCGCTTTCGCGGGGCAAGACGGTCAAACAGCGTCACAGGCCCCGCGCACGCCCACACTGGTGTCGACGTACCAAGGGGAAACGTCGCAATTCACAGTGCGGGCACCACAGTGGGCACCGCTGCTCCAATTGCCGCCAGCAATCAGGGCGTGGAGGGCGGTATCGGACGGCATATAAATCTGACCGTAGCCGGGTACGACGTCGTACCAGTTCCAGCTGCTTGCGGTGGGTTCAAGGCAAAGTTCGTCCAGCCATTCCCACACGTTGCCCGCGCAGTCACGCAGACCCAGCAGGCTTGTTGCGTTGGCTACATAGCCGGTCAGCTGCCGCGCCGTGTTGCTGGTAGCCGTCCAGCCGTTTGCGTTGCTGGCATCAAGCCCCTGCGGGCTTCCCTCGGCACCCTTGCACCACTCGCCGTAAGACGGCATACGCTTACCAACGCGGCGCAAGCGTTCCTGCGCAATGTACCAGTTCAGCCCCTCGGTGCCGGTAATGGGCGTGGCGTTGTACTTGCTCAACAGACCGCCGTTTGCATCGTCGCTGTTGATATAGATGTCAAGCCATGTGCCGCCGCCGATGTAAACCATAGCCTCCGGGCTGCAAGCCGGCCGCCAAAGCAGCGTCCACACGGACGCGGGCACGATGCCGTCATAGACGTCGGACACGGACAGCGATTTGCGGCATTTGCCAAAGTGGAATCCGCCGATCTTGCGGCTGGTATCGGCATTGTAGCCGGAGGGGTAGGTGCTGTTTTTGGAAATAATGTAGATTTCATCTGCATCGCTGCCGGGGTCGCACAGATACACATAGTAGTCCGAACCGACGGTAAAAGTGCCGCTGTCGAGGTTTGCCTCGGTCAGCACAGTGTTCTGCGTCCGAAACACACCGCCGCCGGTCAGGGCAAAAACACAATCGGCGAAAACCGTGATCTGCTTTGCGGCGTTGGCGTCAAGGTACTTTTTGACAGGGGCAACCACATCGGACAGCGCGCCGAATACCTTGCAATTCAGCAGGGCGCGTTTGTCGGTAAGACTATCCACAAGAAAACGGCTCATAAACTCATCACCACACCTTTAATATTTTTCAGTTCGGCAGCGGTCAGCCCCATGCGCTGTGCGGTGGTGACAGTTGCCGGAATCAACAGGGTTTCGGTATCGGACGGCAGCGCCTTTGCAAGCGTCACCGCAGTTTTTGTCAGCTGCTTTGTGCCGGTGGCGTCATCTTCTTCGATATGCTCCACGGCGGTGATCTTGGCACCGTTGCCGGTGGTCTGACCGGCGGCAGCTTCGGCACAGTAACCAATCGTTACCGTCGTACCGTCAACGGCCAGAATCGGGCAATGCAGGTACGCGCCCGCTTCAATCTGTTCGATAGCGGCGGCAAGCTCGCTGACAGGGAATGCGGGCGGCGTTGCCTGCGCCATGGCAAGGCAGTTCAAGAGGTCTGCCTTGGTTGCAATGGTTTTCGGAAATCCTTTCATGCTATATAGCCTCCTTTATGTCGGCTGACAGTGGGTAAAGCCGTTGTAGCAATGCCCCACAAAGCCCTCTTTGCGTACATCTTCCCGCAAGATCGCGTCAATCTGTTCCTGCTGTTTGTCAATTTGCAGTTGCAGATTTCCGGCGGCGTCTTCGGTCAGCTGATCTTTCATGTGGGCAAACCACTTTGCAAATTCGCTTTCAAAAGCCTCCTGATCTGCAAGCGCGGTGTCGGACAGTTCGCTGAACCACGTTTCGTACTGTTTCTGCATCACGGTCAGGTCGATGCCCTTGAATTTGCAGTACACATACCCGCACAGGTCAGAATCCGCGCGCTTGTCGGTAATCATGCTGGAGGTGATCGCGGTAGCACCGGCAGGAACGCGGACATAGTACAGGCACAGATCGTATGTTTCGGCGTCACGAATGTAAGCGGGGGCAACCGGCGTAATGGCAGGCGTACCAGCCACGACCATTGCGTGAATATCCCGCGTGTTTACATCGCGCCGAACAACAACCGTGTCAATACGGTCAAGCGCGCCGTCGGCATAGCCAAACGTAAGCACAAGCGGGCCGTCGTTCTTGTAGTGGTAGCCGTTCACAATAGCCCAGCCCTCGCCCAGCTGTGCGGTCATGCCGCCCGCCGGGGTAAGGGTCAGATCACCTTGCTGGCACACGCCGGAATGGAACAGAATATCCGTTGTGGCGGCGGTATCAGCGGTGGTATATTTTCTGTCCCCATTGTGCGAGGGGAAGAATCCACTCCATTCACCCATTTATAAATCCTCCAAATCTAAGGTTTCGGATTTTGTTTTGCCTGTGACCGGGTAGACGGTAACGCCGCCGTTTTCGTAGATTTCCTCAACTTCAGTCACGCGCTCGGTCAGGGTCTTGCCGATGGTGGAATCGCCGGTGGTTACTTTGTCGCCTAAATCCCAATCCTCGGTGTAGACAAAATTTTCAACGTCGGTCGCCGTGCCGGTGAAGTTCTCGGTCTTGATGTGGTCGAACAGCGCCCAGCCGCATTGTGTTTTCAGTTCGTCGCGGTATGCCGAATCGGTCTTGCCGTCCGGGGTCACGCTGGAGGCGTCAACATAGCACACCCGCTTGCGGCCGCCTTTGGAACGGTCAATGGAAACAATGGTGCCGTCGCTGCCGCGCGCATACGCAACATTGCAATAGTCGGATTCATCAAGGCTGTATTCGGCGTCGATGAAGTTCTGAAATTCATCTGTGAAATAGACGACCGGGTTGTCCGTCTGCTCGGCGCTGTGGTCTGCGCCCTCGTACACCTGAAACGTGAATTTTTGTTCCGTGCTGTACAGCAGACGAAAGCCCAGGCCGTATGCTTTGGCAACGGCGGTCATTGCTTTCAGCGTGTTTTTGAAATCCAGCTGTATTGTGATGGCGTCGCCTGTGGGCAGGTCGGCGCGGTCAACAACCAGTTCAGGTACAGAATCGCGGGCATCTTCGGCAAGCTGGCACAGGATTTCAGCCGGGGTGCCGGTGTAGCTTTTCAAGCCGATTACAAGCGCCATGCCGAAATAGATGGACAGCATACGCGCCGACACGGTAAGTTCGTAGCCCTTGATGTCAATGCCCATCACGCGGGCAGATTCCTTGCGGTCAACCCGGCGCAGAATGACACCGGGCTGCAACAGGGCTATGTTTTCCTCGGTGGCGTACAGGTGCAGTTCTACCTCGCCCGGTTCCCAATAACGCCGACGCCAGCGCAGGGAGGAAAACAGGTCAATCACGCCCAGAAATTCACCGCTTTCGGCAAACACATATAATTCCATAAGCTATACACCCCAATAGGCGGGCGTACTGGAAACAACAACCTCCAGATTGCCGATGCCGCTTTCCGCGTCATAGCGGAATACGTTGTCACCGGGTTCCGCTTGCAGCCATGTGGAGCCGTACACCCACAGATTATTTGCGCTTTTTTCAACGCCGTTTTGTTTCAGCTTTACCCGTTTGTTTTTCAACCCTGTTGTTACGGTCAGCACATCACCCGCGTGCATTTCACACAGGATTTTGAACCCCTTTTGCCGTTTGACTTCAAATAGGCTGGGGTTGTATACGGTGCCGGTCGCCTTGAATTGCACGGTCAGCCCGCGCGTAACATTACTGCTGTTTTCAATGGTGACAACGAGGTTGGTGCGCTTGGTCGTCATTTCAAAGGGTTCATCGGGTATTTCCATCACATCGTCCGGCCACTCGATAAGCCCCTCCCATGTAGCCATTTCCACGCGCTCATCGGTAATATCCTTGAATTGCGGGTCGGGGCACATAAGGCTGATCGTTGCCTTGCGCTGCTGGCCGGTAGGGTCAACATCTACAAATTCGGGCACATAGTCGATCTTGCGGGTGACGTCGCCGTCGGTAACGTACAGGGTGCCGGTTTCGCGTGGGAGGAAAAAGCTGTACAGCCTTTCCCGCATAGCGCGGTGGTTGTCCTTAATCCAGCAGTAGATCACAATATTCCGCTTGGCGGCGGTGCTGGATTTATAAATTTCGCCGTCCTGACCGCTGCCTTTTTCGGTTTCAACCTCAAATTCGGATTTTGTAAGGCCGTCCACGTCGTCCAACCACAGCGGCCAGCGGTAGCCGATGACGATACTTTCCCCGCCGCGCTTGCAGGTCAGCAGGAAATTTCGCATAAAATCACCCCTTTAACTTGGCAAGCAGATCGCGGGTTGCAAAGCGGGTCTGCCGCGCGGTTTCGCCGGGCGACAGCGCTTGCGGGCTGGTTATGTTGACAGTCTGGTTCATGGTGGTGTTGTTGGTAACTGCCCCCGCGCCTGCGCCAGCGGTGGCAAGCGGCGAACCGTTTACCATAACCGCCATGCCAGCGGTGATACCGTCGAGGGTCTTTTGCAGGTACGGCATAGCGCCGCGCATGGCGTCGGCGTAGCCGTGGATAAAATCAACCGGCCACTTCTCGTAATCGCGCAAGGGGCCTTCGTCCGGGCGGGAAAAGTGCAGCATACTACGGATGTTTTCAGCAATGCCGCGCACCTTTTCCACCACAGCGTTTGCGGCGGACGTGATACCGCGCGCCAAACCGTTGATGAAGTCAGAACCCCATTGCACAGCCTGCGCGGGCAGTGCCTTGATGTAAGTGATTGCCTGTGTAATACAGCTGACGGCGGCATTGTAGACCGCCCCGGCAACGCTGGTAATGCCGTTGGCAAGGGCATTGAACATACTGCTGCCGATGCTCGCAAGCGTACCGGGCAACCCACGGAAAAAGCCTAAAATGCCATTCCAGATGGATTGTACGGTGTTGCTGATACCTTGGCACACGCTGCTGACGATAGACAGCAGCCCATTCCACGCGGCGGAAATTGCGCCGGAAATCGCCAACATCGCCCCGCTGATAAACGCCTTGATGCCGTTCCAAATCGCTTGTACGGTGCTGCTGATCGCGCTGCAAACCGTGCTGATTGTAGACAGCAGACCATTCCATGCGGCGGAGACTGCGCTGACAATGGCATTTGCAACGCCGCTGACAACCGCCTTGATGCCGTTCCAAATGCCGGAAACAGCGTTGGACAACGCCAACAGGATATTGGAAACATCGCTTTTCAGGGCGGTAAAATCGCCGGTGACTAAATCGCAGATCACCAACACGACGCCCAGCACAAGAGTTTTGATGTAGTTCCAGACGTTAGAAAAAATCTCTTTGATGCCGTTAAAGGCGGTCGTCACACCGTCGCCGATGGTGCCCCACACCGCTTGCAGGTTGTTGGCAATAGCGGAAACAATGCCACTGACAACGGCTTGAATAGCGCCCCACACGGCGGAGAAAACAGCCTGAATCGCACTAAGCGCCGTGGAGACAGCGCCGGTAATGCCAGCCCATGCCGCTTGCAGACCGCTGGCGATGGCAGAAACAACGGTGCTGACCGTTGTTTGAATCGCGTTCCACGCGGCGGAAAATCCAGCCTGCATACCGGCAAGAAACCCCTGTATGCCGCTGATTGCGCCGGAAACAACGCTTTTGATGGCTTCCCACAGTCCTATCCAGAAATTGCGGAAAGCCTCGCTTTTGTTCCACAGGGTTACAAATGCCACTACCAGCGCCGCAATGCCTGCCACAATCAGCACAACAGGATTTGTGCCAGATAGCAGACCAAACAGCCCGGAAATAGCGCCCTTTACTTTGCCGACGGTGGAGACGATCTCCGGCGCGGCTTTCAGCACATTTCCCACGCTCGACACCAACTTGCCGATGAACAGCAAGACCGGCGACAGCACGGCAATGATACCGCCCACGGTCAAGATTACTTTTTGGGTGGATTCGTCCAGACCGCTGAATTTCTGCACAAGCCCGGAAACGCCCTCAATGATCTCCGTGATAACCGGCAACAGGTTATCCATCAGGTCAATCGCGTTGTTTTTCAGTTCGTTCAGCGCTTTCGCAAATTTCTGGCTGGTGGTGTTCGTCACCTTTGCAAAGGCGGTGTCGGTGGCACCGGCGCTTTGCTCCATCGTCTGCAAAATTTCGTTGTAGTCGCTGCCGCTGTTGCGCGCAAGCACCATGGCGGCGGAACCGCCCTCCACACTGCTGAACATATCTTTCAGGGTCTTGCCGTCCTTGGCGGCGGCATCAGAAAGCATATTCAGAATGTCGGAGGTGGAATTGCCATCGGCTTTCAGGTCTGCAAAGCCCTTGCCGGTCAGTTCCCGCAAGGTGGTATCCGTAGTGCTGCCGGACTTGGTAAGTTCGTTCAGCATGGATTTCAGGTAGGTGCCGGATTCGGCGGTGGCAATACCGTTCTTGGTAAGCAACGCATAGGCCGAGGACAACTCGGTCATATCGTAGTTGGCAGCTGCCGCCACAGGTATGACCTTGCCCATGCTGGAGGCAAGCTCGTCAACGGTGGTTTTGCCCTCGTTCTGGGCGGTAATCAGCAGATCGCTGATTTTGCTTGCATCTTCGGCTTGCAGCTGGTAGCCGTTGATTGCGGTTGTCATAACGTCCACGGCTTTTGCGGTGTCAGTAAAGCCGCCCTTTGCCAGTTTGACGGCGGAGGTCGTAAAATCTACGGCATCGCCCGCGTCCACGCTGGCGGAAATGGCGCTGTACACAGCCTCGGAAAAGTCGTTGACAGACACGCCGGTTTCGCTGCTGGCCGCCATGATGTCAGCCTTGTACGCATCAAAATCCGTGCTGGATTCGTCCAACAGGGTACTGACCTTGGCAAAGGCATCTTCAAAGTCTGCCGCCAGCTTTACACCGGCAACGCCTGCGCCCGCCACAGCAGCGGACACCGGCGCAAGAGCCTTGCCCACGCCGCTAATACCGTCTCCGATAGTCTGCATCTTATCGCCGACGGCGGAAATACGCTCGCTTAGCGTTTTGGTAGCCGCTTCGCCCGCCCCTGCAAGGTCGTCGTAGGTGGCGGTCATGATCTCGATATTCTTTGTGGTGCTTTCGATTTCGCGGCACAGCTTGCGGTATTCTTCTTGGTTGACCTCGGTGCCGTTTTGCATATCGGCATCAACGGCTTTTTTGGCTTGCTGTAAAGCGGTCAGTTTATCTTTGCTTGCGGCAATTTCCTTGCTTAACAATTCTTGCTTTTGTGCAAGCAGAACCGTATTTGTGGGGTCTAATTTCAGCAGACGATTCAATTTGCCGATTTCGCGGGAAGAACTGCTGATCTTTCCGTTCAGTTCACTTAAAGCCGTGTTGAAATTTTTGGTATCGCCGCCGATCTCAACAGTAATGCCCTTGATGTTATAGGCAGGCAAATGGAGCCGCCTCCTTTCGTAAGCGGCTCCATTCAGCCCTTAGTGCAGACCATTTACTGCACCGTTATCCAAAGAATTTGTTGATGTCTGCCTGTGTAGCCTTGATAGGCCACTTGTAGTCGTCGTTTTCACGTTCAATAGCCATATCGTTTACCATGCCCACAGTCAGCAGGTCAAGATCGCGCAGGGAAATTCCCATCTGACAACACCGCAGCATAAACAGCGGTGTTGTCATTTCGCGGGTCGTCATCCGTGTTTTTTTTTCGGGGTTGCGGTGGTAAGCGTGTTCAGGTTCCACAGTTCAAGGATCTCCGGCAGAACTTGGTAAATGTCGAAAATTTCAAACTGTTCCAGCCATTCCTCCACGCTGCCGGGTACGGCGTCCTTGTCCGCGTGCTTTGCCATGATGTAGGCAACGCTTTCAAACAGCCCCAGATCAGTTGCGGCAAGCTGTTCCTGTTCGGTGGTGGCTTTCTCGTAGGCGGCGGCAAGTTTTGCCAAATCCTGCATGATGTCACGCCCGAACTTAATGCGGTACAGGCGCGGCACGGCGGCGGTTGCCCGCAGGCGGACTTCCTTGCCGTCAATATTGATCGTCTTTTCCATGTTGTTCTCCTATAAGGCGGGTGTTCCAGCGGAACACCCGCGCATTCCGGGTCTCACTCTGCCGTGTCGGTGGGCATGGTAACTTTGGTGTACCACGCCTTGCGCACGGCTTCAGTGGCATCGTCGGCGGTATGCGCCTTGATCGTGCCGTCCTTCAGCGGGGACACGGTAAGGGAGGAACTCTGGGTGTCCGGCTCGGTGCTGTCGTTCTTGGTGTTGCCGGTAATGCCGGGGCGGGTGCCGGAGCAGTTGTACAACACGTACTTGCGCCCGGTGATGTCGCCGTCCACCTCAAACAGCAGGGCAAAATTGCTGGCGGCAGCGTTGGCGTTCTCGACGATCAGGCCGTTCTTGCTTTTCGTCATGCCCCAAATGTCGGTCAGCATGGATTCCGGGAACATTGCCACTTCCAGATCGCCGGAATAGCCGTTGTTGGACTGGCAGACGTAGTACACAACACCGTCCGCGTAGAACTTGGAAACGTCACCCTCAGCGTCAAGGCTAAGGGAAACCGCACCGGGCACGGCAACCGGGGCTGCAAAGGTAACAGCGCCGTCATCGCTGGCGGTCTGCTTTGCGTAGTGTACGTTTTTCAGGTTGAACAAAACTTTATCTTTAGGCATTTTTACACCTCAATTTCGTAGATGACGTATTGCATTTGTTCATCGTCAATATAGATTTCTTCGGACTTGCTGTAAAAGATTCCGGCGGCAGTCAGGGCGGTTTCCAGCTGCTGTTCTGCGCCGGGGTCTTTTTCAGCTGTGTACAGTTCCAGCGCGTAGCGGGTCTTTTTGGTGTACACAACACCGTCTGCCGCAAAAGGGGTATCGCGTTCAAAATAGAACACGCCAAAAGGCAGCGTATGACCGTTTTTCCATGCACGGTAAGCGAACGGCAGCCCGCTGGAATCCAAAACGGTTTTTAATTCGGCTTGGGTCAGCTGTAAGACCTCCGTTTCATCTTTTTATTGCATAGATCGTGCTTTTCTGCTATGCTGTAAGTAATAAATGCGAAAGGGTGTTGAACTATGGCAAAGTGTAAACGCTGCGGGAAATGGGGACTTTTCCTCAAGCTGGACAAAGACGGAAACTGCGTTGCCTGTCAACGTGAACTCGCCGAACAGCGCGAGGCTGAACTCCGCCGTCAGCGGGAAGAAGAAAAGCGCCGCCGGGAAGAAAAGCGCGCAGCCTTTTGGAAAGAAATGGACGAACTTCCCCGCGCCGAAATCCGCACGGACGGAAAGAAGCATCGGGCACAGCCCATCAGTTACATAAAAGATGAAATCTCCTATGCGCGTGTCACCAAGAGAAGCAACCCCGCAAAATTTGCGGATTTCGTCGTACTGGATACTGAAACCACCGGGCTTTCCTGCACAAAAGACGCCGTGTTGGAAGTTGCGGCAATCAAAGTAAAGAGTTATAAATTTATTGAGGTATTCCATACAATGATTACCCCCCCCCCGCAAAAACTTGAAACAGCTTCCGCTAAAGAGGCTATGTCAATCAATGGCATAACGCCGGAAATGCTGGAAGGTGCGCCCGCGCTGTATCAAATCATTCCGTCTTTGCAGGAATTTATCGGAGATATGCCCCTGCTTGGGCACAACCTTGAATTTGATTTGAAATTCTTGTGCCGCGCCGGGCTTGACATCACGCTTGATAAGCGAAAGTTTTTCGATAGCTATGTACTGGCGGGAAGTATCCTCAAAAAGCCAAAATGGGAATATGACAGCGAACTGGGGTGCTATTCCCCGAACTATGACAAACCCTATGACATATCAGACTATAAGCTAGATACACTTTGCCGCTACTACGCCATAGACCGCGCAGACGAACACCGCGCATTAGGGGATTGCATAGATACAGCAAGGGTTTTTAGATGCCTCTTGCAAGAAAAAATAGATACCACAGAAGATTTTGACGCTTGATTACTTAGAGTAAATTTTCTTTACGCCCTCAATCATGCGTTTGACAGCGTTTCCTTCGGCGGGTTTGATGTGCGGGTATGCCCGCACACGCCCGCCGTTTCTCTTTGCGTGTCCGTTTTCCAGCAGGTGCGTCAGCTGCCATGCGGATTTATTGCGCACCCGCATACGCAAGCTGTCGCTATCTTCCCATTCTTGGGTGACAGTCCAGCCTTTGCGGTATTTCCCGGTTCTCTTGGGCGAGGCTTTTTTGATCTCGCTTTTGCAGGTTTCGGCAGTTTCTTGAATCAGTTCCTTGGTTTCAGCGGTTTTGGCTTTGGAATATGATTCAAGCATCTGTCTTACTACGGTAGCCATTTCCTCTGGCTTGACCTTAACAGAATTGCTCACGAAATGCCCTTTCTGGTGGCGGCGTACAGCTCCAGTGTGTCCGGGCTGGATTGATAGGTGCGGTACACCTGTTTTTTCACACCATGCAGCAGGGCGTATTTCTGCCCGCTGTAATCCCATGGGCGCAGCACGATCTTTTCAACCTCGCTGTACCCACGGCTGCCCGCCGTAAAGGATTCCTCCCGGCTTACGCTTTTGATGTCACCGTAAACGGTGGCGCGCCCGGTTTCGGTTTCCGCCTGCAAGCCGATTGCATCAGTGCCGGAGGTGTCCGTGTCGATCAGGATAATTTCATCACTGAAATACATATCAGCCCTCCAGATAATCCCCGCACAGGCTCAAGCTGACCGCAAGACTTTCATAGCTTTTCTGATAGCGTTCGGCGTCGCTGCCGCCGTACCCGAAATTGCCCTTGCAGTACAACTTGACCGCCTGCTTGATAAGCGGGTCGTCGTCGCTGATCTTTACGACACCACGTTTACGCAGATCAGCTTTGCAGGCAGCAATCAAATCTGTAAGTTCATCATCAAACGCAGTGTTGTTCTTGTTGCGCAGCACCCACACTCTTGCAAGTTCAAGCACGGTTTACACCTCCGGGGGTTACGCCTTGGCAGCTTCGCCCTTTTTGATGATGATAACGCCGTTGGGGTCAAGCAGCTTGCCGTCACAGATGTGCAGCACCTTGGTCTTGACGGTGTTGTCGTCGTGGTCAGTCCACTTGACGGCGGCAAACTGACCGTTGCTGTTCTCGGCGTAGTCGCTGGGGTTGAAGTACACGGCAATGACATCATCCTTGACGGCGGCATCGAAGTTGGCGATGATGTCATCCTCGACGGTCTCCACAGGTTTGCCGCAGAAGCGGTACGTCTCTCCACCGTCGATGCCGTAGTTCACACGCCCGATGGGCTGGCCGTTCTTATCGACCATGCCGTCAATGTAGCCGTCAAACGTGCCCTGCGCCATGACGAACTCACCCTTGCGGTATGCCTTGGGAATCTTGGCGATGACCTTCTTGTGCCATGCGGAATAGTCGCCGATCTCGTCAGGGGAAAGAACGACAACATTCTTGGTGGGCACGCGGGTGTCCTTGGTAACGCCAATGAACTGCCCGCTGCCGGTGCCGGAAATGATGGCCTTTTCTTTGGCGGCAACGATAGCTTCCACAGCCAGCGGCACAAACATCTGCTGGAACTCGTCGAAGGTGACGACGGACGCAAGCAGGGTCTGTGCGATTTTGCATTCCAGACCGTAGTAGCTGAAGGAAACCTTCGTGTTGGCGGTCAGCTTCTGATCATCGCTGGACTTGCTCTCGCCAATCCAGTTGGCGGTAGGCTTCAAGGCCAGGATCGGGAACTCGACACCGCCCTGCACATTCAGCTTGCGGATTTTGGCGTACAGGTTGCCGTAAGACTTCATCTCGCGGATGATCTCGCGGGTGATCGTGGTGGGAATGACCGCGCCCGCGTCGGTGGTGGTCGTGGTAGCGGCCACATTCAGCATCGGGGCCACGCTGGCGCGCAGATCGGCGGGAATCTCGGTGCCGCGGCAGACATACGCCATGAACGCATTGCGGTATTCAGCGGTTTCGCTGGGGTCGGTCTGGGTGCCCTGCGGCACGGCGGCGAAATTTACAATCTGCGTCGCGGCATTGGTTTGGGCGGGGGTCACGTCGGCGGGGGTAAAGCTGCGGGCGCTGTTCTGCAACGCGGCAAAATCCGCGCGCGCCTGCGCCTCGGCTTCCCACTGGTTATCCAACGCCCTGACCTGATCGCGGCAGCTGTTGGCGGTGGCCGTGTCGCCCGCGTCGATAGCGGCGCGCATATCGTTCATCAGTTTGGTGCGCTGGGTGTTATACTGTTCTCTCGTCATTTTAGTTACTCCTTTTTGAGAAGATTCTGATAGTCGGTTTCCGCCTGCGCAAGTTCGGCGCTTTTATCTGCGCGGAACATGGCAAGCGTCTTTTGGATAACACTGTCGGGCAGCAGTTCGGCGCCCAGACCGGCAACGATGTCGCCGCCCATGATCTCATCAACCAGCCCCAATTCAACGGCGCGCTGGGCAGTAATCCACGTTTCCGCGTCCATCATTGCGCGGATTTCGTCGCGGGTTTTCCCGGATTTGCGCATATAGGCGTTGGCGAGGGAATCGTTGTTGGTTTCCAGCACGTCTCCGGCGTGGTGCATGGCGCGGTAATCGCCCTCGGCTGTGCTGGCGACGTTGTGAATCATCAGCTGCCCAACCGGGGAAATTGCGCTGTGCCCAGCCATGGCAATGATGCTGGCGGCGCTGGCGGCAAAGATGATCTTGATATTCACACCGCCGCCGTACTCCGACAGCAGGGTATAAATTTCGTTGCCGGCCCGCACATAACCGCCGCCGGAATTGATGTACACCTCCAGCGGCTGACCGTTGGCGGCGTCCAGTGCGTCCGAAACGTCCTTTGCGGACGTGGATTCAATGCCGAAATAGTCATAGACGTGTTTGTAGTCGTTGGGCACGATCACGCCCTTAATATTCAGTTTCATTCGTTTTCACCTCCCGCTTTTGTGGTTTTGACAGGCTGTGTATCAAGGCGGCGGATAGGCTCATCACCGCCCGCAACAGGGGCAAGACCAAGGACGGCGCGCCACTCGTTAGGCAGCATTGCGCCACGGTCAACCATAGCCTGCAATGCAAGTTTGGTACTCATGCTGGCATACTGGAGGTTGCTGCTTTCCAGATACAGCCGATTGCCGAAAGCCCGCTGCCGCCGATTCCACAGCTTGCGGGTGTGTTCGGTGGCAAATTGCAGCAGGTCGGGTTCGACTTGTGCCTCGTAATAACTGATCCACTCATTCTCCGAAAAGGAACTTTTCACGATCTTTTCGTTGGTGTTGAAAAAGCTATACAGGCGGGTTATGTTGTTTTGGCTTTGCAGGGCGTTGGGCACATAGTCGTGCGGTTCCAGCTGGATTGCATCGGCTTTGACGTCCGTACCGGCAACACCCTTGCTGTTGTTGGCGTCAAGGAACGCATCGGCAAAAATGTCGGTCTGTTTCTTGATGTCCTCCGGGCGCATACCGCTAGAGGTAAATTTCAGTAACCAACGAATGACCGCGCTGTTCCGCACGGCATTGACAATACCCCGGTCGGTGGTGCCGATGACTTCCATAATATCCCGCAAGGCTGCACCGGGCGGCGTTCCGAAAACGTCATTTTCGTTGTAGTCGTTGCGCAGATGGATTATGTCGGTATAGGCGAACGTCCATGTACTGCCGTTCGGCAGCCAGAATTGCAGCAGCAGTTCACCGGCCTTGTTGTACAGGGCCTGCACGCTATCCGCTACCAAAGGGAAAAGGGCAACAGGGTAGCCGTTTTCATCACGCTGGATTACGGCAAACGCATTGTTGTTCAAAATCAGCTGCGTTTCCATTTTCTCCGCGTACATCTGCCATGTCATGTACTGGTTCGGTTCGTCCAGCAATGCCCGAATGTATGCGTCTGGGTTTGTCTGGGTGGTGGTCTTGCCGTCCGGGGTGGTAGTGGTGCGGATATGGCGCGGGGTTGCCTTGCCCACGGCTTTGACCTTGGGGCGAATACAGGCGCGCACAATGTCGCTTTTGTACAGGTTCCCATCGTAGGAATACAGACCGTTGCCCGCCTCCGTAACCATTTTCACTTGTGTGCTGGTGGGGCTGCGGGCAACCGCAGCGCGTAACCGCTGAAAGAATCCCATGGGGTAAGCCTCCTATAACATACTTTTGTAATCGTCTTGGCAATCCTGAAACACCACAAAGGCGTCAAGCAGGGCGGCCAAACCGTCAATGCGCTTTCGCGCCTTGCTGGTTTTGTTGGGCTTGATATTGCCGTTTTTATCTTCCACAATGCCGGTGTTGGCAAGGCACCATTTCAGCGCAGGGTTATTATTGTAAACGATAAGTTTACTATCAAAATCAGCGCCTAATTGTTTCATAGGCAGCGACAACACTTTCATTGTCTGCTGTACCGGCGTGAACACGCCTTTTCCGAAAGTCTCTTGCATTTCATCGACCCAATAGCTTGCGCTCCACGCATCGTACCCGCCCCGGTAGATATAGCAGTCAAGATCATTCTGCACTTCAAGAAACCAGTCCGTGACATCTTTTTGCCGAACTTTGTTGCCCTCGCAGGTGCGCAGATAACCTTGATCTTTCCACAGGTCATAGGGTATGCGATCTTCCCGCACACGGCGTTCCAACAATTCTTCCGGCAGCCAGAACATTGCCATGACGTAGATGTGCGGGTCGTTGGGGAGCATGAAAAGGACAACGGCGGCGGTAAGATCGGTCGTGCTGGAAAAGTCCGCACCGCCGATGCCGTACCGGGGGTGCAGGGCGTGGACGTCGAAAAGCGCGGTGTTGTTCAGCTGTTCAAACGTCAGCCATGCCTCGCCGATGGTTTCAGGAATGTTGAAATCCTTGCAAAGCAGGTTCTTTACCAATTTCGGATTTGCAACCGCCTTTTGGACTTTGGCGCGCAGCTGTTCAAGGGATTTAATTGTGCCGAGACCGGGGTTTGCTTTTGCCCAGCAATGCTCGTCCGTCCATTCCTTGCGGGAATCAAGTTCATAGATGACCGGCAGGAAGTGTTCGTTTTTGTAGCCGTTTTCGTCATAATATCCATTTATGACATTCTCGGCTTCTTGGTACAGATCATCGTACAGACCCTCGCGCACCGTGCCTGCCGTGGTGGTTTCAAAGATCATGGGCTGTTCGCGGGCGGTCACGCCGTCAACAATAACGTCGTACAGCGCGCGCATCGGCGGTGCCCATGCGTGGATTTCGTCTAACAATCCGCCGTGGACGTTCAAGCCGTCCTGTGTGTCGCTGTCATGGCCCAAGGGCTTGTACACGCTGTCGTTGTACTCGCTCACCATTTCGGCAACCAACGGTTTGATCTTTCCGTTGGGGGTCTTGCGCGTCCAGTGCAACACAGGCGATTTGCAGACCATGCGCCGGGCTTCCTGCCAAATTATCTTTGCCTGATCTTTTTTGGTGGCAACGGCGTAGATTTCTGCGCCGGGTTCACCGTCCGCAACCATCAGATATAGACCGATCGCGGCGGACAATGTAGACTTACCGTTTTTTCGGGCAACCACCAACAGGACTTCCCGGTATTTCCGGGTGCCGTCTATCGCATGGACGAAACCGAACATTGCGGCAACGAGGGCTTTCTGCCACAGTTCCAGAATGAACGGCTTGCCGCCCGCCTTGCCTTTGCTGTGGCGGCAGAAATTTTCTATAAATTCAATCGCGTGGTTGGCGCGCTTGGCTTTATAGACATACTCACCACAGCCGTTTACAACGTCCTGTGCCAGTTTGCGGTATACGGTTGCAACTTTCTTGCTTACAGTGACCTGTCCGTTTTCAATGGCGGCGTAGTATTCAAGGATAGGGTTGTAAGTAAGCGGGTAGCGAATCAATCCGCGTCACGTCCGGCAACAAAATCATCAAACTGATCTCCGGCATCACTTGTGGGCGGCGGGGTCGTCGCCTTGGGCAGCAGATCAGTCAGCTTAGACAACAGCGTGGCATAGTTCTTGATCGTGGTGTTGTAGCTTTTCAGCGCGGGATTTTCCCGCAACATGGATTGTTCACCCTGCACGAACCATTCCAGCGGGCCGATTTCATCAGCCTTGCTTTTCAAGGTGTCCATCATTTTAGACATCCAGACCAGTTCCGAAACGATGTTTGCCGCCAGTTTCCGGCGTTCGTCCGGCACAGCATCAATCAGGGTTTGCAGTTCCTTTTCAGACAGCACCCTGGCCGACGCCTTTTTGTTGGTCTTTTTTGTTGTCCCGGTTTTCTTTGTCGCCGCCATAGCGTCCCCCTGTGCCAAAAAAGAAAGAGGCCGCAAGCCATCGACATACGCGATAGCTTACGGCCCCACTTGGCCCTCAGTACAGCCCACTTGCTGTACCGCACTGCTTTTCACTTTTCGCCGCACTTCCAAAACGATGATTTCACCGTTTTTTCGGCGCTTGATTTCGGCGGTGTTGCCCCGGTCAAGGATTGACCGCACCGCCCGGATTACTTCGTCCGGCAAGTTTTTTCACCTCCCGTCAGATGCCAGCGAACCCGGCGCAAATCTTCATTTTTACTTGATACCCCCCCCGGTCATACGAAAATAACCTGTGTGTTCTTTGTACCTCACTCCCTCGGTTCTATGTCAGACCGGGTTATGGTACTTATAGGGGGGAGTACCGCCGCTGCCGCTGTTGCTTGCGTCCAGCGGTTGCGGCTGGCCTTGTTCATCAAAATAATATAGATTGCCGCCGTCGTTCTCGATCTTGTTGTGGCAGTCGTGGCAAACGTATAGAAAGTTTGCCGGATTCAATGCCACGTCAGGGTCGTCAATGTTCTGTGGTGTCAGCCATACTTTGTGATGCACAATGTAGCCGGGTTCGTCGCGGCACATCTGGCACAGCCCGCCATCAATCCTCATACGATCAGCGATAAACGCCGCGCGGCATTTCCGCCAGCGGGTTGACTTGTAGAACGCTTTTGCAAAACTCTGTGCCATGTGTCACCATTCGGGAAGTGTGTTCATGCTGAACACGGTTGATTGGAAACCCGCCGGGGAATGTGTGATACACAAACCAGCGGGCAGGTACATTGCGGAATCGAACCGCCGCGCAGTGCGCTTGACCTACTCTGTACCACAATATCCCGGATTGCCCGCCGGGTCGGGTGTCGTCACTCTTAGGAGGAAGAAAAGCCGTCAGTGTTCCCACCTGACAAATTCACTATAACACACTTGAAATCCGTTATCAGGTCAACATTATGAACAAACTGTAAATTTTAGGCTTTAGGGCTTGCATCTGAAACCAAGTGCGATTCGCGGGCAAGCACATAGCAGTATTCACGTTTGTACCGCTTGAATGTGCTTTCGCTTACGCTTAGATCAAACTGCCGTAGCAAGGTAGCGGCGCTGGGTCTGCGCGGGTGGCGAATGTTCACCTTTACGGCAGCAACCAGCCGCCGCGCCTCTTGCTGTTGTTCCGCCGGGTATTTGTCGAATAGGGTTTGTTCAGCGGCGCACAGGGCGGAAAGATACGGCTCTGTTGTGGCGCTCTGTACCAGTCCTGCGCAGACCTTGACGATGCCGGGCGGCAAGGTGTAGTTGTTCATGGTTCAGCCTCCAGCGGTGGCAGTGGTATCGGTCGCCAGTGGGTGACGTTCCGCAAGGTGCGGTGATCGTCCGCCAGCCATTCGTCCATCAAAGGGCGGTGATACCCAACTGTAACGCCCAGCGCTTTGCAATACACTTCAACGTCCGTGTTCGGCGGCGGTGGTTCGGTCTTGGCGTTCTTCCAGTCGCCGTGCAAAGAGGTGGAGGCGCTTTTTACTTTCAAAACCGCTTTTATGTTCTCCATCCTTGCTCCGCAATTCAGGCAATATCTTGAAAGCACCGTGAATCCGCAAGCGTCGCTAGGGGCGTCCGTTTCACACGCGGCACAGCTATATCCTGATTCAGTTTTTTCCCAGCGCGAAACAGGGCACAGGGCTTCGGGGTTGATGGTTGGCGCTTTCTTGGCTTCATTTACGATAAACTGCATCCCTGCATTATAGCCGCGAATGTAAGCCGCGTCGGTGTCCAGCGGCCCATTGACACGTGTGATTTTGAGTTTCGCGCCGTCAAAATCTTCAATCACTTTTGCATCAATCGGTCGCATCGTCATTCGCCTCCGTATCCGCCGGGGCAATGGGCTCTTTTTTCTGCCAATAACAGCAACCGTCATCACCGTCCGTGAAATCTGCGCAATAAGGGCTTGCGCCGCAAAAGCACACGCCGTTGAAATCTTCCCAATACAGGCAGGTTTCACAGCGCAGGGGTTCAGCGTGGGTGCTGTTCATTCTGGTTTCCATCTTTACACGTTTCCACCTTTCCAGTTTTCAATGCTTTCAATGTGCAGAATTTGCAGGATATAGTAGTATTTGTCCGGGTCTGCGCCCCATTCGCGCACACCGCCTTTGCTGAAGATGCAATGTACCCGCAATACGGCTGCCGGGGCTTTTGAATTGTACCCGGCGCGAATTTTTACAGGAAAAATCTTGTATGATTGACCTTTGCAATTCGGGTCGGCAGCTATGGCAGAATTTATGCGAGTTTGGTAATACTCTGTCGCTTCACGGTATTCTTCGCGCTTTTCACCGCGGCAGATCATGTCAAACCATTCCTGCTTTATGGGAAGTGTCAGCATTTTTCATTACTCCTTTGTGACCGGGGCAAACAGTGTTTGGTCGTTGTTGGTTGCAAGGGTGGCGGAAAGCTCGGTCTGTATCAGCGCCCCTTTTCCGCCGCCGTCACAGCCTTGCCGGATTTTCAGCGTGTAGGCGAGATTTTCCCCCCCCCGGAGGATTTTGCTTGTACCATTCTTTCATGCCAGCAATAGCAGTCGTCAGCAAGTCCGGCAACGGCTTTCCCCGCCGGGAGGCTCGGTCTAAAATTCCATTCATCGCCTTTACGGTCAAATAGTATTTCGTTGGCGGATTCTCCACCAGTATCAGCGACAGCATAGACACGTTTGCGACGCTGGGGCACTCCCCAATATTTCGCATCGACAACACGGTAGGCAACTTCTCCATACCCTGCAAAGCCCCCCCCAGATTCCGTGCTGTCGAATAAACTCGTTTGACCCGGTAAGGTGCAACAGTTCGTTGAGGACGATTTCAAAATCATCACCTCCGTTTGAAGATAAAGCGCCGTAGACATTTTCCCAAATGACAAAGCGCGGGTATCTGCCGCCGGTTGCCGCCAGCATTTCAGACGCAATGCGGATTGCCTCCCAAAACAGGGAAGATTTCTGTCCTTTAAGCCCCTTGCGGCGACCAGCAATGCTCAAGTCCTGACATGGGCTTCCGAATGTGAAGATGTCTACCGGCTCGATCTTCCCGCCATCAATGGCGGAAACATTGCCGAGGTGCCGGACATTCGGCAAGTGTGTTTTGGTAACGGCGATGGGGTACGGCTCGACTTCGCTTGCCCATACAGGGGTTGCGCCGCACATAACGGCGGCAAGGGGCATTGTGCCGCTGCCGTCGAACAGGCTGCCCAGCTTTACGGTATCAGCGGGGCGGTGTTCGTCTGCGCTGATCTGGGCAACGGCGCGGCTGACAAAAAACAGGGCGTTGGGTAGCGCCATGCCGTTGCCCCACATTTTGTATTCTGCGCCATCGGTGTGCAGTTGGTTGTGCCACTTGGCAAGGGCTTTGTCGCTGGTAAGTATTGATTTTTTCGGGACAACGCCCTTGATTGTGCAAGCTGTGCGGTATACCCCGCGCCAGAAATCGGCGGTGTCTGGCGGCATATCCGCCGGGAGGTGTTCGATTTCTCCCCAGCCGTCCGGGAATCCTTGTAGGCGGCTGCACTCCAAAGGCATAAGGCGGCGGACAATGTAATGGGGCTGATTATGGGCAACCAGTGTTTCACCACCGCCGCCGGTAGCGCCGCCGTTTGCCTTGATTGTACCGCCCGCCGGGGATAGGACGTATTCAGAATAGTTTTGTTCGGCGAACGTATAGGCAACGGCGTGTTCATCTACGGTATTCAGGGTAAAGCACACCTCCTGATTCAGCCCATCACCTTGCGGGCCGTTTTTCTCGGCGCGGCCAATCATGGAGCCTTGTATGCAGATGCAGGGCTGGACAATCAGCGGGGTATTTCCACCGCCGGTTCCGTAGTGGGCGGTAACGGTGTCGGCGGTGTCCAGCGGGCCGGTTGCGCGGCTGTCCTGACTATGCCAGCCAAACAGGGCGGCGCTGTTTTCGGTCGGCGGCATCATTTGCCCTCGCCCTGCGCAATGGCGCGTTTCAGCTTGTTCAGGTTGAAGTCCATTTCACCGACAAAGCGTAGGCACAGATCATGGTTGATACCGTTGCCCAAATAGGTATAGATGTATTCCATGCCCTCGCGTGAAAATTCTGTTGTGCAGAATTTGTTGATGCCGTTCAAGTGGTATTTCTGACTTGCCGAACTGTACGACTTGCAGGCTTCACGGCTGCACCATTCAATAATCCGGGCATTCAGTTCGTCCAGCGTGTCCGCACCGTACAGCGGTACAGTGATATTGCGCGCCGGATAGACAATCAATTCAAGGCGCAGGTTCATAATTGCTTTCGGAAATGCGGATTGCAGGTCGTACCGAACCGCCCGATCTAATAAGACGCTCTTTGCGTAGACAGGCGACGGGGTCACGGTAGGTTCTGCTTTGATAAGTGCCCGGAAACTTTCAACGGCGAAATTGCGGGTCATAACGTGGTTGCTGTCGTTGCTGTGGGCGGGCAGTTTGCTTTCAAGGCTGTCGGCATCTATCATTCGCATTTTTCATTCCTCCAGTCTTGTGCAATGTTCGACGATGATATTTTCCTTGCCCGCCGGGGTGTTGCGGGTGTATTTTTCATACCGATAAGCGGGGCAGTCATCATGCAAGCAGGGCATAAAATATTCATTCCTGAATAGTGCATCTGGAATTGTGGCGGAGGGCGTGGTTACGCCGTGAACACGGAATGGGCACACCATGCGGCTTTTTTCTTCTTCCTTGTGCATCATGGGTTTACGCCTCCGCGTCGCCAATCAACTTACCGCCCACGCCAGGGCCGTAATGGTCGCGCATGAGCTTTGCATACATACTCGCCCGCATAATAACTGTAAACGTATAAAAACTCGGCTCCGGGTCACGGCTGGCCCTGTTGTTGATCAGAATGAGAGTGCGGTAAAGAACAGTAGCGTTGCTGGGGTTTCCTGCAAGATGTTTCTTTACCGCATCAAACGTATTATCTGCTGCGCGTTTATCGCCGTGAGTGGTGACGGCCATAATGGTTTTAATAGCTTTCTTTCGGGTCATGGTCTTATTCCTCCAGTAATTCAGCCGCTTTCAGCATGACGGCACAGCCGTTTGTGCGGCAGTTGTGTTCAAACCCACAGCCGACGCACTCCCAATAGCAGGGGGAGGCAGGGCGCGGAAAAGCGGCAATCTTTTTCAGCTGTTCCAGCAGTTCAGGGCTTGCTTTTTCAAATGGCTTGCTGGAACAGGCTTTGGCATCAAATTTCAGATGTTGGGGCATTGGTTGCGCCTCCTGTTGTGGTGCGTTTCGGGGAAGAAACCGTGCGCAAGCGCGGGTGTACCACCATCTGACAGCCGCACATCGGGCAGTCAAAGGCATCATGCAGGCCGTCAACAATGGCTATGTCGCTGATTATGGCTCCTTCATTGTAGTAATGAAATTTGCCGTAGTTGTGTGTGCCATCAACGGTATAGTGGTTATCTTCCAGCGCCGCGAACTCATACCCACACACAGGGCATTTCAGATTGTGGGCAATCGTAACCGCTGGGGGTGGCGGCAAGGGGGCTTCATACGGCTTTGCGGGGGTATTGAGAGTTCTATTCTTGAATTTTTTATGCGGAATATCAAAGCAGATTTTAACCGCCGCGCCCGCAATGGCTGCGAACACTAAGACAACCGCGATAATCAGATATTGCACAATTACACCTCCCATGTGAACGGCAGCCCAATTCGGCAGGCCCCGCGCACATCATCATAGAAATAGCAGCCTTGGCAGCATTCGCCGCTGCCATTCTGTTCACAGTAGTTGCTAAGATCGCGGGCAGCGTCGGCTAAAGCGTCGGTATCGGTGCCAGTGTTCTGCGTGGGCGGTTCCGTTGCTGGCAGTTCGGACACCGGCGCAGGGCTGACGGCAACCGCCGATGGTTCCTTGGGTTTGGGCTGAATCGGCGGCGTGGGCTGTTCCGCCGGGGGCGGCGGTGTCTCCACAGAACACGCAAGTGCCGATTGTGCAACAGGGGCGTCCGTGGTTGCAACGGCAACCTCAGTCGGGGCAGTTTGGCAGGGGGCTTTCTCCCTTTGTTTCCGGGCAGATTTCAGGGCGCGGGCGTTCTCCATCGTGGGCACCGGGTACAGCGCGGCAACTTCTTCCTGCTGACGCTTGGGCAAGCTGCTTAATTCATAGGCAACCTGCGTACCAATCACGCCGTCTTTGTATCGGCGCATCAAGGTGGGTGTCAGGTGCTTGTAGATTGCCTGATACTTGCCCGCCTGCGCCGAGGATATGCCCAGCGCCGTTGCAACTGCCGCGCGGGTCTTGCCCTCGACCTTGCCGCCGCCCGCTTTGAACTCGCGGGCAATTTCGGCGGTCTTGACGGTTTCCATCATGTTTTCATACTCGGTTTCTTTGCGGGCGGTGCGGTTCATCAAAATAAGCCGCGCCTGATCTGCAAGGGCACCGAGGCTGGTTGTCAGCCGTGCATCGACTTCCCGCCAACGGTCGGGGTCTTTGGCGTACAGGGTGAGCAGGGCAAGACGGCGGCGGTGCCCGCCGGTCAGACGGTACTTGCCGGGTTCATCATCCGCCGGGCGAACGACCAATGGCTGTTCCAGTCCGAAAGCGTCTATTGCCGCCGCAAGTTCTTCTATTTCATCGGTGTTGTAGAAATTTTCGGGGTCGGGCAGAATGTCCTCCAGCTTGACGCGAACAAAGCGGTCTTGTTCCGGCTTGCTTTCAGCTGCCCGCAATACATCTTGAATCAGGTTCATGGTTTCCTCCGGGGTGTTCCAGTGGAACACCAAAACGGCATTTTATTTCTTCTTGCCGGATTCGGCGCGCCGGGCTTTGTCGCCCTGTTTCTGCCACTCCGGGAGCTTTTCGGACAGGGTCATAATGTAGAATTGGGCGATAATATCCCGCGTGTCGGTGGGTAGGCTTTCAAACTGCTGGATAATGTTTTCCCGGATTTTCGCCGGGTCTGACGTGTTATGATGCAGGGGCTTTTTCTTGGCTTTCACAAGATTACCTCCTTGCCGGTTCTGACATCGACTCGCACGGGGCGGGTGCCTTTCCGTGCAAATTCGGGGTGCATAGTGCGGTGGCATTGGCTTTTCGGGTCGTCGGGGTGATCGACGGCGCACCACTTGTGCATACAGGCAGTGTTCAGCGCCGGGTCACATTCATACAGGGTAATTGCGTTATTGCAAACGCAGCCAAAATCAATCATCGTTTCCGTCCTTTCCGTTGGTTGTACAGTCCGTTCTTGCGAACGTCTCGGCGTATTTTGTCGCCGCGCTCGGCATCGGCAGAATCCATGCGCCGTTCTGCATCGCGGGCGGCGCTGATCTGATCACACAGCTTGCGGTATTGCGCATAGTCCGGGCACCGGCTGTGACAGTTCACCGCCCGCCGGGGGCATTGGTAACAGGGTGTGTTCATTGCTTACGTTCCTTGATCTTGTACCCGGCAGCTTTCAGCGCCTTTAGGATGTCCGGCGGCGGGACACAAGCGGGGCTATCGGTCTGCATCATAATCCGCCCATCTTTTGCATAGACCGCGAACAGCGGCGCAGGGGCTTTACAGCGGCAAAGAATGTTCATATCCCAACACCTCCAGCACGTCATCTGTAAGGGCGCGGAAATCGCGGGCGGCATTGCTCCACCGGCTTGATACGGACAGCGGGGTTCCAGCATCGTTGCTATTTTCGACTTTCACAGTTGATTCCCGAATGCCGCTGCCCAACAGGGCAAGGTCGGTGTTTTCGGCAGCTTTTGCCGCCTGATCGGGGCGATAGCGGGTAATGATGACGTGGGCTTTCAGCTTGGGGTTTTCCTGCTGGGCGGCGGTGATCTGTTCCCACACCTCGGAAAGCCCCTTGCGGGCGTTTTTATCCAGCGTGATTGGCACAAGGGCAAGGTCGGCAGCCATAAGTGCGTTGATGCTTGCCATGTCGATGTCTGGCGCACAGTCCACAACAACAAAGTCAAACGTGTTTTCGTTTTCTGCAAGGTAGCGGCGCAGGCGCTTATCCCGCCCGCTGGAGGTATCCAGCAGCAAGGAAATGTTCGACTTCATAAGTCGATAGTCGCTGGGCAGGACGCGCAGATGTGGGTACGGTTTGCCGCTGGCGGAAATGGCAGGAAGTGTGGAGTGCAGGGCGCAGGCATCGGCGGCAGTCTTGGCGGTCAGCACATCGCCCAGACCGTACTTAAAATCGCGGATTCCGTAAAACTCGGTGCTGTTGCCCTGCTTGTCGGCATCAATCAATAGGGTATCGCCGACGTTGGAAAGCTCATAGGCAAGGTTTGTGGCGGTGGTAGTTTTGCCGACGCCGCCTTTCAAATTCAGAATGACAATAGTTTTCACTTTTTCTTGCTCCTTTTCTTCTTCTGGTGCTGCTTGGCTTTGGTACGGTCTTTTCCGGGCTTGGCGTAGTAGTTCATCATGGTTTCAAAACGGCGGTACGCGCTGCCGCTGTGACGTTTCTTGCTGTTGTTCATGGCTGATATTGCGGTCTATACCGCCCCTCCAGATACTCCGTAATGACAGCGGCGGCAGATTCCCAGCCCTTGCAGACTTCCACGGCATAACCGGCGGTGCGCAAGTCGAAAATCCATTGCTTTTGTGCAGCTGATACCGTACCGCCGCGCTGTCGTTTCAGTTCGATGTACAAACCGTTATAGGGCGCGATCATGTCAGGCGGTAATGTCGGCCAATGGCCGGAGCGCTTGACCGGCAGGAAGATGTCAGGCACACCAGCTTTCACGCCCATGGCGCGGAACCGTGCCGCTTCGGATTTACTGCGCTTGCCGCCGTTGGGAACATGGTACATAAGCGCAAGCTCCGGGTATTTGCCCTGCTGTGCGTTTGCCCATCGGAAAAGGCAGATTTGTTCAACATCTTCGGTAGGGGGCGGCAGGATGTATTTAATATCCGCCATTGAATGATCTTGCACTTCCTTTCTTGCTGACCGGCGGCAGGGGCGCGTAGTGATCGCGCAGGGCGTAGCTTGCCGCCCCTGCTGTGGTGGTTATCATGCGGTCGAACATAGGCCCGAAAAGCTGTACAGGCGGTGGGAACTGCGCCTCTGTGTTTGCGGCGATCTGCACAACTGCTTTCACGTCCTGTTCTGTGTAGCCACGGTCAAACAGGTTGTACACCTGCTTTCTTGTTTGCTTATCACCCTGCAAATTTGCCCCTGTATAGGATTGAATCAGGGCTATAATGCGGGTACAGCTTTCGCGCCTGTTTTCAACAGACTTTTCAACAGTCGTTTCGGGGGGAAGATTATGTTGGGGGTTAATCTCATTTTGTCTAATATAATCTTCTGTGCGAAAACTCGGTTTTTGTGGTTCGTTACTTGGGTTTCTGTATGCGGTTATTCCGTTTTTGTGTACAAAAACTAAACCGGCGCGGGGCGTTGCCTCTAAAAGCCAGTATTCAACAATAATTGGTATTTCGCCGGTACGCCTTGCAATGCCGTCAAGATAGCGGCTTTGAATTGCGCGCGAGGTTAGTATTCCGTCCGTTGTAAATAAGGCTTTATCGAAAAGCCCTAAAGACACGCACAGATCAACGATTGCCCGAACTTGGGTTGACTTCAAGCCGCCGCCCAGCTTGCGGGCTGTACTCGCGGCGTTGTCATATCCCCAGCGGTAGAAATAACCATCGGTGGCGTAGGCTTTTTGGCACAGGGCAAAGTAGACATAAAAGCCCGCTGGCCCCTGTGCATCAATCAAGGCATCAATAGAGGTATCGTTTTCCAGTACGTCAACATCCCACGTCGAATAGTTCAGGTTCCGCTTTGGCGGTCTCCCCATAAGCTATTCCTCCGTGTGCGGCGTTACTGCCCGCAATAATCACCGGCGGCGGTATAGTTCGCCGGATTTGCGCGGGGGTCGCTCCACCCATATTGAATACCCGCTTCCATTGCCGCCGCCTGTGCGGGGCTTACGCGCAAGGCCTGGTTCATGTAGGCGCAGGCTGTGCGGCGCACGGCGTCAAGCACGGTGTCGGCGGCGCGGGCTTTGTCATGGGGTTCAGGCGCGGAATAGTACACGCTGTCGCCGGGGTAGACAATGGCCGGTCGCCCGAAATCGTAGGGGTTGGGAACATACGCCTGCGCGGGCAGACCCGCGTATACTTGCGGGGAAGTGTCACGGCGTGGGCTTTCGATGATGGACGTGTCGATCATGCTTTTCAATCCTCCTGTGTTTTTCTTATCCGCCGGGGCTTCATGCGGCTTTGGCGGCTCATATAGTGCCGGTCTTTCCCGGCTGTCAGCTATTGAGGAGGTAAAGGAGAGAAAAAGGGGCAGCGGGCCGTCAGAATCGAACTGACCGATGCTGTGAAATCTGCGCCAGCGCCCGCATATATACCCAGCGGGCACGAACAGGCTTGCCCGCCGGGGCGGATAGGGGCAACACCCCTTTAGGTGTCCGACACCTCCGTGCGGCAGGTAGCGGCCCGCACGGTGCCCGGTCAGCCGTTTGCACCCCTTTCTGTAAGTTGCTTTCGGCTGCTGGCAGCGGTCAGTTCTGCGCCGATACCGCCAAACGCGCATAGGGTTGTTATAGTAGGCACAGCTGTTCACCGGTGCTTTCTGCCGCCATCTGTCGGAATAGGCTTTGCTGTGCGGCGTATGCGTCAAAATCGGCACAGCCCTTGGCATAGTATTCCGGGTCAACTTCAAACCCGATGAAATCCAGCCCCGCATCATAGGCGGCCTTGCGGCTGTTGCCGCTGCCGAGGTGGGTATCAAGGATTTTATCGCCGGGGTGACAGAACAGGCGGAAAATCCAGTCGTACAAACCGATGGGCTTTTCCGTGGGGTGCCAGTGCTTTGCGCCTTTACTGCGGGTGCTGGAAAGTGAAATCAGCTTGGCATTTTCGTTTAAGCTGCACCACGCAAATTCACATTGCGCCATGGTAAAGTCGGTCGGTATGTTGGGCTTGTTCCAGATCAGGAAACACCGGCAGGGTGGCAGGTCAAAGTAATTGCCGCCCCAGATGATTTGTTGCTTGGAAACGCGAAACAATTCATCAAAGTATTCCGGGCGTGGCGCGTTGTCCCACGCTATGATTTTTTTGCCGTATTTCGCCGCCCATGCGCCGCCAGTTCGGGTAATGCTATACCCCCCCCCCGCAAGGTTCTGAACCGCCGGGGCAGTAGAACGGTAACGATCAAACCGCCCGCCAAAGCGGGTTTTATCGGAGCATTTGAACGTATTGCCTGCGCCGCCGTATGGCGGGTCAACCACGGCAAGGTCAAAATATCCGTCGGGAAACTGCGCCATGCCCTGCATACAGTCCATGTTGTAGGAGTGGTTTAATTCAAGCATCAGGCGATACCCGGTGCGCATATCGGCAGACAGTTTCGGAAACGTAAGCCAAAATGCCGATTCGGTCATGATCCTCAATCGGTAAATCAACTTCATCACCGGCTGCAAACTTGATCCGAACCGAACTATTGCGCCCAGCGCAAGTGCCGTCTGCGTTCGTGCGCAGGAAGTAGTTGACTTCTGCAACCAGCGGACAGCTGATTTTCAGCATTTCCGCAAGGCTGCGCATATAGTTTTCCGTCGGCGGTAAGCCGTAGCGCATTGCCCGGACAGCTTCAAGGGAGGTCGGGGGCAGTATTTGCGCTGCGCGATCAAGGCGGTTAAGGGTACGATCAAGCAGTTCGTTCACCGCCGTTACATGGACGGCAAGATTGTCTAATTTCGCGTGGGCGTCGTCAGTGTCCAACTGAATTTCGATTTCAATGCCGGAGCTTTTGGTGTTCTTTGTTTCAACAGGTGTCATTTTATCGCGTCCTTTCTATCCGCCGGGGTTCGCCCACGGCGTTTGATATTCTGATTGGTGGTTTGCTGGGCTTTCTCGGCGCTGTAAACTTTGCGCCCGCCGGGATAACGCTTGCCGGTATAGCCGCGCGGCAATTCTCGGTAGATTGTCGCCAGCGATACCCCTACAACCCCGGCAATGCTGGACGGTGTGATTCCGTGCGCATATAGCTTTTCAATAAGTAGGCGGTCGTCGTGGGTAAGGTATCTATATTCGCGCACTTCCGCACCTCGCTTTCGGTAAAAAAATAATGCGAAAAAGGTGTAAAACCTCTTTCGCATTTAATACTAATATTTTCAGGCCCGACGGATTTGCGCCCCCGCCCTTGACAAATCCGCCGCATTGCGGTACATTATAAGGTACAAATGCAGTGCGAAAGAGTGTGCCCGCGTCGTACCTTTGCAGCAAGCCGGGGAGGATGCAAGCCCGGTACGGTGCGGCGGGTGCTGTCACTTTCAAGCAGGCGCGGTGAGAGGGGCTTCTCCCCTGCCAGCCGCGCACGGGGTTGCCGCCGTTATCAGGGCAGGCGGGCTTGTCGGCCTGCCGCAAAGCGGCCCGATCGGGCAACTTGGGTGGTACCGCGACTTGAGCTTTTCAGGCCGTCCCATGATAAACTCATGGGGCGGCCTTTTTTATTTTGTCCAAATGTAAAAATCACGCCCCGCACATTCACGAGGAGGTTTACACTATGCCGAAGGAACTCGCCAAACAGTATGCCCCGCAGGGCACCGAGGATCGCATCTATCAGAATTGGTGCGACAAGGGGTATTTCCATACCCAGATTGACCGCAGCAAAAAGCCGTTTACCATCGTCATGCCGCCGCCGAACGTCACCGGCCAGCTGCACATGGGCCACGCCATGGATGAGACCTGGCAGGACATCCTGACCCGCTACAAGCGGATGCAGGGCTATGCCGCGCTGTGGGTGCCCGGCACCGACCATGCGTCCATTGCCACCGAGGCCAAGGTCGTCGCCAAGATGCGCGAGGAGGGCCTGACCAAGGAGATGGTGGGCCGCGACGGCTTTCTGGAGCGTGCCTGGGACTGGAAGAACACCTATGGCAACCGCATCGTCAGCCAGCTGAAGAAGCTGGGCTGCTCCTGCGACTGGCAGCGTGAGCGCTTCACGATGGACGAGGGCTGCTCCGACGCCGTCAAGGAGGTCTTTGTCCGTCTGTACAATGAGGGGCTGATCTACCGCGGCAACCGCATGGTCAACTGGTGCCCCCACTGCAACACCTCAATTTCCGACGCCGAGGTCGAGTATGAGGCCAAGGAGGGCAGCTTCTGGCATCTGCTCTACCCCGTCAAGGAGACCGGCGAAATGCTGGAGCTGGCCACGACCCGCCCCGAGACGATGCTGGGTGATACCGCTGTTGCCATCAACGCCGAGGACCCGCGCTACAAGCACCTGCACGGCTGCCATGTCGTGCTGCCGCTGCTGGGCCGCGAAATTCCCATCGTCTGCGACGAGCACGCCGACATGGAGAAGGGTACCGGCGTTGTGAAGATCACCCCCGCCCACGACCCCAACGACTTTGAGGTCGGCAAGCGCCACGACCTGCCGATGATCCGTGTGCTGACCTACGACGGCCACATGACCGGCGCTGCCGACAAGGCCGCCGTCGATGCCGAGAAGGCCGCGGGCCGCGCTGCCGCCGACGAGCCGGACGTGCTGGACTGCGGCAAGTATGCCGGCATGACCGCGCTGGAGGCCCGCAAGGCCATTCTGGCCGATTTGGAGGCCTGCGGTGCGCTGAAGGAGACCGAGCCGCTGACCCACGACGTGGGCACCTGCTACCGCTGCCACTCGGTCATTGAGCCGATGGTCTCCAAGCAGTGGTTCGTCAAGATGGAGCCGCTGGCCAAGCCCGCCATCGAGAGCGTCGAGAAGGGCGAGATCAAGTTCGTGCCCGAGCGCTTCACCAAGAACTATATCAACTGGATGAAGGGCGGCCGTGACTGGTGCATCAGCCGCCAACTGTGGTGGGGCCACCAGATCCCCGCCTGGTACTGCGGCGACTGCGGCGAGACCGTCGTGGCCAAGGAAGCCCCCTGCACCTGCCCCAAGTGCGGCAGCTCCAACATGACCCAGGACCCCGACACGCTGGACACCTGGTTCAGCTCTGCCCTGTGGCCGTTCTCCACGCTGGGCTGGCCCAACGAGAACGCCGAGGATTACAACTACTTCTACCCCACGAACACGCTGGTCACCGGCTATGACATCATCGGCTTCTGGGTGTCCCGCATGATCTTCTCGGGTCTGGCCTACACCGGCAAGGCACCGTTTGACACGGTACTGATCCACGGCATTGTCCGCGACAGCCAGGGCCGCAAAATGTCCAAATCCCTGGGCAACGGCATTGACCCGCTGGAGGTCATTGAGCAGTACGGCGCGGACGCGCTGCGCATGATGCTGATTATTGGCTCCACCGCAGGCAACGATATGCGCTACAGCGATGAAAAAGTCCTTGCCTGCCGCAACTTTGCCAACAAGCTGTGGAACGCCTCCCGCTTTGTGCAGATGAACCTGCCCGAGGACTTTGAGCCGGGTCTGCCCGAGGAAAGCCTGCTCGACATGAGCGACAAGTGGATTTTGTCCGAGCTTGCCAAGGTCGCCGCCGAGGCTACCGCCAACCTCGACAAGTACGAGCTGGGTCTGGCCGCCGAGAAGGTCGAGAACTTCATCTGGGAGGTCTACTGCGACTGGTATATCGAGATCTGCAAGACCCGCCTGAACGGCGAGGACGCGGCAGCCGCCGACGCGGCCCGCAAGGTGCTGGTCTACGTGCTGGACAAGGCGCTCAAGCTGCTGCACCCCTTCATGCCGTTCATCACCGAGGAGATCTATCAGGCTCTGCCCGGCAGCGCCGAGACCATCATGAACGAGAAGTGGCCCGGCGACGAGAACATGAAGGTCTGGGCCGAGGACTGCGCCGACTTTGAGAAGCTGATGGACTACATCAAGGCTGTCCGCGCCATGCGTGCCGAGATGAACGTCCACCCCGCCAAAAAGACGAGCATGGTCATTGAGACTGCCTCCCCCGCCGCGTTTGAGAAGGGCGGCGCGTATCTGGCCCGCTTTGCCTTTGCCACCGACGTGACGGTCACGGCAAAGTACGAGGGCAGCACCGACGGCATGGTCAACGTGGCGACCCCCGACGCGAAGGGCTTTATCCCGATGATGGAGCTGATCGACCGCGACAAGGAGCTGGCCCGCCTGAACAAGGAGCTGACCAAGGCCGAGAAGGAGCTGGGCATGTTCACGAACCAGCTGAACAACCCGAAGTTCGTCGAGAAGGCCCCGGCGAAGCTCGTCGAGGAGACCCGCGCCAAGCTGGCTGCCGCCCAGGACAAGGCCGCCAAGATCAAGGAGAGCATTGCGGCGCTGGGGTAAGTCTGAAGGCTTCCCCCGTGGGGGAAGCTGTCACCGCAGGTGACTGATGAGGGCAGCGTTTCCGCCGCAGCTCGTTCACGGGCAATACTGGCACACTCACCCCTCATCCGGCCCTTCGGGCCACCTTCCCCCGTAGGGGAAGGCTTTTCAGCCACAAACAAAAAATAACCCCGCCCCGTCAGGAACTGCATCCTGACGGGGCGGGGTTTTCTCGTTACATCACAAAAATTGCAGGGAAAAAGTTCAAAGCAAATTACTTGCGGCGCTTGCCCTTGCCGCCCTTGCGGGTGTTGGTCTTGGCAGCGGCGGTCTTGACGGCCTCGACGGCCTTCTCGGCAGCGGGCTTGGCAGCCTCAACAGCCTTCTCAACGACAGGCTCGGCAGCCTTGACGGCCTTCTCGACGACGGGCTTCGCAGCCTCGACGGTTTTCTCAACGACGGGCTCGGCAGCCTTGACGGCCTTCTCGACGACGGGCTTTGCAGCCTTGACAGCCTTCTCCGCGGCAGGCTTGGCAGCCTTGACGGCCTTCTCAGCGGCAGGCTTGGCAGCCTTGACGGCCTTCTCGACGACAGGCTCAGCAGCCTTGACGACCTCGGTGGCGGCCTTCTCGGCAGCGGCCTTGGCCTTAACGGTGGTGGCCTTCACGCTGGTCTTGGGCTTGCGGGTGACCTCGTTGATGGTCCAGAACTGGTTGTCACCGTTGACGTCAGCCCAGATCTGCAGCACGGTGCCGTTCTCGGTAGCCATGCCGGGGTCCAGCAGCTTGCCGGCCAGGTTGGACTTGATCTTGACGCGGCCATCGTTGGTAGGCTCCACGACCCACAGCTGGCTGGATGCCTGGGCACCCTCCCACTGGTGGACGCGGGTGCCGTCGCTGACGCCGCCCATGTCCAGATCCATCATCTTGCCGGTGAAGCGGTTCTGGATGCGGTAAACGCCGTCGCCAGCTGCGACGAAGTTCCACTGCTGCCACTCAAAGTTGGCGTTGTCCATCAGCTGGATCTTCGCGCCATTGTCAATGTTATAGTCAGCGACCTCAACGACCTTGCCGTTGGCGGCGCTGATGGTATAGAACTTACCCTCGGTAAGTACGGTCTGTGCAATCTTCTTCGGTGCCATATTTGTTCCTCCTATAGGTATATCATGTATATTATGCGGCAAATCTTGTTTGTAGTTTCCCTCATGCCGCGTGGTCAAACACCGCTTTTTGCGTGTCTACGTATCCTATTATAACCACTTTTTACCTTCCCGTCAACTTTTTGGCGCTGTTGCGGCATTTTGCACAAAAACCGCCGGGACGGCAGATGCTATCCCGGCAGTTTTGATTGATTTTATGCCGTTTTGCGGCTTTTTTCGACATCTCTGCGCTTAAGAGTTCTCGGCAAAGTTGCCGGTGTACAGGCGGTAATAGCGGCCCTTCTGGGCGATCAGCTCGTCGTGGGTGCCGCGCTCAATGATACGGCCCTGCTCCAGCACCATGATGCAGTCCGAGTTGCGCACGGTGGACAAGCGGTGGGCAATGACGAAGGTCGTGCGGCCATACATCAGGCCGTCCATGCCGTCCTGCACAAGCTTCTCGGTGCGGGTGTCGATGGAGGACGTTGCCTCATCCAGGATCAGCACCGGCGGGTCTGCGACAGCCGCGCGGGCAATCGCCAGCAGCTGGCGCTGGCCCTGGCTCAGGTTCGTGCCGTCGCCGGTCAGCATCGTGTTGTAGCCGTTGGGCAGATGCTTGATGAAGGTATCCGCATTCGCGAGCTTCGCGGCGGCCATGCACTCCTCATCGGTGGCGGTCAGGCGGCCATAACGGATGTTCTCCATGACCGTGCCGGTGAACAGGTGGGTATCCTGCAGGACGATGCCCAGAGAGGAGCGCAGCGCGTCCTTCTCAATGGACTTGATGTCGTGGCCGTCGTACAGGATCCGGCCCTTCTGGATGTCGTAGAAGCGGTTGATAAGGTTCGTTATCGTCGTCTTGCCCGCGCCGGTGGAGCCGACAAAGGCGATCTTCTGCCCCGGACGGCCATACAGGTTGATGTCATGCAGGACGATCTTCTTCTCGTCGTAGCCGAAGTCCACATCCTTAAAGACGATGTCGCCCTCCAGCTTGGTGTACCGGGGCTTGCCGTCGGCATCCATGCGTTTCCACGCCCACATGCCGGTGGACTCGTTCGCCTCGGTGACAGTATCGTCCGCTTCGTACTTGGCGTGGACCAGGGTGATGTCGCCCTCGTTGACCTCGGGCTTTTCATCCAGCAGCGCAAAGATACGCGCACCGCCGGCCAGCGCCATAACGACGGAGTTCAGCTGCATGGAGATCTGGCTGATGGGCTGGTTGAACTGGCGGGTCAACACAAGGAAGCTGGCGAGGCCGCCCAGCGTAAAGCCGCCAAAGCCGTTGATAGCCAGCGCACCGCCGAGGATGGCGCAGAACACGTAGGACAGGTTGCCCAGCTGGCCGTTGACGGGCATTGCTACCAGCGAATAGGAGTTTGCCTTGTCGGCGCTGTGGAACAGCTCATCGTTGAGCCTGTCGAACTCCTCAATGGCAATTTCCTCATGGCAAAAGACCTTGATGACCTTCTGGCCGTTCATCATTTCCTCAATGTAGCCGTTGACCTTGCCCAGCTCCTGCTGCTGCTTGATGAAGTATTTGCCGGAGTTGCCGGTCAGGTACTTCGTCGCCAGCAGCATGACGCCGACCATCGCGAGGGCCAGCACCGTCAGGGGGACGCTCAGATAGAGCATCGAGGCCAGCACGCCGACGAGGGTCACAACCGTGTTGACGAGCTGCGGCAGGCTCTGGCTGATCATCTGGCGCAGCGTGTCAATGTCGTTCGTGTAGACCGACATAATGTCACCGTGGGCGTGGGTGTCAAAGTATTTGATGGGCAGCGTCTGCATGTGGGTGAACATCTCGTCACGCAGGTCCTTCAGCGTGCCCTGGGTGATCCTTGCCATCAGGCGATTCTGCACAAAGACAGCAGCGATGCCGACGCAGTAGATGACTGCCACGCGCAGGATAGCCGCGGCCAGGCCGCTGAAGTCCGTGCTGCCCGCCTTGAGCAGCGGCAGAATGTAGCTGTCGATCAGCGTCTGGGAGAACATGACGCCCTGCAGCTGGGCGAACACGGCCAGCAGAATGCAGCAGAGCACCACAATGACCTGTGCCTTATAGCGGCTCATGACATAGGCGAGGATGCGCTTGAACACCTTGCCGGGGTTTTCGACCTTGGGGCGGGGGCCATTGCTGCGCCCGCCGGGGCCGACCTTTACGACTTTAGGCTGCTGTGCCATTATGCCTCCCCTCCCTTCTCATCAAAGTCGCCGGAGCCTTTGGTCTGGCTGTTGTAGACATCCTGGTAGATGGCATTTGTTTTCAGCAGGTTGGCCGGGGTGTCAAAGCCGCTGACCCTGCCGTTGTCGAGCACGAGGACCTTGTCCGCATTTTCCACGGAGGAAATGCGCTGGGCGATGATGAACACCGTCGTGCCGGGGATTTTTTCCGCAAACGAATGGCGGATCTTTGCGTCCGTCGCGGTATCGACGGCGGAGGTGGAGTCGTCCAGGATCAGGATGCGGGGCTTTTTCAGCAGTGCGCGGGCAATGCAGAGGCGCTGCTTCTGGCCGCCGGAGACGTTGTTGCCGCCCTGCTCGATGTGGGTCTGGTACTTGTCGGGGAAGCGCTCGATAAATTCATCGGCGCAGGCCTGCTTGCAGGCGTCCTCGATCTCGGCGTCGGTGGCGTCGGGGTTGCCCCAGCGCAGGTTCTCGGCAATCGTGCCGCTGAACAGCTCGTTCTTCTGCAGCACCATGGCGACGTTGTTGCGCAGGGTGTCGAGGTCATATCTGCGCACATCAACGCCGCCGATGGTCACGCTGCCCTCGGTCACGTCGTACAGACGCGGCAGCAGCTGCACAAGGCTGGACTTAGCCGAACCGGTGCCGCCAATGATGCCGATGGTCTCGCCGGACTTGATGTCGAGGTCAATGTCCTCGAGGGCCTTCTCGCCATCCTTTTTATAGGCAAAGCTGACGTGGTCGAACTTGACGGAGCCGTCTCTGACCTCCATAACGGGATCCTCACCGTTCGTCAGGTCGGACTGCTCGTCCAGCACCTCGGCCACGCGCTTGGCGGAGGCTGCAGACATCGTGATCATGACGAACACCGTGGACAGCATCATCAGGCTCATAAGGATGTTCATGCAGTAGCTCAGCATGCTCATCAGGTCGCCGGTGGTGAAGGTCGTTGCGCCGGAGCTGACGATGAGCTGGGCACCGATCCAGGAGATGAGCAGGATGCAGCTGTAGACGGTCAGTTGCATGAGCGGGGCGTTCCAGGCCAGGATCAGCTCGGCACGCATCAGCAGATTGCGCACATTCTCGCTGGCCTTGCGGAACTTCTCGCCCTCAAACTCCTCGCGCACATAGGCCTTGACAACGCGGATGGCGGAGACATTCTCCTGCACGCTCTCGTTCAGGTCGTCGTACTTGCGGAATGCCTCGCCGAAGTACTTGGTGGCGCGGCTCATAATAAAGGCGAGCGCGCAGCCCAGCAGGATGACGGCGATCAAATAGATGTTTGCCAGCCGACGGTTGATCGTGTAGGACATGATCAGCGCCACGATCATGCTGGCGGGCGCACGCACCGACATGCGCAGCAGCATCTGGTAGGCGTTCTGGATGTTGGTGACGTCGGTGGTCATGCGGGTGACCAGGCCCGCGGTGGAGTACTTGTCAATGTTGGCAAAGCTGAAGGTCTGGATGTTGCGGAACATGCCGCGGCGCAGGTTGCGGGCAAAGCCCGTGGCCGCGTGGGAGCCGGCCACCGCGCCCAGAATGCCGAACAGCAGGCCGAACAGCGCCGCGACGACCATCTGTGCGCCGACGGTGTAGATGACCTGCATATTGCCCGGCGTGACGCCGTTGTCAATGATGGAGGCCATCATCTTCGGGATGATCATTTCCATGATGACCTCCGCGATCATAAAGATCGGCGTCAGCACGGAGACCAGGCGGAAGCCCTTGGTTTCACGTCCGAGTGTTTTTAACAATTGGTATTTCCCCTCTCTTGGTTGGTATTTTCCTCTTGCAGGATGTGCTGTGCGTTGCGCAGGGTCTGCTCCAGCACAGCGCGGGCCGCGGCGGCCTGCTGCGGGTCAATGCCGCTTTGCAGGTCATCCTCAAACCGCGCAATGCTTGCCTCGATCTGCTTGTGACAGGCGCGGCCCTTCTCTGTGGCGATAAGGCGCTTTAAGCGGGCGTCTTTCGCCACGGCGCTGCGGGTGATGAAGCCATCCTGCTCCATGCCCTGCAGCATGGCGGTGACGCTGGAGCGGCGAATGTTGAACCATTGCTCAATGTCGCGCTGGTAGACGTCGCGGCCCTGGCGCTCGGCACGGACGATGTCGCCCAGCACCATGCCGCGCACGCCCGACAGCTCCGAGTTGACCTCGGCGTTGATGCGGGCATCCAGCGCACGGCGGATGAGCCGCGAGGTCTGGTTCAGCAGTGCGCCGAAGTGGACATCCGCGCAGCAGCCGCAGTCATCACACGATGATTCGTGCATTTCTTCCCTCCTTTACGATTTTTGGGTCCAAGAAGTTAGATTTTGAATTGTTCGTTGTCTAACTGTTCGTTTGCGTACTTTACCAGTATAACACCGGATCGGGCAATGTCAAGAGGGACGGCGCAGAGTTTTTTGTATAGTGCAGCGGCAAACGGGCAGAGCCCCGTCACCCTGCGCTTTCCCGATTCAACGTAGGGGCGGATTCCCTATCCGCCCGTGCCCGGCTGTCTTTATTCGCCGCTTTCCCTCTCCACCCCCAGATACGGCAGCACCTTTCCCAGTACCTCGGCGCACACAGGCCCGGAGAGAGCGCCGCCGCTCGTCGTCCAGCTGTGGGGCTCATCCAGGCAGACCAGCACAGCGACCTTGGGGTCGTCGATGGGCGCAACGGAGACAAAGCTCGCAATGCGCGCGCCCTCGTTGGCGCTGTCCAGCTTTTGGCTCGTACCGCTCTTGCCGCCGATGCGGTAGCCCGCCAGCGCGGCCTGCTTTCCCGTGCCGCCTGTAACGACACCCTCCATCAGGCGGCACATCGTGGCGGAGGTCTCCGCGCTGATGACGCGGCGCTTCACCGTCGGCTGTACTTCCTTCACAACAGTGCCGTCAGGCGCCGTGATTTTCGCCACAACGTAAGGCTGCATCAGCTCGCCGCCGTTTACCACCGCACAGACCGCCGTGAGCATCTGCAGGTAGCTGACCTTGCTGCTCTGCCCGAACGAGCAGCTCGCCAGCTCCACCGGGCCCATCCGGTCCGCGGTGTAGTATTCACTGCGCCTGACCTCGCCCGGCAGGTCGATGCCCGTGGCCTCCCGCAGGCCGAAGGCCGCAAAGTAATCGCAGAAGCGTTCTTTTCCAAGCCGCGCACCGATCTGGATAAAGCAGGGGTTGCAGCTGACAGCCAGCCCCCGGGCGAAGGTCTCGGTGCCGTGGATATGCCCGTTTGCACAGCGGAACCGCGTGCCTGCGACGGTTATTTTACCCGCGCAGGTGAAATAGTCCGTGGCCTTACACGCCCCGGAGTCCAGCGCCGCCGACGCCGTGATGAGCTTGAACACACTGCCCGGCTCATACAGGTCACTGATGGCCTTGTTGCGCCACTGTGCCTGCTGGGCCTTTTGCAGCGCGGCGCTGCGCTCCTCGTCGGTCAGGGCATTCACAGCGTCACGGACTTCCTTATTTATAAGGGTCCGCGGCGCGTTCGGGTCGTAGTCGGGCTGGCAGGACATCGCCAGCACGGCCCCGGTGTGGACGTCCATCACGATGCCGACGCCGCGCTCGGCCACATGATGCTCCGTCACGGCGGCGGACAGTGCGCTTTCGAGCCAGTGCTGAATGTTCGCGTCGATGGTCAGCGTCAGCGTGCTGCCGGGCACGGCGTCCACCAGCGTCTGGTAGTGCGTCGGCATATCGTAGCCCCAGGCGTTCTTGGCGGTCAGGATGCGCCCGTTCTGCCCGGTCAATTCGTCGTTGTAACGCAGCTCCAGCCCCCACAGGCCCGCGTTGTCCACGTCGGTAAAGCCTAAAATGCCGCCCATAAAATTCCCCTGCGGGTAGACGCGGCGGGTATCCTGCCGAATTTGTATGCCGTCCACACCGTTCGCCCGGCACCAGTCCCGCACAGCGTCGGCCATCGTCTTATCCACGCGGCGGCGCAGCAGGCAGTCGTTGGAGGTTCGCTGGCTGAATTTGGCCAGCGTATCGGCGTAGTCCAGCTCTAAAATTCCGCTCAACGCCCGCGCAGCCGGTTCTACGGCGTCGTCGGCCATCTCCCGCGGGGCTGCGCGGATGGTCCAGCAGGTCTCGCTGGCGGCCAGCAGCGTACCGTCGGCGGAATAGATCTCCCCGCGGGCGGCGGGCAGCGTGGCCCCGCGCAGCTGCTGGTCGGCGGCGCGTGCCGCGTAGCCGCCGGGGTCACGCAGCGTCAGCACAAACAGCCGCACCGTCAGTCCGCCCAGGCACCCCACCGCCAGCACCGCCGCCAAAAGCCGCATGCGCAGGCGCATTTTTGTATTCTGCTGCGGCGTGATCGGACGCATAGCTCCTGCCCCCTTCCCCATAGAACAGCCTATGAGTGTTCCACTGGCAAAATGCTGAATTATCGCCGGAAAATTCTCTGTATTGTCGATTGACCGTTTAGACACATAAGGTGTATACTGTTAATAACAGATTTTGACATTTAATTATCAAAGTCCGAGAGAGCTATTTTTAAAGGAGGCAAACCCTATGGCTAGATTTACTTTACCCCGTGACCTTTACCACGGCCCCCACGCGCTGGAAGCGTTGAAAACGCTGCCCGGCAAGCGCGCCATGATCTGCGTCGGCGGCGGTTCGATGAAGCGCTTCGGCTTCCTGGACCGCGCCGAGGCCTACTTAAAAGAGGCCGGCATGGAGGTAGAGCTGTTTGAAGGCATCGAGCCCGACCCGTCCGTGGAGACGGTCATGAAGGGTGCTGCCGCCATGGAAAAGTTCCAGCCCGACTGGATCGTCGCAATCGGCGGCGGCTCCCCCATCGACGCAGCTAAGGCCATGTGGATCAAGTACGAGTACCCCGACATCACGTTTGAGGATATGTGCAAGGTGTTCGGCATCCCGCCGCTGCGCCGCAAGGCCCACTTCTGCGCCATCTCCTCCACCTCCGGTACGGCCACCGAGGTCACGGCCTTCTCGATCATCACCGATTACCAGAAGGGCATCAAGTACCCCATTGCCGACTTTGAGATCACGCCCGATGTCGCCATCGTTGACCCCGAGCTGGCCCACACGATGCCCAAGAAGCTCGTCGCCCACACCGGCATGGACGCCATGACCCACGCCATCGAGGCCTACGTCTCCACCGCGAACTGCGACTTTACCGACCCGTTGGCCCTGCACGCCATCGAGATGATCCAGGCGGATCTGGTCGGCAGCTACAACGGCGATATGGATAAGCGCGACGCGATGCACAATGCCCAGTGCCTGGCCGGTATGGCGTTCTCGAACGCGCTGCTCGGCATCGTGCACAGCATGGCCCACAAGACCGGCGCGGCGTTTGCCGATTACGGCGCACACATCATCCACGGCGCAGCCAACGCCATGTACCTGCCCAAGGTCATCGCCTACAATGCGAAGGATCCCACCGCCAAGGCACGCTACGGCGTCATTGCCGATAAGATGCACCTGGGCGGCGGGAACGACGACGAGAAGGTCGCGCTGCTCATCCAGTATCTGCGCGGCATGAACGACGATCTGAACATTCCGCACTGCATCGGCCACTACGGCCCCGACTCCTACCCCGCCGAGCAGGGCTTTGTCCCCGAGAACGTATTCCTCGAGAGACTGCCCGAGATTGCAAAGAACGCGATTGCCGATGCCTGCACCGGCTCCAACCCGCGCCAGCCGACCCAGGAGGAGATGGAAAAGCTGCTGAAGTGCTGCTACTACGACACCGAGGTCGACTTCTAACCACCGCCCCTCTGCGGCTCCTGCAAGCCGCCGCATGATCTGCCCCGGCCACAAGCTTTTGTGGCCGGGGCTTTTTGCCGCCGCAAAAGTGGGCAAAATCCTTGCGATTTAATTTTTGCGGATTTTTGCTGTACAGAGCGCAGCTACAGCGTTCGCAGGCATTTTTTGTGCAAGTGTCAAGTCCTTGATTTCGCATAGATTTTGCTGTATACTAATGGTAAAATCCAAGTAAAAGAGGATGGGAGTTTACCATGACAGCCACTGCAAAATCGCAAGGTCCCCTGTTTACCAGGCGGGCGCTGTTCACCCTGATCTGGCCCCTGCTGCTGGAGCAGACATTAAGCGTCACGATGGGCATGGCCGACACGCTGATGGTCGCCGGTGTGGGTGAAGCCGCTGTCTCCAGCGTATCGCTCGTGGACAGCCTGAATATTTTGATTATTCAGATTTTGTCCGCGCTGGCTACCGGCGGTGCGGTCATTGCCAGCCAGTATCTGGGCCGCCGGGATGAGGAAAACGCCAGCCGCAGCGCCGCCCAGCTGTACAGCGTGCTGGGCATCTCTACGGTTGCGGTGGGTGTTGTCTGTATGCTGCTCTCCCGCCCGATCCTTCGGATGGTGTTCGGCAGCATTGATGAGGATGTCATGCGGTTTGCGCAGCAGTACTTCCTTATCAGTGCGGTGTCCTACCCCTTCATCGGCCTGTACAACGGCGGCGCGGCGCTGTTCCGTGCGCAGGGCAACAGCCGCATCAGTATGCTGGCCAGCCTTGTCATGAACGTCATCAACATTGCGGGCAACGCGCTGCTGATCTACGGTTTCGGCATGGGCGTTATCGGCGCGGCGCTGGCCACGCTGATCGGGCGTGTGTTCGCCGCGGTGTTCATCCTGTGGCAGAACCAGGACCTGCACAATCCCCTGCGCGTGCAGCGCTTCGCTGACCTGCGGCCCCGGCGCAGGCCCATCATGCAGATTTTGTCCATTGGCATCCCGTCGGGTCTGGAAAACGGCATGTTCCAGATCGGCAAGCTGTGTGTCAGCAGCCTGACGTCTACCTTAGGCACCTCGGCCATCGCGGCCAATGCCGTGGCAAACTCGGTCTCGACGCTGGCGAACATCCCCGGCAACACGATGAGCCTTGCCATGATCCCGGTCATCGGGCAGTGCCTTGGCGCAGGCGAGAAAAAGCAGGCGCAGCGTTATTCCGTCACGCTGCTGGGCATCGCCATCACGGGGCTGGCCGTCACGAACGCGGCGCTGTTCTTCCTGATGCCCGAGGTCGTGACCTGGTTCAACCTCTCGGCGGAGGCATCCGCCATGTGTACCCACGTGGTCCACTGGTTCAACCTGTTCAGCATCTTCTTCTGGGCGACGAGCTTTACCCTGCCCAACGCCCTGCGCGCGGGCGGCGACGCCAAGTTTACGATGTCGGTCAGCATCGTCAGTATGTGGCTGTTCCGCGTGATTCTGAGCTATATCTTCGTTCTGCAGTTCCACTTAGGACTGACCGGCGTCTGGTTCGGTATGTTCATCGACTGGATCTGCCGAAGCCTGTGTTTCCTTGTGCGGTTTGCCCGCGGGAAATGGATGGAGCATAAGGTGATATAAGACGCAAAAAACTCCCTGCCCGGTGCGGACAGGGAGTTTTCTATTGTATGGCGCGGGAAATTACTCCACCATATACTCAAAATCAATACGGCCCAGCGCCACATCGGCGGCGGCGACCCGGATCTTCATGGAAGAACCCAGCATCCAGCTCTTGCCGGTCAGCGGGTCCAGCATGCTGACGCCGTCGATGACCTGCGGTTCACCCTTGCAGAGCTGCGCGGCGGGGACAAAGCCCTCCACCGTGTTGTCCAGCTCGACAAAGACGCCGCGGGGCGTGATGCCGGCCACCGTACCGGTGTAGACCTCGCCGAGATGGTTGTGCATGTACTCGGCCTTGTACAGGTCCTCGACATCGCGCTCAATGCGCACGGCGGCGACCTCCTGCTTGCTGGACTTCTCGCTGGCCTGCTGGGCAAACTCGTTGAAGTCGCGCTGCAGCTGGCTGGCGGAGACGCCGTTCAGCATCTCGGTCAAAATACGATGAATCGCCAAATCGGGGTAGCGGCGGATGGGGCTGGTGAAGTGGGCGTAGTCCGCCAGCACCAGACCGTAGTGGCCCAGGGGCTGCGGGGCGTAGCGGGCCTTCTGCATGCTGCGCAGAATGCCGGTGTGGACGGGGATCTGAATGGGCTGGCCGCGGGTCTCGTCCAGCAGGGCCGCCAGCTCGAGCTGCGTCGGGATGGGGTTCTTGAACTTGGCGTTCAGGCCGCAGGCCAACAGCGTGGCGGACAGCTTCTCCATCTTCTCGGCGTCGGGGGCCTCGTGCACGCGGTAGACGAACGGGGCCTTGTTCGTGCGGCCCGCGTTGGCGGCGCACTGGTTCGCCAGCAGCATGAACTCCTCGATCATGCACTCGGACGTGCCGCGGTCACGCTTGACAATGTCGATGCAGCGTCCGTTCTCGTCCATGACGAGCTTAGCCTCGTTGGACTCGATATCCATGGCGCCGCGGGCCTTGCGCAGGACCAGGCGCTTGCGGTACAGCTCGTCCATCGTGGGCAGCTGGTCAAGCACGGCCTCATATTTCGTCTTGAGGTCTGTCAGGTCAACACCCTCCTCGGGCTCCAGCAGGGCGTTGATCTCCTTGTACACGCCCTTGACGCGGCTGCAGATGACGCTCTTGACGAACTTGTAGCTGCGGATCTCGCCGTTCTCGTCCAGTCGCATCAGACAGGAGAACGCCAGGCGGTCCTCGCCCTCGTTCAGCGAGCAGATGCCGTTGGACAGCTGGGTCGGCAGCATCGGGATGACCTTGTCGGCGTAGTAAATGCTCGTCGCGCGCTCGAACGCTTCCTCATTCAGCGCAGTGCCGGGGCGGACATAGTGGCTGACGTCGGCAATGTGAACGCCCAACTCGTAGCCGTCGTCCAGCTTCTGCAGGCTGATGGCGTCGTCGATGTCCTTCGTCTCGGCGGAGTCAATCGTGAAGATGGGAATGCCGCGCAGGTCCAGGCGCTTCGCGGCCTCGGCGGGGTCAATCGTGGCGTTGTCGTAGGCGCGGGCCTCCTCCAGCACCTCCGGCGGGAACTCCTGGCGGACGCTGCGCCCATACAGGATGGCCTTGGCGCACTCGGACGCATAGTCGGAGGAACCGAATTTCTCGACAACGGCGGCGCGGTGGTCGCTGTGGCGGTTGCCGCGGTGGGTGATGAGGAAGCCGACCTTGTCGCCCAGGTGCACGCCCTCGCTCCCCTGCTTGGCCAGCAGGAACTTCACGTCGCGGCAGCCGTCCGGCTCCACGGCCATGCGGCCATCCTCGGACAGGCAGACCGTGCCCGCAAAGCGGTTGTTCGGGACCGTGACCTCGACGACCTCGCCCTCGGAGGAGCCCTCCACGCGCGGGTGGTCGAACAGCTTGACGTTGATCTTATCGTTGGGCATTGCGCCGTGCAGCGCGCGGCCCGGGATGAAGATGTCGCCCTCGCCGTCGTCGCGGCTGGCAAAGCCGAAGCGCGCGGCCAGCTTGACGAGCGTGCAGGGAATCGTGTTGGGGGCTGCAGCATTCTCATAGGTCGCAAAGCCGGGCACATAGGTGCCGTTGCGCATCGACAGCTCGCCGGTGGCGACCATAGCGGAAACAGTGGTGCGCAGGCGGGAGTTGTCCACCTGCAGGTTGTTCTGCAGTTCGCGCAGCGTCATGGGACGGCGCTTGACCGCGTTTAAAATAGATTTCTGTAACGGTGTCATAGTTGCTCCTTTAATTTACGTCGCACCGCCATCCGACGGTGCCCTACCTCTATATACATCCACAAAAAACGGCCCGCCGGGGCGCTGCTTACAAAGCCAAAGCGCTTGGCGGACCCTTTTCATCTTTGTTACCCTGCCAAAATCACAGGCGCGCGCTCAAAACGCAGACAACCAGCGTGACGACAAAGAAAACGACGCCGCAGATCTTGGTCAGCTTGGCCAGCTTGGCGTCCACGCCGCGCTCACGGCCTGCTGCCATCGTGGCGGAGCTTTCGCCCATGATCGCGCCGGACAGGCCCTGACCCTTCTGCTCCTGCGCGAGGGTGAAAACAACGATCAACACGGACACGGCGATGAGGACGACGCCGAGAACGATCTCATACCAGTTCATTAGATTAGCACTCCTTCTATTTCTATCCACGCCGTCGTGACGTGAAAAGTCTCATGCACCGTACAGTATAGCATAGTTTGCCGCACGTTGCAAGCGCTTTTTTCACGTTTTGGGTGTAAAATCAGTTTTGCAGCGCAATTTGTTCGCCCTGCACCAGCGGATAGCGGACCAGCCTGTCCCCGTCAAGGTTTTCCCGGTGCATATCGACGGCAGTGATCTGGTGGTTGCCGTAGGTCGTGTAGTAGTAAATGCCTCTGTCAGCGTTGCAGCAGCTTGTGTAGAGCGTGATCTCGTACTTGCCGCCGTCCAGCTCACAGCAGCCGCGCTGCTGCTCGACAGCGTGCAGGATGTGGAAGAACTGCCCGACACTCTCGGCCTCGCTACTGCCGGATTTCGCGTTCATCCGCACAAAGGCCGCACGCACAAAGCGGGACTGGCTGGACAGATCGCCCGGCAGGCCCAGTGCGCCGAGGCCGCGGCTGTAGACGGGCAGGTCAAGGCCGTCCGCAAACGCAACCGCAGGCGTGCGCGGCGAGAGTGCGCGGTAGTTGTTCAGTGCGAAAAGCTGCTGCGGGAACGGCGGATTGTTCGTCAGTACACCGACGGGGTTATCGTAGATGTGCAGGCCGTCGGCAGTGGACTCCACCACGATGCTCCCCGTTTTGTCGGCAATGAGCCAGTGCAGCTGCGCGAGGGGCAGCTGCTCACTGAACGGGATATTGACGATATTGGTTTTTGCAAGCAGCGTGCGCACCTCGGCCAGCGTGGCGCAGCTGCCCAGCAGCCAGGGGATCAGCTCAAACTGGGCGACGTTGCTTTTGCCATCCTGCGCCGGGTGGTAGACTGCGTTGCCGACAAAGTTCAGCCCTGCGATGCCCAGGCCCTTCTCATTGACGGCGTCATAGTAGAGGGGGTACTCCCCCGCCACGTAGGCCATGCCGATCATCGCATATTTTGTGCGGAAGTCCCCCATGCAGCGCAGGCTAAACGGGTAGGCCCGCGGCGTGACGGTGACCTCGTCACCGTAGGAAAATTCATAATCGAGATTGCGGCCAAAGTAGAAACTGTCGGTTGTATAGGTTGCAGCTGTACACATGGTAAACACCCCTTTAATTATAATAGATGCAGTGTGGCTTTCCTGCGTCGAGAGTGTAAGGGCGGACATAGTTCGCCCGCGGCACATAGCGGCCGCCGCAAGGTTCACGGGTCGATGGTGAGCATCGGCCCCTGCATTTTCAGTGTGGTTTATATTGTACCACACCCTGCGCGGGATAATCCACCGCCAAATTGTAAACAATGCGTCCTTGCCGAATCCAACGCCATCACAAAAAAGCTTGCGGCGTATAAAAAGCTCCCGGTAACAGAAGTGAAATTACCGGGAGAAGGAGAAAACAAAAACGCTGCAAGCCCCGAAAAAAGGCTTGCAGCGGTGCTTTCTGGCGTCCCAGAGAGGATTTGAACCTCCGGCCCCACGCTTAGGAGTATGGCTTACCAAATGTCCCGCAGCGCCGTGCAGCGGCGACGGGCAAAATCACTCAATGAGCTGCGGATCAAATTGGCTGCACTCATGCCGAAGGGCGGTTAAAGAAACGATGAAGCCTACATACAAGAGCAAGGAGCTTCTTCCTCTTTCGGTGATCGACGCCGCCCGTGATGGGGATTCCCAGGCTGTGGATCAGGTGCTTCGGTACTATGAGGGCTATATCAACAAGCTCTGCACCCGGACACTTTACGATCCTGACGGCCAGCCCCATGTTCGGGTGGACGAATACATGAAGCGCCGATTGGAGATCAAGCTCATTCATTCCATTGTCAGCATGAGTTGACAAGCCCGGTCTGAAAGCGAAAACAGCTTACCCTTTCCCTGTTTCCTCTCTTTCGTGGCCGGAGGCAGCACCTTGACAAAGAAAGCCCGTTGGGAGGCCAACGCCGCAGTATAAGGCAAACGGATACATTCCTGTTTGTGCCGAGCCATATATTACATCTTATATTTTTCAAGAACAGGAATTACAATAGAAGGGAAATGA
>OLSJ01000191.1_pt1 | contig 58335 bp, 53 predicted proteins | sample 1672151 | NCBI WGS metagenome assembly OLSJ01 (sample SAMEA3136653, study PRJEB25190) | human gut metagenome | biome: human gut; feature: human-associated habitat; material: faeces | place: Austria | collected 2013 | reverse complement strand
TTTCAGCTCACTGTCGCGAGGTGGCGTATATTACGCTTTCCTCTTTCAGAGTCAAGCATTTATTTTTGCTTTTCTCTGCCAGGATTCTCAGGAGAACCCCGCTGACCCGGCGGCGTGCTTGCCGTTGCTCCGTGTCAGTGGTGGCGCATTATAGGGAGTTATTCCGGCCTGACAAGCGAAAAATAAAAAAACTTTATCGTTCGCTCATTTTTCAGGCAAAACATCTTAAATATAGTCTTTTCCGTCTAACTTATAGACAAAAACGAGCCCCGAAGGACTCGTTTTATCATTTACTGGACGGCGACAATCCGGTCTTCATTAACTTCCAGGCGAATGACTTTACCCGGAACCAATTCACCAGACAGTATTTGCTGTGCCAGCGGGTTTTCGATCTGCTGCTGGATAGCACGTTTCAGAGGACGAGCACCATAGACCGGATCGTAACCGTTCTCGCTCAGCAGTTTCAGCGCCTCGTCAGAAATGTGGATTTCATAACCACGTTCTTCCAGACGTTTGTACAGACGTTTCAACTGAATCTGCGCAATCGACGCAATGTGCTGTTCACCCAGCGGATGGAAGACCACCACTTCATCGATACGGTTAATGAATTCCGGACGGAAGTTATGGCTCACCACACCGAGCACCAGCTCTTTCATGTGTGCATAATCCAGTTCACCAAAGCGTTCCTGAATCAAATCGGAACCGAGGTTAGAGGTCATAATGACCACCGTATTGCGGAAGTCGACCGTTCTCCCCTGCCCGTCAGTCAGACGCCCATCATCCAGTACCTGTAACAGAATGTTGAAAACATCCGGATGCGCTTTTTCCACTTCATCCAGCAGGATGACGGAATACGGACGACGACGCACCGCTTCGGTCAGGTAGCCACCTTCCTCATAACCGACATATCCCGGAGGCGCACCAACCAGACGAGACACCGAGTGTTTCTCCATAAACTCGGACATATCGATACGAACCATCGCCTCGTCGCTATCGAACATAAAGTTCGCCAGCGCCTTACAAAGTTCAGTTTTACCCACACCAGTTGGGCCGAGGAACAGGAATGAACCAATCGGGCGATTTGGATCCGCCAGCCCCGCACGGCTACGACGAATAGCGTTCGATACCGCATCAACCGCTTCGTTCTGACCAATAACGCGATGGTGCAGTTCTTGTTCCATACGCAGCAGTTTTTCGCGCTCGCTTTCCATCATGCGAGAAACAGGAATCCCCGTCCAACGCGCCAGCACTTCAGCAATTTCGGCGTCGGTCACTTTATTACGCAACAGACGCATAGTTTTGCCTTCCAGCTGCGTTGCGGCTTCCAGTTGTTTTTCGAGTTCCGGAATTTTGCCGTATTGCAGTTCAGACATCCGCGCCAGGTCACCTACACGGCGAGCCTGTTCAATAGCGATTTTCGCCTGTTCCAGTTCTGCTTTAATGGTCTGTGTACCAGAAAGCGATGCTTTCTCTGCTTTCCACTCTTCTTCTAACTCGGAGTACTGACGTTCTTTGTCGCTCAGTTCTTCGTTGAGCATATCCAGGCGTTTTTTACTGGCTTCATCAGACTCTTTCATTAACGCCTGTTGTTCCAGTTTGAGCTGGATGATACGACGATCGAGTCGGTCGAGTTCTTCTGGTTTTGAGTCAATCTGCATACGAATGCTGGATGCTGCTTCATCGATCAGGTCGATGGCTTTATCCGGCAGTTGACGGTCAGCAATGTAGCGATGAGACAACGTCGCCGCTGCAACAATTGCCGGGTCAGTAATTTGCACATGGTGGTGCAGTTCGTAACGTTCTTTCAGGCCACGCAGAATAGCAATGGTGTCTTCCACCGTTGGTTCGGCAACAAACACCTTCTGGAAACGACGTTCCAGCGCAGCATCTTTTTCGATGTACTGACGATATTCGTCCAGCGTTGTGGCACCTACACAGTGCAGCTCACCACGAGCCAACGCCGGTTTCAGCATGTTCCCGGCATCCATTGCGCCGTCCGCTTTACCCGCGCCAACCATAGTATGTAATTCGTCGATAAACAGGATGACATTGCCTTCCTGTTTAGCGAGATCGTTAAGCACGCCTTTTAAGCGTTCTTCAAACTCACCGCGATATTTCGCCCCTGCCACCAGCGCGCCCATATCCAGCGCCAGTACGCGGCGGCCTTTCAGCCCTTCCGGAACTTCACCATTGATAATACGCTGCGCCAGACCTTCAACGATGGCAGTTTTACCGACGCCAGGTTCACCAATCAGCACTGGGTTATTTTTAGTACGACGTTGCAGTACCTGAATGGTACGGCGAATTTCTTCATCACGACCAATCACCGGATCGAGTTTGCCCTGCTCGGCTCGTTCGGTGAGGTCAATGGTGTATTTTTTCAAAGCCTGACGTTGGTCTTCAGCTCCTTGATCGTTCACGCTTTCACCTCCACGCATTTGTTCAATCGCTTGAGTAATGTTGGCGGTGGTCGCCCCTGCTGCTTTCAGGATGTCGGCCAGCGTGCCGCGAGACTCAAGTGCCGCCAGAACGAACAGTTCTGACGAGATAAAGTTATCACCACGTTTTTGCGCCAGCTTGTCGCAAAGATTAAGAACGCGCACCAGATCCTGTGATGGCTGGACATCACCACCAGTACCTTCAACCTGCGGTAAACGATTTAATGCCTGATTGATATCTGTGCGCAACTGGCCAGCATTAATGCCAGCGGATGTTAATAAAGGACTAACCGAACCCCCTTCCTGATTCAGCAGGGCGCTCATTAAATGAAGTGGTTCGATGAATTGGTTGTCGTGCCCGAGTGCAAGTGATTGGGCATCGGCAAGAGCAAGCTGGAATTTATTAGTAAGACGATCCAGACGCATAACTCCTCCCATAACGGATCAAAGTTGCTACTGGAGATTAAATGAGGTCATCCCTCAATTATTCAAGGTTATTGACCAGATTAATGTGAAAAGAAAATCACGCGTACCGGATCGTCTTGATTCTTTAGGTTATATCAGCCAAATGAAACTTGCCATACGACCCGTAGTCTTGTCGCGACGATAAGAGAAGAAAGTCTCATTTTCCGTATATGTACAACGGTCGCCGCCGAAAATCTGCTCAACACCAACGCTCGCCAGACGCTGCCGGGCAAGCTGATAAATATCCGCCAGATACTTATCACCATGCTGAATGAAAGCTGCACTCGCTTTGGCGTCTACTTCCATAAACGCTTCACGAACCTCCGCCCCCACTTCAAACGCGCGTGGACCAATTGCCGGCCCTAACCAGGCGAGAATGTTTTTGGGGTTATCAGCAAAACAGGAAACCGTCTCTTCCAGCACGCCAGCGCACAGTCCACGCCAGCCAGCATGAGCGGCGGCGACTTCCGTTCCCGCACGATTACAAAACAGCACGGGCAGGCAGTCGGCAGTCATCACAGCACAAACCGTACCGGGCGTGTGGCTATAAGAGGCATCCGCTCGTTTTGAAGCATAGGGTTCGCCAGTAAGCTTAAGCACATCTTTGCCGTGTACCTGCTCAAGCCAGACCGGTTTTGAAGGCAAATTGCCCGCAGCAAAAAGTCGCTTGCGATTCTCCTCAACGTGATCCGGGTTATCGCCACAATGGGCACCGAGGTTGAGCGAGTCGTAAGGCGGCAAGCTCACGCCGCCGATACGAGTAGAGCTACAGGCCGCAACACCTTTTGGCAGCGGCCACTGCGGGACAATCAGTTTACTCATAACCAGTCCACTTCATCCTTATGCTCTTCGAAATCGGCGCGCATCACCTCAATCAGCTCCACCATATCTTGTGGAATAGGCGCATGCCATTCCATTTCGATACCGGAGATTGGGTGATAAAGACGCAGCATGGTTGCATGTAGCGCCTGGCGGTCAAACTTACGCAGCGTGGAGATAAATGCTTCCGAAGCCCCTTTTGGCGGACGCGGACGACCACCATAAACCGGATCGCCCACCAGCGGATGGGTGATATGCGCCATATGCACGCGGATCTGATGCGTACGTCCAGTTTCCAGACGCAACCGCAGACGCGTGTGCACACGGAAATGTTCCATAATGCGATAGTGAGTGACCGCCGGTTTGCCCATTGGATGCACCGCCATATGGGTACGTTTGGTCGGGTGACGACTAATTGGCTCATCCACCGTACCGCCAGCGGTCATATGACCAATTGCCACCGCTTCGTACTCACGAGTAATTTCACGCCGTTGCAAAGATTCGACTAAACGCGTCTGAGCCGGAACGGTTTTTGCGACAACCATCAGACCAGTGGTGTCTTTATCCAGACGATGGACAATGCCCGCACGTGGAACATCAGCAATGGGCGGATAGTAATGAAGCAACGCATTCAATACCGTGCCATCCGGGTTACCCGCGCCAGGATGTACCACCAGGTCGCGCGGTTTATTAATGACGATGATATCTTCATCTTCATAGACGATATCCAGCGGGATATCCTGCGGTTCAAAACGCGCTTCTTCTTCAATCTCAGCGTTGATGGCAACTTGCTCGCCACCCAATACTTTTTCTTTCGGCTTATCACAAACTTTGCCGTTAACCAGCACGCGCTGGTCGAGGATCCATTCTTTTATCCGCGAACGTGAATAATCCGGGAACATTTCGGCCAAAGCCTGATCTAAGCGTTGACCGAGTTGGTTTTCGGACACCGTTGCAGTGAGCTGTACTCGTTGTGCCATATATACTGCTTCTTCGTTTATCGTTGGGGTTTTACGGCTTTGCCGTTTAATATAGTGTGCTATTGTAGCTGGTCTTAACCGGGAGCAGGAACAGAGAATCTCCCGTATTACATTTTGAGGAAAGTCAAAACGTCATGACGCGCATGAAATATCTGGTGGCAGCCGCCACACTAAGCCTGTTTTTGGCGGGTTGCTCGGGGTCAAAGGAAGAAGTACCTGATAATCCGCCAAATGAAATTTACGCGACTGCACAACAAAAGCTGCAGGACGGTAACTGGAGACAGGCAATAACGCAACTGGAAGCGTTAGATAATCGCTATCCGTTTGGTCCGTATTCGCAGCAGGTGCAGCTGGATCTCATCTACGCCTACTATAAAAACGCCGATTTGCCGTTAGCACAGGCTGCCATCGATCGTTTTATTCGCCTCAACCCGACCCATCCGAATATCGATTATGTCATGTACATGCGTGGCCTGACCAATATGGCGCTGGATGACAGTGCGCTGCAAGGGTTCTTTGGCGTTGACCGTAGCGATCGCGATCCTCAACATGCACGAGCTGCGTTTAGTGACTTTTCCAAATTGGTTCGCGGCTATCCGAACAGTCAGTACACCACCGATGCCACCAAACGTCTGGTATTCCTGAAAGATCGTCTGGCGAAATATGAATACTCCGTTGCTGAGTACTATACAGAACGTGGTGCATGGGTTGCCGTCGTTAACCGTGTAGAAGGCATGTTGCGCGATTACCCGGATACCAAGGCTACGCGTGATGCGCTGCCGCTGATGGAAAATGCATACCGTCAGATGCAGATGAATGCGCAAGCTGAAAAAGTAGCGAAAATCATCGCCGCAAACAGCAGCAATACATAACAGAAATCTGAAACACAAAACGGCAGCCCTTGAGCTGTAATGCCGATCAGTTAAGGATCAGTTGACCGATCCAGTGGCTGTGTAAGAATCCGGAAACGAGCGAGCGTTTCCGGATTTTTTTATGCACATTGGACAGGCTCTTGATCTGGTATCCCGTTACGATTCTCTGCGTAACCCACTGACTTCTCTGGGGGATTACCTCGACCCCGAACTCATCTCTCGTTGCCTTGCCGAATCAGGTACTGTAACGCTACGCAAGCGCCGTCTTCCCCTCGAAATGATGGTCTGGTGTATTGTTGGCATGGCGCTTGAGCGTAAAGAACCTCTTCACCAGATTGTGAATCGCCTGGACATCATGCTGCCGGGCAATCGCCCCTTCGTTGCCCCCAGTGCCGTTATTCAGGCCCGCCAGCGCCTGGGAAGTGAGGCTGTCCGCCGTGTGTTCACGAAAACAGCGCAGCTCTGGCATAACGCCACGCCGCATCCGCACTGGTGCGGTCTGCCCCTGCTGGCCATCGATGGTGTGTTCTGGCGCACACCGGATACACCAGAGAACGATGCAGCCTTCCCCCGCCAGACACATGCCGGGAACCCGGCGCTCTACCCGCAGGTCAAAATGGTCTGCCAGATGGAACTGACCAGCCATCTGCTGACGGCTGCAGCCTTCGGCACGATGAAGAACAGCGAAAATGAGCTTGCTGAGCAACTTATAGAACAAACCGGCGATAACACTCTGACGTTAATGGATAAAGGTTATTACTCACCGGGACTGTTAAATGCCTGGAGTCTGGCGGGAGAACACCGCCACTGGATGATCCCTCTCAGAAAGGGAGCGCAATATGAAGAGATCAGAAAACTGGGTAAAGGCGATCATCTGATGAAGCTGAAAACCAGCCCGCAGGCACGAAAAAAGTGGCCGGGACTGGGAAATGAGGTGACAGCCCGCCTGCTGACCGTGACGCGCAAAGGAAAAGTCTGCCATCTGCTGACGTCGATGACGGACGCCATGCGCTTCCCCGGAGGAGAAATGGCGGATCTGTACAGTCATCGCTGGGAAATCGAACTGGGATACAGGGAGATAAAACAGACGATGCAACTGAGCAGGCTGACGCTGAGAAGTAAAAAGCCGGAGCTTGTGGAGCAGGAGCTGTGGGGTGTCTTACTGGCTTATAATCTGGTGAGATATCAGATGATTAAAATGGCGGAACATCTGAAAGGTTACTGGCCGAATCAACTGAGTTTCTCAGAATCATGCGGAATGGTGATGAGAATGCTGATGACATTGCAGGGCGCTTCACCGGGACGTATACCGGAGCTGATGCGCGATCTTGCAAGTATGGGACAACTTGTGAAATTACCGACAAGAAGGGAAAGGGCCTTCCCGAGAGTGGTAAAGGAGAGGCCCTGGAAATACCCCACAGCCCCGAAAAAGAGCCAGTCAGTTGCTTAACTGACTGGCATTACAGCACGAAGCTGCCGTTTTTTTATTCTGTCAGTTGTGAAACTGAAGCGATTTAGTCACTACCGATCTCATCAAATATGGCTCGCTTTGAGATATTCCTCAAGTAAAAAAACACCTCTTCCTGCGATTTCTCACAAAAAAGCCTCATTGACAAAAAGTGACAAAATTATGAGATTTCCATCACACATTTTGACATCAGGAACGGTATGCTGAATTCACCAAGACGGGAAGACAAGAGGTAAAATTTATGACAATGAACATTACCAGCAAACAAATGGAAATTACTCCGGCCATCCGCCAACATGTCGCAGACCGTCTCGCCAAACTGGAAAAATGGCAAACACATCTGATTAATCCACATATCATTCTGTCCAAAGAGCCACAAGGGTTCGTTGCTGACGCCACAATCAATACACCTAACGGCGTTCTGGTTGCCAGTGGTAAACATGAAGATATGTACACCGCAATTAACGAATTGATCAACAAGCTGGAACGGCAGCTCAATAAACTGCAGCACAAAGGCGAAGCACGTCGTGCCGCAACATCGGTGAAAGACGCCAACTTCGTCGAAGAAGTTGAAGAAGAGTAGTCCTTTATATTGAGTGTATCGCCAACGCGCCTTCGGGCGCGTTTTTTGTTGACAGCGTGAAAACAGTACAGGTACTGTACTTAAGTCGCTTAAGGAAACAAACATGAAACACACGCCGTTCTTCTTCGCATTCTTTTTTACCTTCCCCTGAATGGGAGGCGTTTCGTCGTGTGAAACAGAATGCGAAGACGAACAATAAGGCCTCCCAAACCGGGGGGCCTTTTTTATTGATAACAAAAAAGGCAACACTATGACATCGGAAAACCCATTACTGGCGCTGCGCGAGAAAATCAGCGCGCTGGATGAAAAATTACTGGCGTTACTGGCAGAGCGGCGTGAACTGGCTGTCGAGGTGGGAAAAGCCAAACTGCTCTCTCATCGCCCCGTGCGTGATATTGATCGTGAACGCGATTTACTGGAAAGATTAATTACGCTCGGTAAAACGCACCATCTGGACGCCCATTACATTACTCGCCTGTTCCAGCTCATCATTGAAGATTCCGTATTAACTCAGCAGGCACTGCTCCAGCAGCATCTCAATAAAATTAATCCACATTCAGCACGTATTGCTTTTCTCGGCCCTAAAGGTTCCTATTCACACCTTGCCGCACGTCAGTACGCTGCCCGCCATTTCGAACAATTTATTGAAAGCGGTTGCGCAAAATTTGCTGATATTTTTAATCAGGTGGAAACCGGTCAGGCCGACTATGCGGTAGTACCGATTGAGAATACCAGTTCAGGTGCCATAAACGACGTTTACGATCTACTACAACATACCAGCTTATCGATTGTTGGCGAGATGACGCTGACCATCGATCACTGCCTGCTGGTTTCTGGTACTACAGATTTATCAACCATCACCACAGTCTACAGCCATCCACAGCCGTTCCAGCAATGCAGTAAATTTCTTAATCGTTACCCGCACTGGAAGATTGAATATACCGAAAGTACGTCTGCGGCGATGGAAAAGGTTGCACAGGCAAAATCACCGCATGTTGCTGCACTGGGGAGCGAGGCAGGCGGCACTTTGTACAGTTTACAGGTACTGGAGCGTATTGAGGCAAATCAGCGGCAAAACTTCACCCGATTTGTGGTGCTGGCACGTAAAGCGATTAACGTGTCTGACCAGGTTCCGGCAAAAACCACATTATTAATGGCGACCGGACAACAAGCTGGTGCACTGGTAGAAGCATTGCTGGTACTGCGTAACCATAATCTGATTATGACCCGTCTGGAATCACGCCCGATTCACGGTAATCCGTGGGAAGAGATGTTTTATCTGGATATTCAGGCCAATCTTGAATCAGCGGAAATGCAAAAAGCATTGAAAGAGTTAGGTGAAATTACCCGTTCGATGAAGGTATTAGGCTGTTACCCAAGTGAGAATGTAGTGCCTGTTGACCCGGCGTGATGAAATCGTGCCGGGTGATGCCTCCCCGGCACAAGATGACTACTGGCGACTGTCGTTCGCCTGACGCAATAACACGCGGCTTTCACTCTGGAAGCGTTGCGCATAATCGCCAAACCAGTTTTCCACCTTGCGGAAACTGTCGATAAACGCCTGCTTGTCCCCCTTCTCCAGCAGCTCAATTGCCTCGCCAAAACGCTTATAGTAACGCTTGATCAACGCCAGATTACGTTCTGACGACATAATGATGTCGGCATAAAGCTGCGGATCCTGAGCAAACAGTCGCCCAACCATCGCCAGCTCAAGGCGGTAAATGGGCGAAGAGAGCGCCAGAAGTTGCTCAAGCTGAACATTTTCTTCTGCCAGATGCAAACCATAAGCAAAAGTGGCAAAGTGGCGCAGTGCCTGAATAAACGCCATATTCTGATCGTGCTCGACGGCGCTAATCCGATGCAGCCGCGCGCCCCAAACCTGAATTTGCTCCAGAAACCATTGATATGCTTCCGGCTGGCGTCCATCACACCAGACCACCACCTGCTTCGCCAGACTGCCGCTGTCCGGGCCAAACATCGGGTGAAGTCCCAACACCGGACCATCATGTGCCGCCAGCATGGCCTGTAACGGTCCATTTTTCACCGATGCCAGATCGACCAGAATACAATCCTGCGGTAAAGGCGGTAATTTGGCGATAACCTGTTCGGTCACATGAATCGGCACACTGACAATCACCATTCCGGCATCGGCAACAATATCAGCCGCACGTTCCCAGTCATGTTGCTCCAGAATCCGCACCTGATAGCCCGAGAGGGTCAGCATCTTCTCGAACAAGCGCCCCATCTGACCGCCACCACCGACGATAACCACCGGGCGCAACGTAGGACAAAGCGTTTTAAAGCCTTTGTCATTCTCGCTGGAGTAGGACTCCCGCATCACCCGACGCAGGATATCCTCAATAAGATCTGGCGGTACACCCAGGGCTTCCGCCTCAGCGCGACGCGAGGCCAGCATAGATGCCTCACGCTCCGGGACATAAATAGGCAGTCCAAAGCGGCTTTTCACCTCACCGACTTCGGCGACCAGTTCCAGACGCTTCGCTAATAAATTCAGCAGCTCTTTATCGACTTCATCAATTTGATCGCGTAACGCGGTCAACTCAGCAACCATAATAAACCTCTTAAGCCACGCGTGCCGTCAGCTGCCCGTTCAGATCCTGATGAATCTCACGCAGCAAGGCATCGGTCATTTCCCAACTGATGCAGGCATCGGTTACGGATACACCGTATTTCATTTCGCTGCGCGGTTGCTCGGAAGACTGATTGCCTTCGTGGATGTTACTTTCGATCATCAGACCAATAATTGAGCGATTACCGTCTTTAATCTGGGCAACCACGGACTCTGCCACCGCAGGCTGACGGCGATAATCTTTATTGGAATTACCGTGACTGCAATCTACCATCAGAGACGGACGCAGTCCCGCCTGTTCCATCTCTTTTTCACATTGCGCGACATCTGCAGGGCTGTAGTTCGGCGCTTTACCGCCACGCAGGATCACATGTCCGTCCGGATTCCCCTGAGTTTGTAGCAACGCAACCTGCCCTGCCTGGTTAATACCAACAAAACGGTGTGGCTGGGCAGCAGCGCGCATGGCGTTAATTGCCGTTGCCAGACTGCCGTCGGTGCCGTTTTTAAAACCAACCGGCATAGACAGCCCGGATGCCATTTCACGGTGCGTTTGCGATTCCGTGGTACGAGCACCAATTGCCGACCAGCTAAACAAATCGCCCAGGTATTGCGGGCTATTTGGATCTAACGCTTCCGTCGCCAGCGGAAGCCCCATGCTCACCAGTTCAAGCAGCAATTTACGCGCGATTTGCAGACCGGCTTCGACGTCAAAAGAGCCATCCATATGAGGATCGTTAATTAACCCTTTCCAGCCGACAGTCGTACGGGGTTTTTCAAAATAGACGCGCATCACCAGATAGAGGCTATCGCTGACCTCTGCGGCAAGGGCTTTAAATCGACGAGCGTATTCCAGAGCGGTTTCAGGATCATGAATGGAACAAGGACCACACACCACCAACAGACGAGGATCGCGCCCGGCGATAATATCTGAAATAGTTTTACGCGAATCAGCAATCTGGGCTTCTTGTTGCTGGCTTAATGGAAAAGCGGCCTTCAACTGTTCCGGGGTCATCAGAACCTGTTCGTCGGTAATGTGTACGTTATTCAGCGCGTCTTTTTGCATGATGGCGATCCTGTTTATGCTCGTTTGCGATAGTTGATCCTCAATGAGGATGACGTAACGATAACACAGCGAGTAAAGATTTCAATCCAAATTACGTAAATATTACTTTACAGATACAATTTTAATAAGCTACAGGCCACAAAATTCGTATAAATAAATTTACACCATCATTAAAAACAATCCGCTATGCTTTGAAAAAAGGAGAGAAAATGATGAAAAAATTTATCGGTTCCTTGTTGGCTTTGGTGGTTAGTGGTTGCCAGATTGATCCTTATACTCACGCGCCAAACTTAACCAGCACCGACTGGTATGATGTTGGTATGGAAGATGCAATATCTGGCATTGCCATAAAAGATCACGATACATTTAGCGATTCACAGGCTGATCGGGGGGTATACCTTAAAGGATATGCCGAAGGACAAAAGAAAACCTGCCAAATCGATTTTACTTATGCCAGAGGGCTTTCCGGTAAAAGTTTCCCTGCCAGCTGCAACAATGTTGAAAATGCCAACCAACTACATGAAGCATGGCAAAAAGGGGCAGATGAAAATGCCAGCACGATACGATTGAATTAACTGGAGCGCCTCAATAAATTAATCATAAGATTTAACTCATTCAAACTTTAATTCTCATCGTGATGACGCCCGCATAAAAGAATGATATTTTAATGAGCATTCTGAAAAAATTATCGATGCATTTCGAGCGACGGTGGTGAGGATCCCTGAATGCGTTTTTCCCACCGGTTATTTTTACTGCTGATGCCCCTCCTGGCGAGTGCACCATTACTCGCTCAGGAAACCACTAACGCCGCGAAAAATGTGCGTCTGATGGTTTCCGGTATTGTCAGCTACACTCGTTGGCCAGCGTTATCTGGCTCGCCAAAGCTATGTATTTTTTCATCTTCACGTTTTAGTACCGCCCTGCAAGATAATGGCGCGACTTCTTTACCTTATCTGCCCGTCATCATTCACAGCAAACAAGAAGCACTAATTTCAGACTGTAATGGTTTTTATTTTGGCAACGAGTCACCGACATTCCAGATGGAATTAATCGAACAATATCCGTCTAAGGCGTTATTATTAATTGCCGAACAAAATGCAGAGTGCATTATTGGCAGCGCCTTTTGTCTGATTATCAACAATAATGATGTCAGATTTGCCGTCAACCTGGATGCCTTATCGCGTAGTGGTGTAAAGGTCAACCCGGATGTCTTAATGCTCGCTCGGAAGAAAAAAGATGGATAACGATAATTCTCTTAATAAGCGACCAACGTTTAAAAGAGCATTACGCAACATCAGCATGACCAGCATCTTTATCACCATGACGCTGATCTGGCTGCTGCTTTCCGTGACGTCGGTGCTGACACTGAAACAATACGCACAAAAAAACCTGGCGCTCACCGCAGCAACCATGACTTATAGTCTGGAAGCAGCGGTCGTTTTTGCCGATGGTTCGGCAGCGACAGAAACCCTGGCTGCACTAGGGCAGCAAGGTCAATTTTCAACCGCTGAAGTACGTGATAATCAGCAAAATATCATTGCATCCTGGCGCTACACAGCCAGAGAACCGGGAGATAGATTCAGCAATTTCATTAGCCACTGGCTCTTTCCCGCACCGGTAATTCAGCCCATTCGCCACAATGGAAAAATCATCGGCGAAGTTCAGTTAACCGCTCGCGACAGTTCAATCAGCCATTTCATCTGGTTTTCACTCGCTGTGCTTACCGGTTGTATTCTGCTGGCATCAGGCATTGCAATCACCCTCACCCGCCATTTGCATAACGGACTGGTGGAGGCGCTAAAAAACATTACTGATGTAGTTCATGATGTGCGATCCAACCGCAATTTTTCCCGACGAGTTTCGGAAGAGCGTATCGAAGAATTTCACCGCTTTGCTCTCGACTTCAATAGTCTGCTGGATGAAATGGAAGAGTGGCAGCTTCGTTTACAGGCAAAAAATGCGCAACTCTTACGTACTGCCCTGCATGATCCGTTAACCGGCCTGGCTAACCGCGCTGCATTCCGCAACTGCATCAATACGTTAATAAGTGATTCTGCCGTTCGGGAAACCTCAGCCTTACTTTTTCTTGATGGCGATAATTTTAAATATATCAATGACACATGGGGTCACGCGACGGGTGATCAGGTCTTGATCGAGATAGCAACACGGTTAATGGAATTTAGCGGGAAACGGCATCAAGCGTACCGTATAGGAGGCGATGAGTTCGCCATGATTCTGTATGGCGTACTGTCAGAATATGAAGTACAGCGTATTTGTACTGCTCTCACACAAACCTTTCATCGCCCATTCGATCTCCATAACGGTCACCAGACCAGTATGACCTTAAGTATTGGATACGCTCTGACTCGCGAACACGCTTCTGCGGAAAAATTACAAGAGCTTGCCGATCGTAATATGTATCAGGCCAAACATCAGCGCGCCGAAAAGCTGGTGAAATAACAAGGAAATATCTACATGATAAAGCAACTGGTAGCACCTCTGGTTTTCTCCACTCTGATACTGGCTGGTTGCCAGACTCCACAAGGCAAATTTACCCCAGAGCAAGTCGCTGCTATGCAGTCTTATGGTTTTACTGAATCTGCCGGTGACTGGTCGCTTGGCTTATCCGACACTATTCTGTTTGCTAAAAATGACTACAAACTGCTTCCGGAAAGTCAGCAACAAATCCAGACTATGGCGGCAAAACTGACCTCTACCGGGCTAACACATGCCCGTATGGATGGTCATACCGATAACTATGGTGAAGATAGCTACAACGAAGCCTTATCACTGAAGCGAGCGAATGTCGTCGCCGATGCCTGGGCTGAGGGTGGGCAAATTCCGCGCAGCAATCTCACCACTCAGGGTTTAGGGAAAAAATATCCTATTGCCAGCAACAAGACAGCACAGGGCCGGGCTGAAAACCGCCGCGTTGCGGTGGTAATTAGTGCGCCTTAAATACAATTTCAGTAGATAAAAAAAGGGCCAGCCAATTGGCCAGCCCTTCTTAACAGGATGTCGCTTAAGCGAAATCTTAGTTGAGGCGCTCTTTGATACGAGCAGCCTTACCAGTACGCTCACGCAGGTAGTACAGTTTAGCTTTACGAACAGCACCACGACGTTTGACAGAAATGCTGTCAACTACCGGAGAGTGAGTCTGGAAGACACGCTCAACGCCTTCGCCGTTGGAAATTTTACGAACAGTGAATGCAGAGTGCAGACCGCGGTTACGAATAGCGATAACCACGCCCTCGAATGCCTGCAGACGTTTTTTGGAACCTTCAACAACCCATACTTTCACTTCCACGGTATCACCCGGACGGAAGGAAGGTACGTCCTGCTTCATCTGCTCTTGTTCAAGTTGCTTAATAATGTTGCTCATAATTTAATCTCTTATCCTGGGTAAACTGATATCTCGGGGGCTTACGCCATCCCATCATGTTTATGTTGCTGTTGTGCGTGTTCCGTTTTGAACTCCGCCAGCAACCTTGCTTGCTCTTCAGTCAGAGCCAGGTTTTCCAGAAGTTCAGGTCTTCTAAGCCAGGTACGGCCCAGCGACTGTTTCAAACGCCAGCGACGTATCTCGGCATGGTTTCCCGACAGTAACACTGACGGAACTTCCATCCCTTCTAACACCTCAGGCCGCGTATAGTGCGGGCAATCCAGCAATCCTTCAGCAAAGGAATCTTCCGTTGCCGAGGCTTCATGTCCCAGTACCCCCGGAATAAACCGGGAAACGGAGTCAATCAGCGTCATTGCTGGTAACTCACCACCGCTGAGAACGTAATCGCCGATTGACCATTCTTCGTCAATTTCGGTTTGGATCACGCGCTCATCTATACCTTCGTAGCGACCGCACACCAAAATCAATTTTTGATTCGTTGCCAGTTCGCTGACGCCCGCTTGATCAAGCTTGCGCCCCTGCGGTGACAGATAGATCACCTTAGCGCCTTCACCCGCCGCGCTTTTTGCTGCATGAATGGCGTCCCGTAAAGGTTGCACCATCATTAACATCCCCGGTCCGCCGCCGTAAGGACGATCGTCCACGGTACGGTGCCGGTCATGCGTGAAGTCACGTGGACTCCAGCTCTGGATGCTCAGCAGGCCATTTTTCACTGCCCGGCCAGTTACCCCGTAATCGGTAATTGCGCGGAACATTTCAGGAAACAGGCTAATTATGCCAATCCACATAGCGCCGTCTTTTACCGTTTATCCGGTGGTTTAAAAACCAGGATCCCAATCTACTTCGATTGAACGAGTAGTGAGATCGACTTTCTTGATAACCTGCCCATCGAGGAACGGTACGAGACGTTCCTTGATACCAAACGCATCTTTCAGGTTTGCCTTAATGACGAGAACGTCATTAGATCCGGTTTCCATCATGTCGACGACTTTACCGAGATCGTAGCCTTCAGTGGTCACTACCTGACAGCCCATCAGGTCTTTCCAGTAGTAGTCACCCTCTTCAAGCTGAGGCAGCTGCGATGAATCCACGACAATTTCACAATTCGTCAGCAGGTTCGCCGCATCACGATCGTCAACACCTTTCAGCTTGATGATCATGTCCTGATTGTGGTGCTTCCAGCTTTCCAGCTGGACTTGCTGCCACTGACCCGCCTTCTGGATAAACCAGGGCTGATAGTCAAAAATGCTTTCGGCGTCTTCGGTGGAAGAAAACACTCTGAGCCACCCACGAATACCGTAAGACGAACCCATTTTTCCCAAAACGATGGGATCAACAGGTGCTTGCGCGGTGAGTTGTTTGCTCATCATGACCACCGTGACAGATTAAGCTACTTTGTTTACTTCTTTGATCAGCGCAGCAACGCGATCAGAAATAGTTGCGCCCTGGCCAACCCAGTGAGCGATGCGATCCAGATCCAGGCGAGTGCCTTCTTCTTTTTCGCTAGCGATTGGGTTGAAGAAACCAACGCGCTCGATGAAGCGACCGTTGCGTGCATTACGGCTGTCAGCGACAACAACCTGGTAGAACGGACGCTTTTTAGCGCCGTGACGTGCTAAACGAATAGTTACCATAACATCCTCTTGTGTGAATAAAACAACCGGACCCCATCGAGGAACGGAGTCCGGTGTCATATTAAAAGCCCGAAAATTTTACTCATTTTTGCAGAAATTGCAACCAACAGTTGCTAACCCGGCATTAAAAGGCCGCTGGCGGCGCAGCCAGTTTGGTGCCGGAGTGCGCGCAGTCACCGGAGCGTACCCCAGTACGTGAGGATGACGAGCACACCCCGGTGCCAAAATGGCAAATAAGCCAGGCCGATTAGCGGCCTGGGAAGCCTGGGGGCATCATACCCTTCATGCTTCTCATCATCTTCGCCATTCCGCCCTTCTTCATTTTCTTCATCATGCGCTGCATGTCGTCGAACTGCTTCAGAAGACGGTTAACGTCCTGCACCTGCATACCGCAACCGGCAGCGATACGGCGTTTACGCGAACCTTTGATGATTTCTGGCTTAGCGCGCTCTTTCATCGTCATCGAGTTGATGATGGCTTCCATACGCACCAGCACTTTATCGTCCATCTGGGACTTCACGTTATCCGGGATCTGCCCCATGCCCGGCAGCTTGCCCATCAGGCTGGCCATGCCGCCCATATTTTTCATCTGGCGCAACTGCTCAAGGAAATCGTTGAGATCGAAGCCATCGCCTTTTTTCAGCTTGCTGGCTAATTTCTCAGCCTGCGCGCGGTCAACTTTGCTTTCGATATCTTCGATCAGCGACAGAACATCGCCCATGCCGAGAATGCGTGAAGCGATACGATCCGGGTGGAACGGCTCCAGCGCCTCTGTTTTCTCGCCAACACCGAGGAACTTGATGGGCTTGCCGGTAATATGGCGAATAGAAAGCGCCGCACCGCCACGCGCATCGCCGTCCACTTTAGTCAACACTACGCCGGTAAGCGGTAACGCTTCATTGAACGCTTTTGCCGTATTGGCAGCATCCTGACCGGTCATGGCGTCAACCACAAACAGGGTTTCAACCGGGTTAATCGACGCATGGACCTGTTTGATCTCATCCATCATCGCTTCGTCAACGTGCAGACGACCGGCGGTATCCACCAGCAGCACGTCGTAGAATTTCAGTTTGGCTTCTTTCAGCGCCGCATTAACAATATCAACCGGCTTCTGACCAACATCTGAAGGGAAGAAATCGACGCCTACCTGTTCGGCCAGCGTCTCAAGCTGTTTGATTGCCGCCGGGCGATAAACGTCGGCAGAAACCACCAGCACTTTCTTCTTGTGCTTCTCGCGCAGGAACTTACCGAGTTTACCCACGCTGGTTGTTTTACCGGCACCTTGCAGGCCCGCCATCAGCACCACCGCAGGCGGTTGCGCAGCCAGGTTCAGGGTCTGGTTCTCTTCGCCCATCGCCGCAACCAACTCGTTACGGACGATTTTGACGAACTCCTGCCCCGGCGTCAGGCTTTTATTAACTTCATGACCAACCGCTTTCTCTTTTACGCGATTGATAAACTCACGCACTACCGGCAGAGCGACGTCCGCCTCCAACAGCGCCATGCGCACTTCGCGCAGCGTATCTTTAACGTTGTCTTCAGTAAGGCGTCCACGGCCACTGATATTGCGCAGCGTGCGCGACAAACGATCGGTTAAATTATCAAACATTGTCTCTCGCCTGGGGTGGAAACGGTTGGCCGCAATCGCGACACATCATCTGTATTTTGCCGCAGTATAACATGAAGGCGTCTTTGTTGTTATGCAACGGTTGGAGCAGCGTTCACCTGACGCTATACTGCTTTTCTTTCTCATTGCTCAAACTGTCGACATCACTATGCCCGTTTTTGCTCTGCTCGCGCTCGTCGCCTACTCCGTCAGTCTCGCGCTGATTGTTCCCGGTCTGCTGCAAAAAAACGGCGGCTGGCGGCGAATGGCTATTATTTCTGCGGTCATCGCGCTGGTCTGCCACGCTATCGCTCTTGAAGCCCGCATTTTGCCTGGCGGCGATAGCGGACAAAACCTTAGCCTGTTGAATGTCGGTTCGCTGGTCAGCCTGATGATTTGTACGGTAATGACCATCGTGGCCTCACGCAACCGTGGCTGGCTGCTGTTGCCGATTGTTTATGCCTTTGCGCTCATCAATCTGGCGCTGGCGACCTTCATGCCCAATGAATACATCACTCATCTGGAAGCAACGCCAGGAATGCTGGTGCACATTGGCTTATCGCTCTTTTCCTATGCCACGCTAATTATTGCCGCCCTGTACGCGTTGCAACTGGCATGGATTGATTATCAACTGAAGAACAAGAAGCTGGCATTCAATCAGGAAATGCCGCCGCTGATGAGTATTGAGCGTAAAATGTTCCACATTACGCAAATTGGCGTGGTGCTGTTAACGCTCACTCTTTGTACCGGCCTGTTCTACATGCACAACTTATTTAGCATGGAAAATATCGACAAGGCCGTGCTCTCTATTGTGGCGTGGTTTGTCTATATTGTGCTGCTGTGGGGGCATTATCATGAAGGATGGCGTGGGCGCCGCGTCGTTTGGTTTAACGTCGCAGGAGCGGTCATCCTTACACTGGCCTACTTTGGCAGCCGAATTGTCCAGCAGTTAATCAGCTAAAACCAGAAAAGGAGTTTCCCCTGGAACATATCTCTACTACCACGTTGATCATAATTCTGATCATCATGGTGGTCATTTCAGCCTATTTTTCCGGCTCCGAAACCGGAATGATGACACTCAACCGCTATCGTCTGCGGCATATGGCGAAGCAGGGTAATCGTTCGGCTAAACGGGTCGAAAAATTACTACGCAAGCCAGACCGCCTGATAAGCCTGGTGTTAATCGGCAATAACCTGGTCAATATTCTTGCCTCCGCGCTCGGCACTATTGTTGGGATGCGCTTGTACGGCGATGCGGGTGTGGCAATTGCGACTGGCGTACTGACCTTCGTAGTGCTGGTTTTTGCCGAAGTATTGCCGAAAACCATTGCCGCGCTGTACCCGGAAAAAGTCGCCTATCCGAGTAGTTTTCTGTTAGCTCCGCTGCAAATTTTGATGATGCCGCTGGTCTGGTTGCTGAACGCGATCACCCGCATGTTAATGCGCATGATGGGCATCAAAACCGATATCGTGGTTAGCGGCTCTTTGAGTAAAGAAGAGTTGCGCACCATTGTGCACGAATCGCGGTCACAAATTTCCCGTCGTAACCAGGATATGCTGCTGTCGGTACTCGATCTGGAAAAAATGACCGTTGATGACATCATGGTGCCGCGCAGTGAAATTATCGGTATTGATATCAACGATGACTGGAAATCGATTCTCCGTCAGCTCTCCCACTCTCCTCACGGGCGCATAGTGCTGTACCGCGACTCGCTGGACGACGCTATCAGCATGTTGCGTGTGCGTGAAGCCTGGCGGCTCATGTCGGAGAAAAAAGAGTTCACTAAAGAAACTATGCTGCGCGCTGCGGACGAAATCTATTTTGTGCCGGAAGGCACGCCGCTCAGTACCCAATTAGTTAAATTTCAACGCAATAAAAAGAAAGTCGGCCTGGTTGTCAACGAATACGGCGATATTCAGGGGCTGGTGACGGTTGAAGATATTCTGGAAGAGATTGTCGGCGATTTCACCACGTCGATGTCGCCAACGCTTGCCGAAGAAGTCACTCCGCAAAACGACGGTTCGGTGATTATTGATGGCACCGCCAACGTGCGAGAAATCAACAAAGCCTTTAACTGGCATCTACCGGAAGACGATGCACGCACGGTTAATGGCGTCATTCTGGAAGCACTGGAAGAGATTCCTGTCGCAGGCACTCGCGTGCGTATTGGCGAGTACGATATCGATATTCTCGACGTACAGGACAATATGATTAAGCAGGTAAAAGTTTTTCCTGTGAAACCGCTGCGCGAGAGTGTGGCGGAGTAACGAAAACGGCCCAGCATTCACATGCCGGCCGTAATTTATTACGAAAACAGTAATTAAGCTTTTGCTTTCGCTACAGTAACCATCGCCGCGCGAATCGTACGACCGTTCAGCGTATAACCTTTCTGCATAATGCCCAGTACGTTACCCGGCGCTACATCATCAGATTCCACCATTGCGATAGCCTGATGCACATTCGGGTCCAGCGGCACGTTAGTTTCGGCAATCACATCAACGCCAAACTTACGTACTACATCCAGCATCGACTTCAGCGTCAGCTCAATGCCTTCAACCATCGCAGACATATCCGGATTAGCCTTATCAGCCACTTCCAGCGCGCGATCCAGACTATCAATCACCGGCAGCAATTCGTTGATGAATTTTTCCAGCGCGAATTTATGCGCTTTTTCGATATCCAGTTCAGTACGACGACGCAGGTTTTCCATTTCCGCTTTTACGCGCAAAATACCGTCACGTTCACGGGTCTGAGCTTCAGCCAACTGAGCTTCGAGATTCGCAATTTTTTCATCGCGCGGATCCACCTGCTCAGCAGAAGCGTCTGGCTCAACTGCCTCAATCTCTTCGTGCTGATCCATGATAATTTCTTCCGGGGCTTGCCCCTCAGGCGTTTTCTGTTCTTTACTACTCATGAATTTCTCCGCGTTTTTTTCGCATTCATCTCGCTAACTTCGCTTATTATGGGGATCAGTTTCAGGGTTTCAAGGGAAGCACTCACATTGTCATCAATCTTCGCAACAAGGACCTCGGAAAAATGAATAATCATTTCAAGTGTATTGGCATTGTGGGACACCCACGGCACCCTACTGCACTGACAACACATGAAATGCTCTACCGCTGGCTGTGCACAAAAGGTTACGAGGTCATCGTCGAGCAGCAAATCGCTCACGAACTACAACTGAAGAATGTGAAAACTGGTACGCTCGCGGAGATTGGGCAACTGGCTGATCTCGCGGTAGTCGTTGGTGGCGACGGTAATATGCTGGGCGCGGCGCGCACGCTCGCCCGTTACGATATTAAAGTTATTGGAATCAACCGTGGCAACCTGGGTTTCCTGACTGACCTTGATCCCGATAACGCCCAGCAACAATTAGCCGATGTGCTGGAAGGTCATTACATCAGCGAGAAACGTTTTTTGCTGGAAGCGCAGGTCTGTCAGCAAGATTGCCAGAAACGCATCAGCACCGCGATTAATGAAGTGGTACTACATCCTGGCAAAGTGGCGCATATGATTGAGTTCGAAGTGTACATCGACGAGATCTTTGCGTTTTCTCAGCGATCTGATGGACTGATTATTTCGACACCTACAGGCTCTACCGCCTATTCTCTGTCGGCGGGTGGCCCAATTCTGACGCCCTCTCTGGATGCGATTACCCTGGTGCCCATGTTCCCGCATACGTTGTCAGCGCGACCACTGGTCATAAACAGCAGCAGCACGATCCGCCTGCGTTTTTCGCATCGACGTAACGACCTGGAAATCAGTTGTGACAGTCAGATAGCACTGCCGATTCAGGAAGGTGAAGATGTCCTGATTCGTCGCTGTGATTACCATCTGAATCTAATTCATCCGAAAGATTACAGCTATTTCAATACATTAAGTACCAAACTCGGCTGGTCAAAAAAATTATTCTAATTTTACGCCAGCCTCTTTACTGTATATAAAACCAGTTTATACTGTACACAATAACAGTAATGGTTTTTCATACAGGAAAACAACTATGTTGGCACAACTGACCATCAGCAATTTTGCTATCGTTCGTGAGCTTGAGATTGATTTTCACAGCGGCATGACCGTAATAACCGGCGAGACCGGCGCGGGTAAATCTATTGCGATAGATGCTCTCGGCCTGTGTCTCGGTGGTCGCGCTGAAGCCGACATGGTGCGTACCGGCGCTGCCCGCGCTGATTTGTGCGCCCGTTTTTCTCTAAAAGATACGCCCGCAGCACTGCACTGGCTGGAAGAAAACCAACTGGAAGATGGCCACGAATGCCTGCTTCGTCGTGTTATCAGTAGTGATGGCCGCTCTCGTGGTTTTATCAACGGTACGGCTGTTCCGCTGTCTCAGCTACGCGAACTGGGTCAGTTGCTGATTCAGATCCATGGTCAACACGCTCATCAGTTACTCACCAAACCTGAGCATCAGAAATTCCTGCTTGATGGCTACGCCAATGAAACGTCTCTGCTCCAGGAAATGACCGCACGTTATCAGTTGTGGCATCAAAGCTGCCGTGACCTCGCGCATCATCAACAACTCAGTCAGGAACGCGCCGCCCGTGCTGAACTACTGCAATACCAATTAAAAGAATTAAACGAATTTAATCCGCAGCCCGGCGAGTTTGAACAAATCGACGAAGAGTACAAACGTCTGGCTAACAGCGGTCAATTGCTTACGACCAGCCAGAATGCATTGGCATTAATGGCCGACGGTGAAGATGCGAACCTGCAAAGCCAGCTTTACACCGCTAAACAACTGGTCAGCGAATTGATTGGTATGGACAGCAAACTGTCCAGCGTACTTGATATGCTGGAAGAGGCTACTATCCAGATTGCCGAAGCCAGTGACGAATTACGCCACTACTGCGATCGTCTGGATCTCGACCCTAACCGCTTGTTTGAACTTGAACAGCGCATCTCAAAACAGATTTCGCTGGCACGTAAACATCACGTCAGCCCTGAGGCATTGCCACAGTATTACCAGTCGCTACTGGAAGAACAGCAGCAACTGGACGATCAAGCTGACTCGCAAGAAACACTCGCATTGGCGGTAACGAAACATCATCAGCAGGCGCTGGAAACGGCGCGCGCATTACACCTGCAACGCCAGCACTATGCAACTGAGCTGGCGCACCTGATCACCGACAGTATGCAGGCGCTCTCCATGCCGCATGGCCAGTTTACGATTGATGTTAAATTTGACGAACATCACCTGGGCACTGACGGCGCTGATCGTATTGAGTTTCGGGTAACCACCAACCCAGGTCAGCCGATGCAGCCCATTGCCAAAGTCGCCTCCGGTGGTGAATTGTCCCGTATCGCACTGGCAATTCAGGTCATCACCGCGCGTAAAATGGAAACCCCGGCGCTTATTTTCGATGAAGTGGATGTGGGGATTAGCGGTCCGACAGCGGCAGTTGTCGGCAAACTGCTACGTCAGCTTGGTGAATCAACCCAGGTGATGTGTGTTACCCACCTGCCACAAGTCGCAGGATGTGGTCATCAACACTATTTTGTCAGCAAAGAAACCGATGGTGCGATGACCGAAACGCATATGCAATCACTGGATAAAAAGGCGCGGTTACAGGAGCTGGCGCGCCTGCTTGGTGGCAGTGAAGTCACACGTAACACACTGGCGAATGCGAAAGAACTGCTTGCGGCGTAAACTTTTTTACCGCTTCACGGTCAGAGTAGACAGCAAAACGCCGTAAGACCGGAAAGCAAAAGGTTTTAAAGTGATGAAAGGTCTATTATCATCGGCATATTACAGATGAGCCACGTACTGCTCGGGCCCGAAAAGGAATCAAATCACTATGCGCTGTAAAACGCTGACTGCTGCCGCAGCAGTACTATTGATGTTGACCGCAGGCTGTTCCACTCTGGAGCGAGTGGTTTACCGTCCTGACATCAACCAGGGGAACTATCTGACCGCTAACGACGTGTCCAAAATACGCGTTGGCATGACGCAACAACAAGTTGCGTACGCATTGGGTACACCGCTGATGTCCGATCCATTTGGTACGAATACCTGGTTCTATGTCTTCCGCCAGCAACCAGGCCATGAAGGTGTAACGCAGCAAACGCTGACGCTGACCTTTAACAGCAGCGGTGTGTTGACCAATATTGATAACAAACCTGCGCTGAGTGGCAACGAATAAAACTTGCTGTTTATAGCGATTAAAAAAGGTGCTCAGTGAGCACCTTTTTTCTGCCTGCTATTTATTCGCCGATTTTTCTGCGCGCTGTCTACGAAGCTCTTTCGGATCGGCAATCAGTGGTCGATAAATCTCTACACGATCGCCATCGCGCACGATATCGCTCAGTTTTGCCGGGCGACTGTAAATGCCGACTTTATTTTTAGTTAAATCGATATCTGTACGCAATTCCAGCAAACCACTTGCGCGAATTGCCTCTTCAACCGTCGCGCCCTCCAGCAATGTTACACGCTGCAAATACTGCTTCTCTGGTAACGCGTAAGCTACCTCTACAGCAATTTTACCTGGCACTATAAACCTCTTTTGCTCGCACGGTGAAAGCCTGCACCATATTAGCCGCCAGCTCTTTAAACACGCGACCGAAGGCGAGTTCAATCAACTTATTAGTAAACTCAAAGTCGAGATGAAACTCGATACGGCACGCTTCCGGACTCAACGGTGTAAACTTCCAGCCGCCGATCAATTTCTTGAACGGCCCATCAACCAGATTCATCAGAATACTTTGGTTACTGGTCAACTGGTTGCGGGTAGTAAACGTTTTGCTGATCCCAGCCTTAGAGACATCTACCGCAGCGGTCATCTGTCCAGGAGTGGACTCCAGAATCCGACTTCCAGTACAACCTGGCAAAAACTGAGGATAAGACTGAACGTCATTCACTAACTGATACATTTGCTCCGCGCTGTAGGGAACGAGTGCGGTCCGGCTAATTTGAGGCATAACAAATTCCATCAACAAAAATCCAACAAATAATATCATTTATCCTGCTGTAAAAAAAACGCTATCCCGGCGCTGGGTAACATCGTGTTCATGCTAAGATAGAGCCTTGTCCCCCGCAGGATTGATATGGGGTATTTTCGATTTCAGATTACCGATGATTCACGACGCTTATGACGAAGAAAAAAGCACATAAACCTGGTTCAGCGACCATCGCGCTTAACAAGCGCGCCCGTCACGAATACTTTATTGAAGAAGAGTTCGAAGCGGGACTTGCCCTGCAAGGCTGGGAAGTTAAATCCCTGCGCGCAGGAAAAGCCAATATTAGCGACAGCTATGTCCTTCTGCGCGACGGAGAAGCGTTCCTGTTTGGCGCAAATATCACGCCGATGGCTGTGGCTTCCACACATGTGGTGTGCGATCCTACTCGTACCCGCAAGTTACTTCTCAATCAGCGCGAACTGGACTCATTATATGGTCGCGTCAATCGTGAAGGCTATACCGTAGTGGCGCTCTCTCTGTACTGGAAAAATGCCTGGTGCAAAGTGAAAATCGGCGTCGCGAAAGGTAAGAAACAGCACGATAAACGTTCCGACATCAAAGAACGTGAATGGCAGGTTGATAAAGCGCGTATCATGAAAAACGCTCACCGTTAAACCTGCATCACATATTCTGACCAGATCCTCACCGCGCCTCCCCTCTCCGGTGGCGCGAATGCACATCTTATCGGCTATCATATTTGATACAGATGTCGTCATCCCTTTGCTTAATCGAATAAAAATCATGCTACGCGGGCGCTAAATCCTGAACGATAACGCCATTGGGGCTGGTCATGACGCTCACAAATCTGGTATACTCGCCGTTACACATTGGGGCTGATTCTGGATTCGACGGGATTTGCGAAACCCAAGGTGCATGCCGAGGGGCGGTTGGCCTCGTAAAAAGCCGCAAAAAATAGTCGCAAACGACGAAAACTACGCTTTAGCAGCTTAATAACCTGCTTAGAGCCCTCTCTCCCTAGCCTCCGCTCTTAGGACGGGGATCACGAGAGGTCAAACCCAAAAGAGATCGCGTGGAAGCCCTGCCTGGGGTTGAAGCGTTAAAACTTAATCAGGCTAGTTTGTTAGTGGCGTGTCCGTCCGCAGCTGGCAAGCGAATGTAAAGACAGACTAAGCATGTAGTGCCGAGGATGTAGGAATTTCGGACGCGGGTTCAACTCCCGCCAGCTCCACCAAATAAATCAAGGGGTTACGTGAAAGCGTAGCCCCTTTTTCTTTGATTGTGGCAGCAAAATGGCGACGGATTTAACGACTCCGTATTGCTCTTCTGCTTTACAATCACAGTCTTCTCACTCCTTTTTCAATAGAGAGAAAACCATCGCCAATGTAACAAATATCTGGCTGTATTCTCTGTGCCCCGTACTGAATTGTATTAATACGTTCCTGACTTAAACCCGAATTTTTTAGCCCATTAAAATCCCTTTGTGTTCGTTGAGCCTAAAAGCATAGAGACACACATTGCTCTCCCCCCTTGCAAGAAGAATGCAGTACTAAAAATACCCTGCTTACAATGAGTTATCTCAAATTGACTCACCTTGTATTAAATCGCAGGGTAAGTTTATTTTAAAGTTTGAAATCATGCTTATACAGGGCCCTACAATCCACAATAGTGCATTGTTTTAACTCGTTATTCCCCTAAAAAAGCATCTGGCACTCACCAAATCAAATGTTAACCATTTGTTGTTTTCGATCACAATAAGAAAACAATATGTCACTTTTGTGCGCATTTTTCAGAAATGTAGATATTTTTAGATTATGGCTACGAAATGAGCATCGCCATGTCACCCTACATCTCATAAGAGGATCGCTTCTGATGAATGCACTGACCGCCGTACACACTAACGCTGTCGATTCAGGCCAGGACTATAGCGGATTCACCCTCACCCCGTCGGCGCAATCCCCTCGCCTGCTGGAACTTACCTTCTCTGAACAGACGACCAAACAGTTCCTTGAACAGGTCGCCGAGTGGCCCGTGCAGGCACTGGAGTACAAATCGTTTCTGCGTTTTCGGGTAGGCAAAATTCTTGACGACTTGTGTTCAAATCAGCTGCAACCACTGCTGTTGAAGACGTTGCTAAACCGCGCTGAAGGTGCGTTGTTGATCAATGCGGTGGGTGTCGATGATGTGAAGCAAGCGGATGAGATGGTGAAGCTGGCGACGGCGGTGGCGCATCTGATTGGCCGTTCCAATTTCGATGCGATGAGCGGTCAGTATTACGCGCGTTTTGTAGTGAAAAATGTCGATAACTCAGACAGCTATCTGCGCCAGCCGCACCGCGTAATGGAGCTGCACAACGACGGCACCTACGTGGAAGAGATCACTGATTACGTGCTGATGATGAAAATCGACGAGCAAAACATGCAGGGCGGAAACTCGCTGCTGCTGCATCTCGATGACTGGGAACATCTGGACCACTTTTTCAGCCATCCGCTGGCGCGCCGTCCGATGCGCTTTGCCGCGCCGCCAAGTAAAAACGTCAGTAAAGATGTCTTCCATCCGGTGTTCGACGTCGATCAGCAGGGTCGCCCGGTGATGCGTTATATCGACCAGTTCGTCCAGCCAAAAGACTTCGAAGAAGGCGTGTGGCTGAGCGAGCTTTCCGATGCCATTGAAAACAGCAAAGGCATTCTGTCTGTGCCGGTTCCCGTTGGCAAATTCCTGTTGATTAACAATCTGTTCTGGCTGCACGGTCGCGACCGCTTTACCGCGCATCCGGATCTGCGTCGTGAACTAATGCGCCAGCGCGGCTATTTCGCATACGCCACTAACCACTACCAGACGCATCAGTAAGCGCAAAGGAATTGAGCGGATGTATGATTTTGTGATTATTGGCGGCGGCATCATCGGCATGTCGACCGCCATGCAACTGATTGACGTCTATCCGGATGCCCGAATTGCGCTACTGGAAAAAGAGTCCGGCCCGGCCTGCCATCAGACGGGTCACAACAGCGGCGTGATCCATGCCGGGGTCTATTACACACCCGGCAGCCTGAAAGCGCAGTTTTGCCTGGCGGGGAACCGCGCCACCAAAGCCTTTTGCGATCAAAACGGCATCCGCTACGACAACTGCGGCAAGATGCTGGTCGCCACATCCGCACTCGAAATGGATCGGATGCGCGCGTTATGGGAACGCACGGCGGCAAACGGTATTGAGCGCGAGTGGTTAAACGCCGACGAGCTGCGCGAGCGTGAACCGAATATCACCGGGCTTGGCGGTATTTTTGTGCCGTCCAGCGGCATTGTCAGCTACTGCGAAGTGACAGCGGCGATGGCAAAAATCTTCCAGGCCAGAGGCGGTGAGATTATCTATAACGCCGAAGTCAGCGGCCTTAATGAGCATAAGAATGGCGTGGTGATACGTACCCGTCAGGGCGGCGAATATGAAGCGTCGACGCTGATTAGCTGTTCCGGGCTGATGGCTGACCGGCTGGTGAAAATGCTCGGCCTCGAACCGGGCTTTATCATCTGCCCGTTCCGAGGCGAGTATTTCCGCCTCGCGCCGGAGCATAACCAGATTGTTAACCACCTGATTTACCCCATTCCCGATCCGGCAATGCCCTTTTTAGGCGTTCATCTAACCCGGATGATCGACGGCAGCGTGACCGTTGGGCCAAACGCGGTGCTGGCTTTCAAACGTGAAGGCTATCGCAAGCGCGACTTCTCATTTAGCGACACGCTGGAGATTTTGGGCTCGTCGGGGATTCGCCGGGTGCTGCAAAACAATCTACGCTCAGGACTGGGCGAGATGAAAAACTCGCTGTGCAAAAGCGGCTATCTGCGGCTGGTGCAAAAGTATTGTCCCCGGCTTTCGTTAAGCGATCTCCAGCCCTGGCCCGCCGGTGTGCGGGCGCAGGCGGTATCGCCGGACGGTAAGCTGATTGACGATTTTCTGTTTGTCACCACCCCGCGCACGATCCACACCTGCAATGCGCCCTCCCCGGCAGCGACATCAGCAATTCCTATTGGTGCGCATATTGTCAGCAAGGTACAAACGCTGTTGGCAAGCCAGAGTAACCCCGGACGCACGCTGCGAGCGGCACGTAGTGTGGATGCCTTACACGCCGCATTTAATCAATAACCTTTGAAAACAGGACGTAACGATGAAACTTAACGACAGTAACTTATTCCGCCAGCAGGCGTTGATTAACGGGGAATGGCTGGACGCTAACAATGGTGAAGTCATCGACGTCACCAATCCGGCGAACGGCGACAAGCTGGGTAGCGTACCAAAAATGGGCGCAGATGAAACCCGCGCCGCTATCGACGCCGCCAATCGCGCCCTGCCCGCCTGGCGTGCGCTTACCGCCAAAGAACGCGCCACCATTCTGCGTAACTGGTTCAATTTGATGATGGAGCACCAGGACGATTTAGCGCGCCTGATGACCCTCGAACAGGGTAAACCGCTGGCTGAAGCGAAAGGCGAAATCAGCTACGCCGCCTCCTTTATTGAGTGGTTTGCCGAAGAAGGCAAACGTATTTATGGCGACACCATTCCCGGTCATCAGGCCGATAAACGTCTGATTGTTATCAAGCAGCCGATTGGCGTTACCGCCGCTATCACGCCGTGGAACTTCCCGGCAGCGATGATTACCCGTAAAGCCGGTCCGGCGCTGGCTGCTGGCTGTACGATGGTGCTGAAGCCCGCCAGTCAGACGCCGTTCTCCGCGCTGGCGCTGGCAGAGCTGGCGATCCGCGCGGGCGTTCCGGCTGGCGTATTTAACGTGGTCACCGGTTCGGCGGGCGCGGTCGGTAACGAACTGACCAGCAATCCGCTGGTGCGCAAGCTGTCGTTTACCGGCTCGACCGAAATTGGCCGCCAGTTGATGGAACAGTGCGCGAAAGACATCAAAAAAGTGTCGCTGGAGCTCGGCGGCAACGCGCCGTTTATCGTCTTTGACGATGCCGATCTCGACAAAGCCGTGGAAGGCGCGCTGGCCTCGAAATTCCGCAATGCCGGGCAAACCTGCGTCTGCGCTAACCGCTTGTATGTGCAGGACGGCGTGTATGACCGCTTTGCCGAAAAATTACAGCAGGCGGTGAGCAAACTACAGATCGGCGACGGGCTGGATAAAGGCGTCACCATCGGGCCGCTGATCGATGAAAAAGCGGTAGCAAAAGTGGAAGAGCATATTGCCGATGCGCTGGAGAAAGGCGCGCGCGTGGTTTGCGGCGGTAAAGCGCACGAGCGCGGCGGCAACTTCTTCCAGCCGACCATTCTGGTGGACGTTCCGGCCAACGCCAAAGTGTCGAAAGAAGAGACGTTTGGCCCCCTCGCCCCGCTGTTCCGCTTTAAAGATGAAGCCGACGTGATTGCGCAGGCCAACGATACCGAATTTGGTCTTGCCGCCTATTTCTACGCCCGCGATTTAAGCCGCGTCTTCCGCGTGGGCGAGGCGCTGGAATACGGCATCGTCGGCATCAATACCGGCATTATTTCCAATGAAGTCGCCCCGTTCGGCGGTATCAAAGCCTCGGGACTGGGTCGTGAAGGTTCGAAGTATGGCATCGAAGATTACTTAGAAATCAAATATATGTGCATCGGTCTTTAACTGGAGAACGCGAATGAGCAGCAATAAAGAGTTAATGCAGCGCCGCAGTCAGGCAGTTCCTCGTGGCGTTGGGCAGATTCATCCGATTTTCGCTGATCGTGCGGAAAACTGCCGGGTGTGGGACGTTGAAGGCCGTGAGTATCTTGATTTCGCGGGCGGGATTGCGGTGCTCAACACCGGGCACCTGCATCCGAAAGTGGTGGCGGCGGTAGAAGTGCAACTGAAAAAACTGTCGCATACCTGCTTCCAGGTGCTGGCTTACGAGCCGTATCTGGAGTTGTGCGAAATAATGAATCAGAAGGTGCCGGGCGATTTCGCCAAAAAAACGCTGCTGGTGACGACTGGTTCCGAAGCGGTGGAGAACGCGGTAAAAATCGCCCGCGCCGCCACCAAACGCAGCGGCACCATCGCCTTTAGCGGCGCTTACCACGGGCGCACGCACTACACGCTGGCGCTGACCGGCAAGGTGAATCCGTATTCTGCGGGCATGGGGCTGATGCCGGGTCATGTTTATCGCGCGCTTTATCCTTGCCCGCTGCACGACATAAGCGAGGATGACGCTATCGCCAGCATCCACCGGATCTTCAAAAATGACGCCGCACCGGAAGATATCGCTGCCATCGTGATTGAGCCGGTTCAGGGCGAAGGCGGTTTCTACGCCGCGACGCCAGCCTTTATGCAGCGTTTACGCGCACTGTGTGACGAGCACGGAATCATGCTGATTGCCGATGAAGTGCAGAGCGGCGCGGGGCGTACCGGCACGCTGTTTGCGATGGAGCAGATGGGGGTTGCGGCGGATCTTACCACCTTTGCGAAATCGATCGCGGGCGGCTTCCCGCTGGCGGGCGTCACCGGGCGCGCCGAAGTGATGGACGCGGTCGCACCTGGCGGTCTGGGCGGCACCTATGCCGGTAACCCGATTGCCTGCGTAGCCGCGCTGGAAGTGTTGAAGGTGTTCGAGCAGGAAAATCTGCTGCAAAAAGCCAACGACCTGGGCCAGAAGCTAAAAGACGGATTATTGGCGATCGCCGAAAAACACACCGAGATCGGCGACGTTCGCGGGCTAGGGGCGATGATCGCCATCGAGCTGTTTGAAGATGGCGATCACAGTAAACCCAACGCCAGACTCACCGCTGAGATCGTGGCGCGCGCCCGTGACAAAGGCCTGATTCTTCTCTCCTGCGGCCCGTATTACAACGTGCTGCGCATCCTTGTGCCGCTCACTATTGAAGATGCTCAGATCCGTCAGGGGCTGGAGATCATCGCTCAGTGTTTTGATGAGGTGAAACAATAGCTATGTCTGTTTGTAAGAGTTAACCGTTGCTAAGGGAATGATAACGATACAGTAAAAAATAATAACGATGAGACGATCGACAAAGTTAACAATGACTGCGGACTGTCCCCTCGCCCCTCTGGGGAAAGGGTTAGGGTGAGGGGTATACACGCTGCTAAACCCTCACCCCGGCCCTATCCCTGAGGGAGAGGGAGAAAACCATCACGCTTTCGCTTTTAAGATTTTGTTGACCGCCTCAATTAAACGCGTGACCCGACGCGGGAAATGTCGGGGCGCTCTCCCAAGTGACACACTTTCGAGAGGATTCAGGATGGGGCAATCATCGCAACCACATGAGCTAGGCGGCGGGCTGAAATCACGCCACGTCACCATGTTGTCTATTGCCGGTGTTATCGGCGCAAGTCTGTTTGTCGGTTCGAGCGTCGCCATCGCCGAAGCGGGCCCTGCGGTATTACTGGCTTATCTGTTCGCCGGATTACTGGTGGTTATGATTATGCGGATGCTGGCAGAAATGGCGGTCGCCACGCCCGACACCGGCTCCTTTTCCACCTACGCCGATAAAGCCATTGGTCGCTGGGCGGGCTATACCATCGGCTGGCTGTACTGGTGGTTTTGGGTACTGGTTATCCCGCTGGAAGCCAACATCGCCGCCATGATCCTGCATTCGTGGGTTCCAGGTATTCCCATCTGGTTATTTTCCCTGGTCATTACCCTCGCCTTAACCGGCAGTAATTTATTAAGCGTTAAAAACTACGGTGAATTTGAATTCTGGCTGGCGATATGCAAAGTGATTGCCATTCTGGCGTTTATTTTCCTTGGAGCTGTAGCAATTAGCGGTTTTTACCCTTATGCCGAAGTGAGCGGTATTTCAAGATTGTGGGATAGCGGCGGCTTTATGCCGAACGGCTTTGGCGCGGTATTAAGCGCGATGCTGATAACCATGTTTTCTTTTATGGGGGCAGAGATTGTCACCATTGCGGCAGCCGAATCCGACACGCCGGATAAACATATTGTCCGCGCCACCAACTCGGTTATCTGGCGTATCTCCATTTTCTATTTGTGTTCTATTTTTGTCGTCGTGGCACTCATTCCGTGGAATATGCCAGGACTGAAAACCGTGGGTTCCTACCGTTCCGTGCTGGAGCTGCTGAATATTCCACATGCAAAATTCATTATGGACTGCGTTATTTTGCTGTCGGTGACCAGTTGTCTGAACTCGGCTCTGTATACCGCCTCAAGGATGCTCTACTCCTTAAGCCGTCGCGGGGATGCGCCAGCGGCAATGGGTAAAATCAACCGTAGCAAAACCCCGTATGTGGCAGTATTACTCTCGACCGGCGCGGCGTTTTTAACGGTGGTAGTGAACTATTACGCGCCCGCCAAAGTGTTTAAATTCCTGATCGACAGCTCCGGCGCTATTGCCCTGCTGGTTTATTTAGTCATCGCCGTTTCGCAATTGCGGATGCGTAAAATCCTGCTGGCGGAAGGCGGCGAAATTCGCCTGCGCATGTGGTTTTATCCGTGGCTCACTTGGCTGGTGATTGGCTTTATTACCTTTGTACTGGTGGTGATGTTATTCCGCCCGGCGCAGCAACTGGAGGTAATTTCCACCGGCTTATTAGCGATAGGGATTATCTGTACCGTGCCAATTATGGCACGCTGGAAAAAGCTGATATTGTGGCAAAAAACACCCGTTCATAATACGCGCTGATAATGTTCAGGAGTCACACCATGACCATTACGTCTCTGGATGGCTACCGCTGGTTGAAAAACGATATTATTCGCGGCAATTTTCAGCCAGATGAAAAATTACGGATGAGTTCGCTAACGTCGCGTTATGCACTCGGCGTCGGGCCGTTGCGGGAAGCCCTTTCGCAACTGGTGGCGGAACGGCTGGTCACGGTGGTGAATCAAAAAGGGTATCGGGTGGCGTCTATGTCAGAGCAAGAACTGCTCGATATTTTCGACGCCCGCGCCAATATGGAAGCGATGCTGGTGAGTCTGGCAATTGCCCGTGGCGGCGATGAGTGGGAGGCTGACGTTCTCGCAAAAGCGCATTTGCTCAGTAAGCTTGAGGCTTGTGACGCCAGCGAGAAAATGCTTGATGAATGGGACCAGCGCCATCAGGCATTTCATACTGCAATTGTGGCGGGCTGTGGCTCCCACTATTTACTGCAAATGCGTGAACGGTTGTTTGATCTGGCGGCGCGCTATCGGTTCATCTGGCTGCGGCAAACGGTGCTTTCTGTAGAAATGCTGGAAGATAAACATGAACAGCACCAGACCCTGACTAAGGCGGTACTGGCGCGAGATACGGCGCGCGCCAGTGAGTTAATGCGCCAGCATCTACTGACGCCAATTCCGATTATCCAGCAGGCGATGGCTGGCAATTAACTACTCTTCAGGAATACGCAACACCTGCCCCGGGTAAATTTTATCCGGGCTTTTTAACATCGGTTTATTCGCTTCGAAGATTTTATTGTAGAGATTGGCGTTACCGTAAACCTGTTTGGAAATAGCACTCAGAGTGTCACCAGACTTAACGGTATAAAACTGGCTGGCAGTGCCTGGCGTCGCCGTTTTTACCTGATCGTCCACGCTGGCAATACCGGAAATATTCCCCACTGCAACAAGGATTTTTTCCTTCGCTTCCTGACTTAAGCCGTCACCTGTAACCGTCGCTTTACCATCGACAATCTGAATATTCACTTTATCGGCATCAGGTATACCGGTTTTGTTCAGATGTTCCTGCACCTTCTTCGCCTGATCGTCTTTATCATGCTGACCAGTGACCGCGTCCCAGAGCTTTTCTCCGGCATCTTTCACAAAATTGAACAGACCCATAACTACCTCATTCGTTAATGGAAACACTCAGAAAGTGTAGCAGAGGAACGCGGCGCGTTAACGCCGCAGGATGAGCACAGGATCAATCGCGGGTTTGCACCCAGAAAGCGTGAATTAAACCAGGGATATAGCCAAGAAGTGTCAGCAAAATATTAATAATGAATGCCCAACCAAATCCTTTCCCCAGCAGCACGCCGAGCGGTGGCAAAATGATGGTGATGACGATTCTCCAGAACCCCATATGTCCTCCCTATAAGAAAATTACTCATTGTTTAAAAAGAAATTTTATCTCTTAAGCATAGTAATTTTAGCGGAGTCTGCCTGTTTCAGCCTTTGCTTTTACCCTCATTTACGCTGCTGACGCTGGTATACGTTGCATTTTTAGTTTAGAGTTTACTTAATTTAGAAAACACTTAAATAAATATGACTGAACTAGCCCAACTACAGGCCAGCGCCGAACAGGCTGCGGCCTTACTGAAAGCAATGAGTCACCCCAAACGGTTGCTGATTCTGTGCATGATTTGCGGTTCCCCCGGCACCAGCGCCGGTGAACTGGCGCGCATTACCGGACTGAGTGCCTCTGCAACGTCACAGCATCTGGCACGGATGCGTGACGAAGGGCTTATCGACAGCCAACGGGATGCCCAACGCATTCTTTATTTCATTAAAAATGAGGCGGTAAATGCCATTATCGCCACCCTGAAAAACGTCTATTGTCCGTAAGGAGTAGCAATGGCTTTAACAACAATTCCACCGCTTGATGCACAAGAATTAATCTCACGCGGTGCAAAGTTAATCGATATTCGCAATGCCGATGAATATCTTCGTGAACATATTCCTGAAGCGGATCTGGCGCCATTATCCGTACTGGAACAGTCTGGTCTTCCGACAAAATTACGTAGCGAACAAATTATATTCCACTGTCAGGCAGGAAAACGCACCAGTAATAATGCACAAAAATTAGCAGCAATTGCCGCTCCCGCAGATATCTTTTTACTGGAGGGCGGTATTGATGGCTGGAAAAAAGCGGGATTGCCGGTAGCTGAAAATAAATCGCAGCCTTTACCATTAATGCGTCAGGTACAGATCACAGCTGGTGGCTTAATATTAATCGGCGTCGTATTGGGTTATGCCGTGAATAGCGCGTTCTTCTTATTAAGCGGCTTTGTCGGTGCGGGATTAATGTTTGCGGGCATCAGCGGTTTTTGCGGGATGGCAAGGTTGTTAGATAAGATGCCGTGGAATCAGCGAGCGTAAGAAGCGACGCCGGACGCGCCATAGTGGCGGCATCCGACAGCAGTCATTAGATCAGGAAATCGTCGAGAGATTTACCTTCAGCCAGTGCCTGAGCGATCGGTTTCGGTGTACGACCCTGGCCGGTCCAGGTTTTGACTTCACCATTAAAATCGGTGAATTGATATTTTGCCGGACGCGGCTGGCGTTTTTTACCTGCACGCGGTGCAGCAGAATTATTACCGAATAACTCTTCCGGGTTAATTCCGTCAGCCTTCATCAGCTCCAGCCAGGTGCTAATTTTCTCCTGGCGCTCTGCCAGTTCACGCTGCTGCTGTTCTTCTTCTTCACGTCTTTCTTTAGTGACAACCCTGAATTTTTCGAGCATTTCTTCAAGAACGTCAATGGAGAATTCGCGAGCCATCGCACGGAGGGTGCGAATGTTATTTAAACTTTGTAACATTACGGACATAATAAAGAAAACCTTTTAACGCCAAAACAAAAAAAGTATTTCGTCGCGTAGTGTAAGCGATCACTTATTATATTTCCACAAAATTTAATCTATTTACAGTCGCGCGCGATATTATTTCAACCGTTATTTCCAGACAGATTAATAATTATTTTCGGTTTATATATTAGCCATTTGACTTATCATTGCAGATATTTGCGAATAATCGGATGTCCTCTGCGCCATCATCACCGAAGGTAGATTAAAGAAAATTGAATAAAAATGCATACATAAAGAATAAAAACAAAGTTTCAGTAACTGAAGTTTTATGCTGGCATTAGTGGCTTCAGGTCATTAAAAATGCTAAATGAGCTCAACCCGCTACTTAAGCCGGATTGTCTACGCTTTACGGCGTTAACAGCCCTTAACCGCCCCACCAGCACAGTTCACAATGACAACGTAATAATATGATTTTAAATAAAATTATTCATAAAGGCATTTAAAAATCCATAATGTATAAAAAATACGCCATCGCGGAACATTTTATCTACAAAAACAAAATAAATAAAAATTTTTCACTAGTTGATTACTAACAACCAGCAATATACGCTATGCAAAAATGAAACAGGCAGTCTAAAGCACTGCTTCCATTTCCATTCATACCCGATTTCGCTTTTATTAAGGAGCATTAGCATGTTCTCACCGCAGTCACGCTTGCGTCATGCAGTTGCAGACACGTTCGCGATGGTTGTTTACTGTACTGTCGTGAACATGTGTATTGAAGTTTTCCTCTCCGGGATGAGCTTCGAACAGTCTTTTTATTCCAGGCTGGTGGCCGTTCCGGTGAATATCTTAATTGCATGGCCATATGGCATGTACCGCGATCTGTTTATGCGCGCGGCACGCAAAGTTAGCCACTCTGGTTGGACAAAAAATCTGGCTGATATTTTGGCTTATGTGACGTTCCAGTCACCAGTGTATATGGCGATCTTATTAGTGGTAGGCGCAGACTGGCACCAGATTATGGCAGCGGTCAGTTCAAACATCGTTGTTTCGATGCTGATGGGGGCGGTCTATGGCTACTTCCTTGATTACTGTCGCCGCTTGTTCAAAGTGAGCAGCTACCAGCAGGTAAAAGCCTGACCCTTCTTTTCGCGACTGGCATCGCCAGTCGCGTCTTTAACTGGCTTCGCCAAATAAGCCATGCAAATAACGTTCAAGCGCAACACGCGAACTAAAGCCATGCGGGATACCGTAATGCTCATGACGTTCACTCGCTAAATAGAGCGGAAATTGCTGGTAATGATCGCAAGTTTTAATATCGGAAGCAGGTTCAGCCAGTGTGGAACTACGTTCTTTTAATGTTGGATGAATTATCAGTGCGGTACGTCCCATTCTCGCTTCGCGGTTAACATAGACATAATGTTCCCCACGACGGTAACCGTATGCTTTCTGGGTTACTACATCGACAGTAAAACCGACTTTCTCAAGTACGCGCGCCACCTCGTCTGGTCGTAAATACATATTTTATCCTCGTTAATATCTACTGCGCGCCTACCTTACCTGATTGCGCATTCACAACGCTTTCAGAAAAGTCCATAAAGCCGCGATGAATCTCTGTTAAGAAAATTATGGTCTACACTGAAAATTACATCGAATTCTAATGGGGGATCATATGTTTAACAGACCGAACCGCAACGACGTCGATGATGGCGTGCAGGATATTCAGAATGACGTCAATCAATTAGCCGACAGTCTCGAATCTGTATTGAAGTCCTGGGGCAGCGACGCCAAAGGTGAAGCCGAAGCCGCACGCAGTAAAGCTCAGGCTCTACTGAAAGAAACCAGAGCGCGGATGCATGGTCGTACTCGCGTCCAGCAAGCCGCGCGCGATGCAGTTGGCTGCGCAGATTCTTTTGTTCGTGAAAGACCCTGGTGTAGCGTGGGTACAGCAGCTGCGGTAGGTATTTTTATCGGCGCGCTGTTAAGCATACGCAAATCGTAGTGAAACAATGATAATAAATACGCGTCTTTGACCCCGAAGCCTGACTTCGGGGTTTTTAACTTAAGGCTCTGCGTAATTGTTGTGCCACCTGCTGCGCCATACTCTCACTGATAATATTGGTAAACGAGAGAAGCAATCCTCCTTTCCCACTTGATCGGATACGCCAGTCGCTAAGTGCCTGCACCGCAAGGCCAGCAGTATTGGCTTTACGCGCGTGGAAAATATCGTCGCCCACCATGCTGATAACCATCTGGATGCCGCCTTTTTGTGGCATAACCAGGAATCCCTGTTGCGTAAGCGCCTGTTCAATCCACTGCCTACGCTGCGCATAGTGCTGACGCATTTTCTTCAGATGCCGCCAGAAATGCCCCTCGCGAAGAAAGTCAGCCAGTGTGTTCTGCCATAGAACTGGCACTGCACATGGCTTCAGTGACGCCTGTTGGCGGAATTGCGTAATCTGCTCCACCGGCACCACCAGCCACGCACAGCGCAATGCAGGAAATAGCGATTTGCTGAATGTTCCGGCATAAATTACCCGCTGTGGTGCGTCGAGGCTTTTCAGCGCCGGTAATGGCTTACCGTGATAACGGAATTCACTGTCGTAATCGTCTTCAATAATCCACGCCTGCGCACGCTCTGCCCACGCCAGCACCTGATGCCTGCGCGCCAGAGAGAGTGCAACACCGAGCGGGCTTTGGTGCGCAGGAGTTATCAGAGCAAAACGTGCATCAGGATAATTTTGCATTCCACTTGCGACATCCAGTCCGTTGTCATCAACAGGCACAGGTAAAATTTCCACACCGTGGCGAGTAATAATCGGGCGAATCAGCGGAAAACCAGGATCTTCCATCCACATCCCGTCTCCCGGTTTCGCCAGCGCGTGCAGAATTAAGGCCATTGAGGCTGCATAACCGTGAGTGATAAAGACCTGTTCTGGCTGGCATTCAATCCCGCGTGAGACGCGTAAATAATCAACAATTGCCTCACGCAACGCCACCTCACCACAGACATCGCCTAACGCCAAATCAAAGCGCGTCTGGGTACGCAGACGGCGCCCCATCACCCGCGCCCACAGCTCTCGCGGAAAGAGATCGAGTGCGGGTAATCCCATCTGGAATGGTAGCGGTTGCTGGCTTTCACCGGCAAAGGCAAGCACATCCACAGCGGATTGTTGGGGATGTATTTGCTCGCTGACAAAGGTGCCCGCCTGCCCCCGCCGTACCAGCCATCCTTGTGCCACCAGCTCAGCATAAGCATTTTCGACGGTGGATCGAGACACGCCCAGCTCCTGCGACCAGGTACGACTGGAAGGTAGCCTTGCGCCGGGTTTCAGTTCCCCTTGCTCAATAGCCGTTTTTAACTGACGGGCGATATCCTGATAGCGCGGCATATGGTCTGCTTTTTTAGGTAATTTATGGCTCTCTTTAGCAGTCCATTATAGTGCTACATTGCGGGCGTTAATAAGAGGAGAAACTGTATGACTACATTACGTCAGCCTTACTACGAACTTAGCCCGGCAGTGTATAACGCGCTGGTGCAGGCCAAAACGGCGCTGGAAAATAGTGCGCTGGATACCACACTGATGGAGTTAGTTTATTTGCGCGTCTCGCAAATCAACGGCTGCGCATTTTGTCTGGAGATGCACAGTAAAGCATTACGCAAATCCGGTGTGCCGCAGCACAAGCTGGACGCTCTGGCAGGCTGGCGGGTGAGCCATCATTTTGACGATCGCGAGCGGGCGGCGCTGGCCTGGGCGGAATCGGTGACCGATATTGCCCGAAGCCATGCAGAAGACGACGTTTATCAACCTTTGCTTGAATATTTCAGCGCAGCAGAGATCAGCGACCTGACTTTTGCCATCGGACTGATGAATTGCTTTAACCGCCTGGCCGTTTCCATGCGGATGTAACTTCCTGATGCCGGGTAATCACCCGGCTATAGAACACAAATCCCCTACCCCGCTGAGCTGCTCGACGGCGGTGAGACTTATCGAAATTTCCCATATCTTGTATGGTTGAATCTTTTTTCAACTACATCTAGTATCCCTGTATCAACAGAGAGACAACCCGACGCGTATCATCGCGCCGTATCTTCATTTTAAACGGAAATACGAATCATGCGCATTACTATTTACACTCGTAACGATTGCGTTCAGTGCCACGCCACCAAACGGGCGATGGAAAACCGGGGCTTTGATTTTGAAATGATTAATGTCGATCGCGTTCCTGAAGCGGCGGAAGCGTTGCGTGCTCAGGGCTTTCGTCAGTTGCCGGTAGTGATTGCAGGCGATCTTAGCTGGTCTGGTTTTCGTCCGGACATGATCAACCGTCTGCATCCAGCGCCACACGCGGCCAGTGCATGAGCCAGCTCGTCTACTTCTCCAGCAGCTCCGAAAATACGCAGCGTTTTATCGAACGTTTAGGGCTGCCCGCCGTGCGCATTCCACTCAATGAGCGGGAACGGATTCAGGTAGACGAGCCTTACATCCTGATCGTGCCCTCTTACGGCGGTGGCGGTACGGCTGGCGCTGTGCCACGACAGGTGATTCGCTTTTTAAACGACGAACATAACCGGGCGTTGCTTCGCGGCGTTATTGCTTCGGGTAATCGCAACTTTGGTGAGGCGTATGGTCGCGCCGGAGATGTGATTGCCCGGAAATGCGGCGTGCCGTGGCTGTACCGCTTTGAACTCATGGGTACGCAAAGCGATATCGAAAATGTTCGTAAAGGAGTAACCGAATTTTGGCAACGACAACCGCAGACCGCCTGACGCAGGAAACAATGGATTACCACGCCCTGAATGCGATGCTTAACCTTTACGATAGCGCAGGTCGCATTCAGTTCGATAAAGACAGCCAGGCCGTAGACGCCTTTATGGCGACGCATGTACGCCCGAACAGTGTGACCTTCAGTAGCCAGCAGCAGCGCCTGAACTGGTTGGTCAACGAAGGTTACTATGATGAAAGCGTTCTTAATCGCTACTCTCGCGATTTTGTCATTACGCTGTTTGCCCACGCACACGCCAGCGGTTTTCGTTTTCAGACATTCCTCGGAGCATGGAAGTTTTACACCAGCTATACGTTGAAGACATTCGACGGTAAGCGTTATCTGGAAGATTTTGCCGATCGAGTCACGATGGTGGCGCTGACGCTGGCACAAGGCGATGAAACACTGGCGACGCAACTGACCGATGAGATGCTGTCAGGACGATTTCAGCCTGCAACACCGACATTCCTCAACTGTGGTAAGCAGCAGCGCGGCGAACTGGTTTCCTGTTTTTTGCTGCGTATTGAAGACAATATGGAGTCGATTGGCCGGGCAGTAAATTCCGCACTGCAACTGTCGAAACGCGGCGGCGGCGTGGCATTTTTGCTGTCGAATCTGCGGGAAGCGGGCGCGCCAATTAAACGTATTGAAAATCAATCTTCTGGCGTGATTCCGGTGATGAAAATGCTGGAAGACGCATTTTCCTATGCCAACCAGCTCGGCGCGCGTCAGGGTGCTGGCGCAGTCTATTTACATGCCCATCATCCCGATATTCTGCGTTTTCTCGATACGAAACGGGAAAATGCCGACGAGAAAATCCGCATTAAAACACTGTCGCTGGGCGTGGTGATCCCGGATATCACTTTCCATCTGGCAAAAGAGAATGCGCAGATGGCACTGTTTTCGCCTTATGACGTTGAGCGGGTTTATGGCAAGCCGTTTGCCGATATCGCCATCAGTGAACACTATGCCGAACTGGTTGCCAATGAACGCATCCGCAAAAAATACATCAACGCCCGTGATTTCTTCCAGCGACTGGCAGAAATCCAGTTTGAGTCCGGCTATCCGTATATCATGTATGAAGACACGGTTAACCGTGCTAACCCTATCGCCGGGCGCATAAATATGAGCAATCTCTGCTCAGAAATTTTGCAGGTTAACAGCGCCTCAGAGTATGACGAGAATCTCGACTATGCCCGCACAGGCCATGATATTTCCTGCAATTTAGGTTCGTTGAATATTGCCCACACCATGGATTCCCCCGACTTTGCCCGCACGGTAGAAACAGCCGTGCGCGGTCTGACGGCGGTGTCGGATATGAGTCATATCCGCAGCGTGCCGTCCATCGAAGCCGGAAATGCCGCCTCGCACGCCATCGGACTGGGGCAGATGAATTTACACGGTTATCTGGCGCGAGAAGGCATCGCTTATGGATCGCCGGAAGCACTCGATTTCACCAATCTCTATTTCTATACCATCACCTGGCACGCACTGCGTACCTCGATGTTGCTGGCGCGCGAACGCGGTGAAACCTTCGTCGGGTTCAAACAGTCACGCTATGCCAGCGGTGAATATTTTAGCCAATATCTGCAAGGTAACTGGCAGCCGAAAACGGCGAAAGTTGGCGAACTGTTTGCCCGTAGCGGTATTACGCTACCTACCCGTGAGATGTGGGCGCGACTGCGCGACGACGTGATGCGCTATGGCATCTACAACCAGAATCTCCAGGCGGTGCCGCCAACCGGTTCCATCTCTTACATCAACCATGCCACGTCGAGTATTCATCCGATTGTGGCGAAAGTAGAGATCCGCAAAGAGGGCAAAACCGGGCGCGTTTACTACCCTGCCCCGTTTATGACTAATGAGAATCTGGCGCTGTATCAGGACGCTTACGAAATTGGCGCGGAAAAGATTATCGACACCTACGCCGAAGCGACCCGCCATGTCGATCAGGGGTTGTCGCTGACGCTGTTTTTCCCCGATACCGCCACCACCCGCGATATCAACAAAGCGCAGATTTACGCCTGGCGTAAGGGGATCAAAACGCTCTATTACATTCGCCTGCGTCAGATGGCGCTGGAAGGTACTGAAATTGAAGGCTGCGTCTCCTGCGCACTTTAAGGAATATCTATGAAACTCTCACGTATCAGCGCCATCAACTGGAACAAGATTACTGACGATAAAGATCTGGAGGTGTGGAATCGCCTGACCAGTAATTTCTGGCTACCGGAAAAAGTGCCACTGTCGAACGATATCCCCGCCTGGCAGACATTAAGCGCCGTAGAGCAACAACTGACGATGCGTGTTTTTACTGGCCTGACGCTACTCGACACGCTGCAAAATGTTATCGGCGCACCTTCGCTGATGCCCGATGCGATCACGCCCCATGAAGAGGCGGTATTATCAAATATCAGCTTTATGGAAGCGGTTCACGCACGCTCTTACAGTTCGATTTTCTCGACGCTGTGCCAGACAAAAGATGTCGATGCCGCCTACGACTGGAGTGAAGAAAACGCGCCGTTGCAGCGAAAAGCACAGATTATTCAGCAACATTATCGCGGCGATAATCCGCTGAAAAAGAAAATCGCCAGTGTCTTTCTGGAATCATTTTTGTTCTACTCTGGCTTCTGGCTGCCGATGTATTTTTCCAGTCGCGGTAAGCTGACTAATACCGCCGACCTGATCCGTCTGATTATCCGCGATGAAGCAGTGCACGGTTATTACATCGGTTATAAATATCAGAAAAACCTGGAAAAAATCTCCCAGGCACAACGCGAAGAGTTAAAGAATTTTGCCTTCGATTTGTTGCTGGAACTCTACGACAACGAACTGCAATACACCGATGAGCTGTACGCCGAAACCTCGTGGGCTGACGATGTAAAAGCGTTTCTCTGCTACAACGCTAATAAAGCATTAATGAATCTGGGGTACGAACCGCTTTTCCCGGCAGAAATGGCGGAAGTGAATCCGGCAATCCTCGCCGCGCTTTCGCCGAATGCCGATGAAAATCACGATTTCTTTTCCGGTTCTGGCTCCTCTTATGTGGTAGGAAAAGCGGTCGAAACAGAAGACGAAGACTGGAATTTCTGACACGGTTATTTAAAAAATATCACCAACCGCAGCAGGGAAATAATTTTCATTAAATGGCTTTTTATCACACAGATATTTTGTGGTGATCTACACTGATACTCTGTTGCATTATTCGCCTGAAACTACAATATTCAGGCGTTTTTCCGCTATCTATAACAAAAAATATCAACTTTTCTCGATTTACTCTCAGCCCTTATATCACGGGAAATTCCGGCAATTTGCTCACATCAATATTCATGCCACATTTGCCATCAGGGGTTGCCTCAGATTCTCAGTATGTTAGGGTAGAAAAAAGTGACTATTTCCATCGGGTAATATATCGACATAAACAAATAACAGGAATCTTTCTATTGCATGGCAATTAAATTAGAAATTAAAAATCTCTATAAAATATTTGGCGAGCATCCACAACGGGCTTTCAAATATATCGAAAAAGGACTTTCAAAAGAACAAATTCTGGAAAAAACAGGTCTATCGCTTGGCGTAAAAGACGCCAGTCTGGCCATTGAAGAAGGCGAGATATTTGTCATCATGGGATTATCCGGTTCGGGTAAATCCACAATGGTACGCCTTCTCAATCGCCTGATTGAACCCACCCGTGGACAAGTACTGATTGACGGTGTGGATATTGCCAAAATATCCGATGCCGAACTCCGTGAGGTGCGCAGAAAAAAGATTGCGATGGTCTTCCAGTCCTTTGCCTTAATGCCACATATGACCGTGCTGGACAATACTGCCTTCGGCATGGAATTAGCTGGAATTAACGCCGAAGAACGCCGGGAAAAAGCTATTGATGCACTGCGTCAGGTCGGGCTGGAAAATTATGCCCACAGTTATCCGGACGAACTTTCTGGCGGGATGCGCCAACGTGTCGGATTGGCTCGCGCATTAGCCATCAATCCGGATATTTTATTAATGGATGAAGCCTTCTCGGCGCTCGACCCACTAATTCGCACCGAGATGCAGGATGAGCTGGTAAAATTACAGGCGAAACATCAGCGCACCATTGTCTTTATTTCCCACGATCTCGATGAAGCTATGCGTATTGGCGACAGAATTGCCATTATGCAAAATGGTGAAGTCGTTCAGGTCGGTACACCGGATGAAATTCTCAATAATCCGGCGAATGATTATGTCCGTACCTTCTTCCGTGGCGTCGATATTAGCCAAGTGTTCAGCGCAAAAGATATTGCCCGCCGCAGCCCTAATGGCTTAATTCGTAAAACACCCGGCTTCGGCCCGCGTTCGGCGCTGAAATTATTGCAGGATGAAGACCGCGAATATGGTTACGTCATCGAACGCGGTAATAAATTTGTCGGCGCAGTGTCTATCGATTCGTTAAAAGCAGCATTAACGCAGCAGCAAGGTCTTGATGCGGCGCTGATTGATGCGCCGTTAGCGGTCGATGCTCAGACGCCTCTTAGCGAGTTGCTCTCTCATGTCGGACAGGCGCCCTGTGCGGTGCCAGTGGTCGACGAGGACCAACAGTATGTCGGCATCATTTCGAAAGGAATGCTGCTGCGCGCTTTAGATCGTGAGGGGGTAAACAATGGCTGATCAAAATAATCCGTGGGATACCACACCAGCGGCAGACAGCGCCGCACAATCCGCAGACGCCTGGGGTACACCGGCTGCTGCACCGACTGACGGCGGTGGCGCTGACTGGCTGTCCAGTACGCCTGCGCCAAACGTCGAGCATTTTAATATTCTCGATCCATTCCACAAGACGCTGATCCCACTCGACAGTTGGGTAACTGAAGGGATCGACTGGGTCGTTACCCATTTCCGTCCCGTCTTTCAGGGTGTGCGCGTTCCGGTGGATTATATTCTCAACGGTTTCCAGCAATTGCTGCTGGGTATGCCTGCACCTGTGGCGATTATCGTTTTCGCTCTCATCGCCTGGCAGATTTCCGGGGTCGGAATGGGCGTGGCGACGCTGGTTTCGCTGATTGCCATCGGCGCAATCGGTGCCTGGTCGCAGGCCATGGTTACTCTGGCGCTGGTGTTAACCGCCCTGCTGTTCTGTATCGTCATCGGTTTGCCGTTGGGGATCTGGCTGGCGAGAAGTCCGCGAGCGGCGAAAATTATTCGTCCACTGCTTGATGCCATGCAGACCACGCCAGCGTTTGTTTATCTGGTGCCAATCGTCATGCTGTTTGGCATCGGCAACGTGCCGGGCGTGGTGGTGACGATCATCTTTGCTCTGCCGCCGATTATCCGTCTGACCATTCTGGGGATTAACCAGGTTCCGGCGGATCTGATTGAAGCCTCGCGCTCATTCGGTGCCAGCCCGCGCCAGATGCTGTTCAAAGTTCAGTTACCGCTGGCGATGCCGACCATTATGGCGGGCGTTAACCAGACGCTGATGCTGGCCCTTTCTATGGTGGTCATTGCCTCGATGATTGCCGTCGGCGGGCTGGGTCAGATGGTACTTCGCGGTATCGGTCGTCTGGATATGGGGCTTGCCACCGTTGGCGGCGTCGGGATTGTGATCCTCGCCATTATCCTCGATCGCCTGACGCAGGCCGTTGGGCGCGACTCACGCAGTCGCGGCAACCGTCGCTGGTACACCACTGGCCCTGTCGGCCTGCTGACCCGCCCATTCATTAAATAACTCTGCACTTGCCCGGTGACACCGGGCATTACCACCCTGCCCAAAAAAGGAATAACAATGCGACATAGCGTACTTTTTGCGACAGCGTTTGCCACGCTTATCTCTACACAAACTTTTGCTGCCGATCTGCCAGGCAAAGACATTACCGTTAATCCAATTCAGAGCACCATCACTGAAGAAACCTTCCAGACGCTGCTGGTCAGTCGTGCACTAGAGAAATTAGGTTATACCGTCAATAAACCCAGCGAAGTGGATTACAACGTTGGCTACACCTCGCTTGCTTCTGGCGATGCGACCTTTACCGCAGTGAACTGGACGCCGCTGCATGACAACATGTACGAAGCAGCCGGTGGCGATAAGAAATTTTATCGTGAAGGGGTATTCGTTAATGGCGCGGCGCAGGGTTACCTGATCGATAAGAAAACCGCCGACCAGTACAAAATCACCAACATCGCGCAACTGAAAGATCCGAAGATCGCCAAACTGTTTGATACCAACGGCGATGGCAAAGCGGATTTAACCGGCTGTAACCCCGGCTGGGGCTGCGAAGGTGCCATTAATCACCAGCTTGCTGCGTATGAACTGACCAACACCGTGACGCATAATCAGGGTAACTATGCGGCGATGATGGCCGACACCATCAGTCGTTACAAAGAGGGCAAGCCGGTGTTTTACTACACCTGGACGCCGTACTGGGTGAGTAACGAACTGAAGCCGGGCAAAGATGTCGTCTGGTTGCAGGTGCCGTTCTCCGCACTGCCGGGTGATAAAAACGCCGATACCAAACTACCGAATGGCGCAAATTACGGCTTCCCGGTCAGCACCATGCATATCGTTGCCAACAAAGCCTGGGCTGAGAAAAACCCGGCGGCAGCGAAACTGTTTGCCATTATGCAGTTGCCGGTGGCAGACATTAACGCCCAGAACGCCATTATGCATGACGGCAAAGCCTCAGAAGGCGATATTCAGGGTCACGTTGATGGCTGGATCAAAGCCCACCAGCAACAGTTCGATGGCTGGGTAAATGAGGCGCTGGCAGCGCAGAAGTAATTTTTATTCGGGCGGATAAGGCGTTTTTGCCGCATCCGCCATTCTGTACACAATGCCTGATGCGACGCTGACGCGTCTTATCATACCTACACACCACACCGCACATTTCAACAATCTATCTTTCACCCCACATTCATAAACATCCGCTATTATTGGTTTTCAGACTCATCATCACCTGATAAACAATAATGACGAAACCCAATCACGAGCTTAGCCCGGCGCTGATCGTGCTAATGTCGATCGCCACCGGTCTGGCGGTCGCCAGCAACTATTACGCTCAGCCATTGCTCGACACTATCGCGCGTAACTTTTCCCTTTCTGCCAGTTCAGCGGGCTTTATTGTCACCGCCGCGCAGCTAGGTTATGCCGCCGGTCTGCTATTTCTTGTTCCCCTCGGTGATATGTTTGAACGCCGCCGCCTGATTGTCTCGATGACCTTACTGGCAGCGGGCGGTATGTTGATTACCGCCAGCAGTCAGTCACTGGCGATGATGATCCTCGGTACGGCATTAACGGGTTTATTCTCGGTCGTGGCACAAATTCTGGTTCCACTGGCGGCAACGCTGGCCTCACCGGAAAAACGCGGCAAGGTGGTTGGCACAATTATGAGCGGCCTGCTACTGGGTATTTTACTGGCGCGTACCGTTGCCGGATTGCTGGCAAATCTCGGCGGATGGCGCACCGTTTTCTGGGTCGCAGCGGTATTAATGGCGCTAATGGCGCTGGCGTTGTGGCGTGGCCTGCCGCAGATGAAATCGGAGACGCACCTCAACTACCCACAGTTGTTAGGTTCCGTTTTCAGCATGTTTATCAGCGATAAGATCCTGCGCACCCGCGCGGTACTGGGCTGTCTGACCTTTGCCAACTTCAGCATTCTCTGGACCTCAATGGCCTTTTTGCTTGCCGCGCCGCCTTTTAACTACAGCGATGGAACGATTGGTCTGTTTGGCCTTGCAGGAGCCGCTGGGGCGCTGGGCGCACGTCCGGCAGGTGGTTTTGCCGATAAGGGTCAATCGCACCTGACAACAACTTTCGGCCTACTGCTGCTGTTGCTTTCATGGCTGGCGATCTGGTTTGGTCACACTTCCGTGCTGGCGCTGATTATTGGCATCCTGGTGCTGGATCTCACCGTACAGGGCGTGCATATCACCAATCAAACCGTGATTTATCGTATTTATCCTGATGCACGTAATCGTCTGACCGCAGGCTATATGACCAGTTACTTTATTGGCGGTGCCGCCGGTTCACTGATTTCGGCCTCTGCCTGGCAACATGCCGGTTGGGCTGGCGTTTGTCTGGCTGGTGCGACGATTGCCCTGGTTAATCTGTTGGTCTGGTGGCGAGGTTTTCATCGTCAGGAAGCCGCTATTTAGACAATCAGCAACCGTTTTCGTGGCTTTACACTTATAAGGGTGTTAAGAAGCCCATCAGTCTGATAAGGTTAAGATATTCATTCAGTCCATTTATAATTTTAACAGTCGTTAAGCGTACACTCTATGGTAAGCCCTACTCCTCTGCCTGCTTCAGGTTCGGCGACCTTCATGGAAGGATGCAAAGACAGTTTACCGATTGTTATTAGTTATATTCCGGTGGCCTTTGCTTTCGGTCTGAATGCGACCCGTCTGGGATTTTCTCCTCTCGAAAGCGTTTTTTTCTCCTGCATCATTTATGCAGGCGCGAGTCAGTTCGTCATTACCACGATGCTGGCAGCCGGGAGTAGTTTGTGGGTCGCTGCGCTGACCGTCATGGCAATGGATGTTCGCCATATCCTGTATGGCCCATCGTTGCGTAGCCGCATTGTTCAGCGTTTGCAAAAATCGAAAACTGCATTATGGGCGTTTGGCCTGACGGATGAAGTTTTTGCCGCAGCAACGGCAAAGCTGGTACGCAATAATCGCCGCTGGAGCGAGAACTGGATGATTGGCATTGCCTTCAGTTCATGGTCATCGTGGGTATTTGGTACGGTTATAGGGGCATTCTCTGGCAGCGGATTGCTGCAAGGTTATCCAGCCGTTGAAGCAGCATTAGGCTTTATGCTACCGGCGCTCTTTATGAGTTTTCTGCTCGCCTCTTTCCAGCGCAAACAATCCCTTTGCGTTACCGCAGCGTTAATCGGCGCCCTTGCGGGCGTAACGCTATTTTCTATTCCCGTCGCCATTCTGGCAGGCATTGTCTGTGGCTGCCTCACTGCGCTAATTCAGGCATTCTGGCAAGGAGCGCCCGATGAGCTATGAGGTTCTGCTGCTTGGGTTACTGGTTGGCGCGGTTAATTACTGCTTTCGCTATTTGCCGCTGCGCCTGCGTGTGGGTAATGCCCGCCCGACCAAACGTGGTGCGGTGGGTATTTTGCTCGACACCATTGGCATAGCCTCGATTTGTGCTCTGCTGGTTGTCTCTACCGCACCAGAAGTGATGCACGATACACGCCGTTTCGTGCCCACACTGGTTGGCTTCGCGGTACTGGGTGCCAGTTTCTATAAAACACGCAGCATTATCGTCCCTACACTGCTAAGTGCGCTGGCCTACGGGCTCGCCTGGAAAGTGATGGCGATTATATAACCCACAAGAATCAATTTTCTAAAACAATACATTTACTTTATTTGTCACTGTCGTTACTATATCGGCTGAAATTAATGAGGTCATACCCAAATGGATAGTTCGTTTACGCCCATTGAACAAATGCTAAAATTTCGCGCCAGCCGCCACGAAGATTTTCCTTACCAGGAAATCCTTCTGACCCGTCTTTGTATGCATATGCAGAGCAAGCTGCTGGAGAACCGCAATAAAATGCTGAAGGCTCAGGGGATTAACGAGACGTTGTTTATGGCGTTGATTACGCTGGAGTCTCAGGAAAACCACAGTATTCAGCCTTCTGAATTAAGTTGTGCTCTTGGATCATCCCGTACCAATGCGACGCGTATTGCCGATGAACTGGAAAAACGCGGTTGGATCGAGCGTCGTGAAAGCGACAACGATCGCCGCTGCCTGCATCTGCAATTAACGGAAAAAGGTCACGAGTTTTTGCGCGAGGTTTTACCGCCGCAGCATAACTGCCTGCATCAACTCTGGTCCGCACTCAGCACTAGCGAAAAAGATCAGCTTGAGCAAATCACCCGCAAGTTGCTCTCCCGTCTCGACCAGATGGAACAAGACGGCATGGTCCTCGAAGCGATGAGCTAACGCGTCATCTCGCTCAAAAATCCAGATTTATAAAAGAAAAACTGACCGGCCAGCATCGCAACGTGCTGGCCTTTTTGGCAAGCAGGTCGGCTCAGCCGATGAGTTAAGAAGATCGTGGAGAACAATATGAGCGCAAATGCGGAGACTCAAAACCCGCAGCAACCGGTAAAGAAGAGCGGCAAACGTAAGAGTCTGCTCCTCCTTCTCACCTTGCTCTTTATCATTATTGCCGTAGCGATAGGAATTTATTGGTTTTTGGTACTGCGTCATTTTGAAGAGACCGATGACGCATACGTGGCAGGGAATCAGATTCAAATTATGTCTCAGGTGTCTGGCAGCGTGACGAAAGTCTGGGCCGATAACACCGATTTTGTAAAAGAAGGCGATGTGCTGGTCACTCTCGACCCGACAGATGCTCGCCAGGCGTTTGAAAAAGCCAAAACTGCGCTGGCTTCTAGCGTTCGTCAAACCCACCAACTGATGATTAACAGCAAGCAGTTGCAGGCGAATATTGAGGTGCAGAAAATCGCCCTCGCTAAAGCACAGAGCGACTACAACCGCCGTGTGCCGCTGGGCAATGCCAACCTGATTGGTCGCGAAGAACTGCAACACGCCCGCGACGCCGTCACCAGCGCCCAGGCGCAACTGGATGTCGCCATTCAACAATACAATGCCAATCAGGCGATGATTCTGGGAACTAAACTGGAAGATCAGCCTGCCGTGCAACAGGCCGCTACTGAAGTACGTAACGCCTGGCTGGCGCTGGAACGTACCCGTATTGTCAGCCCAATGACCGGCTATGTCTCCCGCCGAGCCGTTCAGCCTGGTGCGCAAATTAGCCCAACGACGCCGCTGATGGCGGTCGTTCCGGCTACCAATATGTGGGTGGATGCCAACTTTAAAGAGACGCAGATTGCCAATATGCGTATCGGTCAGCCGGTCACCATCACCACTGATATTTACGGCGATGATGTGAAATACACCGGTAAAGTGGTCGGTCTGGATATGGGTACAGGTAGCGCGTTCTCGCTGCTTCCGGCGCAAAATGCCACCGGTAACTGGATCAAAGTCGTTCAGCGTCTGCCTGTTCGTATTGAACTGGATCAGAAACAGCTGGAGCAATACCCACTGCGCATCGGTTTGTCCACGCTGGTGAGTGTCAATACCACTAACCGTGACGGTCAGGTACTGGCAAACAAAGTACGTTCTACGCCGGTCGCGGTAAGTACCGCGCGTGAAATCAGCCTGGCACCTGTCAATAAACTGATCGACGATATCGTAAAAGCTAACGCTGGCTAATCCAGAGGTGCGTGTGATGCAACAGCAAAAACCGCTGGAAGGCGCGCAACTGGTCATTATGACGATTGCGCTGTCACTGGCGACATTCATGCAGGTGCTGGACTCCACCATTGCTAACGTGGCGATCCCCACTATCGCCGGGAATCTGGGCTCATCGCTCAGCCAGGGAACGTGGGTGATCACCTCCTTTGGGGTGGCAAACGCCATCTCGATCCCCCTTACCGGCTGGCTGGCAAAACGCGTCGGGGAAGTGAAGCTGTTCCTCTGGTCAACCATTGCCTTCGCCATTGCGTCGTGGGCGTGTGGTGTTTCCAGTAGTCTGAATATGCTGATCTTCTTCCGCGTGATTCAGGGGATTGTCGCCGGGCCATTGATCCCACTTTCGCAAAGTCTGTTACTGAATAACTACCCGCCAGCTAAACGTTCGATCGCGCTGGCGTTGTGGTCGATGACGGTGATTGTCGCGCCAATTTGCGGCCCAATCCTCGGCGGTTATATCAGTGATAATTACCACTGGGGCTGGATATTCTTCATCAACGTGCCAATTGGCGTGGCGGTGGTGTTGATGACACTGCAAACCCTGCGCGGACGCGAAACCCGTACAGAAAGGCGGCGAATTGATGCCGTGGGGCTGGCGCTGCTGGTGATTGGTATCGGTAGCCTGCAAATTATGCTCGACCGGGGTAAAGAGCTGGACTGGTTCTCATCGCAAGAAATTATCATCCTCACCGTGGTGGCGGTGGTGGCTATCAGCTTCCTGATTGTCTGGGAGTTGACCGACGATAACCCGATAGTCGACCTGTCACTGTTTAAATCGCGCAACTTCACAATTGGCTGCTTGTGTATCAGCCTCGCCTACATGCTCTACTTCGGCGCCATTGTTCTGTTGCCGCAATTATTGCAGGAAGTCTACGGCTACACGGCAACCTGGGCAGGGCTGGCATCTGCGCCGGTAGGGATTATTCCGGTGATCCTGTCGCCAATTATCGGCCGTTTTGCGCATAAACTGGATATGCGTCGGCTGGTAACCTTCAGCTTTATTATGTATGCCGTTTGCTTTTACTGGCGTGCTTATACCTTTGAACCAGGTATGGATTTTGGTGCATCGGCCTGGCCGCAGTTTATCCAGGGCTTCGCGGTGGCCTGCTTCTTTATGCCGCTGACCACCATTACGCTCTCTGGTTTGCCGCCGGAACGACTGGCGGCGGCGTCGAGTCTCTCCAACTTTACGCGAACGCTGGCGGGGTCTATAGGGACATCAATCACTACGACTATGTGGACTAACCGCGAGTCGCTGCACCATGCGCAGTTGACCGAATCAGTGAATCCGTATAACCCGAACGCCCAGGCGATGTACCATCAACTGGAAGGGCTGGGAATGACGCAACAGCAAGCTTCCGGCTGGATTGCCCAGCAGATCACTAATCAGGGGTTGATTATTTCCGCCAATGAGATCTTCTGGATGTCAGCCGGAATATTCCTCGTCCTGCTGGGGCTGGTGTGGTTTGCCAGGCCGCCATTTGGCGCAGGTGGCGGCGGAGGCGGTGCGCACTGATGTTGTCAAAGGGAGCTGCGGCTCCCTTTTTATTTGCTCATTCTGCAAACGGTTGTTTTATCCACTCAATCGGTGTATCTTCTCGCCGCCTCACACTCTTCCATTCACCATTAACCGGTTCTGAACATTCGTTCAGGTTGTTAATTCTCTTTTCCCTTCGCCCTCGCTTTCGCGGGTGATACTTACATTTTTCTTTTAACCCCAAAACTCGCACCCTCGCGGGCGTACATTTATTACACACCAAATAATGGATTATTATGAATACCCAACGTAAATACGGGAGAACCTGGCACTACCCTTTCTCCCCTGGCACCACCAGCGATGACCGCATTAACGCCAGTTACTGGCAAGATATGCAGGCAATTTCGCAACTGGTACATACTGAAAAACTCGACGGCGAAAATAACTGTCTTAATCGCTTCGGCGTGTTTGCCCGTTCCCATGCAGCCCCTACGGAATCGGCATGGAGCTATAAGATTCGCCAACGCTGGCAACTACTGAAAAACGATCTCGGCGATCTGGAGTTGTTTGGCGAAAATCTTTATGCCGTTCACTCCATTGAATACCGGGCACTGGAGCAGGATTTTTATCTGTTTGCCGTTCGCTGTCAGGACATGTGGTTAAGCTGGGAAGAAGTTCAGTTTTACGCCGCCTTGTTTGATTTTCCCTGCGTCCCGGAAATTTCCGGCCCGCAGCCGGGAAAAGATGAAAAAAGCTGGCAACATGATTTTCTGGCGCTGACCTGTGAGCGCGGCGCGTTCGATCCCTGGGATACGCAAACCGGGCAACCCTGTACGCTGGAAGGCATTGTCAGCCGAAATCGCGACGCATTTTCCGTTGCCGATTTTCCCCATAATGTATTCAAGTACGTGCGCAAAAATCATGTCAAAACCAGCGAACACTGGAAGCGCCACTGGCGTCGGGCGCGGATGGCACATGAGTTCGCTTATGGAGAACAGTCATGATTTGGCGACTTACCGACGATAAACGCTGGTCGACACTTCGCCAGCGTTTTAGCTGGGTTGAGGAGATGCATCACACGCCACAAGACCCGGAGCATCATGGCGAAGGTGACGTTGGCGTGCATACCGAAATGGTGCTTAACGCCCTCGTTACTCTGCCAGAATTCCAGCAACTCCCCGCTCAACAGCAGGAAGTTTTATGGGCGGCGGCGTTATTGCATGATGTTGAAAAGCGCAGCACTACCGTTCAGGAAAACGGACGTATTCAGTCGCCTGGTCATGCTCGTCGGGGCGAACTGACGGCCCGACAAATTTTATGGCGCGATATCCCCACACCATTTGTGCTGCGCGAGCAAATCGTTGCACTGGTGCGTCTGCATGGGTTACCGCTATGGTTACTGGAACGTCCGGAACCGGAGCGTTTACTGCTCACTGCTGCGATGCGCGTCGACACGCGTCTGCTCGCCCTGCTTGCCCGTGCCGATCTGCTTGGTCGTCATTGCCCTGATAAGCAGTCAATGCTGGAACGCATCGATCTGTTCGAGCTGTTTTGCCAGGAGCAACAATGCTGGGGAAAAGTGCGCCCATTCGTTTCTGATTCCGCACGCTGGCATTACCTGACCCATGAACAAAGTTCTCCCGATTTTGTTCCCTGGGAGGCTGAACATTTTGAAGTTACTTTGCTGTGTGGCTTACCGGGAATGGGCAAAGATCGCTATATCAGTGAACAGTGCCAGGGAATGGATGTTATCAGCCTTGATGACATGCGGCGGCGAATCAATGCCAGCCCTGACGATAAAACCGCGACTGGTCGTATTGTACAGCAGGCAAAAGAAGAAGCTCGCGTGCGACTTCGGCAAAAGAAGTCGTTTGTCTGGAATGCGACGAACATTACCCGCCAGCTGCGTAGCCAGCTTATCAGTCTGTTTACGGCTTACGGCGCACGAGTAAAAATCGTTTATCTGGAAGTGCCATGGGCGCAATGGAAGCAGCAAAATGCCAGACGCGAGTATGCCGTTCCTGAAGCGGTGGTGATGCGGATGGCCTCAAGGCTGGAAGTTCCACAACCTGATGAAGCGCATAGCGTGGAATATCGGGTGACTGACAGGTAAAAAACCGGAGAATTAAACACCTACCCGATACGTTTATCGTATCGGGCAGATTTACATTGCCTGAGAAGAGAATACTTTTGCACTTTTCTTAATGAGGAAATGTTTAATCTTATTATTTACGTGCATATAACCCATACTTGGAAACCAGACTTACATTATTTTTTGATAATAATCCTGGTGTTTTTTATATCTAAAAAGATGTGCAAACAATAAACATGCAATTAATCAGTTACTGTTACTAACCCCGCAAAATTCCGAAAAAACATCTTATTGATTTCCTTTGCTTTTTCTTTGCTCATTTTTTATGCCTTAAGACATTTAAAAATTTCCGCTAAGTAAAATTATGCACCTTATTTTCACCCTAATGCCTAAACCATCAAAACAAATTAATATCAAATTAATCACAAATTAAACTGATTTATAATTATTGGCCTCACACACTACCCTTCATTTACAGAACAGCAACCTGATTCAGCGGCTTTAAAATCTAATTTTTTACGTAGTTACTGTGGATTCGCTATTTATCTTAAAATAAATCATAAGGATGAAAATTAACTTTATGAATATCAGACAGCATCCCTTGTCCACGCTGGCAATAGCTATTTCAACTGTACTATCAATACCAATTTCTCAGGCATGGACACCACCAGCCACTATCAACAGCGATGTGACAATCAATAATAATGATGTCGTAACCTTATCTTCATCAGAAAATAACTCACCAGTATGGGACCAGTTTCGGTATCTTAATGTTGGAGCAACAAGTGCAGGAACGTTGAATATAGACGGGCGGGATCTGACTACTGCTAAAATCGTAATCGGTAATGCGACGTCAGGGACAATAAAATTAGAAAATAACACTCATCTGACGCTTAGTCATGCATCGCCTAATGAACGCGATATTTACCTGGGAACTAATGGCGGTTCAGGAACTTTAATGGTACTTAGCGGTAGTACTATCACCGATTTAAATGAATTCAGAATTGGTGAATTTAATTACCAGGCACAGGGGCAAGTCGTTATTGACGGTGAGGGATCATCCGTTGCCGCACGGTATGTGATGGTAGGCGATCAGGGGACAGGTAAACTCGAAATCACTCATGGCGGTCGTCTTACAGCGTCAAAAGATATGATCATTGGCTTTAATGGAAATATGGAGAATTTTCAGGGAACGGGATACGGTGAAACGCTGGTTGATGGTGACAATTCTTCATTAGCCGTGAATGAGTTTATCTCCCTTGGGGGATTGGGCTCATTGCTGAACGAAGCAAAGGGTATTCTTACCGTGAGTAATAATGCCACGGTCAGCGCGAATCAATTTATCTGGCTTGGAATGGACGAAACCAGCACCGGTATTCTAAACATTGGTGGAGCGCAGGGAGAAGCCGAGCAAAAAGCGGGGGTAATTAAGACGCCGATTATCCATATGGGAAGCGAGGTCGGGGACAGTACTGCCCAGATTAATTTCAACCATTCCAGCGAAGATTTTATCCTGGCAGCAGATATCGTTGGCAAAGGCGAGGTTAACCAGGTAGGTTCCGGAGTCACGACGTTGGCTGGCGCAAATACCTATTCTGGCCAAACGAATATTAGTAAAGGCACCCTGCGCGCCGGTATCAACGATACCTTTAGTCCAAACTCCAGTTATGTCGTCTCCAGTGGAGGGAATATTGATTTAGCTGGTTTTTCACAAACCTTAAATGCGCTGGATTTGGCGGGTACGGCAACACTATCGTCCTCAAAAAATGGCGACAAACTCACGCCTGCCACACTCACCATCAATGGCAATTACACCGCTAATAACGGTTTGTTAGTTATGCGTACCGAACTCGGCGATGATAATTCCGCGACCGATAAATTAATTGTAAAAGGCAACACGTCTGGTCATACCCGTGTGAGTGTTCACAATGCCGGTGGTCAGGGCGCCGATACGCTTGAAGGTATCCGCATTGTTGAAATAACGGGGGCATCAGAGGGTACGTTTAGTAAAGAAGGCCGTATTGTTGCCGGAGCCTATGATTATAACGTGACGAAAAGTGACGATCAGAACTGGTACTTAACCAGTGAAACCCCACTTATACCACCTGTTGACCCTGTAATACCTGATTCACCAGAGCCACCTGATACACCGACACCGGCTTCTCCTTATACCCCCGTTTCACCAGAACCACTGCCAGAAAGAAAGCATCAGTATCGCCCGGAGATTAGTAGCTATCTGGCCAATATTCAGGCTGCAAATACGCTGTTTAATACCCGGCTGCATGACCGTCTGGGGGAAACACAGTACACCGACCTGCTGACCGGCGAGCAGAAAGTGACCAGTCTGTGGTTACGTAACATTGGCGGACATAACCGCTTTAAGGATCGCTCAGATGAACTGAGCACTCAGAGCAACCGTTATGTTCTGCAACTTGGCGGCGATCTTG